>Ga0164296_1001935_pt1 | contig 21243 bp, 16 predicted proteins | sample GEODES057metaG_FD_113533 | JGI IMG/M metagenome (GOLD analysis project Ga0164296, IMG submission 113533) | Dystrophic lake water microbial communities from Trout Bog Lake, Wisconsin, USA - GEODES057 metaG | ecosystem: Environmental > Aquatic > Freshwater > Lake | place: USA: Trout Bog Lake...
GAATAATAAGAGGCATATCCTTCTTCGGTTCTTAGCTTTCCATTGCCACTTAGCGAACTCTCTGGTATTGTTTTTCTATGACAGGAATAAAGAAAAGTGATTGAAAAAATAAATAATAACCACTTCCTTACTTTGGGATTTAAACACATAACTGAATAGGTATATCAAAAAAGGCTTTTGTTCATGAGTGGGATATCTTTCACCAAATCATAAAATTCTTTTGTGGCAACAAATGCCTTGGTAGCATTAAGATGGTTGGTATGGTGCATGTCGGTACCTATAAACTCTACCATCTTCTTATTAATCAATTTCTCTGAAATTTTTTTTATTTCCTTGCCATAATACCCCGACAACGACAACATATTTAATTGAAACGGTATCCCCCTATCCCGCAGTTCTTCGTATTTTTCAAAATTGCCATGAAAAAAACTATATCTCTCAGGGTGTGCAAGTATCGGATTGTAGCCACGCATCTGCAATTCGAATATCACTTCATACAAGTTATATGGCATTGCCAAGTATGACATCTCAATCAGAATATTATTATCTCCAAAAGTCAACAGTTTGTCACTGCTCTTTATATGCTTCTCAAAGTATTCGTCAATCATATATTCTGCTGCAAATTCTAAAACCACAGAAACCCCTTCATCAGCCAAGGCTTTCTTTGCAATTTCATAAGCAGCAGTTATCGTTTCGGGGGTATTATCGTGTACTCCGCTTAAAATGTGAGGGGTACAAATTAGTTTTTTATATCCCAACGCTTGCAATTCCTTTACATAAGCTACAGTTTCTTCAACTGTTTTCAACCCATCATCAATACCCGGAATTAGGTGCGAATGCATATCGACACCAATAAAAGAAAGGTCTGGGACTACTGTTTGTTTTTTAAAAAATGAAAAAGCCATAGCGCAAATATCTCGAAAAAAAGGATGTCACCATAAAAATAACAAGTTCCAACACTCAATAAGAAGGTCTTTTCGCCAAATAAAGACCTCTTTTTTCCAAATAAAGATGTCTTTTTCTCTAATAAAGGCTTCTTTTTTCCAAATAAAAGGGTCTTTTTTCCAAAAAAAGACTTCTTTGCTCTCAATAAAGACTTCTTTTTTCCAAATAAAGATGTCTTTTTCTCTAATAAAGGCTTCTTTTTTTCAAATAAAAGGGTCTTTTTTTCTAATTACAGTATGATTTAGGTTTGATAATAGCCCAAAATGAATGCTTGGAAGCCATCAGAAAAAGCTTTAAGTAATTTCGATTTGGTAAATTAAACAGTCTCTATACATTTGCAGCAGTTCTTTTTATTACTTATCAAGAAAGGCAGAGGGATTTGGCCCGATGAAGCCTTGGCAACCCAAGCAAGTTCACAACTTGTTTAGAAGGTGCCAACTCCACCCCCAAAAGGGGAGAGATAAGTCAGTGCTGGTTTATATATTTATCGAAAACCCTCTTGGATTTCTATATTATTAATTGCCCGTCTGATTTATTTCAGACGGGCTTTTTTATTGCTTATAAGCTAATGTTTACTGCTCACTGATTACTGCTCACTGATTACTGTTCACTGATTACTGTTCACTGATTACTGTTCACTGATTACTGTTCACTGAAAAATTATATGTCGAAGATTTTTATACACGAGGGATTATTTGTTTTGGAGAGTGGCAAAAGCATCAAAAACCTGCATTTGTCGTACACCACTATTGGTACATTGAATACGCAAAAAGACAATGTTATCTGGGTATTTCATGCACTCACGGCAAACGACAATCCCATTGAATGGTGGCCCGGATTGGTTGGCGAAGGCTGTCTTTTTACCCCAGAAAAGTATTTTATAGTTTGTGTAAATACGCCCGGCAGTTGCTATGGCAGCATCGGCCCATTGGAAATAAACGCCGAAACGGGCAAACCTTTTTACCATAATTTCCCTTGGTTTACCACTCGGGACATGATAAAAGCGTATCAATTGTTGAAAAAAGAACTTGGCATCACTAAAATAAAGATTGGACTTGGTGGCTCAATGGGCGGGCAACAATTGCTTGAATGGGCTATTGACGAGCCTACTTTGTTCGAACACATCATACCCATTGCCACCAATGCACGGCATTCTGCTTGGGGCATTGCCTTCAATGCATCGCAAAGAATGTGCATAGAATATGACCATACTTGGAAGGAAGAACACCCCGAAGCTGGTTTGCAAGGGATGAAAACGGCCCGTAGCATTGCCCTCATCAGCTATCGAAACCATGATACCTACGAACACTTTCAACATGGTTTTACCGATAAAACAGCCTCCCACCCTATCGACGAGCAGGTATTTAAAGCTGAGACTTACCAAAAATACCAGGGCGAAAAGTTGGCAAAACGATTCAACGCCTTTAGTTATTACGTTCTTAGCCGGGGCATGGACAGCCATAATGTAGGCAGGGGAAGGAGTTCGGTAAAGGGTGCTTTGAAACTGATTAAGGCAAAAACATTGGCAATCGGCATCTCCACCGATTTGTTGTTTCCTGTGCAGGAACAGGCTTTTATTGCAGAGCATATTCACAACGGGCAGTTTGTTGTTATTGAATCACTATATGGCCATGATGGTTTTTTGTTGGAATATGAGCAAATAGAAAAAGCCATAAGGAATTTTGTGGGAGAAGGGATTTGATTGGTTTATTGGCGGAGGTACATCGCTAGTTCCCGACTTTTTGAAGAGGAGGATGGTGCCTAGCTATTTATTGCTATCATTTATTCCCTAATATCTGTCTTTAAACAGCGTGAATGAGACAAAGAACCACGTGAATGATTGGCATAACCAAGTGAATGATTGACAAAACCAAGCGAATGATTGGTAGACCCAAGTGAATAACTGACAGAACCACGTGAATGACTGACAGAACCACGTGAATAACTAACAGAACCAAGCGAATAAACGACAGAACCACGTAAGGAAATGCCACTTCAGCCGTCAATTTGGTTGGCTTTGCCTTCATAAACCACGATACAGACACTACCAAACCTATATATAGTAAGGGTTTTACCAAAAGAAGGCTTCGCTTTAAGCGAAACCTTCTTTAACCACCACCCCATTCCCCACTAGGCTGGATTACATCGCTAGTTAATGATTTTTGAAGAGGTGGAAGGGGTTTATTTATAAGGGTTTCTCTTTGGATTTATTCTAGTATCGTACATATTAAAAACAATCACTTTACTATTGGAGACTTTATAATAGAGTTTGTTGTGTTTAGTAATCAGTATCCCCCTCACATTTTTCACTTTGGAGGAAGCAATACCCACAAAAGGCTGTTGTTTCAATAAACTGGTTCTCTTATCAATCTTAGCAAGAAAGGCAACTGCTATTTCGTGCCCCCATTCGTGTTCTAGGTAGTTCAATACTTTATCAAGGCTTTTAAAGAATTGCTTTTTATAAATTATTGGGTACGCCACTTTGCTGTTGCTTTAATAAATTCATCTTCTGAAAGGGTGTAAGCAGTGTCTGGCTCTTGGGCAAGGTTAGCCAGTTCATTCAATTGTTGAGTATTTAGCCCATCAGTAATATCCATTCCTTCTGAACTGAAATATTCTATGTCATTTTTAATCAACTCAAGCACTTGTTCATTTTCAATGCCGCCTATCATTTGTAAAACCGTTTCTTTTAATTGAGATGCCATAGTAAGTGCTTTATTTGAAACAAATCTATATCATTTTATGTGGTTTATTGATTTTCTACAATAATCGTTTTAACAAAAGAAGGCTTCGCTTAAAGCGAAGCCTTCTTTAATCACCAACCCATCCCCACTTTGCAGGAGTGCATAATTAGTTACTGATTTTTGAAGAGGAAATGTATTAGATACTATTCAAATTCAGTTCTATTAACATCACGCAAATGGGATATAATTTCTTCAGTCTTATTTTTAAACTGCTCGCGATAAATTGTCCTTTCACTTGAGTTTTCTAGTAATTTAAAATTTTGAACAACCTGTGTAGTATATTCTTCAATTGAGGCAGATAGCTCAGCCAATTTATTCATAAGCTCAAAGTCTATGTCTTTCGGAGGAATAATCCCTAAATCTTCATCGTCTAGGTTTGTATTATTTCTCCTGCTATTAATACTTCCTGGTAAAGGTCTTAGGTTTTCGATTGTATGAAAATATTTAATAGCGGCTATATTAGTAAACCTATACAAAACGTCTGGACCAAAAACATTAATTACATCAGGGTCATCGATGAAATCAATTCCTTTTATTAACTTACCATCTATATGTGGTAAAGTAATTAGCTGCTGAAATTGAGTTCCTTTTGCATTCTTGCCATTATATTGATATAGCAACTTCTCACTTATTTCATCCCATTTAACTATATGGTCTATCTGGATACTATCCTCTGACAAAGGTGTTCCATTATGTCCAATAACCCACTGTAATGATCTACTCATATATTCACCACCCCAATACTCTCTCATTAAATTATCACGCATTTCAGCAGCACCACCTATCCAATTAGGTCTAACACCCTCATAAGGTTTAACTTCTATTTTGGATTTAGATAAATATTCTTCTACATACTTAGGAATTGTCCCATAACTAGTCGAAACGGGGTCAACATAAAACCCATTCTTAATTATCTCTTCATAGTCCATAATCATATTCATAACCTTTCAATTATCCATTATCAATTACTTCATCCCCTCCAACTCCTTCTGCAATCTAAACATCTCATCCCGCAGCCTTGCTGCTTCCATAAAGTCGAGGTCTTTGGCGGCACGTTCCATCTGTTTCTTGGTTTGGGCAATCGCTTTTTCCATCTGTGGTATGGTCTTGTAGCTCACTTGTTCTTCTGCGGCGGCGTTCAGTTGCGCAGCGTCCACAATTGCATACGGTTTGCTCGCATCAAAACCCTTAATGTCCAGCACCGAAGTCTGTTTCATTATCTGGTCAATGGATTTATTTACAGTGGTGGGCGTAATGTTGTGTTGTATGTTGTAGGTAATCTGTTTCTCCCTGCGGCGGGTCGTTTCGTCAATGGTGCGCTGCATACTCATCGTCATTTTGTCTGCATAAAATATCACTTTGCCATCCACGTTCCTCGCCGCTCGTCCAGCCGTTTGCGTTAGCGAGCGTTCATTACGCAGAAAGCCCTCCTTGTCCGCATCTAATATCGCCACCAACGATACCTCGGGCAAATCCAACCCTTCCCTCAATAGGTTCACACCCACCAATACATCTATTTCGCCCAGCCGCAACTGCCTCAATATCTCTATCCTCTCAAGCGTGTCCACGTCGCTGTGTATGTATTTCGATTTTATGTTTATCCGCCCAAGGTACTTGTCCATCTCCTCCGCCATCCTTTTGGTGAGGGTGGTCACCAGTACCCTGTCGCCCTTTTTTACCGTCCGGTCTATCTCGTCCAGCAAATCATCTATTTGATTTACCGATGGACGCACTTCTATCGGCGGCTCCAATAATCCAGTGGGGCGCACCACTTGCTCCACCACCACGCCACCAGTTTGTTGCAGTTCATATTCGCCAGGGGTAGCACTCACAAATATGGTTTGACCAATCAAACTTTCAAACTCGCTAAAGTTCAAAGGACGGTTATCCATCGCACTGGGCAACCGGAAACCATAATCAACCAACACCATCTTCCTGCTTCTGTCTCCGCCATACATCCCCGTTAGTTGCGGGATTGTTTGGTGACTTTCATCTATCAAACACAAGAAATCTTTGGGGAAATAATCCAACAAACAGAAAGGCCTAGTACCTGGTTCGCGCCTATCAAAGAATCGGGAATAGTTTTCTATCCCACTGCAATAGCCCAGTTCCCTAATCATTTCCAAGTCATATTCCACCCTTTCCTTCACCCGTTGCGCCTCTTGGCACTTGCCCACTTTCTTAAAATACTCCACCTGCGCCATCATCTCATCTTGGATTTCGTTCATCACTTGCACCATTATATCCTTGGGAGCGAGATAAAGATTGGCAGGGAAAATAGCCGCATTGTCTAATACGCCAATCCGTTTGCTGGTAGCTTTCTCCAAGCTTTCTATCTCTTCAATCTCGTCGCCAAAGAAGGTAACACGGTAGGCAATATCCAGATATGGAAGGTTAATATCAACCGTATCACCTTTAACCCTAAATGTTCCCCTACCAAATTCGCCCTGACTACGTTGATACAAACTATTCACCAATGCGTGCAGGAATCCTTGCCGAGAAATGACCTGCCCCTTATGAATCCGCACCACGCCATTGGCAAACTCGGTGGGGTTTCCCATACCATAAATGCAACTCACACTTGCCACCACCACAATATCACGCCGCCCACTCAGCAATTCACTCGTTGCTTGCAGGCGCAGTTTATCCAACTCTTCATTGATGCTAAGGTCTTTTTCTATATAGGTATTGCTCACGGGCATATACGCTTCGGGCTGATAATAATCGTAATAGCTAACAAAATACCCCACCGCATTATCCGGAAAAAACTGTTTGAACTCTCCATATAATTGCGCCACCAAGGTTTTATTATGGGTAAGAACGAGCGTAGGGCGTTGAGTGGTAGCAATCACATTTGCCATGGTAAAGGTCTTGCCACTGCCCGTAACGCCGAGCAATGTCTGGAACTGTTCGCCATCTTCTATCCCCTCCACTAATTGTTTGATAGCAAAAGGTTGGTCGCCCGAAGGCTCGTAAGGAGCATATAATTGAAAAGACATAGAGCAAAAATACAGTTATCAGTGAACAGTTATCAGTGAACAGTAAACAGTAAACAGTGAACAGTAAACAGTTACCAGTTAGCAGTGGAGGAATTGGTAGTAAACACAGAGTGGATTTTTTTACTGATTACTGTTCACTGCTCACTGTTAGAGCATTTGGCAGCATCAACAAAAAAGGCAATGCTTTTGAGTAATCCAGTTCTTCATAAAACATTCCGAGACGATTCAGATTTCTATAATAGCTGTTTATGTTCTTGTAATAGTTCAATTCACTTTGGATGTACCAAGCCTTCTCCCCAAGCTTTTGCGCAATGAACCATTTTTCCAAAAGCCTGCCCGCCCTTCCATTCCCATCATCAAAGGGGTGGATATTTACAAACACAATATGGATGAACGAGGCATGATAAAATACTTCTTCCACACATAATGATTCATCAAACAATACGCTTATATCTTCCCATAAAGTATCAAATAGCTTTTCAACTTCTTGAAAAGGTGCAGCCTCGTATTGTATACTGAATGTTTTATGCTTCATCACTACCATATTGCCTTTACGGCAAACCCCTTGTTTGTTTTTGGGCAACAAATGAGCAGCAAATAGGCAGTGTGATTGAAGAAAATTTGTTTTAGTCAATTTGTTTTTTTGTGCAAACAGATATGCCTCATACAAATCATCGGGCTTTTCTACAAGGTCTTTTAGGTATTCCACATTCAACATCTTGTGTTTTATATAGCTGTCTATTTCCAAAGGCTCACCTTCTATCTTGCTAGAAGCCATTGCCGAGACAGATGTGTAAAAGCTAAAAGAATCATTGGATATTTCGGCATCTTTCAATGCGTCAAAATTCGCTTGCAATGTGGTTGGTACTTGCTTGGCATATTCATCCAACAACTTAATTGATATTATCTGTAGCTGCATAGTGAACAAAAATAACCAATGCTGAATGAATGGGTTTTATTATTTGTTCGTTCTTGAATTTAGTTCGGGTGCAATTCCCCTCGTTGAGGGGTGGTCGTAGACCGGGGTGGTTTCTTTTAGCCAATGTTTGGGTTATACTTTATTAATATTGAAGAACGGCATTGTGACTAGTATGACTAGTTTATTAAACCAAAACAAAGAACTTGAATGTTCTTTCAATTTGATTTTTGCCAAATATTTTGTCAATATCTTTCTCACTTATTATAATACTTGTAAGTTTTATCGTTTCTTCTTTTACAGTAATCTCCCAAAGATAGATGCCACTCCAAGGAATACGGTATCCCCCAGCATCATACTGTACTAAATTGGTAATTTCAGACTTTTTGAATTTAAAAAAGTCATTGTTTTTTGAAAAACTAAATTCTTCTTGTACAAAATCATATTCAAAAGTTGTCCCCTTGAAATAGTAATAATGGTTAATTAAAAGAATGACAATAGGCAGTATTTGAAAAAGAAACAATATTGAAAATAATATACCAAAGAAACTGTCTGAGAGACTTGAAAAATCATGTGTTGCATAGAATGAAATTCCCACGAAACCTATTATCGTGATTAATGGTCCTATAAAATATGACAAAATCCTATTAGCTGTTATCTCAAAAATTTGCATATTTTTTTTCTTTGTTTTTGTCCTATGACTTTCGGTGTCCTCAAGAAAAATTAATAGAACGATTATAAAATAAATCCCTCCCACAAATAAACACAATCCCCTCCATCCATTCCCCAATTATTTTTCTTATTAGTCATTGAACAGCTTCAAAAAGGTACTGTATGGTCTCTACCCCCCTCCAAAAAGAATATTCAAATTGCTGAAAAGAATATTCAAATTAGTAGAAAGAATATTCAAACTTGTAAAAAGGATATTCAAATTGGAAGAAAGGATATTCAAACTAGTAAAAAGAATATTAAAATTAGTAAGAAGGATATTCAAATTAGTAAGAAGAATATTAAAACTAGTAAAAAGAATATTAAAATTGGAAGAAAAAAAATAGCAATTTGACAAAAAGCAATAAAGCTAACGATACCTTCTACTGTTCACTGCTCACTGTTTACTGTTCACTGTCACTCCCCTTCCTTATTTTTGCCCAATCGATGATTAACTCTCTTACTACTTCTCGTTCTTCTTCCCCCAAACAAATCCGCATAGCCGTTGCTGCGATATTTTTTGTGTCGGGTTTTGGCTTCTCCACTTTCGCTTCACGCATCCCCACTATTCAACAAAACCTGCATATCAACGAGGCGCAGTTGGGCACGGCATTGTTCGCAATACCCTTTGGTTTGGTGTGTATGCTGCCCCTTACGGGCTATATTTTGGGCAAATACGAAAGCCGATATGGCTTGTTGATAGGTAGTTCGTTTTACAATATCTGTCTCTGTTTGTTGGGGTATGTAACTAATCTGTGGCAATTGATGTGCGTATTGTTCTTCTTTGGTGGTGCTCGGAATTTGATGAACATTGCCGTAAACGCACAATCGTTGGGGGTACAAAAGCTATACAGCAAATCTATCATCACCACTTTCCACGGTATCTGGAGCATCACGGGTTTTGTAGGGGGATTTATTGGGGGGCAAATGATTGGACATGATATTTCACTGCCCATTCATTTTGAGATGGCGGCGGTTTTTTGTTTTGTATTGATAGGAATATTTTTTAAGGATACCGTTCGAAACGATGTAAAAAAGCCAGAAGAAGGGGCTAAGCGGGTATTGTATCATTTTCCGAAGGGGGCATTACTGATACTAGGCATTATTGCTTTTTGCTGTATGACTTGCGAGGGGATTATGTTTGACTGGAGTGGCATTTATTTTCAAAAAGTAGTACACGCCACCAAGCAAAATATCACCACAGGCTATGTGGCGTTTATGTGTGCGGCTGCCATCGCACGCTTTGCAGGAGATAAAGTGATTAATAGAATAGGCACAAAAAAAGTATTGCAAATAGGAAGCGGCTTTGCATTTGCAGGGTTTCTCATATCAATCGCATTGCCGTATCTCATAACCGCTACCATTGGTTTTATCTTGGTGGGCATCGGCATTTCATGTATCGTTCCCATCATTATGGCATTGGCAGGAAAGACTTCTGGCAAATCTGCGGGGATAGCCATTGCCTCAGTTTCTACAGTTAGTTACTTCGGTTTTCTGTTTGGCCCGCCCGTTATTGGTTACATCGCTCAGGCTGCCAATCTGCAATGGTCATTCGGATTGGGGTTAATCATTTCCGCAAGTATGTTGGTGTTGGTGAGTTTGAAGATAGAGAAGTGAATAGTGAGTAACTAAATATTCACTACTCACCACTCACTACTCACTATTTTACAACTTCACATTCAATCCCAACATATAATTGGTTCCAGCCATTGGATAATAACTGTTGCTGTTAGAATAAGAATAGCCAGTTGCAGAAGTATTATCTGGATAATAACCAGGATAACTCGTGCCGTTGGAAAAGTATTTTCTGTTCAATAGATTGTTTACTTGTGCAATCAAGGCTATTTCCTTTATCAATTTACTGTGCAAGGTTAGTATTGCCCTAAAATCTTGTGTGTAATAATCACCCAGTTTGCGACTTTCATTTTGCGCATTATCCAAATACTGTGCAGCTACATATTTATTGATGAGGCTAAGTTCAAGTGCTTTAATGGGAGTAGCATTGATAATTAATGAGGCAATAGTATTGGGCGAAAAAGAAATATCAGTATTTGAATGAACAATAATCTGTGAATCACCCAACGAGTAAAAATTGTTATCGTACTTGTAGATGTATTCAGTAAACTGCTTAATCTTGTTCTTGCTTATAGTCAGATTTCCAGTTGCATTCAACCAATTAGTCAGCACCACACTACCTTGTAATTCCAATCCTGCCCTGTAACTCTTTGGTGTATTCACCCTTATTGGGTATCCATTATCATTCAATTCGCCAGTAAGTACCAACTGATCTTTGTAATTCATATAATAAACCGTTGCCCCATAGCTGTAATTGTTGGTGCGTTTAGATACCCCCAATTCAAAGTCGTTCAGTTGTTCTGGTTTTGGGGTATTGTTTATTGCGTATTCAAAATCTGTTCTGTTGGGTTCTTTGCTACCCAATCCCCAGCTACCATACACTTGCCAACCATTTTTGGTATAAGTAAGCCCAAGTTTAGGGTTATAAAAGTCCCAGCTTTTATCAATGTATTTGGTAGTGTCAGAATCAAAACCATTTACTTTATACCTGATGTGTTTGTATTGCAAATCGGCATAAAACAATAAATGCTTACTAATTTCATGTTCCCATTTAGCATAAATATTTGCCTCTGTCTTAGTGGCATTGTCATTATACCAAACATAATCAGGAACAAATCCTCCCTTTGCCGACCAGATTACATTGCCATAATGCCCTCCTTCATACTTGTTCCAACCGCCGCCAACAATCAGTTGGTCTTTTTCTTTTTTGTATTGAACAGACAATATCTGCCCATAAAACTTATTATTAAGCCATTGTTGATTGATTAAATCTGTAGAATCAGAGTTGTTTTTTATACCATAATCGCCATAAGCCGCGTTGTTTATGTACGATTGATAATAGCCAATGCCGGGTGTAAAAAAGAATGCGGTATTGAAACTTAACTGCTTATTAAACTCATGGTTGAAGAACAACTGATAATGATTTTGTTGGTAGTTATCTGTTTGATTGTTGTAATAGCTGCCGTCTGTTTTTTGCCCATTAGGGTTATAGGTACGTGCAGAATCCACAATATAATCTGGAGCACCTTCCCAAGCCTGGTATGTCTTTTCTTTTCCTGAAAAAACATTCAATCTAAGCGAAGAACTTTTGGTGATATAAGCTGCCGTGATAGCAAAAGATTGTAGATTGGATGCTGCCCTATCCCTGTAACCATCACTTACAATCCTGCTAAGGCGGGCATCGATTGTAAAGTGGTCATTAAACAATCCTGTACCAAACTTAACGGTGTTCTTGATAGTATTGAATGAGCCGTAACTGTTATTTATTTCGGCATAAGCCTTCTCGTTAAACTCATTGGTTTGCAAGTTGATACCAGCCCCAAAAGCACCTGTTCCATTGGAGGATGTACCTACTCCACGCTGAATCTGAATGGAGTTTAGCGAGGAAGTAAAGTCTGGCAGATCTACAAAATAAGTTCCTTGGCTTTCGGCATCGTTGTACGGGATACCATTTAGGGTAATGTTTATGCGTGTAGCATCTACCCCTCTAATGTAAATGTTAGTGTAGCCCACGCCATTGCCAGCATCGGAATTAATACTTACCGAAGGGGTTTGATTTAGCATAAAAGGTAAGTCCTGACCGAGATTTGTCTTTGCCAATTCTTCCTTGCTAACATTTGTCTTTGTAAAAGGTGCTTTGTCGCTTGCCCTCAATGCCTTTATCTCTAAGGCTTGCAAAAAGAGAGGGGAACTTTTTAGGGTGATGACAATCCCCGTTGTTGTTTCAGCTACTTCAACCTTTACTTTGTTGTCGGTATAGCCAACGTTTGTTGCCACCAAATCGTAACTACCCTGTTTCACTTTTTTAAATACAAACTTACCATCCTCATCGGCAATGGCTACCGTGTTTCCTAGTTTTACACTTGCAGCCGGGAGAGGTTTCCTTGTTGCTGCATCAATCACTGTTCCGCTAACGGATACTTTACTTGTTTGTGCGATGGAATAAAGGCTGATAATAATTGCAGCCATTGTTCCCATGAATTGTTTCATTTCTTTTTGTTTTAAAAGTTAGAAAAATTGTGGGAACAGAATAAAAGTCGCTAAGTGGAGAGAACGTTCAAAAGTAGAATTACGCCTTCCCTTCGCAGGCATTACCCTGTTCAGGTTCAACGGGTATTATCTCAGCTTTTGCAGTGTGGAGCTCTCACCCTGCATCGGCACCCCGAGGAATTTGATGCAAAGTAAAAGGAAAGATTTTAAATATGAGTTATGAAATATGAAATATGAGTTGGGAAGAATTATTATCGAAACAACCTACTATTGTAAACCAATTGCAGGATTAAAAACAGCTGTAAACTTATTACAGGATTATCTAACAAACATGTAAACTTTTTTTAGGACGAGACAGTCTCTGCACCTGCAGAAGCCTCTTATGCAAGTGCAGAGACGACATCTTTCACGAAAGAGACAGCATCTTTAGCAGAAGAATGGACATCTTTAGCTGAAGAGACAGCATCTTTAGCTGAAGAGACAGCATCTTTAGCTGAAGAATCGACATCTTTAGCTAAAGAGACAGCATCTTTAGCTGAAGAATCGACATCTTTAGCTAAAGAGACAGCATCTTTAGCTGAAGAGACAGTATCTTTAGCTGCAGAATCGACATCTTTAGCTAAAGAGACAGCATCTTTAGCAGAAGAATCGACATCTTTAGCAGAAGAATCGACATCTTTCGCTAAAGAGACAGCATCTTTAGCTAAAGAATCGACATCTTTCGCTAAAGAGACAGCATCTTTAGCTAAAGAGACAGCATCTTTAGCTAAAGAATCGACATCTTTCGCTAAAGAGACAGCATCTTTAGCTAAAGAAACCCCTTCTACAGGTGAAGAGACGTATTCTGTAGCGATTAAAGAAAATTAGTGTTTTCTGAACCTGCTAGAATGTTGCGTAAGGGTGTGTAATGGAAGTCCTTTTTGTTGCCCTGTTTAAAAAGAGGCTTTTAGATATGATTTATGAGCATGAGGAGAGGTACTATCGATTAATAAATTGGTAACAATAAGTTCATCTTATATTTATGTTACTTTTTATTCCTTTGTATCACTAAATAGACAGTTAATCATTATTTAAACAACACAAATTATGAAACAATTTATTACCCTTATTGCATTTTTGGGTTTATTGGCTGGCAAGGCATCGGCACAAATCCGTCCGGATCATGTGGTAATAGAAATTTTGGAGAATGTTGGCTATGATGATGTAAAGGATAGTTCGAATGCACCTTATCTTAACCAATTATTAAACGATACTGCTGCTGCGGTATTTACTAATTCATTTGCGTTGGCGCACCCTAGCCAACCCAATTACCTAATGTTGTATTCTGGTTCCAACCAAGGCGTTACAGATGATTATCAATCTCCAAACATACCATTTACCACCCCTAATCTTGGGGCTTCCCTGATTAAAAAAGGATTTACATTCACTGGATATGCGGAAGACTTGCCCAAAGTGGGCTATACTGGTGCTACGTATGGTTCGTATTATGTTGCCAGGCATTGCCCGTGGACTAACTGGCAAGGCACAGGAACCAATCAGACAGCGGCTACATTTAATCAACCACTAACTTCTTTCCCAACCGATTATACAAAGTTGCCTACTCTTTCATTTGTAATGCCCAACCTTATTGACGATATGCACAGTGCAAGCATACAACAAGGGGATAGTTGGTTGAAGACACATTTGAGTGGCTATATTGATTGGTGCAAAACCCACAACAGCCTTTTTGTGCTTACGTTTGATGAGGATGACACGCTTTCGGAGGACAATCAAATAATGACCATTATCATTGGTCAAAATATAAAGGCGGGAATTTATACGCAACGTATAACACATTACAACGTTCTTAGAACATTGGAGGACTTGTACGGGTTGTCTTATGCAGGAAAAAGTGCAGATTCGTCTGACATTGTTGGCATCTGGAAAAATACATTGCCAATTAAGTTAGAAAGCATCAATGCAAGTAAGGTTGGCAATGATAATTTAATAGAATGGGTGTCTGGAACGGAAAGAAACGGGGCTTATTTTGAAGTGCAAAGAAGTATAGACGGAAAAGCTTTTGCAGCCATTGGCAAAGTGAATGTTTCTGGCAACAATAGCAAATACAGTTTTGTTGATAACAATGCAGAAGTTACCACAACCTATTATCGATTGAAGATGGTAGATAAGAATGGAAACTTTAGTTATAGCAATGTGGTGAGCGTGGCGGCCGTTGTTCATCAGTTTACAATCTCTCCAAACCCAGCGAAGGATTTTGTTTCGATTAATTTTAATAAAACTATTGAAACCGGAACAATTACGGTTCGCAATCTAAATGGTAAAACTGTTACTCAGCAAATATTTAAAGGGAATACCACTTCTTTCAAGCTCAATACCCAAACATTGACTAACGGGATTTATGTTGTTACAGTTGTTACCAATGAAGGCAGCTACAACGAGAAGCTTTTGATTAGCAAGTAACACTTTTGTTTTATTATCAAAGTAACTGCTACTTTTACAGCCAATTTAGTGCTGAATATGAAAGTAGTTTTGTTAATCATCACCCTTTGCACCGCCCTTACAACAGCAAAGTGTCAATATTATTTTACCGACATTGTTTCGCACAGGCAAAGCGATTTTCAATATAAATTATTGCTTGCAGCGAAAGTAAAGCAGGTGAAAGCGGTAAGTTATGTTGCAGATACTTTGTCGGACGGGTTCAGCGTAGAGCAAAAAATACTGGATGGTGGCAAGAAAATAATCACCACTACCATATTGCCGAATAGTGGTACCACCATTTTGGAGAATGTATATAGCAATGACAAATTAATTTCGTCTATCAATAGCATTGTGCAGCCACTATCTACTGTTGCTACCAATACTGCCTATACTTACAGCAACCAGGGTGCTATCCTTTCTATTATTTCGGCTTCGTTGGATACCATAACGTCTAGTGCGGGCAACTTCTCCGAGAAACATCTTTGGCAATACAATGAAAAGAATGCACCTACACAAATGTTGAACATTAAAAACGGTGGAGATACGACAACAGTATTGTTTTCTTATGATGAAAAAGGAAATGTAGCCGAAGAGAAATGGATGAGAAAAGGGCATGAGGCAGAACATTATTACTACTATTACAATGAGGATGGTTTACTGACAGATGTGGTTCGGTTTAATCATGCAGCCAAAAAATTATTGCCAGACTTTGTGTATGAATATGATGACAATGCCCGCATAGTAAAGATGACACAGGTAATAAAAGGCGGCACAGACTACCTTGTTTGGAAATATACCTATAACGACAACGGGCTGAAAACAACCGAAACTTGTTTGAACAAAAAGAAGGAACTAGAAGGAAAAGTGGTGTATGAATACGGCTATTAGATAGTAGATATGAGATAGTAGATAGTAAATTTGGAAGATAAATTCCTAATAACTAATATCTAATAACTACTATCTAAAAGAAAAGGACTATTTTTAGTCCAATGTACGGACAAGAAGCAAAAACATACTTTGAATATTATCTCTCCGACGAGATTTCCCTGAATAATGCACTCACATTGCAGCAGGCAAATAATATTTTCAATTTCTTTCAACACCATTGGTTATTTAAATGGTCCGATGCTCACAATGACTGTGAAGACAGGGCAAATGCCATCTCTATTTTACTTGATCAATGGCGGATACCCAATTATAAAGGCTGGGTTTTTAGTGGATATTTCCTGAAAGGTGAGCAGGGAACACTCAACAATATGTGGAATTATCACGTTGCTGCTGCCGTTCCAGTTAATATCGACAATATAATTCACCTTTATATCATTGACCCTGCCACTTTATTACAAACAGAGACGATAGAGTTCTGGGCTAATAATGTTACAGAGTTCCCATACAGCTATTACCTTATAAAGTATAGTAACTATTACATTTTCCCTGCCGAGTTTATCCAAAGGGACAACTGGCATTGGCGTGACCAAGAAAACCATAGATGGACTATTGAGGGTTTGGCTGGCATAAATGGCGTTGCCCCAGATGGAGAATTCTATATCAATGCAAATAGAAAAATCATAGAGCAGACTAGAATAGAATTCAATAAGCTCAAGAATGGTGGTTCGCCTTTTAAATAACCTCCCATTATCTTTTTGTTATCATTCCCCTATCATCAATAATAATTTCCCCTTGGTCTTGCAGCATCTGCAACACTTCCCAAATCTTATCTTTAGAAATAAGCGTGATACTTTCCAATAACCCTTTTACAGATGGATTGCCTGATTGTAAATAGTTGAAAAGCTGTTGTTGTATGGCTGCTACATCATTTGCAGAGGTAGCTTTCTTCTTTAGTTTCAAGCAGTTATCGCAGATGCCACAAGGTTTTGCTTCATTATCGCCAAAGTAATTAGCTATGAATTGTCCTCTGCATTGATTATCGAGGGTTAGATACACAAGTAATTTATCTACACGTTTCTGATATGCTTTTTTTCGCTCTAAATAAGCTTCGTGATTGATATTTAGATATTCTGCTGGTGCCCTATTGAGTATAAAATGTATCTGTGGGGTTTCTTTTTGAGGAAAATATCTAATGATGCCAAAAGATTGTAGATACATCAACTTTTCTTGTACATCTGCATCCGTAGTTCTCAATTTATGAGCAATATGTTTCAAGGAAATGGCGACATATTGGTCATGAATGCCTCCATAGTTTCGCAACAGACACTTAACTATCATGTTTAGTTGTGGGCGGGCATTCTCAAACTCTTCTAACTGCCCCTTAGTCGCTGTAAACATAACTTTTGAAGGCATAAATATACTTTCATCATAGGAAATATGCCCTTCTTGTTCCAATACCTTGAATACTGTAATCGCCAAAGCTGCTTTTATGTCGAAGCCATTGGAAAATCTTTGTAAATCAAAGTCATAAAACATTCCTTCTCCGCTTCCAACCGGGATATGGAGGAAATCAGCTAGCGCCTGATACACTTTTTTAATCGACTCAAAGGTTGGAAAACGCCAATCGGCCATTGATGGTAATCTTTCGGTATCTTTTTCATCCATTAAAAGCACAGCAAAAGACTTCTTGCCATCCCTGCCTGCCCTTCCCGCTTCTTGATAATAACTTTCAAGACAATCTGGAACAGCAAAATGAATAACAGTACGAACATCAGGCTTGTCGATGCCCATCCCAAAGGCATTGGTACAAACCATTACACGGGTCTTGTTCTCAATCCAGTTTTGTTGTTTCAAGTTCCTCTCCTCTTGGGGAAGACCTGCATGGTAAAAGTCGGCACTTATTTTTTGTTGTTCCAATTGTTCAGATACTAATTTACAATGGTATCGGCCATTGCAATAAACAATGCTACTTCCGGGTACTTTATTCAATATATCCACTATCTTATTTATCTTAGTATCCACTTTGATAACCGAATAAGAAAGATTGTCCCGCTCAAAGCTTTGCCGAAAGATAGCCACATTCCAAAGCTTCAATTTATCAACAATATCTTCTTGAACGATTGGTGTAGCAGAGGCTGTTAGTGCAATCATCGGCACCTTTCTGAGTTCGTACCTAATGTCAGCAATACGTAGATAAGGTTTTCTGAAATCATATCCCCATTGGCTAACGCAATGTGCCTCATCCACCGCAATAAGACAGCAATCTATTTGCGGGAGATACGCTTTGAAAAGATTTGATTCGAGCCTTTCGGGAGAGAGATACAAAAATTTATACTGCCCTTCCACAACTGCCTCCAACACATCTTCTACTTCATCTTTAGACAATCCGCCGTGCAACGAAACAGCAGAGATTCCTTTATTAACTAGGTTCTCTACCTGGTCTTTCATCAAGGCAATTAATGGGGAAATAACTATGCACACGCCCTCCATCATCATTGCTGGTACCTGAAAGCAGATGCTCTTTCCACCACCTGTTGGCAACAAGGCAAGCACATCTTTTTTGTTCAGTACCGCATCAATAATAGCCAATTGATTGCCACGGAACGAAGTATGCTGCCAGTATTTTTCGAGTATTTGTTGCGGAGAAGACAATTTGTAATTGATAATTTATAATTGAGAATTAATAATTCTCCGAAGATAGGCTTCCATTTGGTAAAAGTTTTTAATATGCAATTAATAATTATCAATTATCCATTATAAATTATCAACTATCTAATCTTTTTCCAGTTCAGTCTAAGACTGTTAATAGCCAAAACAACATCACTCAATCCCATTAACAAAGCACCAGCCATAGGTGTAAAAAGACCGATACTCGCAAACGGAATGGCGATGATGTTGTAAATAAATGCCCAGAAAAGGTTTCCCTTCACGGTGTTATAAGTATGCCTACCCAGTTGCATTGCCATGGGTAGTTTTTGTAAGCCATTGTTCATCAATACAACCGATGCACTCTGTATAGCCAATTGAGAAGCACTACTCAAACTAATACTGATAGTCGCTTTTGCGAGGGCGGGGGCATCATTAATGCCGTCTCCCACCATTACTGTGGGGGTTTGGGCGCACAAAGCCTCAATTGTATCAAGTTTTTGTTTAGGCGATTGTTCAGCAATTACTTCATCTATTCCTAAAGTATCAGCAACTTGTTTGCATTTGGCAGCATTGTCGCCACTAAGCAGGATAGTCTTTATGTTATTCGCCTTGCAATAATCAATCACCCCCTTTGCATCTTGTCTAATCTCATCTGCAATATCTATCCAACCAATCAAACTACCATTCTTTGTCACGTATAAATGATGGCTCTTGTCCACAATACTTTCTTCTATTTTAGCAGAGCCAATCATCCATAAGTTGCCGTCCATATCGGTGGCCTTCATCCCCAAGCCCTTTATCTCTTCAATCTTTTTCCATTTAATCACCTCCTTCTTTTTCCATTCTTTGGCAATGCTTTTTGCTATTGGGTGACTGGAGAACTTTTCGAGGGAATAGACGAGCTTTTGGAAATCGTAAGTCGTAAGTCGAGAATCGGGAATCGCAAGCTTTGGGTCGCTCACTTGCGATTCACGATTCCCGATTCCCGATTCCTCTTCTAACGATTCCTGATTAACGATTCCCGATTTCTCAATCTTAAAATCCCCAGTGGTCAAAGTACCCGTTTTATCGAAGACAATTTGTTTTATCTGCGCAAATAACTCCATACTCTCAGTTTGAGTATAAAGTATGCCGTGCTTTGCAGCTCTACCCAAGCCTACTGCAATGGCAGCGGGCGTTGCCAACCCCATTGCACACGGACAACTAATGACCAACACCGCAATACTCCTCATCAAGCTTTCTTCGAAGGTCTGATGGAAAACAAAATAATTCAGCGCAATCGTCAATAGTGCAATACCAGTTACCACAGGCACAAAAACCGCACTAATCTTGTCTGCCAACAACTGCACGGGTGGCTTTTGTCCTTGTGCATGCTTCATCATTGTGACAATACCATTCAGCACGGTGTCTTTTCCTGTGGCAGTCACGTAACATTTCACCGTGCCATTTGCCAGTACGCTCCCTCCTATCAAAATATCGCCTTGCTTTTTAAACAACGGCACACTTTCGCCACTGATTATTGCTTCATTCACTTCTGCATCGCCGCTCAGTATCTTACAATCCATCGGCACTTGCTCGCCTGTTTTAATCAGTATCAAGTCGCCAACCTTTAATGAAGTATTCTCTACAGGGAAAATATTTTCGTTGTGTTCATTGTCGTAGGCAATCATATTTGCCATCACTTTATGCACTTTTGTCATTTCGTTGATGGTCTTTTGTGTCTTCTCATGCGAATAATCTTCCATCCAATTACCAAAGAAAACAATGGTTAGGATAGATGCCGCCGTTTCGTAGAAAATCTTATTCATATCATCGGTGATAGTGCCGATTAGACTATAAACAAACGCTGCCGATGCCCCCAATGCTATCAGTACATTCATATTGGGTACGCCACTAGCCAAACTTTTGATGGCACTTCTACCAAAATAATTCATCCCAACAATAAATACGGGGAGGCAAATAACCAATTGCAACCAAGGATTATGCAAGAAATGATTGCCCAGTGTCATTGCCCAGTGACCACCCATTAAGATGAGTGTAAATGGAAGGCAAAAGAAGAATTTTTCGAGGTACGTAGATAAGAATTTCTTCTTCTCTATTTGTTGGGGGGCGGAATCGTCCACTACTTTATAGCCAAGGTTGGCAATGTTGCGACGGGCAGTATCTAGGGCAGTGGACTCGCCAGTGTTTTCGAAGGAGACATCGCCCGAAATAGCATTCACTTGCACCTTCAGCATCCCTTGTTTGCTAAGTACTTTGTTTATGCTCAGTGCGCAGTTGCTACACGTCATCCCTTCTACTTTCCAATTTATTGTTTCCATATCTTAACAGTGAACTGTGAGCAGTAAACGGTGAGAAGCCATTGATTACTTGCGATTGTTTTGAATGCTACAAAGTTATTTTATTGGTGTTATATTATTATGGATATTATTTACAGTTAAAGGGGCTAATTTGTTAGTTATTGAACAGTATTTTACTCTAAAAACATTTTTCATTTGAGTTGAAGGTAGGCTTAGTTTGGTATATCTCTCCAAAATTTATTATAAAAAGAGAAGCTGTTGCATTGTTTTCAAGCGAAGTAGCCAAGCTATTGTCCCTTTTTACTATTGCTTCTAATTTGTTATTCCTTGTTGTCTATTTTTCATGCTAATTATTTTTAAAATTTTATCAAATTGTTTTAGAAAGATAGTTGTCTATTATCATCTTGTACCAAAAAAAGAACCTTTCGATCCCCAATTTTTATCAAAAACTGATTTATTCAATTAAACATACCTTTTACTCGATTGAACATACACTTTATTGACTTTTACATACGCTATATTGACTTTTACATACGTTTTACTCGATTGAA
>Ga0164296_1001937_pt1 | contig 21203 bp, 17 predicted proteins | sample GEODES057metaG_FD_113533 | JGI IMG/M metagenome (GOLD analysis project Ga0164296, IMG submission 113533) | Dystrophic lake water microbial communities from Trout Bog Lake, Wisconsin, USA - GEODES057 metaG | ecosystem: Environmental > Aquatic > Freshwater > Lake | place: USA: Trout Bog Lake...
CCGCTTAACTGCCTCCACTTTGATGCCGGGTGTCGTGACAGGCATGCACACCACAGCAGAGAGACCGAGGCGCTGCGCGGAGAGAGCCACCCCCTGGGCGTGGTTGCCCGCACTGGCTGTCACCACACCGGCCGCCAGCGCCTCTGGGCTGAGACTCGCTATCCTGTTGTACGCGCCTCTCAACTGCCGGGGCACCGGAGGGAGAATTGGATGAGGAGCACGGGGTGTTGTCAGTGCCCGTGCGTGGAAGTGAAGCGTGGAAGTGGGGCAGGAAACGCACCTTGAAGCTGAACACGGGCTGCATGTCCTCCCGCTTCAAGTGCACCGTGTTCCCTACGCGCTCACTCAGTCGTGTGGCCACATCTAGGGGCGTCTCCACCTTCGGGTGGACAGGCGAGCACAGACGCCGGTGTGAGGCGGGGCACTGTGCCACAGAGAACGACAGCACAGCACACCCCCCGCTTCCCTACGGGCGGACTGCTCCACGGTACGTACCGCTATTTCGTAGACTCGAGCCGTCAAAATGCGGCGCAAGTAGCCGTTCAGGTCGCACGCCACCGCGTCGGGGCCACGAGTGACAGGCACAACGACGCCGGGAGGCACTCTCAACTCGTCTGGGAAAACCACCGGCAGCTCCGCTGGCAAGGTTGCCGGCGCTACAGGTGGTTGCTGAGGTGCAACTACGCTGAGGCGGGCGAGGGAGCGCGGGCAGCGAGCAGGGCCAGTCGCACGAGGACCCAGCCGCGCAGCAGGACCTGCGGCCTCAGTCTGGGCGCCGCCGCACCACCAAGGTGCTGCATGCGCGCTCAGTGACGAGAGGCTGCGCATGGTGTGTATGCGAGGCGAACACGAGACTGATGACTGAGTCGGGGGTAGGCTAGGACCAGATCTCTAGAGACGTCAAAGGTCTGGACAAAGTGAGTGCAAATACACGGCCCGTGTCTAATCCTTCCGCCGCAGGCTGGATGTAACCTTGGCTGCTCGGTTGCTGGAGGTGTTGATGTCTTCCAGGTTCTTCTTCAGTGCCGCTTGCACCTTGGGGTCAGCCTTGGCCAGCACCTCCTGGATCTGTGCGTTCGCCTTGGTGATGGCCACGTCGTTCTTGGCCTTCATGGCAGCCTCCAGCTCCGCGAGCTTCGGCTTGAACGCATCCTGCGCGGAGCGCTCCAGCGTGTTCAGCGTCTCCGTGGTGTCCTGCACATATGCGCTCACCAGCTTGCCCTCCACCATGCCGGTGGCGGCGATAACCACCTCCGGCGACACATCCCCGACGTCGTCACGGACGTTGCTGAACATGTTCGTCTTGGCGTGCAACACATCGAACTTGAGGAGAACCTGGTAAAGCACAATCTTGATGATGTCCTGCACAATCCACCAGATGAAGACGTACAGCCATGTGACGCCCAGCACGTAGGAGCTGGTGCGGTTGCTGATGGAGCACCCAGCGGAGGTGCAGTTAACCTTGTCGGAGACGCCCGTCATGCGGGTGCCTGACAAGAACTGAACGTCCTTGTACGTGTTGCAGTCCATGACGCCCTGCGGGCATGCGCCGTCGGCCTGGCCGCTGCCAAAGTACTTGGTCTCAAGCGGCTTCTCGTTCAGGCTGGTGGGCCACTTGGCGGTGAGGATGGTGCTTGAGCCCAGCGCAATCATGGCCGCTGCAATCAGCTTCCAGTCGGGGCGCATGCTTCCGAACCAGCCTTGTGTGCGTGCGGAGAAGAGGGTGAGGAAGTCGGAGAGGGAGACCTTGAGGTACATGCAGCTGGTCAGCTGGCCGTAAGTCAGCGGGCCGAGGCCCCATTTCTGCCAAGAGCCGTTGGGGTTATGGCTGTCCAACATGAGATGCAAATACAGGATACTGCCAGCGAATGCGACGCCGCCGAGGACGGAGGCGATGAGGTATGTCACTGGCAGGTTCCACTTCTCGGGGAACTTGCTGGGCTCCACGTGGTCGTACGCGATGCTGATGATGGTGCCGTCGTTCAGCAGCGTGATGAAAATGAGCGCAATCACAGGGATAGCGAATGTGCGCGGCCACTGCTCCACGCAGATGCGGCCTGCCAACAGATTATTCTGCGCTACAACGGAGCCGCTGTTGAAGATTGGTGAGTTGCTTGGGAGGTTCTGCACTGTGACACCGCTGTACACGATGCCGCCGTGCGGCGCCGTGAAGGAGAGGGCCTGCGCCAGGTCGGTGATGTTGAGAATGCGGTAGGGGCAGATGGAGTCGGACCACATGACCAAGGCGCCACCGGGCTGCCCAGCGCTGCCGCCAAAGTCGTTGAAGGTGGCCAGCACCACGTTCTGCGTCACTCCCTTCTGCGGGAAGCTGCGCATGCCGAGCGCGTACTTGGACGGCTGGAAGGCGAGCACCGCGATGAAGAAAAAGACGAGCAGCTGCAGCGTGCAGGCGACTCGGTACAGCACAAAGTTCTGGATACGCTGAAAGATGCTGCGCGCAATGGTGATGGCGTCGATGATGATGCTCAGCCCCGGGTGGGTCAGCACAATGTCAGCCGCCGCGCGAGCCGCGTCAGTGGCGCCCTGCACGGCCACGCCGATGTCAGCCTTCTTGAGAGCGGGGGCGTCGTTGACGCCGTCGCCAGTCATGCCCACCGCGAAGCCCTGGCGACGCAGGGCCTCCACGATGAGGAACTTGTGCTCAGGGAACACCTGCGCAAAGCCGTCCGCCTCGATGATCATGGGCGCGTACTTGTGCAGGTCAGCCGGAGCCTTGCCGTCCGCTTCCAGGCTGGGCAGGCCGTGTGCGTTCAGTATGTTGGTTCCGATGCCCAGCACGCGTGCCGTCTCCTTGGCGATGGCGGTGTGGTCGCCCGTGATCATCTTCACCCGAATGCCGTACTCCATGGCCTTATGCAGAGTAGCCTTGGTGTCCGGGCGGGGCGGGTCCAGGAAAGTGAGGACGCCCATCATGCGCCACGTCTCCTGGCCGCTCTTCTTGTCCTTCACCGTGCGCGCCACAGCCAGGGCGCGGATGCCGCGCTCCGCGAAGTTGTCAACCTTGGCATTGACGCTCGCCTGCACAGCCTCGCTGCCTGGGCCAGTGAGCAGCTTTGCGATCACGTGGGGCGCGCCCTTGGTGCTCTTGAACACCTCGCCCGTGCGCGTGTCCTTCACGGTGCCCTCAGTGCGCTTGAAGACGGGGTCGAAGGGCATGTAGTCTACCATCTCGAAGGGCTCCATCAGCGCCATGTTGACACTGCCCAACACAAGCGTGTCCAGCGCATCCTTGGCCGGCTCGTGCCACTTGGCAGCCAGGGCGGCGTACATGAGGACGTCAGCCTGCTTGAGGCCGTCCTCGTAGATGGGAGTGTCGTCCTGGATGACCATCTTGTTGAGCGTCAGTGTTCCCGTCTTGTCACTACACAACATGTTCATGCCCGCCAGCTCCTCGATGCTGGTCAGTCGCGCCACAATGGCGCCGGCGTTGCTGAGCGTGTGGCTGCCGATGGCCATGGTGGTGGTGGTCACCACCTCCATGGCCATGGGGATGCTGGCCACCAGCAGCACGACGGTGAAGCTAATTGCGTCCGCGAACGACTGCTTCTCGTTGTTCATGAGGAAGCCCAGCACAGTGGCGCACAGGACGAGGGAGATGGTGATGAGGAAAATCATGATCTTGATGAGGATCTTCTGGAAGTGGGACATCTCCTCCACGCTCTGAATCATAGCGGCAGTTTTGCCGAAGAAGGTGTTCTTGCCTGTGTACTCCACAGTCGCCTCCACCTCGCCACGGGTCACGGTGCTGCCCATCTTAGGCTGGCTGCCGGCCTCACCTGTCATGGTCACCGGTAGCGACTCGCCGGTCAGCGCAGCCTGGTCGACCTCAATGCGGCCCGCATTCACACGGCAGTCAGCGGGCACCGCAGCGCCGGCGCCGAGCATGACAAGGTCGCCGGGCACGAGGAGGGCAGCGTCCATGTTCCCCCACTTGCCGTCACGCTTCACCGTCGCATTGGGCTTGAGGCTCGCCTTGAGTGCAGCCACAGCGTTGCCAGCCTTGTTGGCCTCGTAGAAGGACAGGGTGCCGTTGATGAACTGCAGGCCCATGAGGACACCAAAGTCTGGCCAGTTGGCTCCGAAGACGATGGAGAGCGCCAACTCCACCACGATGGCCAGCCAAATCATACACGGCATAGGTTGGTAGAACTGAAGTGCAGGAGCGGGGGCAGAGCGAGTGAGCGAGTGAGTGAGCGGCGGGAAGCGACACTCCTGGAGTGCCCGCCACGTCCCAAACTGCCTGTGGGGGGAGGTGCAGCGACTCGCCACTGCCCCCACACTCCAGCGACGCGGTGGAAAGCTGTACACCCAGTCGCGTCGCCTGTGCGCGTCGGGCGCAGCTGCCCGACAAGGCGTGGGGACGCGTGCGCGGTGCTTTATGCCCCACAAGGGCTCCCTTGAGCCAGTGTGCTGGACCCCTGCGTCCGCCTTTGCGCACCTGCTCCAAGAACAGCTTCCACTTTGGCTTGACCTTCTCCTCCAGCTCGTTGCGGCCATACTGCTCCAGCAGCTTGGCAGCCTCTGTGGTGCGCAGGAGGAGAGGGGTGCAGGGCGCGGCCGTCAGTGACGGAGGCCAATCAAACGCTTAGTCGCGCGTGTTGAGCGCGTGCTCGCAGCTGAGGCGGCTCAATCGGCACGGGCTGCCTCTGGCGAGTCACTCCGTACAGTGCTGTCGCCTCCAGCGCTCCCGGTGCCCACAGCTGCGACCTCGTCGATAAAGTGAGGGGCGGACATGCGCCCGTTTCGCTCCGTCGCACACCTTCGCTGGTGAGGCCCTTGGACGGCACGAACGGCGGCTTGTTCGGGTCCTCGATACCGAACTCTCCGCCCTTCACTTCCTGCGATTGCGCCGTGTGGAAAACCAACGACACACAAGCATCAGCTCCGGCTCACCGCCGAGGCAGCCCACGCCGCTTGCACGTGCGTGCGTGCGTGCGTCAAACTGCGCACCTTCTTCACCTCAACTACGGTGTCCGCCTTGGCGGCCTGAGCGGGAGCCATAGCTGCAGCACCTTGGCCAGAAGTGGATCTCAAGTCGCCCAGCACAACGGGCGAACGCCGACCACCCAGGCGAGGTCGTCCTCTGCCACCTCAATAGGTGTCTTGCAACCGGCCCGCGAACACTTCTGTGGTGCAGGCCACATGACGTGTCATGAATTCGTGATCACTTCGAAGTTCGAACCGCTCATGCTAAAAGTTTGCACACTCCGGTTCTTTTGGCGTACTCGATCGCCCTCATCATCGTCGTCTCTACCCTGCCTACCTACCCGGCCAAATTCATGCGCACAAGCGGCGTGCTCCAAACGCTCCGGGAGCTGCTGACGGAGCTGCACCGTCTTCCCTCGCGGCATTCCGTCCGACGCCATCACATCCTCGCCTCAAACCCCCCCACCAGAATCCCCATCCACACATGCAGGCGCGCGCTGAGCTCTCAATGTCGTGCCCTCTTCTCCTGCACATGCTGTCCTGCACATGCTGTCCACCTCGTCAGCCCCAAAGTGGGTGTCCGCGTACCCCGCGTTCACCTTAAAATAGAGGACTTGTCCCCAACCCCGTTATTAGTATTTGGTTGCTCTTGTTGAGTTGGAAGGTGCCACCATCGACTCCCTGTACCGCAGAGAAATGTCGAGGCTACGCAACCTCCCGCTTTGTTCCGCATAAATTGCTCGGCTGTTTCACCGAAACACAGAATTAGAGCGCCGTGGCGCCAGCTGCGCAGCTGGAGCTGGTGGTGTCCGCGGCTGGGCACCGCTGCCAGTACCCGTTGTTGCCTGCTCCTCTTGCTCAGGCAGGCCCGCCAGTGTTGCGGCCACCATTTCGTCTTGGAAGTCAAGGTCCAGAGACGCACTGCTGCCGTACTGCTTGCTCAGCGATGGTGGCAGCATCACACCCATGCTGCTGCCACTGCCACCGCCGCCGCCGCTCCCGGTACGCAGCCGGTGGCGCAGCACCGCGCCAGCAGCCAGGAGACGGCGCACTTCGAGGTTGGGCACGCCCAAGCGATGCCAATCGGCTGCACAGAGCACACCGATATCAGAGAACCCAATGCCGTGGCGATCCAGCGCCTGCGCCGTGACGCTGCTGGGACCCATACCCAGGGCGTCGAGCCACGCACGCAGCGTGGGCGCTGCTGCGTGGGCAAGCAGGGAGGATGCCCACTGCACTTCCTCCATGCCAACTGCGTCTTCATCACTCGATGAGGACGACGACGAGGAGGAGCCGACAGCAGCGCCAGCATGCACGCTGTACGCAACTGGCGGGATTGCTGCATTGCTATTGCGAAGCGCCTGGACCTGGCCCGCTGAGGCCGTCGGCCCGCCAGCGCCAGCCATGCCACTGGCGAACGGCCCAGGTGACGGAGGCGGCGACAGCGGCGGTGATAGGCCGCTAGGCACGTAGTAGCCGCCAAACGGTGCCTGCATGGGTTGCTGCTGTTGCAACAGCAGAGGGTGGTAATGACTGGGACCGCCTTGGCTTATCGCGCCTTGGGGCCCCAACAGCTTCACGATGGACGCACCCATGCCGATCCACTCCACGTTGCTGCTGTAGCCTGCAAGACCTGCGCTGGCAGGCGGCGGTGCGCCGACAGCCATTGGTAGGCCGCCCACGAAGAAGGGATCCGCTGGTGGCGCATTTGGCGGAGGCGGCGGTAGCTGCACTGCATGCGGCGGAAGTGGCGGCACTATACCGTCCGCAGAGGTCCATGAAGACTGCGGGCGGCCGGCAACCACGCCATGAGGTTGGCCCTGAAGTGCTGCTTTGGAGCCCACTGCGGTCTGTGGCAGCACTTTCGGCGCCGGCAGCGCACCACGCGCAGAGAGAGACCCTGCTGGCTTGGGCGGGGCAGCGCGCACGACTGCGCCTGGCTGCGCCTGGACTGCGCCAGTCACGTTGCCGACACTGGCACCAACAGGCCGCTGCTGAGCGCCCTTATCAGCGGACACCGCCGCCCCATGGACAGCAGCGACAAGCTGGCTGCTACGCTGCTGCTGCTGCTGCTGCTGCTGCTTTGCAGCTGCCGCATCCCGAATGCTTTGAGCAAGTGACACTTGAGCTTGCTGTGGTACCATGACTTGCTGCTTCACCTCCTGCTTCCCGTTGGCAACCACAGGCAGCTGCATCCCCACAGCTGGCTTTCCGTGCGCACTCGCATCTTTGGATGGCGCCGCCGCCACCGATGCGATTGCGAGTGGCGCAGTAGGCGCAGCCACGCCGCTGCGTGGCACTGCCTTTGTCTGACCCATTCCTCCGATGGCATCAGCCCCTGGCTGCGTTGCACCCATAGGCATCGCAGCAGGCGAATGCATCGCGCCTGCTGAGACGTGCTCCACCTGCAGACCGCCTTGGACTACGCTGCTGTTCCCCGGCAGTGCTCCATCTTCCCGTGCGCCCGCAACACTGCGCACATCCCGTGGCTGCTGCACACCCGCACGCTTGGCCCCATCCCGGTTGCCAGCAGCGGCTGTGCCTGCGGCTGTGCCCGCACTGTTCCTGTGCCGCCCCGCAGGCGCCGGCGTCCACTCGCTCCCGTTATCCCACGCAGACGCAGGTGCGGCTGCGTCGGCGTCCTCGCGGCCGTCCTGGGGAGCCGTCGGACTGCTTGTGGCACTCTCACCACCCTTGTGCAGTTGACAGACAAGCCCAAGCACCAGTGGCGTGGAGCAGCGCGTGTCAGCACAGCGGTCGAGAGTACCATACATAAGACAGTGACAGAAGCCCCGCGGCGCAGCGTGGTGCATGTGGAGCCGGGGCTCTCAACCAGCGAGCACACACGTGCCCTTGACGAGGAGCACCACCCCAACCTCGAGCTGGACGGGGCGAAGACCCCTGCAGGGGCCGCGCACCTGCTCGTCCTCGTCACGTTCCCGAGCAACACGCTGCTCTTCCCTGGCACGCTGCTTGCGCTCCGCCTTGGTTGGGTGGGGCCAGAAGCAAGGGGGGTGTCAGATAGGAGGCAAGGGTGTATCACAGCCAAACTCTTGGGAGATAGGCCGGGAGCGCGTGCACGGCCCACACGGCACGTATCAGGTCACAATGGGTGCGTACCTTGGTGCTCACGCGTGCCGGGTCACCTCCCTTGCGCTCCTGCGCCCGTGCCTTCACAGAACCCCCAGCAGGTGACGTCTGACTGCTGCGTTTCTGCCCTGCGCCCTGCAGAAGCGCAAGCCCGGCGCTGCTGCCGCCGCCTCCGGTAGAAGTTAGCAGTACCCGTGTGCCGGTGGTCGCGCGAACGGCTGTCCACACGGCGAAGGCAGCCACCACCACAGACAGGGCGCGAGCCGCTTCTTCCCAGCCAGCAAGGCCCTGACCCAGCGCCCCCAGCACTGCTGCCAAGACAGCCAGCAGCCCCGCGGCCAGCCAGCTGGCGTTGGGTGCAGCCCCCATGGGCCTTCGCCCCCGGCACGCAAACAGGCCTCGCTGGGGCTCCTCACTTGCACCGCCGGTGGCGTCCACGTCACCGCTGTGAGCGCAAGAACGCGTCCTCCGTGGAGAGCAGATGTGGTCGCTGCTACGTCGCAGCGCGCTGCATCGCCTCGCACACGCGCCCGCTTGCAGCAACACGGCCGGTGAGGTTGGCGCCCGCAAAGTGCACGCTCACGCCGCGTGCTTTGCGCGCAGCGACGCAGTTGCTGGTCCAGACTGGGTGGCTGCGCGTGAGGCTCGCCTCGCGTATGAGCGGGAAGTGAGTGCGCGGCGGAAGAAGTGGAGAAGTGACCACACAGCAAAGGTGGCTGCCCTTGCCACTGCCAAGCACCAGCGCCTCGAGGCGGAGGCAGCTGCCCGGGCAGAGCGGCGTGCGGCGCAGGCGGCGACAGTGGTGAGGCGGGACACAAGTGCTGAGGACGAGGCGGAAGCAGCGCGACTGGTGCGTCTCACACGCACCTTTGCGGGTGCTTCCGTCTCGAATACCACGGCGCTGACACCCCCCGGTGCACATATGCAGGCGGAGGCTCGTCAGCATCGACTGTCACACTGGCAGAGACGCCAGGCGGCACTGCAGGTTGCACGCGCGCGTCGGGAGGAGGAGTTGCTAGCTCGGTCAGCGACCTGGGTGCAGCCGCAGCAGTTGGACGCGCGCATTGCTCACGCATTGGCACACCCAGTGCTGTTGACATAGCACAAGTGTAAACAACTCTCAATACACCATCTACGCTTTGTGCACGGGCGTATAGAAATGTGGTGCCAACTCTGCAAGCCATTGCACCTCGATGGCGGTCACATCGTGCATGTACAGCTTGTCTGTCTGCACGGCTGTGGCGTACACCACCGTCGCAGGAGGCGGGCTGCACCGGAACAGGACGCTGCTGGGATGGATGTGTAGTCTCAGGCCTGCATGGCCGCCCCTCAGGGACGTATACACAGGCCCATCCAGCGCGCCAAGAGTAGTCGTATCCAGCCGCGCAGCAGTGGCAAACCAACCAGCAGTGAGTGCTCGCCGAACGGGAGTCACATCTCGCCCACAAGTTGCTCCGGGTCCTTGCACAGGCAGGCCCGCGTTTTTGAGCTGCGCCTCTAGTTGTCGTCGGACGTCGCCCACACGAGCAAGTGCTCGAGCGTCAATCATGTGTTTCGCACACCACCGGCCGCGTGCCTGCGGCGACCGTTTGGCGTAGGCAGACACCACATTGAGAGCCGTCACTGCGTCGCCCTCCGCTGCCGCGAACGCCGCTTGCGCCTCACCAAATGCGCGGCTACGCAGCATGCCTGTTCCACCGGCGACCCAGAGGCTATGCACTTGCAGGCTCGCAGCCACCGTCAGCATCTCCGTGCTGCATCCCAACTCTGCGGAGCACAGCAACGCGCGGCCCAGGGCTGGCGGCACCGGCAACTCCGCCAGTAGCGTGCCCAATGGATGTGTCAATCCGCCGCCGGCATCGAGAGCGCCGAGTGAGTACAGGAGCTCCAGAGCACGTGCCATGGCTGCTGCTGGTGGTGGCGACAACCACTCGAATCCGAGTAGATTGTCCACGCCCAGCGCTTTGAGCTGGAGCACTAGTTGCACGCAGTCGGTGCGTTGCACTTCCGGCACAGCAGCAGCAGGCAGGAGGCGTGTGAAATGGGACTCTGTGCAGAGCCGGTAACAAGCGCCTGGTCTCGACCTCCCCGCACGGCCAGCGCGCTGAGCGCACGATGCCTTGGATGCGGGCACCGTAACTAGGGCCTCCACTCCGGACGCGGGGTCAACACAGCTGGTGCGGCTGAAACAGCAGTCCACCACAAAAGTCAATTCTTCCATCGTCAAACTCGTCTCCGCCACCGCGCTCGCAACGACGCATTTCCGCGCCACAGGCCCGTTGTTACCGCTGCGAGGCGCCGGCGCAAATGCTGCCGCCTGCTGCGCGGGCGGTAAGCCGCTATACAATGGCAATGGAATCAGATGGCCCCGCCCTCTACTGCCCCGCTGCTCGCCACCGGTCTGTTGGCACGCGGGAGTGCCCCGCAGCAGTGCAACAGCGCGCTCGATCTCCGCCTGGCCGGGCAAGAAGCAGAGAATGTCGCCTGGCGTGTCCAACGCATGGATGGCCAGGACAACTTCCACTGTAGACACCACAAAGTCGCTGCACGGCTGCTCCATGTAATGCACTGCCACTGGGAATGTCCGTCCGTCGATGCTTATGATCGCCGGCGTCCCGGATGGTCGCGGTGCAGCGTCATTAGTGCCAGTTGGTGCTGCAGGCAGCTCGAAGTACTTGGCAACCGCCGCGGCTTCGAGTGTGGCGGATGCGACCACGACGCGCAACTCCGGGCGGCGGCGCAGGATCTTCTTGAGGAGGCCGAGGAGAAGGTCACTGGAAGCGCTGCGCTCGTGGGCCTCGTCCACAATCACAACACTGTATTTGCTCAGCAGCGGGTCGGACAGGAGCTCTCGCAGCAACGTGCCGTCTGTGACGTACTTAATGACCGTCACTCCTGGCGTGCTGACGTCCTCGAAGCGGATGCCGTAACCCACAGCGCCGCCAAGAGCACAGCCCCGCTCTTGAGCCACTCGGAGAGCGACCGTCTGGCACGCCACTCGTCGGGGCTGAGTGCAGGCCACTATGCGGCCACCTGTAGTCCAGCCGGCGTCAGCCAGGAACTGCGGCAGCTGCGTGGACTTGCCGCAGCCAGTAGCGCCAACCACAACAGTGACTGCATGGCTCTCAACGAGGTAGAGCAGCGCGTCACGAAGCGCCCAGATGGGCAGTCTTTGCCGTTGCTGCTGTAGGTCCAACGACGCGTGCTTGTTGAACGGCAGCAACTCAGCGCCGCCTTGGCCACGGTCGACGTCCAGTGACAGTGGGCGTGCACTTTCTGGCGCAGGCGCCCCGGGCTTCCAGAAGCCGGTCGCCATGGTGTGCGCGTTCACAATCACCGCATTGTGATGGCCGGAACTCACATCTCCTGCGTCGCTCAGAGCGTTTTTGCGGAGGGCGGTTTTCACGTGACGCCCCTCCGCCAAATCTGTCTGTTCTAGCGCCGGCACGTCATCACTCTTGAAGCAGCTGTGTGCGTGGAGAGCCGTCGAGCCCCGTGAGCGCTAGCATCATGCCGAAAGCAGCGAAGACAGTGACTGGCAAGCAACACCGCGTCAAGCGCCTTGAGGGGCCTGCAGCGCCAGCTGCAGAGACAAAAGCGGGAGTGAAGAAGACGGCGCGTGCAGAAAATGCAGTGGTGAAGGCTGACAAGCCAGACAAGGTGCGTCCCTTGGCAAGCACCACAGTGCACCAGGCTTGCCATCCTTTTTGTTTGCGTGCGCTCTGACACGGAACACCTGACTCGCTTGGCTACGCACACTGCAGGTTGTTGCAAAGCCGGCGAAAGAGAAGCCAAAGGACAGCGCTCCGGGCGAGAGCAGAGTGATTTACATCGGTGAGGGAGCCGCCAGAGTGCAATTGCAGCCAGCATACGCGTCGCGAGTGCAGACAGAGCACTCACAGCGTTACGCATTGTTGTTTCAGGCCATATTCCACACGGCTTCTACGAGAAGGAGATGCGCGGTGTGTCAATATTGGCTTGTAGGCTGGTTGACACACAAGTGCTTTACTGACGGCGCTGATCTTCTCCTGCTCAGGCTTCTTCTCTCAGTTTGGAGATATCACGCGTGTGCGCATGTCGCGCAACAAGAAGGCACGGAGTTGTGAGGCCGCGCGCTCGAGTTATACACCTCTCTGAGCTCCGTGCCAATTCTCTCTGTGCAGACTGGCGCCAGCAAGCATTACGCGTGGGTGGAGTTCAAGCACGCCAGTGTTGCCAAGATTGCTGCGGAGACGATGGACAATTATCTAATGTTCGACAAGGTGCTTAACGTCAAGCTGGTGCCCCCATCCGCCTTGCACCCAGACACGTTCAAGGGCGCCAACCGCAAATTTGTGCCGCATGTCTCCAGCCGGTGTGCACGAGTGATGCACAACGCAAAGCGAGACGCACTGGGCGTGCAGAGGCAGGCACGGACGCTGGTGAGGAGAGAGACCAAACGACGAGCCAAGATTTCGGCTGCAGGCATTGATTACGAATTCAAGGGCTACGCATCAGCAGTAGTGCCACCTGATGGTGGTGCACAGGAGGCGCCTGTAGTGGCAACAACAGAGGTGGAGGCGGGCGGGGCGAAGCGCAAGCGGACCACAGTTGGTGATGCTAAAGCGACGATGCCCGCGACTGTGGAGAAGAAGCGCGTAGCAGCTGAGGCGGGGTCGACACGTACACAACAAGAGCGGGCGACTGCGCCCAAGAAACGGCGAGCATGAAAACTTTTAGTGGCACTAAAAGTACGGTTCTTGTGCCACTGCTCTTACTCACCCCGCATGCGCTGCTCTGGAGAGCCAAATCGTGCGCATTGCAATTCCATTCAATTCTACAATGGTCTCTTCCTCAAGGCCTCTTCCTGCTCCTCATGTGCAGCCCGCGTTGCCTTGTAGGCCGTCAGCAAGCCCTCATACACGACGAAAGTGATGCCACTTGCTGGAGCTGCCTTCAGGATGTTGGGCACGACGCCCTTGTACAGACCGTGAACTCCCTCCGTCCGGGCAATCGCACCCAGACACTGCAGCGCACCAGTGTACGATCCCAACGCGAGAGATGCGCCATAAGAGGCGTGGCGTCGCAAGCCCATGACCTGGAGGCGCTTCTTCACCACATCGGCGGGATGAAGCGCCAACTTGGAGGCGCTGCCGGCTAGGACGCCGCACATGAATTTCTCCCACGAAGTCAGCCTCTCCGCGCTACTACCATCGCTGTTGCTCGACACTCGGCCAGCTTGGCGCTTCGCGCGTGCGTGTGCCACCGCCTGCTTCAGGGCCGCGTAGGTGCCGAACTGAAGGCCGGCGTAAGGGATTATCTCTGCCAGAGTGACGCCCAGGCCAGCAACGAGACCTGCTGGGCCCCGGGTAGCTAGTGTCCCCCGCACGGCGGCACCCATGGTCGGGTACGCTGGCGGCACGCCTTGAGCAGCCATGAGTGTGCGCAATAAATCGAGAGGGTACGTCACTGTGGTCGCGACCGCCGCAGCGCCAGCGCCACAGAGGAACGATGCTGGCGGCTGGTCGGGATGGTAACCCATGCGCATGGCAACCTACACCGTGATTACAAGCGCGGAGTCAGGGAGAGCATGGACTAGGAACGTTAGGTAGCAAATGGCACACCTGGTTCAGCTGCCCCAGCGTTGCAAACTGCACGCCCGTGTATGGCACCCACAGCAAAAGCGCAGGCACAGTGCCTCGCCACAAGCCACGCACGCCCTCCTCTCTAACTATAGTCCCAGCCGCCTGCAACATGCCTGTGTATTTGCCAGCCCCTGCCGCCTGCGCCCCCGACCTCGCCGGCTCCAGCTGGACTTGCAGTCTGATTTTTACAACGTCGAGGGGAGCAACGACGCAACGCGCAAGGCCGCCTGCGACTGCGCCTGCCGCAGCTTGCACGACGGGCCCGACGTCAGCTTGTCGCCGCTTCTCGTCGCTGCCTCTGTGACTCCCTTTCCACCTGTCTGTTTCAACCCCCCGAGGAGAGCCCATCACCGCTGCGGGGCAGCTGCGTTCCTGGCGGTGACGCCTAACAGTGAGCAGATTGTGTGAAGTCAAACAAAGACGATAACGGAAATGGCCACGCATACAGTGCCGCGTGTTCGCACCTGACCACACCTCTAGCAGTCAGCAGAGCCGCGCTGCCGGCAACGACGAGCGCTTGACGCGGAAGCGCTGCCCGGTGCCCTACCGGCTGTTGGGCAGCTGGGCGCATCCACAGCGCCGCCCCCCACGCACTCCAGCGTCAGCCAGAGCCGCGAGGCTGCTGTGACGTCTGCATCGATGTGAAAATGCACGCGATGAAAGGAAATCGGCTTGGCGAAGCGACACTTTGACTGCCCACGTGGCGGCGCAATGCACGCGCACTCGGTATCCACATGATGAAGCCTATTACTATCATTGAAGCTACATGAGCCACTCCGAGCTTCTTGCCCGTGTGTTCCACTCGGGCCCGATACTGGCCGCTGTGCAGTCTGCGCGGTTATGGCCAGACAGCAAGACGTTCGTGGACTGCCCCGCCAAGGTGCCGCTTGAGGAAGTGCTCGCACGCTTTGATACCGCTTGCGTGGACGTCGCCGCGTTTGTGGAGGACTGCTTCGTGCAGGAAGCTGGAGCAGAGTTGCAGGCGCATACACCCGCTGATTGGCGGCCCGACGTCGCGTGGTTCGCGTCTCTATCTACCCAGCAAGCACGCAATCTTGCGGCTGAGTTGCACTCTCGCTGGGCACTGCTCTGCAGAGTCAGCAAAGCACCTGGCGACAGCGACAAGCTGTGCTCTACCTTGTTACCGCTGCCGTGGCCATGCTTTGTCCCTGGAGACCGTTTTAGAGAAGTGTACTACTGGGACAGCTTGTTCATCGTGCGCGGCCTCCTTGCGGTAGAAATGACTGCCAGTGCAGTGGGCGTTGCTAGCAACCTGTTGCATTTGGCCTCTCAGCACGGATTCGTGCCTAATGGAGCCCGGAGTTATTACACAAACAGGTCTCAACCGCCTGTGCTCGCCGCTGTTCTACAAGCCCTTGACGATGCAGGCGTATTGGATACATCGCTGCGCGATGCCGCACTGCCTGTGCTCATCGCGGAATGGGCGTTCTGGACAGCGCCTGGTACGCACGGCGTGCGTATCACCGCAAGCAGCAGCAGTGGTCCGCGTGAATTCAGGCTCTCGCGCTATAACGCCAACTGGACATCACCTAGGCCGGAATCTTGGCGAGAGGATGTGGCCACCGCGGCAGGGCTCACAACTCCGGGTGCAAAGGCCCGCGTGTGGCGCGAGCTTGCCACTGCTGCGGAGAGTGGATGGGACTTCAGTAGCCGGTGGTGCTCGCCAGCAGCAGTAGCAATGGCAATACAAGAAGGAGTGGATGCTTGTGACGCACACCTGTTGTTGCGCCATACGCGATGTAGCCGCATTGTGCCTGCTGATCTGAACGCGCTGCTTCTCATACTGGCGCGATGCATCTCGAAGTGGGCCCGCCAGGTTCGGGATGAACCCACTGGCAACGCATTCGCCGCACACGCGCAAGCCCTAGCGGAAGCCATCCATGCTGTTCTGTGGGATCCTACTGGCGCGCAGTGGCGTGACTTTGAGCTGACAGGCTTCGACGATGAGGGCGACATTGATTCATTGGCAACAGACAACTCAAGCTTCATTTGGACGGGACGACAATCCAGTCGCGAATTCGCGAGCAACTGGGTGCCCCTCTGGTGCGGATGCCTGCAGCCCGGCAGTGCAGACGCGCTCGCCTGCTGTGCCAGTCTAGCTGCGTCGCGCTTGGTGCAGCCTGGAGGCATCGCCGCAAGTGAGACAGCCACCGGCCAGCAATGGGACTGGCCTAATGCGTGGCCTCCATTGCAGCTGCTCTTAGCGGAAGGTGTTGCGCGAGCAGGTGGTCCAGCTGGCGTCGCGCTGGGGAAGGCCATGGCAGGGTCGTATTTGCGCGCTTGTGTTGCTGGTCTGGCGCATCAGCCTGTAGGCGCCATGCACGAGAAGTATGATGCCACTGTCGAAGCGACGCTGGACGGAGGGGCGACATGCACTCGAAACGCAGGCGGTGGTGGTGAGTACGCCCCCCAAGTCGGCTTTGGCTGGAGCAATGGCGTCGCGCTGGCTATGCTGCGCACGCACGGTGGCATTCCGGACACGACACTCTCTGACGTGGTCGCAAAAATGAGTAAATGACTGCATGGGATTCACCACGTTGCTGCCCACTGCGCTGCAATGTTGCCCGCTTCCTTCGCCAACAGCTTGCTCTGCGAGCGCAGCCGCTGCGCTGTGCTCGTGCACACCAGCCAGTCGCGCAGCGTTCCCGGTGACGCAGGCAGCAAGCTCGCCAGTGCCCACGACAGATCGTGTGCAGCTCTTGCCTGAGCCTCTTTCACCCGAGCTGCGGCCGCGCCATCATGCGTCAGTTCCCTATTTGCTTTGGATGCAGCTGCGCGTGCTTGGGCAAGCACATCATCGAAGCGATTGACAGCCTCTTTTGCTGAGGCGGCTAGCTCGGGGTCGTCCTCCGCGCATGGCGCATCGTCGATGAAAGTCACGTCGCCCGTGCTCAGGCCGAACGCGTCGAGTGCCACAGCTGTTGAGCCAGGCACTACACGGAGACGGCGCCCACCGACTACTGCGCAATGTGCGCGGCCATCATCTTGCGCACTTCGGCCAGCCAGAGCGACCAGTGTTCCGACCCCCTTGGCGTTGACTATGGCAAAAGACGCCACTCCGGATGGCCCGGCAGCTTCGATAGCGTTTCGCAGCATGAGGCGGTACCGCGGCTCGTAGATGACGAGCTCCTCGCGTTGATAAGGCAACACTACGATGTCATCGAGTACAAATAACTGCACTGCGAGCGCGGATTCGCCTTCAGGGAAGCGAGCTGCGTCCAGGGCATCCCCTGGCGGTTCACCCTGCTTCAGAGGCCCGAAATGGGGCAAGAACAAAGAGGATGATAGCGCAGGGCTGAAGAACCAGCCGCGGCAACGCGCGGCGCCTAATAAAATTCGGCACATCTCTGCAAACTCGTGGGTCTCCATCACTGCCGCCGGAATCGAGGCGGTTGGTGCTGATGAAGGTGTCCAGGAGAACGCGATGCCGACACAGGTGGGCGTGCTTGCAGGCGGCCGTGTGTCCTGCATCACCATTGGCGGTGGAGCCAAACTGACAGCAGCATCGCCCTGCGCCTGCTCCACCGGTGACGCCACTGCCCCTGCTTTTGCGCTGTACGGCAGCGCATCATCTAATCTACTGACGAGCTGCCCCACAGCGAAGGATGGGTGCGATACCATGAGCATCAATGGCGGACGTGTGGTCAGTGCGCCACGCAGGTCACCGAAATCCGGCACGGCTGGGGTCTCGCATGCGAATGTGCGACAATGCACGCCGTCCGGAAGCGCTGCAGCCGCTAAAATAAGGTGGTTTGTTGCGGGTGTCGAGCGACGACCAGCCACTGGATGCCATACGTCCGCTGAAGCGCCAACCATAGGCGGCACTGTGTTGGTCTCACTGCCCTTGGCCGGCGAGAACAGAGCAGCTGCGGCCGTCAAGTGCTGAGCTGCTGAAGTGGGGTCAGCGCTGAAGTGAGCTGCGAAGGCGACCGGGCGCCCTTGAAGAGCGGCAAGACAGCGCCCCCACGCAAGTTGCGCAGCTTGGCGATGAACCTGCTCGGTCGCTGTATCTGCAGGCCAAGTGACACGAGCACACGAGACGAGAGCTGGGCCGGCGGAGGCGGAGGCGACCACACAGTCGAGGCCACTAGCGCCAGTCGGGGCGGCGCCTTGCACTGCTGCTGAGCTGCATGTGCGCCAGGTAGACACGCGAGCGGTGCGACGCGCGCAATGAAGCATGTGCCCCTGCGAGGGGAGAAATGACTGAGCAACGTTGGCTTGCTCTGTAATTCCGGTAGGCCTGCTGAGCGCAGAGTCGCATCTGTTATAATCTCGTATGCGTATTCTATTGCGTATTGTCGTTCGTCATATAGTGGCGATTCGCCAAATCCCTCAGTCCTTCGTCTAGCACTATCGTTTTCTCCTGTCACCGCGACCACGGATGGGCCGCCTGCGCTGTGGACATCCAAGAGGCAGAGCTCGGCGGCCGCGACGGTGGGGCCCACATGTCTCCACCGTGCGCCGATGCGACCGCGCCATGGCCACCCCAAGGTTTAGGAGGCTGCACAGATTGCATGGCGTCCAGCGCCAGGACCGCCTGCAGCTCATGCGCCAGCGCAGCATCTGTATCACTATTAGGAGGAGAAGGAGCGCCACCACTGTTGTGGTTGTTATGCGGCTGATGCTTATGAACAGCATTGCCGTTGACTATCACGGTTGGCGCCGGCACCTGCCGCTGTTGCGGCTGGGACTGCGTCTGCTGCTGATTGCTGTTATTGTTGTTGTTGTTGCTATCCGTCTTATTGGATCCCGCACGCCACAACTTTGCCCGGATTTCAGCGCCGCGGAAGCTGTGGCTGGGGGACTGTAAAACATTTTGAGCCGCCGCACAGCCTCCCGGCTCCGCGAAACCCACGAACGCGTAGCCGGCGCCAGGCATGCCGTGTCGTCGGGATGCAGCCGATGAGCCTGGTGGTGGGCTGCGCTGTCCATGAACGTCGCAGAAGGCAACCTCCCCAAACTGCTTGAAGAACTCCCACAGATCATCAGGACGCAGCGTGGGCACCAGCTCCGGACGCGCATTCGGCGTCGCCGATGGAGTCGTCACCTGGCTGCGCCAAGTGACGTACAGCCGCGCATCCATGGGCACACCCTGCCGGCTTTTGGGCTCGTTCGCCGCAGCCGGCTGCGTTTGCGCATTGCCGCTGCCGCTGCTACCATTGCTGCCAATGTTCTGCTGTGGCACTGGCGGTCCGTGGTCAGCGTAGCCGTTGCTGGCAGGCGCAAACGAGGACTGCGCCCATTGCACAGGTGCGCCCACCGCCGCGCTCCCGTTTCGTGGCGCCACCCCAGCTGTGTTTGCACTCGCCCACCAAGCACCAGGTGGTACATCCACGGCGTCATTGCCCACCACGCGCGCGATGCCATCTATGCTCTGTTGATGTGCTCCATTCTGCTGCTGCTCTACGCCTGTTCCAGCCGTCGGCTGTGTGCCCGTCTGCGTGTCATGTAATAACTCCACCTCCAGCGCGCCGTTGATCCGGAACTTGACCACGACCGTGTCTGCCAGCTGGACCCGCAAAACGGCAACCAGCGCCTGTAGCGCGAGCGCTGCAGCCGAACCACCACCTACCGGCTCCACGCAGCCCAAGGCTTGAGGCAGGGAGGTGCCGAACGCGCGCTTGTATTCTGAGCAGCCAGCGCGGCGGTGAGTCAGTCACATACACATCCGCGCCACCTTAGTGGCTACAAGCCAGAACGGGTGGCGGCGCAGCGGACGCGCCCGCAACCAAGCCGTGGCACAGACCTCGGGCGTCTCAAGGGACCGGGAGGAACGCACGCACCGTCAGGAAGCTGCGCCACGGACAGCTTGCGGCCGTGTTTCCCCAGCAATCGAGTCAGGCACGCCTTGACCTGTTCCAGGCTGTGTGTGGTTCCCGGCGTATGCAAGCCCCCTCCCTGGCCAGGCATCTGGTACAGCTGTACCGGCAGGAGAGGCAGGCAAGGAGCGCGCGAGTCAGGGACGTCGTGCAGACGTGCACGCGTGTGGGCGCAGGAGCGGCAGCCTTGACAGCCCGCCGAGCAGACGCACCGAGGACGCGTGCAGGCTCGTCTGGGCACTCACTTGCATGAATAAGCTGCCGTTGTGGCCGTTCGAGCCCTGTTCGCGAGGCAGTACGCGCGTTAGTCAGCGGTTGACTCACGAGACAGCCTGTGCACACATGAGCGGCCCGGTAGACCGTCCCTTCCCGCGCCACTCACCGGTTGAACCCACCACACAGATGGCTCACTCTGCGGGCCATGCGCTGCGTGTTCATAACCCGGCCGATACGGAGCGGCCGAGTGGCTAAATCCTCCGAGAGTTTGTGCTCCCGGCAGCATCGTGACGCTGACGCGTCTCCCTGGCTGGCGCGCCCACTCCCGCGCTGCCTCTTGATGAGCCGCGCAAGTCACACGGGTGACAAACGGTGCGCGCGAAGGCGCACGAGTGGGTACGAGTTTACATGGAGAACACAGTACTGTGTACCCTTTTGATGGAACGGCCCATTCCAGCCGGTGGGAGGTATCAGCGTCCGACACGTCCCAACCTCGCGTCTGTCCGCGGGTCGGCAGTACACTCCTGTGCAGCCACCAACGCCGCATCAACACGCGATTGCAGCGCCCGCAAGTGTGCGACGTGACGCGCACGCAGCAGGGCGGCTGGCCGGGCCAGTGACTGGTCGTCGAGCTCAAAACCGAGCGGGAAGGCGCCGTCGATGTCGGCCGCCTCTGCGGCGCTGGACGCGATCTTGGCCTGGAAGAGAAAAAACGACAAGCAACGAGCATTGCGTCTGCAATCAGCACTTTGCCGAAGAAGGACGCGCATGCAAAAAGAGAGCATTGAGCACAGGAAGGCACACAATCTGGAGGGACGCACCCGCTCATCGGGTGCAACAGCTGCTAGCCAGGCCAAGCGCTGTGCTGCTGCTGCTAGAGCATCCGCTGTGGCTACTCCGACGGCATCATCCACTACTGCGGGCATGCTATGTGTGCTGCCGTGTGCGTCCCCGGCGGTGCGCACACGCAGTGCGGCTGCAGCAGCAAGGACATCGGACCACAGGTGTGGGTCATCCTTGACGCCAGCCAGCAGGAGCGCCTCCTCTCCGTCACCGGCACCACCCTCATCGCCGTGTGACGCAACTGCACCGTGTTGGGGGGGAACAAGGGACGGGAAGTCAGTGAAGGACAGGGCACCTCCTCCCTGTAGCGCGCACTCCACGCACCTCTGTCTCTGTACTCCAACGCCACTGCTTGCGACGCAAGCCACAACACAGCAGGGAGACGCGGCTGCGGCGGCAGAGGGCAGCCGGTGTGTGCCAAGTACTGCACGTGAGGGCATGGACGGGCTGGGCGAGTCAGCGCACGCTCAATCAGGGCTTGGGGACCCGGTCCACACATACAGCACATGCATGACCGCACCTGTGCGAAGGCTGTTTCCCACGTGGCGGCGGTCACGTCGCGCAGGGGCTGCCGGCTGTCTGGTGGCAACGCTCTCACTTTCGTGTCTTCCAGCCACGCGACGCAGCGGCCGAGTGCCATGTC
>Ga0164296_1001938_pt1 | contig 21198 bp, 18 predicted proteins | sample GEODES057metaG_FD_113533 | JGI IMG/M metagenome (GOLD analysis project Ga0164296, IMG submission 113533) | Dystrophic lake water microbial communities from Trout Bog Lake, Wisconsin, USA - GEODES057 metaG | ecosystem: Environmental > Aquatic > Freshwater > Lake | place: USA: Trout Bog Lake...
CAGCCTAAGAAGCTTACCCAACTTGAGCAGCTCACTCAGACCACGCAGACCTTAAAGACCTCAAAGACCTCGAAGACTAAAAGCACTCATTGAAAACTGCCTCCAAAACCTCAAAAAGACTTGCTCTGGCACTCTTTTGCGCAGCCGTGCTTCTTACTCTTTGGATTCGCAATACACCCTGGATGCAAACCTACTCCTTGGGCATTGATCCAAGTTTTGAGCGGTGTCTACCCGATGTTCATCTCACCCTTTTAAAGAAAATTCCACCCACCCGTGTGCAGCGTGGAGACTTGGTTTTCTTTAAACCCGGTGCCCACTTTATTTGGGTCAAAACCGACTACATCCTCAAAAAGGTCGCCGGCGTAGAGGGTGATCATTTAGTGATTAAGGACAACAAAGTGTTCATCAACGAGCGGGAAATTGCGCGCGGCTTCCCCTTAGCTCAGTTGTATAAGGGGGTGGAGTTTAAACGAGATGAAATTATTCCAAAAGGGGCGATCTTCTTGTACGGAACACACCCCCTCAGTGATGACTCACGCTACTGGGGATTTAAGTCCGTTGCACATTTAGACGGACAGGCTTATGAGATTTTTTAATCCAACGCTGTGGCCGTACGCTCTAGTCGCTCTTAGTTTGGCAGGCCCGTTAAGTCCTAGCCCGGCTTGTGCTCAGGGGTTCTCCGCGGGAAGTGATTACTCAGGCGAGGAGTTTCAAAACTACGTGCCCTACCAACCTAAATTGTCTCCTAAAAAAGCAATAACCCCAGTTTCTCAAAAAATACCCCCCGACAAAGAGCAGTCAAAGCCAGAGACTAATAAAGAGATAAGGGACGAGATCAAACCGCTTAAAGAGTGGACGCCCAAAGAACTCGGACAACTGTGGGAGAGGGGGAGGGACAAAGCGGTGATGGATCCCAGTGACGCAAATGTGCGTGAATATATGTACACCCAAGACATTATCTTGGACATTGCAACCCGCTACTCCGAAAAACAAATGGAGATCGTTAAAAACGATCCCATCCTAAATCAAAGCAATAGGATATCGGTGAGCAGCTCAGGTGAAGTCGATGCCAAGAGACTTCAAGATAAGGCCATTAATGTGGCAGTCGATGAAATGGCAAAAAAAGGAGGACTCCTCGTATTTGTTGAAAGTACTTGTACATTTTGCTCACATCAGCTACCCATATTAGAGGGTCTAAAGAACTCCCTAAATCCCTATCGCCCCATGGAATACCTTGTCATCAGTATTGATGCAAGAGGGCCTAACGGGTGGAAGAACTTTGTCCCTGACAATGGCCTTTTTAAAAGACTAAAGCTGTCTATTACACCGTCTATTGTTTATGTTCCCAATCCGTCTGCCTACAAAGAGGGCCGGGACAATAATAAATATATCGTCGTCTCTCAAGGCGAAATTGAACACCTAGACGCGCTCACTCGGCGCATCGCAGAGGTTGGCATCAAAGCCCATATCGTTTCTAAAGAAACCATGAAAGATTTTGATATCTGGAATAGGGGTGTTGCCTCATCCAAGGACTTAAGTGAGCTAAGGCTTAGCTCTAAAACATTACACAACGTACCCACTCAAGTACAAGAGATTAAAAGGAATTCTTTTTAGAAAAGCAGTATGCAAGTTAATCAACATCTACTCTACTGGGCGAAGCTTGTGCTGCTTTGCAGTGCCGCGGCAAGCTTTGTGATGCCCTGCATCTCTTACGCCGGATTATTCGCCGATCTAAACTCCGTTGTGATGAGCAACGCAACCACCCCAAGTGTCTTAAAGACCACGGACCGCACAGGGCTTTACGGAGGAAATTTGGATGTCCGTGTGCCCGTCACAAGCGTTAACGTCATTACGTTTGACCCCCCGCGCTTTGACGCAGGGTGCAGCGGTATATCTCTTAGCGGGGGAGGTTTTAGTTTCATCAGCGCTGATCAAATCGTTAAGACGTTTAAAAATATCGCCGCAAACTCACAGGGCCTTGCTTTCAAAGCGGCCATTGACGCAATTAGTCCAAACTTGGGGCATTTGATGACGGATTTTCAAGACCTCTTGCAAACCATGAACAATCATTTCAAAAATACCTGTTCCATAGCAAAAACGATGACTGCTGGCTCCGATAAAACGCTCACAAATGCAATTAGCGGAGAAGGGGCCATTGGGGGTTTGAATACCCAGTTCACAGATGTATCCAATTCTTTGGATAAATTTTTAGTCTCAGCCTCTGCTTATATGAATACCACCGCCCCCAACAACCCGAACGCAGGCAACACCGCCCTCAAACAGATGATTGCCTCAGGCGCGCTCGCAAGCTTAGATGGATCGGGTTTAACCAATTCAGACGGCTCAAGCGACGATCCAACGGATCCCAACGGATTGAACGCAAAGGTTTTGCTGAGTCTGATAGGTTTTCAAATGTCTGCTGTTAATTGCACCTTGGCAGATTTAAACGGTCACGTGCAAAATGCAAGTACAAGTGGACTAGGAAGCGCCCTTAGTTGTAACGCTGCTGCAACTTTGACCCTTAAAAATCTAATCGATGGTGGAGGCACTGGGTCTACCGACCCAACAACGCCTTTGGTCATTTGGCAGTGTATGAATCCAAATGGATCACTCTCGGGTGGAGCAGATCCCCAAATATGCACTCAGATGAAACAGGTCCAGTGGAACTATCCTGGATTTCGCGGCTATGTGAATACGATGCTGTTCGGTGTCCCAGACGCCGCATCAATTAATTCCGGTAACCTCGCTCCCACAAGCATCATTGGAAGCTTTAGTAGAGCCAGTGTCAGTCCAGCGGGCCCGTTGAGCGCCGTTCAAATACAGTTCCTAAACAAAATGGGACTAAGGCCTGCACTGCTTCACAAATCAGCGGACATAGGTGTGAGGATTGATATAGGCATTAAATTAGGTGAGTACGTGAGCACATGTCTCGCTGCTCGAGTGGGACAAGCACTGTGGCAGTCTGCAAATAAGATGAAAACAGGCAACAACTACACCCCCGCACCAGACTTTAAAGATTATGTGGATCAGCTGCAAATTGACTATAAAAGGGAGGGTGAGCAGTGCTCCCAGTCTAGGAAGGTGATTGACAGCCTGGACTTACTCACCAAAAGGGCTCAACTTCAAGACAACAGAAGATAAGCAGTGAGTTACACTTTATTTTGGGTTGACACCGATCTAACCATGATCACTGCAATTTTTAATATGATTGCCATGGTCTGTAACAACAACAGTTTGATTTTCGGTGCGGCCCTGCTCGCAGGGGCATTCAAAATATCTGTTCACAGCTTTAGCTATGGACATTTAAGAAGCACCCTCTCAGCTGCTGCAGTGGACACGATGGTCGTTCCAATGGTGCTCGCACTCACCCTCACATCGGGTTCCCTTAAAACCAATCTAACCGTTGAGAGCACCATATCCGGTTCTCTAACCTCTATTGCAAATGTACCAATTGCAGTCGCTATTGTTCCAGTCGTGGCCTCTCAAGTCGGACAAACCGTGGGCGCAGCCGTTGAGACCGCTTTTAATGGGGTCAATACCTCCTATCCCCTGATCAGCTCAAGCGGGACAGGATTTTTAAACCCACTTCGCGTTCTAGTGGCCACCAGAACTGCGGTTAATGATTTAGGAATCATTCCCAGTCAAATCAGCACCGTTGTCAGCACCTGCGTGAACACGGACTCAGGGCTTGACTTAACCGCCGTTCAAAGCGCAGTGATGGATGTGAGCAACGCAGGCGTATCCCCTGATCAGACTCTTAGCATCAATAACGTCACAGGCACCGGTATTGGAGCACTACTATGGGCTGCCACCCAAAGCAGTGGTACTGTGACATCCATGCTCGACATAACTGGGGGAGGTACAGCGCAAAACAATCCGGCCATCCCCATGGTGCCATGCGCGCAAGCAGCCCAAATGGTTGCAAACAATATATCGTTCGCCCTAAACTCAAAAAACTTTGCGCGTGTCGTTCAAGGCTCCATTCAAGCCTCTGACAACCCCATTCAAAACCCAGGTGCTGCAAATCCCTACACGCTTGACGCGGTATCCGCTAAGTACTCTGCAATTAGAAATCCAAACGCTATAACCGCCGCAGTGGGTGGTCAAAGCCAAGCCAACACTGAGATGATGAATCTGTTGTTCTCAGAAATGGTGGAGCAACAACTTGACTGCTTAAGCCTAACCGGATCTAGTAAAACTTTGTGTCAATCTGACATCCTAACCAGAACCGAGCTAGAGAGAAAAGCGCTTAAAGACGCGGCGAACGCAAATATAGCTATGAAATATTTGGGAATCTTCTCCAACGATTTGCTGGCGATATTAATAGGGCTTGGACCTGTGCTGTTTGTGGTCATGATGTTTATGGGGCAGGGATTTGCCAAGCCCTTAAACGCCTGGGTGCAGATGATTTTGTGGCCCATCCTAATGTCCGAAGTAGGAGCCGAGCTCATCAACGGCATCATGTACTTTAAGGTAGCAACTTTTCTCCAAAGCATGTCCCAAGGAGGCACCATCTCACAGTCTTTGGCTTACAACGCCTACACCGAACTTGCCAATCAAATTTCTATGGCAAGTAGCCTAATGGGGGGATTGCCCCAGTTGGTTGGGGTGATCTTTGCACTCGGTGGAAGCGCTGCACTCAATAGTGTGGCAAATGAGATTAGCTCGGGTCAGACCGATACGGCAGATAGCCTTGCTCCGCCCCTGCAAAACTCAGCCCCCATTGTGAGTCAATCATCAGTGGCTAACACCTCGCAAGGGCTGCGGGATGCCTCAACCCTCATTAATGGACAAGTTGACCCGGTCAACGCAAGTATGAACTCCAGCATGGCCAACTCTCTTAACAATACCATCTCTGAGTCTCAGTCTCAGTCCAGATCAAACACTGAGGACATGAAGTTCACCAATGCAATCACCCAAGGGTCCAGTCATAGCGACACGAACGGATTAAAGTTAAGCGCAGGGCTGCAAACCTATTACGAAGAAAGCCTAAAAAAAGGGTCTAACGAGTCCTCAGATCAAAGCTCATCGAGGAGCAATTCTTTTAATAACCAAACTTCTAACTCTGCCAGCACGGATGCTAAAGCATCTTTTGGCTTGGGAGTGGGACTAGGTGGGGTCAATGCCAATATGGGTGCCTCGGCTGACAGACGCACTGGAGCAACTGAAACAGATACGAGCGCAAGCGCAAAAGAAACTGCTCAAAAAAATGCGATTTCAGAAAATATGAATAGAGATAGAGCTTTGCGAGAAACCAGAAGCCACGCCAACGACCAAAGCTTTGGGGAGGAGGATAAAAAGTACCTAGACCACGCCATTTCAGGCAACACAGCTATTGGGGAAACTCTCACCAACGCAGATAGCAAAACAAACGCGCAGGTTCGCGGCGAAGAGGCTTCGCAAAGAATGTCCCTATTCGCTCAAGACGGAATAAAAATGCAACAACTGGCTACCGGTTTTGCAACCAATCAAGCATTCAGATCGTTTGAGAACACAGCAGGAAACGATTGGGGAAGAGCTCATTCAAAAGAGATCGGTGAGCAGGAAAAAAGATACGACTCTGGTGCGGTCTCACAACTAACTGGAGGCAATATACCTAAAGGATTGATTTACAGACATATGGCCGCTCAAAGTGTAGCGATGAACCCCACCGCCTCGCCTGAAGAAAAAATGGCGGCCGGAGCTTACCTGGGTAGTTCAACATCCATCTTAATGGGTGGTACGAGTGTGGTACCGACAGACGAGCATGCAAAGCACCTGAACACCGCAGATATAAGTAAAAATCCGATGACCCATAACGCCGCTCTAATGCAAACAGTAAAAGCAAACGCGCTGGGAGTCATCCACCCGCTGGTGCCTCGTGTTTCCTCCGCTGCGCAAGGCGTACTCAGTAGGCCAGTTGATGATCCAATGTCCATTAACACGCCCAAGAGCGCGGATTCGAGCCATGTTCAGCAAGACGTGTTGGGCGGTTTTCACGAATCTTCTAGATTAAATCTGGGTCCTAACGGAGTGCCTTCAGATAACCGAATTAACAAAACAGTTTTAAGAAATTTGAGCGAGAAAATAGAGGAAGAAAAAGCCAAACTATTTTAAAAGTAATGCAATTGCGCAGATGTTTTGATAGTTGCAACTTAAGGAGATATGGTCTCGTTATCCCTGGTCTAAGATAACTGTTTGTAAACGAAACGCATTTTGAAATCTACACAAGACCTTTCAAATTAGGACAGTAATTCTGTAATGCTTGCATGCTTGAGGTTTTGAGACCACCAGATATCTGATCATCCTGAGCTTATTGAGCGGTTGTAAGCAGCGTAACTTGCTCAAATTGCTGCTTTGGTTGACGCAGTAGACCTTGGTTAAGTTAATCAACGTTTATGCCTTCGTTAATGCTCAACGGCTTTATAGTCCACCGAGTGCCCACCACCCAAATAAAATAATTGGTCTACTTACATTATCATTTTTGGTAGGGATGGACAGAGCGCCAGTGAGAGGCAACCTGTTCACGTCGACATATCCAGACCTTATCGTGTTTTAGAACGTGAGCAAGAAAGGAGGCAAATGCATGAGCACGGGCCGGTCGACCTGTGATTCTTGGATGCAGGCCTATGGACATTAATTTCGGGGCTTTTCCCCCTTCTGCGTAAAGCCGATCAAAGGTGGCTGTCAAATAGTTTTCGAAATCAAAAGGCGTTGAAAATCCCCCCGGGGCCGCAAACTTGCCATCATTTGCATCCATTGTGTAGGGGACAATGAGGTGAGGCTTACCTTCAACTTCTACCCAGTATGGCAACTCATCGTTATAGGCGTCTGAGTCATATAAAAAACCACCCTCCTGAACCAGTAAACGACGGGTGTTCTCACTTGCGCCGTAACGGCAGTACCACCCTAGAGGGCGAGTTCCGGTAGTACGAACTATTGATTCAATGGCCATACCCATCCGCTCTTGCTCCTCATCGGCGGATAGCTTGAACTGCTCTTCCCATCTGTAACCATGGCAACATACATCAAGACCGGCTTTTGTAATCGCTTCGGCCACTCTTGGATTTCTCTCCAAAGCCAGAGCACATCCAAAAATAGTCGCCGTTACACTGTGCTCCCGCAATATCTGCAGCAACCGCCAAATCCCCACTCGACTTCCGAACTCGTACATACTCTCAAACGCCATGTCACGTTGTCCGGCTGGAACACGCCCCCCTGGTGCCTCAGCCAGTCCCAACTCAGTTCTACCGTCCCCGTCTAGATTGTTATATTCCGAACCTTCCTCGTAATTAATAACGATCTGCACCGCTACCCGGGCGTTACCTGGCCAGGCTGGATGGGGCGGCTCAGACCCGTACCCTATAAAGTCTCGCGAAGGAGTCCAAAGTTGATTCATAAATGTATAACTCCATCTTAAATTTTAAAATATAGTTCGTTATGAGTGTCTTTAGTCAGTTAAACCCAATTTGTGAGCCAGAGATAACAAATTTCTAGCCTCCGTAATGAATGGCCCATCCACAAGTCGACCATCAACGGAGAAAGCTCCAACGCCTGCATTTAAATTCTTTTCTGCAGCACTCACAACTCTTGCAGCGTGAGCTATCTCCTCCGGTGTAGGCATGAAGACATCATTAATTATCGAAATTTGGGATGGATGAATGCAACTTCTGCCAGAAAAGCCCAATTGCCTTGCTGCGATCGAGTCAAGACGAAGTCCCTCTTTATCTTGAAAGTTCACGTAGGCGCCGTCGTAAGCCGCAATACCTGCCTCACCTGCAGCGAAACGAACACTTGTCCTGACGAACTGCTTGGCATAGGGCTCAACTGAAGAAATTCCTAAAGGCGCAAAAAGATCTCCATAACCAATTTGTAAACCAACTAAACTGGGGTGAGACAAAGCAATTTCTGCCGCCATTCTGAGGCCTAAGGGGGACTCAATGTTAGCTAAAATCCCTATGGGTTGGGTGATAGAGCGCTCGCGGCACAATTTTTCTATTTTCTCTACTGCACCAACAACAGACTTCGCAGACTCCACCATAGGTAAATTTATAACGTGTAGGGCGGGCCAAACAGATGCGCTTAGATCTGCTTGGAAATGCTCGGTATCTACCGCATTAACACGCACAATCAATCTTTTATGGGAATGAGAAGTAAGCGTATTTGAGGGGATGGTGGCTTGTGAGCGTAGAAAACTTTCTAAAGCTGTGCGAGCCATAGCTTTGCTTTCGCTTGCGACTGCGTCCTCTAAATCAAAAGATATGGCGTCTGCATCACTATGCATAGCTTTGGCAAAGAGCTCAGGTCTTGAAGCGGGGACAAAGAGTTTAGATCTCATTCAAGCCCCAGTGCCAAAATTACTCAGGTACTTTAGGGTTTCATCTAGGGAGACTACATCAGCAAATTGCCGATCCATATCGAACAAAGATATGGCATGAGAGATTGGGATTCTGTCAAATACGGCCTCCTCTACGACAATTGTTCTCAGGTTGTAGGAAGAGGCGTCAAAGACGGTTGCTCGAATGCAGTTGCTTGTAGCTCCACCGACAATGATGACAGTATCAATTTGCCTATCCATCAAATAGCCAAGTAGAGGAGTTCCGTGAAATCCGCTGGGTTTCTTTTTAACGAAAACGATATCGTTTGGGCCAGGGTTTAATTGTGGAACCAACTGAGCACCAGTAGAGCCGGCCAAACACCAATGATCGCTATCTAGTAAATCACGTTTTCTTGCGTACACGCCAATGTCTGATCCATTAGGCTCTAGTTGGAAGAGCGTAAAGAAGCAAGGAATATTTGAGCTCTGCGCAGAGTCCACCAAGCGCGCGATAGAAGCAACCGCTTGACGACCAATATCACCACAACTAGAGGGCCATTTTTCATCTGCGCCAGCCTCACCGACCATGTACTTTTGAGCATCAATCACCACAATCGCTGGCTTGATACCAAATCCCATACGCCTGCCAAAACGCGCCCGATTGATAACGGCGAGGTCTTCAGGTGTTAAAAATTTATCCCAGATTTTCATTTTTAAATTCTTTGTGATGAGATTGCGAATTTGTTCATGAAACGGCGCCTGCTTTTTTGAGAGAACTGATCTGGTCTTGACTGTATCCAAGACTCGTCAGTATTTCATCAGAGTTTTCGCCAAAGGTAGGTGCCGCACGAACTGCAGTTTGCTCAGCGTGGCCAAACTTAATTGCACGAGATAAGCCGCGGTAGGAGCCGACGCTTGGATGAGAGAAGGTTTCAACCATTTTTTCTGCAAGTACTTGAGGGTGCTCAAACATGTCTTCGATATCCAACGCAACTGCACACGGAACTTGGTCCCCGAAGATCTTCTCCCACTCAGTTGCTGTGTGCTTTTGTAGTGCTTGCGTTACCCTTGGGATCAGCTCCTCAGCGTGTTCTGCACGCAACTTAACCGTTGTATACCTAGGATCAGCTGACAGCTCAGGCAGGCCAATCAAATCACAAAGAGCGGTCCAAAAATGTGCAGTGTTTGCAGATATATACAAGCTGCCATTTGCGGTCTCATAAAGACCCGTAATGCCACCAGAGCGCATATCTCGGTAAACATCCCGGGGTTCATCGGCAGCCCAAATAAAGCGCGCCGATTGCATTGCCAACGCGCTGCGCATTAGAGATATCCCCACATACTGACCTACACCTGTTCGCTCTCGCTCAAAGAGTGCTGAACTTACCCCGCCAGCCAACAAAGCGGCAGCGTAATAATCGACAACTGATCCGTAAACAATCTTGGGCTTATCCTTAGAGCCTTGAAAGGTGCAGATACCTGTCAAAGTTTGAAGCACCTGATCATAGCCAGCGTTCTTACTCAATGGCCCGCTCTCGCCGTAACCGCTTACAGCGCAATAGATCAAACGCTCATTGACTGCTTTCAATGCTTCGTATCCGATTCCGAGTCGCTCAGCTACACCGGGACGAAAATTATGAACTATAACGTCTGCACCGGCTATCAATTTCATCAAAACTTCAAGGCCAGAGGAAACCTTTAGGTCTAATACGATGGATGACTTTCCGCGGTTTACACCTAAAAAGGCTCGTCCTTCGGACTTTAACGTTGACGGATAGGCTCTAAGGTTGTCGCCTGTTGGCGGCTCAACCTTGATGACCTCTGCTCCTTGATCTGCTAGTAAAGTGCAGCCGTAAGGGGCTGCAATGTAGGCGCTAAGATCAAGGACGCGAATGCCTGCGAGGGGTCCCTTATTAATCAATTTATACCTTTGTAAATTAAGACTGATATTAAAAAATACAATTAACCTAACTATTCAGGTTCAGTGTACTAAAAATTGTTCAAATTCAATTGAATGCTTATCCTTCTATCAATATCAGTAAATAGAGCAAAGATTGATTAAAGCCCTAGGTAAGCTTTGCGCACCCGATCATTACCCGCTAAATCCTCGGCTGACCCCTCAAGAGCAATCATTGAGTGCTCAAGAACATAAGCATATTTGGCAATCTTTAAAGCTTGAGCCACATTTTGCTCAACCAATAAAACTCCGATGTTTCGATCCGCAATGGTTTTAATCACTGACATTACTGTACGAACGACAATAGGTGCCAATCCAAGGGAGGGTTCATCAAGTAAAAGGTATTTGGGCTGAGACATTAAGCCCCTAGCAATAGCGCACATTTGTTGTTCTCCACCGGAAAGAGTTCCGGCGTTTTGTGACAATCGTTCCTTTAATTTAGGAAATATAGTAAGCACCCAATCTAAGTTGTCAGCATATTTGGCATGGCTTCTCTTTGCATAAGCCCCCATTGCTAAATTTTCACGGATGCTCATGAACCCGAAGAGATGTCGTCCCTGGGGCACATGTGATAAACCCGCCTCAACTCTTTCATGCGGCGCAATTGAGCGCAAATCAATACCGTCTAAAAAAATACTTCCCGACTTTACATCAGCAAGTAGTCCGCAAATGGCGTTAAGAGAAGTCGTTTTACCTGAGCCGTTTGCCCCAAGAAGGGACACGATCTGGTTTGGCGTAACCGTGAAACTTACATCACGTAAAACTACTATGTCCCCGTAGCCGGCCGTTAAATTTTTGATCTCTAGGCTCATCAGTCGTCACTTCCAAGATAAGCTGCAACCACTTTGGGATCTCGAACAACCAGATCTGGGACGTTTTGGGCTATCTTGACCCCGTAATCAAGTACCACTATTTTATGAGCCAAAGACATAATGGCATGAAGGTTGTGCTCAATTAGGATCACGGCTAAATTGTCCGTCACAGCGAGACTTCGAATAAGATGTATGCTTTCTTCTATTTCAGAGGCATTAAGGCCGGCTAAAATTTCATCCAGCAGGACTATTTTTGGCTCAATTGATAATGCTCTTGCTAACTCCAAGCGCTTCCTTGACTCTAAAGTTAAACTTCCAGATAGTTTATCCATGAGATCAGACATTCCAACGCGTTCAATAATCTGAGCCGCCTTGTCTCTTGCAATTTTAGTGTTGTTGTTGAGTAAAGCGCCCACCGTCACATTCTCATACACTGTCAATGTGGCAAGAGGTTTCACAATTTGAAACGTGCGACCTATCCCCATTCGTGCACATTTTGAAGCATGCATATTTGTAATGTCAGTACCATTAAATCGCAATGTCCCAGAGTCTGCCTTGAGGTGGCCGCTGATGATATTGAACAGTGTCGTTTTACCAGCCCCGTTGGGACCAATCAGCCCCACAATTTCCCCCACTCCTACGTCAAATGACACTTGATTAACAGCAACAAGCCCGCCAAAACGACGTACTAAATTATCAATTCCCATCAACGGAGTCAACGTATTATTGAGGGGGGAATACACGGCGTGTTCAGTCATTTCTTTCGCCATGAGTCATAGGTGCCAACGATGCCTTGAGGGGCGGCCAATACGACCACCAAAAGCACGGCACCATAAATCATTAACCTTGGGCCACCCCCAATGAACGCGCTTAAAGCGCCGTCTAGAGGCGTCATCAGCAAAGACCCTACTATCGGACCAAGTGGTGTGCCCAAGCCGCCAATCAGACTGAAAAGGGCTATCTGAACAGAGATGTTGATAGAAAAGACACTTGGGGGATCAAGGAATAAAATATACTGTGCATAAAAAAACCCACCCACTGCAGTTAGTGCCGCGCTGATCATTGTGATTATTAATTTAATTCGAGTCGACTCAACCCCCATACTCTCAGCAGCGTCTTGATCATCCCTCATTGCGATCAAATAGAGTCCAAGCTTACCTCTGTGAATCATTTTTGTGATTGTAAAAACTAACATCATCAACAAAAAAGCTGCAACAGCGTAACTTAAGCGTGATTCAAAAATAAAATTCCCGAAACTTGGTTTGAACGGTAAAGCAATTCCACTAGATCCCCTAGTCACGCTTGTCCAGTTATTGGCCAATATCTCCATTGCTATAGGAAACACTAAGGTTGCCAACGAAAAGAAGGCCCCCCTGAGCCGAAAGCAGGGCCAGCTAATTAACACAGCAATCGCAGTGGTTAAAAATATGCCCACCAGCAAGCCAATCCAAGGAGAAATGCCAAAAGTAGCATAAAGAACGGCTGTGGAGTAAGCACCGATTCCCAGTAAAGCGGAATGTCCAAGGGAGATTAATCCACCGTAACCTGCCATCAGATTCCAAGCCCCGCTCAAAGCGGCCCAAAGAAAGGTCATTACTATGATGTTTAGATAATAATCATTCATCACTTCATCCCAATATCTTCACTGCCCACACGACCAAATAAACCTTGCGGACGAATCAGTAAAATGACAATGAATAAAAGCAAGGAAATGACATCCTTAAACTCCACCGAGAGATAAAAACCAGTTAGTGTTTGTGCAACACCAATAATAAGACCCGCTATCACTGCTCCGAGAACGCTTCCCATGCCGCCCAAGACAACCACCACAAATGCAGTGATGATGAGATCTACCCCAACGGTTGGGAATGTGTAATACATGGGCGTAAGAATACATCCCGAGACCGCAGCGCAGGCGACCCCGCAACCAAATGCCAAGCGGTTCAGTCGTTTGGTATCGACTCCCATTAGGCTGGCTGCATACCTGTTTTGAACCATCGCGCGCAGTGCCCGGCCCCCACGAGTAAAGTGTAAAAATCCGATCAAGCCAGTGGCCATAACGATGGCGGCGATAAAGGCAAAAAGAGATGTTGCCGACAAAGATAAGCCCGCAACTGAATAGGATTTGGAGGTGTAAGCAGTCGTGACTGATCTGTAATCAGGTCCCCAAAAGGTCAGTGCTAAATTTTGCATCAAGACAGAAAGTCCAAAGGTTGCAAAAATTTGCATCGAGTGTGCAGCAAAAAGAATCCGTTGTATAACAAATCGCTCAACCAACATTCCTATAAAGAATATCACTGGTACCACCACTAAAGCGGATAAGTACGGATCAATTCCAAGTAGTACATTTGCCCAAAAGGCACCAAACATAGCTAACATGATGAATTCGCCTTGAGCAAAATTCACAATTCTCAACACCCCAAAAATCAACGTTAAACCTATTGACAGAAGGGCGTAAACACCTCCAATCAACAGGCCTGAAACAATCAATTGTGGGAGTATGGAGAGCAAAGCTTTAAATTAGTGCGTTTGGTAGCTGGTTGTATTTAAATTTTCAACGCTTGTCCCAAACGGGTAAAGGCATCAAAGTTGCTTCAGTTGTTTTAGCTTTTTCTGGACTTACAACCACAAGCTTTCCATTTTGCCATTGCTGGGCAACTGGGAAGGCACGCAGGTTTTGTCCTCGCATCGCATCTGACTCCCCGGCAAACTTAACGCCCCAGCCTAAAGCCGTTCCACCTTCTGGAATATCCATAGCAAAAGCAACATTACGAATACGATCAGCCTCCAAAGAGTCCGCCTTACGCAGCACACTATCTAGTAATAAGAATGTCCCTACAAAGCCTTGAGTGCCCACATATGAAGGGGGCTTACCGTGAGCAGCTTGAAACCGCTTCTTAAATTCGTCAAGCTGTTTAGCTGCATCTTTGGAGAGTGCAGTTGTGTTGATATTGGCAGATCCTTCAGTATCAAATATGCCGTTAACAGCCGAGCCCAGTCCTTCCGCAAAGCTAGGCAGGCCGTATATGCCCCCAGTTCCTATAAACGCATCCACGTTAACACCTAGCTGCTTCATCTGACGCTGAATAAGCAAAGCATCATTCGCATAAGATGAAGCAATGATGATATTGGGGGACTCGGCTTTGATGCGTAAAATAAGTGGCGATAGATCGGTCGTTGTCGCTTTATAGGCCGTTTTGTCCGCTACCGAAAAGCCCAATTCTTTGGCTTTTGCTTCTGCTGCAGCTGCCACTGATGTGCCGTAATCCGAGTCCTCGTGAACTACCATGATCTTTAAATCTTTGGGATCTTTCTTTAAACTCTTAGCAATCACGTCCTTCGCTAGGGATGCAGCTAATTGACCATTTTGAGAGGCTGTGAAGACTACGCGAAAGTAATTTTTAAAACCTCTCTTGGTCAGTCCATCCGAGATGCCACCCGTTTCCCAGTAAATTCCACCATGACGCTCGACCACTTGGCTTGCAGCAAACGACAAGCCACTTGAATAAGTTCCTGTAATGACTTTTAAGTTCTCCAAAGAACAAAGACGCTCAGCCTCAGACTGAGCTTTATCGGGAGTAGAGGCATCCCCAGTTACCAGTTCAATTTTGTGGCCTGTTATCCCTCCTTGCTCGTTGATCATTTCAACTGCAATCTTAGCCCCATTTAGATTCTCCGTTCCCAGTAACGCTAGAGATCCGGTTAGGGGATAAAGCGCACCGATCTTCCATGTCGCTTGTTGAGCATGAAGCGGTGTAAAGACAAGAGCCGCTAATGAAGCCAAAAAAATTCTGCGTAAATTCATACATAACTCCTTTTTGCTGATGTCGCTACTGACTTGATAATTTTCGAATACCTATAATAGCAGAGCATCTAAGCCTAAAAAGCGCTAGCGCTATCCAATGTTGTCTTAATAAAAACTTTGTTTGCCACGATCACATGCTGCGGCAACATACAACTCTTTCCGCAAAAGCCAAATGATTTGGCTCTCAACGCGTCTTGCTCAAAAACCAAAGCATCAGTTAGTCCGTGCGCTGTGCTATCAAGAACGCCCAAACCCGCCTCAGCAGCAGCCAAACTAATAGAAGCCCTTATAAAGTCAAGCCCTGGACCCGAGCGATCTATTCCAGTCGCAGACGATAGGTCCCCAGCACCTAGTTGTAGGCTTATCACTCGAGACGAGGACTTACCAATTTGGTACGCGTGCCTAAGCCCCTTGGGGGATTCAATAGTTGGGACTATCTTAATTTGACGACCTATACCCTCTAAATTTTCAATATGCGAAAGCAACTTCTCGACAAAAATAACATCTGATGCTGCCTCCGTTTTAGGAAGGCTCACCACATCAACGTGAGCCCCCAATAGGGCCAAAATATCCGAGACTACGTGAGGGCTGCCTAACCCGTTAACACGAACCCAAACTTGACAGCCTAATCGGGTTTTTCTTAAAAAATGAGCTACAGACTCACGAGATCTAATCTTTTCAGCCTCCACAACTCCGTCCTCTAGATCAATACAAAGAGCATCTGGATTAGCTTTTAAAGCATCTTGAAGTTGATCAACGCAATTACCGGATATAAATAACTTGCTACGAGGAATCATCATCATTATTTTCAGACTTTTTAACCATCAGAGCACGAAAGCTTACAACGTTTACGACCTTTTCAACACTTAGATTGAATTTTTTTGCAAAAATGTAACTCTTCCCTAATTTTTGCTTTAATGATCCATCCCGAATCTGGTCCTTAAGATTAATGCTTCAAACGATTTCAGATGTTTTGGATTACCAAATTCACTAAAAAAACTTCCCTTTCCAATCAACTTCTTCGCAGCTGCTAAAGTTATTAAACAACATGCCGTCCTCCATGGCATTTGATATTGCTTGTGAAGCATTAGAATCATCCAGGCAAGCAAGATGGTAATGCGATCGATATGACCGCGACATGACCCTATGTTAGTCAAGGCCTTAGAGAGCGGGTCGCAATTAGCGAAAAATTAATGGCGCTATGGTAATGATTTCTAAGACGGGAAGCCACCCTTGTGAGAAAATTGATAAATATCTGCTTTAGAAAATGCATGTTTTATTACAAATTAACCGATTGGAGACATTAGCATGACAGTAATTTACGAAAAACGCACATACGCCGTTAAAGTTGGCGAAATGAACGAAGTCAAGCGCCTGTACAGTGCCGAGGGGTGGCCAGCTCTGAGTGCTGGTGGACATGATAAGCATTTGATAGGCTACTTCACCAGCGACACCGGTGACTTGCACCAGCTGATCCATTTATGGAAGTTTGAAAGTGACGAAAATCGCCGAGCATTTTGGGCAAAGCTCTTTGCGGATGAAAAATTTATGGCCTTTGCCAAACAGTTGCGTCCTTTAATTAACTCGCAAAACGTACAACTCATGTTGGCTGCACCATGGGGGCCGCATCCCTAAATAGTGTTTTGAACTTAAACGCTGCACTGTGTTGTATTCAACAGCCTAACCCTGCCAAATTTCAAAAGGAAAATAGCCCAAACTAGTGGGCTATTGAGATTTTTGCGCCTTAATTGCTGCTTTAGTTGACCCAGTAGACCCAGTAGACCCAGGTTAAGGGTAATAAATGGATTGAATCTATTTAACGTTGGATGTGGCGTTTCTTTCCTAAACCCGTCCTCATGGGTACAAACCACACGCCACTGCCCTAAAGATATTCTTATCTCTGCGCCGTATCACATGGGATTAACTTCTAAAACGATTTTCCCAATGTGTTGGCTAGATTCCATGAGTAGGTGTGCTTTAGAGGCCTGTGCTAAGCCAAAGCGGGCATGTATATGCGTTTGAATCTCTCCACTTTCTATTGCCGGCCATATTTCACGAAGTAAATCGTCTCGCAACACCTGCTTTTCCGCTATTGTGCGTGGACGCATCGTTGAGCCCGTCACCACCAAACGTTTCAACATGATCGGCATAAGCTCAAATTCGTCTTTACTTCCCTCCAAGAAGGCGACAATCACAAGGCGACCATCTCGTTTTAAGAGACTGAGGTTCTTATTGAAATAAGGTGCACCAACCATATCTAGCACCACATCTACGCCCCCACCATTGGTGAGCTTGCCCACTTCGGTTACAAAGTCAGTGTCCCTGTAATTGATTGCGTGAGTCGCCCCAAATTTTTTGCAAAACACAGCCTTCTCATCACTACCCACAGTCACTATCGTCTCGGCTTTTAAATGATTTGCTAGTTGAACGGCTGTAAGTCCAATACCGCTTGAACCACCGTGGATGAGAATGCGCTCACCCGCTACTAAGTGTCCGTGTTGGGTCAGATTAGCCCAAACAGTAAACCAATTCTCAGGTAAACATGCAGCAGTCGCGAGATCCATGCCTGCAGGAATAGGCAGGACCTGGGCTACAGGCACAGTACAAAACTCTGCATACCCGCCCCCAGGTGTTAGAGCGGTAACTAAATCTCCAATCTTGTATCCACTAACCTTAGCGCCTATCGCTGCAACCCGGCCTGAGACCTCTAGTCCTAATATGGGTGACGCCCCGGGAGGGGGTGGGTATTTGCCTGATCGCTGCAAGACATCAGGTCGGTTCACGCCAGCATAAGCAACTTCAATCAATATCTCTGCCTCACCAGGGACTGGCTTTGCTGTATCAGCAATATGCATGCAATCAGGCGTACCGCCCTTGCCGTGTTCAATGTATTTCATGATGTCCTTTTAGGAGTTTGGTTCGGCTATTCGGCCTAGATTGAAGTCAGAATCAGCATGTTAGTCCCCCCCGGTTAGCTTGGGGAGACTTTAATCTCATGGTTTACCTCATGTTGACATATGAAGCGCTTCAAATTATATTAAATCCAATGTCAGCAGGTAAATTATTTTTAATTATCCTAAAACATGAAGCGCTTCAAATCTACTAAAAATACATACTGTTGGAGATCAAGATGATCAAACGCCTAAAACATTTTGCCTCGGTCGTTGGCTGTGCAGCTGCAGTTGCACTTGCACTTTCAGCAACTGCACTGCACGCACAGGAAATCAAAATCGGTGCGTTATTCCCGCTTAGTGGCGGATTGGCCTTGTTGGGTGACGAGAGCCTGAGGGGCGTTCAACTCGCAGTGGAAGAGCGCAACGCGGCAGGTGGCATTAATGGTCAAAAAATTGTGATTGTGAAAGCCGATGCCGTAGATGCGAATCAAGCTGTAGGCGAAGCCCGCAGGTTGACATCAGGAGACAGTGTGGCCGCGATATTTGGCAGCTACGCCTCCGGCATCGCAGTCGCTGCAACGCAGGTCACTGAACTTGCGGGCGTACCCTATTTCGAGCTCGGCGCAGTTGCAGATACAGTCACTGGTCGCGGCTTGAAGTATGTCTTTCGCAGCAACTCTACTGCCAAAAATTTTGCAGATCGCTCCATTGAATCCTTAACGCAGGTTGTTGCCCCTGCATTGAAGGTAGACCCAAAAGCCCTTAAAATTGCCATCATCTATGAAGACGGACCTTACGGTACTTTAGTCGGAGGTTTCCAAAAAGATGAGGCTAAACGCCTTGGCCTAAACGTGGTTGAGAGTCAATCGTATTCAGCCAAAACTGTGGACCTTTCGTCACTCATTTTGCGCGTTAAAAGTGCTGGTGCTGACATTGTTTTACACACCGCGTATCAAAACGACGCTGTGTTGTTCTTTCGCCAGGCCACAGCAGCAAGCTACAAACCGCGTGCGATTATTGGCGCAGGCGGTGGCTACTCTTTAAATGATACAGCCCAGGCTGTTGGAGCCCCGATGGAAGGCGTCTTTGATGTTGACTTTCCCCAAATAACAATGAACGAGGCAGGCGCGCAGGGTCTTAAAGAATTCACTGCAGCTTACCAAAAAAACTTTAATATGCTCCCCCGCTCTGGTCACAGCCTTGTGAATTACGTAGGTGCTAAAGCTTTTCTTGAGATTCTTGCAAGAGCTAAGTCCACAGATAAGGACAAAATTCGTGAAACTGTTCTAGCCTACCGCCAACCCCCTGGTTCAAGCGCTGCTGGTTGGGGCTTTCAGTTTGGTGAGAATGGTCAAAATCAATTAGCCACTACCAACCTAATGCAATGGCAACACGGCAAACTTGTAACCGTATATCCCGCTGCAGTTGCAACCGCTAAGCCTATCCTCAGCAACTGAGCCCCCAAATTTTTATAAACCTTTGCGCTTTGAGGAACTTTAGAGAGTCACTCAAGGCGAAAGAGGGGTCCAATGTCTTTATTGCTGCAATTGTTGGTCAATGGATTGTTGCTAGGCGGTGCCTACGCAATCATTAGTATCGGCCTGACACTTATCTTTGGAGTGGTAAGAATCGTTAATTTCGCGCATGGCGAATTTTTGATGATCGGTATGTACGTCGTTTGGTTGTTTGCACAGCACATGGGGCTACACCCCTACGCCGCAGCTCCCCTAGTAGCGCTCCTGCTTTTTTGCTTAGGTGCGCTCATGCAACGCGCCATTATTCAACCCCTGTTATCTGCGGACGGGCACATCCAGATATTTGCAACCGTTGGTGTCTCCACCGCACTGCTCAATCTCGCGCTTATGCTCTTTGGTGCTGATATTCGCAAAGTAGATGCCGTGTTTGGTACCGAGCCCCTGAGCCTTGGCTCCCTAACTTATGTGAGCGGACAGTTGATTACGTTTGTAGCAGCCCTTCTTATAGCCACTGCACTCCATTTATTTTTGAAACATACATATACAGGGCGAGCCTTTCGAGCGCTTTCCCAAAACCGAGTCGCAGCAGCCTTAATGGGCGTTAATGTCAATGCCATGTATGTGCTTGCATTTGGTATGGGGACCGGTTTAGTTGGACTAGCTGCAGGTTTAATTTCCGTGCAATACCCAGCGTTTCCAACTGTGGGTAGTTACTTCGTACTCACTGCATTTGTGATCGTGGTGCTCGGTGGCATGGGCAGTCTTCCAGGGGCAGTGATTGGGTCCTTGTTTATCGGTCTCATCGACAGTTTCGCTGGCTACTTTGTAGGACCAGATTTAAAGGAAGTGGTCTACTTTCTTGTGTTCCTGGGCATTCTGAGTATCCGCCCCACAGGCCTATTTGGCCTTGGCCGTGGCTCTGAGTAAAAAGGCATTTGAAGATGGCCCACCTTTTACAACCTCGCGCTTACGTGGCACTTTTGGCATTGCTCGCGGCATTGCTCATACCCATCGGACTCCAATCGTCTTTTGTTTTCCATTTGGCGATCCAAGTCTGCGTCTTTGCAAGCCTAGCCGTCGCTTGGAATATAGTTGGCGGTTTTACTGGCCAACTCTCCCTTGGTCACGCCGTGTTTTACGGCATCGGCAGTTATGCGGCAGGCCTGCTTGTCGCGCACTTTGGGATCCCCCCTTGGTTGGGTATGTTTGCCGGCGCATTGGTCTCGATGATTACAGCGCTGGTTATCGCGTACCCAACTATGAGACTTAGAGGTCCGTTCTTCTCCTTAGCAACCATTGCATTTTTAGAGGTCGCACGACTCCTTGTCATTCACGAAGAAAGCTGGACCGGTGGATCGGCAGGACTCAATGTGCCGCTTCAAATTGGATTGAAGTGGATGATTTTTAGAGAAAAGTGGGCATACCTCCTAGTTGCCTTTGGCTTCTTTCTCTTTACGCTGCTGATCAGTTGGATGGTTCGCCGCTCACGGTTTGGGTTCTACTTGATCGCCGTGCGTGAGCGTGAGGACGCAGCACGTGCAGTTGGCGTAAATGCAGTAAACGCCAAAATGATGGCTGCCGTGATCTCCGCAGCACTCACAAGCCTCATTGGAAGCTTTCACGGCATGTACCTGACCTTCCTTGAACCCTCCTCAGCGTTTTCTTTAGAGATGTCAATTCAAATTGCAATGTTTGCATTGATCGGAGGTATTGGAACCGTGGCCGGTCCGGTGATCGGCGCAGTGCTTGTCCTGCCTGTAGCCGAACTTGCCCGTGGTTGGCTCAGCGCCTTTGGTAATGGGACACACGGTTTTGTGTATGGTGTGCTGTTAGTTGTCGTTGTACTCTTTTTTCCGCGTGGAATTGTGGGACATTTAAGTGAGCGTGTGCTTCGAATCGTTGATCGACTTCCCCGCGGGCCCCTCCCACAAAAGGAGCTCATTACTTCCCTTCGACCGA
>Ga0164296_1001940_pt1 | contig 21182 bp, 20 predicted proteins | sample GEODES057metaG_FD_113533 | JGI IMG/M metagenome (GOLD analysis project Ga0164296, IMG submission 113533) | Dystrophic lake water microbial communities from Trout Bog Lake, Wisconsin, USA - GEODES057 metaG | ecosystem: Environmental > Aquatic > Freshwater > Lake | place: USA: Trout Bog Lake...
ATAGGCGCAGCACTGGTGGTTCTGAAGATCCGCCTCCTGAAAGAGGTGCGCAACATGCAAAAGAAACCTCAAAAATAAAAAAAAATGTTTATAGCAATTTTAGGGATCATCATGCTCGTAGTGGGCATCGTGCTCAAGCGCTCGCCTGAACCAGGCAGCAGGTTTGCCCGTTTGGTTACAACGGTCGGTGTTATCGTGATAGTTATTGGATTGCTTTCGACCAGCTTGAAAGTGATCGAACCGGGCCAGGTTGGCGTACAAACCTTGTTTGGCAAAGTGCAGGATAATGTGCTCGAAAGCGGACTGCACATCATTGATCCGGTAGTTGAAGTCACTAATTTTAATGTTCAGACCCAGAACTATACGATGAGTGCCATTACTGACGAAGGTGCAAAAACAGGCGATGACGCTATTCGTATATTATCTTCCGACGGATTGGAGGTAACCATAGACTTATCCGTACTTTATAAAGTAAATCCGGCTAAGGCGCCCTATATTATGCAGAATATCGGGGTTAATTACGAGGAAAAGATCGTAAGGCCTGTGTCGCGCACCGCCATTCGTGATAATGCTGTTAATTACCAGGCGGTAGATCTGTACTCGACTAAAAGGCAGGAATTTCAGAATAAGATCAACCAGACCATCGAACAGAGTTTTGCAAAAAATGGCTTGATACTGCAACAAATACTGGTACGTAATATTACCCTGCCTGCTTCAGTAAGGGCGAGTATTGAATCTAAGATACAGGCCGAACAAGATGCGCAGAAAATGCAGTTCGTGTTGCAAAAAGAACGTCAGGAAGCCGACCGTAAGCGTGTTGAAGCACAAGGTATCGCCGATTATCAGAAGATCATTTCTACTCAGCTTTCAGATAAGCAGCTGATCTATGAAAGTATCAAGGCGCAAAAGGAAATTGCGCTTTCGCCCAATGCTAAGGTGATCATCATAGGTGCCAACAAAGGCAACCCGATCATGCTGAGTGATAAATAGTAATTGTTGCTTCGGCGGCCACTTAGTTGATGAACAACTTTGCAGGAGCCTTATGTAACGTGCCTATGGAAAATGTAAACTGTTGAACAGGCAAGCATTGGCTAAATAGCTATATATTAAAGAATTAAAAAAGCCGGATGAAAAAAGTTATTTTGCCAATGCTGTTTATTTTTATGGCAACCATTGCTTTTGCTCAGCACAGCAAGCAGGAATTGGTTGGTAAATGGCAGGGAATAGACAATAAAAGTAAAGATGGCTCGCTCATTTTTAAAGATAAAACAAAAGTGGCGCTGGTAGTCAACGGGAAAGAATCGCCTTATTTTGATTTTTCGATCAACTTACAAAAAACACCGGCACCGTTTGACATCACCGTAAGAAGGCCGGATGGTCATATGGTAACTTTAAAAACCCTTTTGCAATTTTTGGATAACAACACCATCAAATGGCAAATATTTGAAATTGATGAGCGGCCGGTCAATTTTAATGAAGGAATGAAGGATTCGATATTGATCTTGAAAAGGGTTAAGGCATAGCTGCATATCATACCATCAGGCCAAGCCCGGGCAGATCATTCAACACCCATTTGCCCTCTTTGAAACCTGGTTTTTTAAAGGGATTATTGCTTACCAAAAACGGACCGTCCAAATCGGCCCATTCGCATTGGGGTGCGAGCGCCGCGGCGGCAAGGGTGGCGCAACTTGTTTCGCTCATACAGCCAATGATCACTTTTAAGCCAAGTTCTTCTGCGCGTTTGATCATTTGAAGTCCCTCATAGATGCCAGCAGATTTCATCAATTTCACATTGATCCCGTTGTAAATAGTTGCGGCTTTTTCTACATCCGCAAGCCGCTGTACCGCTTCATCGCCTATTATGGGGATAGGGCTGCGTTCGCTTAACCAGGCGTTGCTTTCCGGGTCGGTTTTAAGCATGGGCTGTTCTATCAACACTACACCTTGTTCCTGGAGCCAGTAACATAGATCCAGGCTCTGTTGCCGGTCCGTCCAGCCCTGGTTGGCATCAACATATAAGGGCCTGTCGGTGACCGAACGGATAGTTTCGATCAATTGCTGATCGCTATCACGACCCAGTTTTACTTTAATTACTTTACAGTCGGCTCCTTCCTTTAATTTTTCTACCAAAATTTCAGGCGTATCGATGCCCACCGTATAGCTGGTCACAGGCATTTTGGCCGGATCGCTTTCCAACAGTTTCCAACAGGGCAGCGACTTTAATTTTCCGTCAAGATCATGCAAGGCAATGTCAATAGCCGCTTTGATCGCAGGATTGCCCGGGGCAATGCTATCCAGGTAATGAAGGATAGCAGCGAAATCAAATGGATATTTGAACTGTAATACATCAACTTTTTCCAAAAAATCAGTGGCCGATCGGGTACTCTCACCCATATAAGGTACCATCGAAGCCTCACCATAACCAAAAAAGCCTTCGTGTTTGATCTCCAGCAAGATCAATGGCGTCGACGTTCGCGAAAACTTCGCGATCGTGAATGCATGTTTCAGTTCGAGTTCGTAAGGGCGGTAGCTTAGTTCCATGTTTGATGCCAAAGCTAGGGTTTTAGGTGTAATTAGCCTAGTGGTGGTGTGAGTTCGCAACTCACCCCGATCCCGCTGGCGCGTGATCGACCCTCTCTTCAGAGAAGAGAGGGTGTTTGAAATATAGGAATGAAAAAGCATCGTTTTCTGTTATCTAACCGCGGTCCTTGTGTTTCCTGTAATTCATCACCCCCTCTCTTCTCTGAAGAGAGGGGGCAGGGGGTGAGTTGAATATTTTAAAAAATGACCTCCCATAAATCATAACATCCTCATCATTTAACTTTCATAACTATCTTTGCCCGCATGCCAGAGCAGATCTATTACCCATTCAAAAAATTCAATTTTAGTAACCGAACCTGTTTTTTGAGCGGGCAGCCTTTAAGTTCTGAAGAAGAAAAAATACAGGTTTTCCCGACCTGGCTGATGAATGCCTATGGTCTGGCAGATCAGCCATTTAAGTTATTGGACGAGAGTATTGCTACCTATAAAGACCTTAAGATCCCATGTTCAGCAACTATAAATGAACAATGGCTTGATCCGGCGGAAGCTATTATTGCGGATGCTTTTAGCAAAGGGTACGAGGGGCTGCAAGCGCTTGAACCAGTTAAAGTATTTCAATGGGCCGGTAAAATACTGTACGGTATTATTTTTAATGAGATACAAACCGGTATTAAACAACAGCATATTCAGGGGCAGGAATTTAATATTTCTCTATCACTCATACACAAGTTCAGTAACTTGCACCTGATGCTGCAAAGCCTTTACCTGCCGGTGCTTTTTGAAGACTTTACACCATTCAGTTTTTTTCTGTTTAAAGTTGATCATGGGGAAGATGAGTTTTTATACCGCGACGAGATCAATACACTGATATTTTCTTTGCGTATGAAGGACTTCGGTTTGATCATCTGCCTGCAGGACAATGGAGCTAATCGTAACTACCACCGTGAGCTATTGGAAAAAATTGAAGGGCACACGCTGCACCCCATTCAGTTTGAAGAATTTAATGCACGCATTTTTTATTCGGCCTATCTGTTTAACCGGCTGCCTGAATATAATATACTCCCGGTTGGCGACGAAACCTATATTGAAGCGATGCCGCTTCGTGGTATGAGCAGCAAACCATTATTTGATTTCTGGCAAAATAAAACTTACGGCCAGGTGCTGGAGAATTTCTGGAAAAAATGGGGCTACCTGTTGCTCGAGATCATCAAAGATCCTGAAAACCCGATGAGCTTTCTGCTGGATGCTGATGGTAATCTGATCAATGCCCGATCGATCTCAGTTTCTCGCTGATGATACCAACAAAATCACCCAAAGAATGAGGTATTAATATGGCTGTGATCGTTAATCCTGCCAATGCACCAAATAAGTGCGCATCATGGTTGATATTACCCCATTGGCGTTTAGAGGCATAGGAACAATAGATCAGATACAATATCCCAAATACAGCTGCCGGAATATCAATACCGGGCAGGAAAATAAGCCCCATGCTGGCCAGCGGATTGAAAATGATAAAGCTGAAAATAACCGCACTAATTGCGCCCGAAGCCCCCAGGCTGCGGTAGTTAAAATTGTCTTTATGTTTCACTACCGATGGCAGGTCGCTTAGAATCAAACTGATGCCATAAAGCAATCCAAATTGCCAGTGCCCTATCTTTGCTTCAAGACTAAAGGCAAAGAAATAGAACGAGAACATATTAAAGAACAGGTGCATCAGGTCGAGATGAATAAACCCGCTTGTGATCAACGTATAAAGTCTTTTGCCTTTGTAAACAAAATAAGGCTGGAGGATGAAATTTTCATAGGTCCAATCGTTTGAAAAGGCGATGAAGCTGGTAATCAGGGTAATTACGAAAATAACGCTGGCTACAGGGGCCTCCTGGAATATTTGGCTAAGTTCCATTTATTGAATATCAAGTTTTATATCGGTCAGCAATCTGCCAACCGGGTACCGAAGATAGGTTTTTTCGAAATTAGGCGAGTTGCGGTATACAAAGTTTAATTGTCCACGTGCGCTTTTGGCGAGATCGGGGTTTTTGGTTTTCTCATCTTCCAGTTTTTTGCGCAGATCAGGATCGGCTTTTAGTTGTTCGGCAGCTACGTCTTCATAAACATAGTCTGAATACCCTTCTTTTTCGCCCAAAACTGAATCAAAGAAATTCCATGCAAAAAACGAATCCACACCCTGCGGTTCCAGTGTTTCCACAATATAACGGTTAAGCGGCTGATTGGTATAAACCACATAATCACCGGCATAGTAAAGTATCCGTTGGTTGCTGGCGCTCAACTTTACGTTGCTATGGAGGTAGTGGCCTTCATAAGGACGCGACGGTGTTTTATAATCGTCAATATAGTATACCTGAATATCGAGTGTAGTGTCATGCTTTAATTGATGCATGGCTACATTGTTGAGTTTAAACAGCTCGATCACCTTAGCCCATGCCTGGGGGATAATATAGGCAACCGGTTTGTTAACTACCTGGCTTGGTACATAATTATCATAATACCTGATGGTTTTGGTATAGGGCTTACTGCGGTCGTAATACAATCGGGGCAGACCACTAACCTCGCTGGTTTTGTGTCCGGCCTCAAAGCCTTTGAAATTTAATGTATCAAAGTGTTGCCAGTCTACTTGCCAGTTTAGTGCGAATGAAGTTTGGTTTTTTACCTGTTCATCTGCTTTTTGCTTCAACTCGCCGATCAATTTGGCGTCACGTTCACAGATATCGATCAATGCGACCATAAAATCATAGGTTGCATAAACACGTTTGTCAAAAGCCTTCAGCATATGGGTCTCGGTAATATAGCTGATGATATTGTGCTGTGCCGTATACCCGGTAGCGAAACGCGGCGTTTCTAAAAAGCTAACGATACCAGAATCAGGAGTTTCCTGTTTTTCATCCACATAAGGAGTCATTTCATAGCCGCTTTTGGCCATGCGTTTATACAGCTCGGGCGAAAGGATTTTTGAGGTATAATCGGCCAGAATGGGGTTTTGCTTGTCTTTTTGGGTTTCGATCAAAGTCATCACGTACTGGTAATCGGCTCCATCGCTGGTATGATTATCCAGGAACACCTCGGGCTGCCAGGTATTTAAAATTTTCTCAAATGCCAAAGCGTTTTTGCTATCCGCTTTGATAAAATCACGATTCAGGTCGAGGTTCCTGTAATTCCCCCTGAAACCATACATGCGCGGCCCGTTTTGATTGATGCGCGAAACGCCACGGTTAAGGCATCCATCGATATTATAAACAGCTATGAAACACAATACCACATCTTTTGGCAATTGATTCTTTTTCAGCAGGTCGCGCACCAGCATCATGGTTGCGTCTATGCCCTCCGGTTCGCCAGGGTGAATTCCGTTGTTGATAAGCAGCACCCGCTTATTTTGCTTTTTGATCAGCGCCGGATCAAAAACCTTGTCTTTTGATAAAACCACCAGCGTCAAAGGCTTACCTACATCGGTAGTGCCATAGTTGAACAAACGCAATTGGGGGTAAGGTTTCACCAGATTTTGATAGTAATTGATAACCTGGGCATAGGTTGCCGTATAGTTTCTATCCTTGCTGGCCTCAAATGGCGTTATTTGCGCCTTGGTTTGGGTAAACAATAAACACAATAATAAAGCGGGAACTAATCTTTTCATCGAGAAGAAATTTTAACAAATATAGTCCTGCGTTTCACTTATTGGGATGTGTAAGAAGAATTATACGTTTGGGGCCGGGCGCAGGGAGCCGGGCGGTTGGCGCGTTTAGCCCGGAAACTTTTTTTAAGGTAATTTTATGAGTATAAAAAGCCACTAAACACCCTTAATTTGTTGCTGTACTTGTTTTGGCAAACTTTTAAAAACAAGGTCATAAGAATGATCGATCATGTCAACCAATTGCTTTCTGCTTAAGCTGCCGTCGGTATGTACCGTATTCCAATGTTTTTTGTTCATGTGAAAGCCGGGTTGTACTTCAGGGTGATGTTCGCGAAGTTCTACAGCCAGTTCGGGGTCGCATTTGACGTTGAATTGTGTACCTGAGGTTATACTGGCCAATAAGAAAAGTTTTTCGCCTACTTTGAACACTAAAGTATCTTCACCGAAAGGCAGACCTTCGGATACACCCGGCTTCGCCAGGCAATGATCGCGTATTTCTTCCAGGTTCAAGGTGTTTAGAAGCGCCTGATCAGTTTATTATAAGAAGTGATATTACCAAAATTAAACTTAACACCAACGGTAATTTGCCGGTACTGGTCCTGCGAGTTGTGTTTGAAGATGGTACGCGGATCATCATAACCATCCAGGCCCGAACCAAATACGATATTGTGTACATAACCCAGATCAATAGCCATATAGGGCTCAGAATATTCGTTATAGAGTTTAAACTCATATCCAAAACGCAAAGGAACGGTTAGGTTAATACTGTTGTTTTTTCCCGGAAATACATAGGTAAGCGGTCCGTTCCAGGGATATAAATTGGTGCGCTGTACAGTGTTATTATTGAAAACTACGCCGAAGCCTGTTCCCAGGTAGAAATTTTTGAGCACATTAAACAGATCATTTTGGGAGTAATCTATGGCTTCACCCAACTGAAAATCGGCGTGCAAAAGAAATGCCTCAAAATTGTTGGTGTATTGGCGGCCGTATTTGTCTCGGGCTGGTGTAGTTCCGCCACCGGATAAGTTGCCAAATTGTAATTCGGCTGAAACCGGAACATAAGGGCTATAATTGTAAATGAAATTTATACTTTCACCGAAATGATTATCCTGGCGTTGTACGTTGGTATAGCCACGTTCATAGCCTACATCCATACCGATAGCAAATTCCTTGTAGTTATAACCCATTTGTGCTTTTGCCAGCACCACAGAAAACACGAAAACGAAAAGTAAAATGAGTTTTTTCAATGCCTAATTTTAATCAATTTTGTAAAAGAGTTCTGAACAGGCCCAATTATGGCTTGTCAAAAATAAAATTTCTATCGATATAAACGTCAATTATGGAGCTAAATTCCGTGTTAAATTTTACAGTCGCACCGCGATTTCTGCATTATGTAACCATAGACACAAAATCTGACCCCGGTTCTGATTCCGTTCCATCGACCGAAAAACAGAAAAACCTTGGAAATGTTCTTGTAAACGAATTAATTGAAATAGGGTTACAAGACGCTCATTTGGATGAGTTTGGTTATGTGTATGCGACGATACCCGCCAATAGCGAAAAGACCAATATCCCGGTGATCTGCTTTTGTTCGCACATGGATACGGCCCCTGACTGCAGTGGTAGCGGTGTGAAGCCGCTGGTGCATCAAAACTATCAGGGGCAAGATATAACGCTGCCTGATGACCCGGCGCAAATCATCAGGATGACCGACCACCCCCAGCTGCGCACACAGATCGGTAACGACCTGATCACTGCCAGTGGCACGACGCTGTTGGGCGCCGATAACAAAGCCGGAGTTGCTGAAATTATGGATGCCTGTTACCAGCTTATTCATCACCCAGAGATCAAACACGGTACGATCAGGATATTGTTTACACCCGACGAAGAGATCGGCCGGGGTGTGGATAAAGTAGATATCGGTAAGCTGGGCGCTTTTGCGGCTTATACGATGGATGGCGAAAGTGCCGGTAACCTTGAAAATGAGACTTTCTCAGCTGATGGGGCAAGGCTTACCATCAACGGAATCAGTGCGCACCCGGGCTTTGCCAAAGGTAAAATGCAGAGTGCCATCAAGATTGCCGGCCAGATCATCGCCGACTTGCCACACACACTTTCACCTGAGCATACCGAGGGCATGCACGGTTTTGTGCACCCCGTTAACATACAGGGGCACGTTGAAAGTGCCGAGATCGATTTTATTATCCGTGATTTTGAGGATGAGCTGTTAAAGCAACATGCCGAAGTGATACGCGAAACCGCCGAAGGCGTCATCGCCCGATATCCGGGGACCAGTTTTACGCTGGATATAAAACCCCAATACCGCAACATGAAAAAGGTACTTGATCAGCACCCCGAAATCGTTGCTTATGGTTTAGAGGCTATCCGGCGCGCAGGCCTTGAAGCAAAATTATGCAGCATTCGCGGAGGCACAGATGGTTCGCGCCTGTCATTTATGGGTTTGCCCTGCCCCAATATTTTTGCCGGCGAGCATGCTTTTCACAGCAAACATGAATGGGTATCCATTCAGGACATGCAGAAAGCGGTGGAAACCATTTTGCATTTGTGTATGATTTGGGAGGAGCGGGCTTAGTCCGAAAGTCCGCTTAAGTCCGGAAGTCCGAAAGAATGGTGCAAATTTATCGGCAGGGATTTTATTTAACCCCAAAATAATCTTTCGGACTCCCGATAGCTATCGGGATGCGCACTTTCCGACTTCCCGACTAAATCATTTTTCCGCCAATAAATTATCTGTCAGTTTCTCAAACTCTGCGATAAATTCGGTGTAGTACCTGCCGGTACCCGGGCCGCTGAAGCCGGTGTGTATCTTGCTTACATTACCATGCTTGTCGATGATGATCGTAGTGGGGAAGCCCATATAGTTAGCCAGTTGCGGTAAACTTTTTACCGGTTCGCCGGCAGCGGGGGTATAACCGGTGATCAATAAGGGGTAAGGGACATTGAACCTGGTTTTCATTTGTTGCAGCGTAACTTTTGATTTTGCAAGATCAGGGGTGCGCTCATAGGCCAGGCCTATGATCTCAACGCCTTTTGCATGGTATTTTTTATAGTAATTATTCACCAGGTAATTGGTTTCGTCCATACAGTTAGGGCACCAGGAGCCCATCATCTGGATGATGACCACTTTGTTTTTGAAACGGGCGTCGTTGAGCGATACCTTTTTACCATTGATATCCGGGAAAGTAAAGGCTATTTTTTTGTACCCCGGTTTCAATTTGGTCAGCGAATAGGCATCCGGCAATTCAGCTTTTGCATCTCGGCTGGCGGTCCATTGACTCACGCTTTTATAGCCGGCATAATATAGACCGTTGGTTAGGTTATTGTTATCGGTAATATCGGCCGTAAAGGTAAAGGCGTGTCCGCCGTCGAAAGTTGAAAGGTAGAGTTTATTGTCCTTAATACAGCCTTCCAAAAATCGGTCATCTCCGGTGGTGGTCAGAAATGTTCCTGTCACCCTCGAACCAACCTGCGTAAATTCGCCTACTGTGGTGTCGGTATGGTTGCCCTCTGTAAATATCGCTCGCCAACGTCCACCCAATTTATATTTTGGCGTACCTGCGTCACTAAAAAAGCGCCAGTTTTTGCCCGGCTCGGCATGAAAGTCCATCGCGACATCGTTATCACCATAATGCTTTATCCAGAAGCCTTTTAATCCTTCTGCACCAAGTTTCAGTTTAAATTCGGAGTTAAAAAGGGGCATACGGATAAAAACCGAATCGCCCGACTGCCGCACATCGCTTACTTTATAACGCTCGGATGCATTGTGAATAAAAATTTGCTGCTTCGTACCAATTGACCTTACATCAAAAACAAAAGGAATCGTATTGCCCGATTTCGTTGTTAACTCACCCCGCCAGGTACCTGGTTTCAGATGGCTTTGCGCATTAGCGAAGCCTGCATACAATAACAAAGAAAACATCGGACACAAAAATTTACGATACATCTGAAAGTCTATTAAATTAATATAGATTTCAAAGTAAAGGAAAAGTAGTCGTTTATTTCAGTACTTCGCGTGAAATTACAATCCTTTGAATTTCCGAGGTCCCCTCGTAGATCTGCGTGATCTTGGCGTCGCGCATCAGGCGTTCAACATGGTATTCTTTTACAAAGCCGTAGCCCCCATGTATTTGCACAGCTTCAACGGTGGTACGCATGGCTACATCGGAGGCATAAAGCTTGGCCATCGAGCTTGCCTGGGCATAGGGCAGGCCCTGATCCTTCAGCCAGGCGGCTTTTAGGCAAAGCAGGCGAGCTGCTTCAATTTGGGTTGCCATATCGGCCAGTTTAAATTGTATGGCTTGCAGATCCGCAATAGATTTTCCGAATGCCTTGCGTTGTTTCGAATATTCCAGTGCCAGCTCGTATGCGCCCGAAGCAATGCCTAAAGCCTGTGCTGCAATGCCAATGCGTCCGCCTTCCAGCGTCTTCATCGCGAATTTAAAGCCGAAGCCATCTTCACCTATCCGGTTCTCTTTAGGCACCTTAACATCGCTGAACATTAGTGAATGGGTATCAGAGCCACGTATACCCAGTTTATTTTCTTTTGGCCCGATGGTAAAGCCTTCCATTCCTTTTTCTACGATCAGCACATTGATGCCGTGGTGCTTTTTTTCGGGATGGGTTTGGGCGATCACCAGGTAGGTTGATGCTGTGCCCCCGTTTGTGATCCAGTTTTTAGTGCCATTGAGCAGGTAATGGTCGCCCATGTCAATAGCCGTAGTATGTTGCGAGGTAGCGTCCGAACCTGCTTCGGGCTCCGAAAGGCAGAAAGCGCCTATCACTTCGCCACTGGCCAGGGGCACCAGGTATTTGCGTTTTTGTTCTTCGGTGCCATATTTTTCCAATCCATAGCAAACCAATGAATTATTGACAGAAACTACCACCGAAGCCGAAGCATCGATCTTTGAAAGCTCTTCCATCGCCAATACATAGGATACCGTATCCATACCGCTGCCGCCGTATTCGGGCGAAACCATGATGCCCAAAAAGCCCAGCTCACCCAGTTTCTTAACCTGTTCGGCCGGAAATTTCTGATGCTCGTCGCGTTCTATTACGCCTGGTTTCAATTCATGCTGCGCAAAATCACGCGCAGCCTGGCGTATCATTAATTGCTCTTCGGTAAATTCAAAATGCATGGAAACGTTGATTGGTTTTCTCAAATGTAATGCTATGCACGCATAGTAAAAAATGAGAGCACAAAAAAAAGAGAACCTTTATGCAAAGTTCTCTTTCCCCTAATTAATTTAAACTATTGATTAAACCCAAAACAAAGAACAAAAACACTCAGCCTGGGTGTCTGAGAATTCAACAAAAGTTTTTCATTGGTAGATGACACTTTAATTTGTTTCACAGATGTAATGCAGAGTCGAACATTACATTACAAAAGTAAGGCCACATTACTTTAAAGACAATGACGTATTCGTCGGTATTTCTTGCTTCTCCATAACATTCTTGTTGCAAACGTAAAAATTAGTTTTTGAGATTTATTTATTAGCTTGCAGGCTGATAACCCTGATTAATGAGCATGCTGTTATGTTATTAACTGACTTTGAGTACCTTAACAGGTCGGAAGAAGCGTTTAAGAAGAAGATCGCCCTGCAGATCAAAAACCTGCGACGACAAAATCAGGTTACCCAGGAGAAGTTTTACAGCGAAACCAACATCAATATTGCCCGGCTTGAATCGGGGAAGGTCGACATCCGTTTAGACACTTTAAGGAAGATCTGCTATTATTTTGACGTTTCGCTGTCAGGTTTTTTTCATGGTATCTATTAGCAATTTCTACTTTTATACCCAATAAAGCAGTTTAAAATCCTTAATTTACTACATAGGCCGTCTGTTATACTGAACAATTTTCCCGATATGAAAATGAATTTCGCACAAAAGATGATGCCAATAGCGTTCTTCGGAATGCTGGGCCTTGCTTCTTGCAACAACCACCCAGGTATCGACCCCTCCCGCGACCCGGTTTTTAAAGATCGGGATACTACGGTTAAGCCGGGCGATAATTTTTTTCTGTACGCAAATGGTGGCTGGCTTAAAAAGAACCCGATACCGGCCGCTTATGCTTCCTGGGGGATAGGTAATATAGTGATAGAAGATATTCGCGACCGTCTGAAAAAGATCAGCGAGGATGCTATCGCAGCTAAAGCCCCAAGGGGTACCAATACGCAGAAGATAGGCGACTTTTATTATACCGGCATGGATACCGCCACGATCGCTCAACAGGGACTTACCTCTCTTCAACCCGAATTGGATAAAATAGATCAGGTAAACGATATCAAAAGCCTGATTGATGAATTTGCACACCTGCAAACTATTGGCGTTGGTACGCCGATAGGAGCCTATGTTGGGCAGGATGCAAAAAACAGCACCAAAAATGTGCTGCAGCTTTGGCAGGCCGGCATAGGTTTGCCCAGCCGCGATTATTATTTTAATACCGACCAGCACAGCGTTGATATCCGGACAGATTACCAGACGAAGCATCTACCCGCATTGTTTAAACTGACCAGTCTGGCCCCCGATGCATCCATCGTCATCAGCAATAAAATATATGGTCTGGAAAAGTTGCTGGCAGAAAATTCACGCAAATTAGAGGACCTGCGCGATCCTTATCGGAACTATAATAAATTAACAATTACTGACCTAAGCAAACTAACGCCATTGATCGACTGGAATAACCTGTTTCAAAAAACAGGCTTTAAAAATGTTGATACGGTTATTTTAGGGCAGCCCGAATATTACCAGGCATTGAATAAAGCACTAACAACTTTTGATTTGGGTACCTGGAAGGCCTACCTGCGTAAAAATTTGCTTGAAACCTACTCATCCTATTTGAATAAGCCTTTTGAAGACGAAAATTTCAGGTTCTGGGGTACAGTGATGTCGGGCCGAAAAGAACAACTTCCTCGCTGGAAGCGGGTGCTTGATGCCGAAAATAGCTATATGGGTGAGGTTTTGGGACAACTATTTGTAAAGGAATATTTCCCGGAAAAGACCAAGAAGCGTTATGTTGATATGGTGGAAGCCATGCGCACCAGTTTTAAGGAGCATATTGAAAAATTAGACTGGATGAGTCCGGCTACCAAGCAAAAAGCCTATGATAAACTGGCAAAGGTGATGCCTAAAGTCGGTTACCCCGATCATTGGAAAGACTTTTCAACCCTGGCAATCAGCCGTCAACCTTATGTGTTGAATATCCTGAATACCAATAATTTCTGGTTCAGATTCAATGCCGATAAGTTGGGTAAGCCGGTAGACCGTACCGAATGGGGCATGACACCGCAAACCTATAACGCTTACTACAATCCTTCAAATAACGAGATCGTACTGCCGGCAGCTCAGTTTATGATACCGGGTGTTAAAGATGAAGAGGTGGATGATGCCGTGGTTTACGGCTATGCTGCAGCATCTACCATTGGTCACGAAATGACCCATGGTTTTGACGATCAGGGGCGCCAGTTTGATGCTCAGGGTAACCTGAAAGAATGGTGGACCCCGGAGGATTCGGTGAAGTTTTCAAAACGCGCACAAATGCTGATCGACCAGTTCAATGGCTATGAAATGTATGGTCTGCATATCAATGGTAAAGCAACCCAGGGCGAGAATATAGCCGACCTCGGCGGCATCGCCATCGGCCTCACTGCATTCGAAAAAACAGAGCAGTACAAAGAGGGTAAACCTATTAACGGTTTAACCCCGTTGCAACGTTTTTTCCTCGGTTATTCCCTCGGCTGGCTTGAGTCGGTAAGAAAAGAAGCCGAATCGAGCCAGATCCTTACCAATGAGCATTCACCGGCTTCGCTTCGGGTCAACGGTCCGTTTTCAGATATCCCTGAATTTTATGATGCTTTCCATATCAAAAAAGGCGATAAAATGTGGCTGGATCCGGAGAAAAGGGTAAAGATCTGGTAGTGGATTATTTGAATGTCGAACATCGAATTTCGAATACTGAATATCGAAGGAAGTAGCAATTCATCATTCAATATTCAGCATTCGGTGTTCGATATTATCTCACAACGATAATGCGCTTTTGGTTCGGGATAAAAGTGATTGAAACTTAGTGAAATTGTAGAATCGCATATCATTTGCCTCAAGATCAAAAAGTAATAAATTGGATATACCTTTGTTTATTTTCGGGATTTTTTTGAACTGTTTCGGTATTTTTCAAATTGGAAAAGGAATAAGCTCGTTCAAAAAGGTGTTCAAATACAAAAGTGAATTAGATGCTTTGTCCGCGTGGGCGGGATCTATATCAATAATGGCTGGTATAATAGCGATACTTGAAAGTTTCCAGCTACAGGTAGTAGAGGCAATAAACAGCAAATCAAAAATTATCCCAATCAACTTGCCGCGAATTGTTTTGGGAATCGGTTTGATAGCTGTAGATATTTGGACAATTATTCTTCAAATAAAATGGTACCAAAAGGGGCTGAAAGACCCCATGTGGTATGGGTTGCGTTCGTTAATTTTGAGTTTTTTCTTTATCGTTGTTGGGATAATATTGATAATACAAAGTTTTTGACACTACAGCGGCAAAGTTGCTCAATCATTCGTCACTACCATTATATTTGAACAATGCAATTTATCCACGCGCTGCAAGATTGGTGGCACCAAACTACCTGGATCGAGATCATCGGTGTGATCACCGGGCTGTTATGTGTTTACCTCGCTTCCGTTAACAGTATCTGGAACTGGCCGATCGCTATCATCAGTACTGCCCTATATATCTATATTTTTGGCCGGGCCAATTTGTATGCCGATATGCTGCAATACGTTTACCTGTGTGTTACCAGCATCTATGGTTGGTGGTTCTGGTCGAAGCATCCGCAAACGGAAGATAAGGCACCAATTGCCAGTATCACCAAAAAGCAAGCGATCATATCGGTCGTTATTGTTTTGGTTGCTACACCGGTGCTTGGTTACACGCTAATCACTTTTGCCGATGCCTTGCATTACGACCCGCCAGCCTACCCTTATATCGATAGTTTTTGTACTTCCTGCAGCCTTGTTGCACAGGTTTTCCTGGCCAGGAAAGTGTTGGAAAACTGGGCCATCTGGTTTTTTGTGGATATAATTTATGTGGTGGTGTACTACAAAAAGCACCTCGAAGCAACCGCTTTCATGTTTGTTATCCTGATCATCATCGCAGCCTTTGGGTATTTCGACTGGAAAAAACAATACCGAAAGCAATTAGCCTGAAACCGGAACCAATTTATTAAAATGAGCAATTCCGCAATCGAAACTCCGCATTCCGCCATCAAAAAGATCGCCATAGTTGGTCCCGAATCCACCGGTAAATCGACGCTTTCGGCCTACCTTGCGGAACATTACCATACGGTTTGGGTGCCTGAATTTGCCCGCGACTATTGCGCTGCATTGACCGAACCACCCACCTGGCAGGACGAGATCAATATGTTTTACGGACAACTGGCGCTTGAACAGGAATACCTGCCCAAAGCCAACCGTTTGCTGATCTGCGATACCACGTTCATCACCGTAAAAATATGGAGCGATCATACCTTTGGCCGTTCGCCACAGGAAGTGCTGGATGAATTACCCAAACACCCTTACGATCTATACCTTTTGCTCAGTATCGACATGCCCTGGGAAGAAGATCCCCTCCGCGACTTCCCCCACATGCGCGACCATTTTATGGATGTTTGGCACAAAGAACTGCAAGCACTCAATGCCAATTATGTGGTGATATCCGGCATTGGGCAGGAAAGATATGATAAGGCTGTCCAGGAAATAGATCATTTTTTAAATGCGGAGTGCGAAATGTCAAATGCGGAGTGAATTTTTGAGTGCGGAATGCTAAACGCACGTTCTACATAACAACACTAAATATTTCGCACTTGGCATTTCGCACTTCGCATTCATTTCCGACTGCATTCATTTCCGACTTCGCATTCATTTCCCTACCTTAATCTTCCCATGATGCAACGTCAGCAAAAACCCGGCGTCTTATGGTTGAAAGCTGTAAAATTTGGAAGCCATTTACGTCGATAAGCATTATGCCCTGGTGGCGGAGTGCAAGCAGGGCAGTAAAAAAGCCTGCTATGAACTGTACCGATTGTATTCGAAAGCAATGTTGAATGTTGCCTTTCGGATCGTGGGCAGCGTTGACGAGGCCGAAGATGTTTTACAGGAGGCTTTCCTGGATGCGTTCAACCGGATAAAAGATTTCAGGCAGGAGACCACATTTGGACTTTGGCTGAAACAGATCGTTGTACATCGTTCTATCAACCTGCTGCGCAAGTGCAAGCTGGAGCTGGTGCAATTAGGCGAAGATCAACTGGAAAATATTGCCGAAAATGAACAGGAAGATGAAGAGGAAATGATGGAGCAGGTAGCGCAGGTTAAGGAGGCGATGAAATTGCTGCCGGATGGCTACCGGGTGGTGCTTTCGCTATACCTGCTGGAAGGATACGACCACGAAGAGATAGGGCAAATATTAAATATATCAGAAAATACCTCGAGAACCCAGTTTTTGAGGGCAAAAAGAAAATTATACGAGTTACTGACGAATAAAAAGAAATAGGAATATGAGCAAGCGATTAGAGGATATGATCAAAAATAACAGGGAGGCATTTGACGACCTGGAGCCTTCGGCCGAATTGTGGGGCAGGATAGCTGCGCAATTGCCGCCGGAGCACGATGCAATGGTTCAAAAGGATGCCAAAATGTTTTCACTCCGTTTTGTATTGAAAGTGGCAGCATCGATCGTGGTGGTGATGGGTTTGGGCTTTTTTGCTTATCTGCAGTTACAACAACACAAAGTGGTTGATTATGCTGCTATCAATCCCGGTTACGCTAAACAACAAACACAATACGTTTCGCTGGTGGCTTCAAAGCGGTCGGAATTAAAGTCCTTGAGCCAAAATGATCCCGAGATCTACAAAGAATTTTCCAAAGAAATCGCGGCGATGGACTCTACCTACAAACGATTGAATGCTGAATTGCCGGCCAGCCCTAACCAGGAAGCTGTATTGCTGGCCATGATCCGTAACCTGCAGGCGCAGACCGAGGTGCTTAACCAGCAACTGAATATTCTTGAACACTACAATCAAATGAAAAAAGACGAGAAAAATGAAACTCAGGGCATATAGATACGCATTGGTGCTGTGCGCAGCACTTTCGGGCTTTGCTTCGGCAAAGGCTCAGGATACTTCGGTAGTCGCAGGAAAACAGGGGAACCTGTCGCTTCGCGACAGGTCGGATCTTAAGCAGGGTATCAAACAGCTCGAATTAGCGATGAACGGCCTCAATCGCAACCTGAATGAAGGTTTGAAGAACCTGGATGGGCAATTGGGTCCTGTTTTGAAAAATCTGGGCGAGAATATCAATGAGTGGGTGAACGAAGATATGTATGTGCAGGGTGCCGTCAGCGAAAAGGTGAAAACTTACAGCAAATCGTACCCTCTGGATGCTAACGACAAATTAAGGATCGATACCAAATTTGGTAAAGTGATCGTCAATACCTGGAACAAACCCGAAGTAAAGGTTGAGGTCAATATTCATAGTTATGCGAATAGCGATGATATGGCCCAAAAAATGATCGATGGTATCGGTATTTCAGATCATAAGGAAGGTGATGTGGTTTCATTCAACACCACGTTCGGCAGCAGTAATTCTATCTGGGACGGGCTGTTCAAGAATCAAAATGATCACCACAAAGTTGAGGTCGATTATACGGTCTACCTGCCATCTAAAAACGCAATGGATATCAATAATAGCTATGGTTCTACCGAATTGCCGGATTTTGAAGGTAAACTCAACATCGTGATGTCGTACGGAAGCTTTACAGGCAAAGCACTGAGCCATCCGGATAACCACATAGCAGTAAAGTATGGGAGTGCCAACATTGGCAAATTATCATCAGCCGACCTGGTGGTTAGCTATGGCAGCCTGATGCTGGATGCTGCCGATCAGTTGAACGGAGAGTTCAGGTATGGGTCGGTAAAAATTGGCAGGATCAGTACCAAAGGAAACATCAACGCACATTACGCCGGGAATGTTACCATCGATGACCTGGATAAAAACTTCAGTAGTTTTTCTTATAGTGGCAGTTATTCGAACCTGAAAGTAGGCATCAATAATGCCACGAATGCCGATTTTGATATCACCGTAAAATATGGCGAATTCAAATATGGCAACGCACCTGTTACTATTACTGAGAAAACTCCTTCCGACGAAGATAAAGGCTGGAAACCAACCAAAAATTTCCGCGGACATATCGGTAAGGGCGGTAGCGACAGGGTGATCAATATCAGTTCGAATTATGGTGGGGTTAGTTTTTTGTAGTCAGGACTCAAGAATCCAGACTCAATCAAAATACCCTGCACAACAAACCTTTCAGATACTCGCCTTCTGGAAAAGAGGCCCTCACCGGATGATCTTCGGGCTGGCAAAACTGGTGGATAAATTGCACCTCTTTGCCGGCATCGAGTGCGGCCCAGGCCAAAACCTGTTTGAAAGTAGCGATGTCCATCGCTCCTGAACAGGAAAAGGTGGCCAGCAATCCGCTGCTTTCCAGCAATAGCATACCCAGGCGATTCAGATCTTTGTAAGCGCGACTGGCCTTATCCAAAGCCGAACGCGAAGGCGCATATTTAGGTGGATCGAGTACAACGATATCAAATTTTTCGCCCTGCTCGCGCAAAATACGCAGTTGCTTGTTGACGTCAGATTGTACGGCTGCATGTTTTGTTGCATCCAGGTTATTCAAATGGATGTGTTTATAAAGCGTATCGATCGCCAGGGCAGAGCTATCCACACTCAGCACCGAAGATGCTCCATTTTTTAAAGCGTTTAAAGTAAAGCCACCGGTATAACTGAAGCAATCGAGCAGTTTTTTGCCTTTGGCGTGTTGCGCAACAATATCGCGGTTATCGCGCTGGTCGCAATAAAAACCTGATTTTTGCCCTTCCGCGATATTGATGCTGTATTTTACCCCATTCTCGCACACTTCAACGGATTCAGGTGGATGTTTGCCGGCTAATACCGCATTATTGGTCTCCAAGCCTTCATGGGCGCGGGAGGCTGCGTCACTCTTATCAAATATCCCTTCGGGCTGCAGTAGTTTTTCCAGTTCATCGATCACCACCGGCATCAGGCGTTCGATACCCGAGGTAAGCACTTGTATGGCCAGGTAACCGGCATATTTATCAACGATCAGTCCCGGCAGGTAATCTGCTTCACTGAATATCAGGCGGTAGGCATTTGTTTCTGGCGTCAGCAAATTGCTTCGGCTTGCCACGGCGAGCCTGACTTTTTTTCTCAGCCAATCTTCATTGATCTCCGTCGCTTCATTCCATTCCAGCAGCCGCAAGGCTACCCGCGACTGCGCATTATAGAATCCATAGGCCATAAATTCACCCTTATCACTCAGCAATTTAACCACATCGCCATCGGCGGGTTTTCCCTTTACGCGTTCTATAGCGCCCGAAAACAACCAGGGATGGCGTTGCAGTACAGCTTTTTCTTTGCCTTTTTTTAATATGACGTCGATCATGGCTGCAAATTTAGTGCTTAAGTCCGAAAGTCCGAAAGTCCGGGAGTCCGAAAGTCGGAAAGTCCGCATAAGTCCGAAAGATGCTTTTGTACTTTAAGTATTATTTATAGCGGCACTAAAAATCAGAATGGTACCCTAAGCCCATCTTTCGGACTTCCGGACTTCCCGACTTTCGGACTATAATCCTGCTAATCACACAAATCCTACTATCCTGTCCTTGTTTCTTTGGCTTGAAGTGCCTAAGTTTGCGCCTCATTAAAATATTATGGCTAAAGCATCTGATATAAAGAACGGTAGCATACTTCGCTTTAACGGCGAGTTGGTGCAGGTAGAAGAATTTATCCACCGTACACCCGGTAACCTGCGTGCATTTTACCAGGCCCGTATGCGTAACGTAAAAAGTGGTAAACTGGTTGAATACCGTTTCCGCACCGATGAGGAAGTTGATATTGCGCGTGTTGAAACCAGCGATTACCAATACCTGTATGAGGATGGTAACGACCTGATCGTGATGGATAACAGCACTTACGAGCAATTTAACGTGCCTAAATTTTTATTTGGCAACAGTGTTAAGTTTTTGAAAGAAGGTGTGAACGTGATCGTAGCTTTTGAAAGCGGCGAACCTATTACCGCCAAAGCACCATCTTCGGCCGAATTGGTGATCACTTATACCGAGCCTGCTGTTGCCGGTAATACTTCAACCAACGCATTGAAAAATGCAACTGTTGAAACCGGTGCAGAAATTAAAGTGCCACTGTTCATCAATTTAGGTGATAAAGTGAAAGTTGATACCGCAACCGGCGCTTATGTTGAGCGGGTTAAATCCTGATCAATTCAAAATTTATATAAAGAGAAAGGCTCCATCAGGAGCCTTTTTATTTGCAGACATTAATCGATCGGTCGTAATATCCTGTTCCAGCGAATCTTGCTGAAGAAACTTTTGGTTGAGTCGGTGCTGAAGAACGTTAACACTGCTTTTCCCACTATATGATCCTCCGGTACATAACCCCAAAACCTTGAATCCCAGGAATTGTGCCGATTATCGCCCATCATCCAGTAATAATTCATTTTAAAGGTGTAGGTAAGTGCTTTTTTACCATTCAGGAAAATGTCTTTGCCGTTTACCTGTACCTGGTTGTTTTCGTACAGTTCGATCGCACGGCGGTATAACGCCATTGTTGAATCATTCAGCGGAATAGTATAACCCCGGGCAGGCAGTACCAGTGGTCCGAAATTATCTTCATTCCATTTGAAAAGCGGGCTGCGCGGGAAAACCAGGGAATCGCGCTCGCCGGCGGGCTGCACAAAGGGTGTTATCTTTTTTACATTTGAATAGCCTTTGATCTCGGCGAGGTGTTCGGTTGGTATGATCATTTCATAAACATTAGGCTGAACCTGTCCCCTGACCTCAATATTATCGTCGATGATCACTTGTGGATTGATCTCGATGCCATTGGTTTC
>Ga0164296_1001941_pt1 | contig 21166 bp, 16 predicted proteins | sample GEODES057metaG_FD_113533 | JGI IMG/M metagenome (GOLD analysis project Ga0164296, IMG submission 113533) | Dystrophic lake water microbial communities from Trout Bog Lake, Wisconsin, USA - GEODES057 metaG | ecosystem: Environmental > Aquatic > Freshwater > Lake | place: USA: Trout Bog Lake...
GCCATTCGTTGGGAGAGTAACCCAGTCCAAATTTTTTAGCGATCTCTCCAGAGAGGCCTCTTTTTTTGAGGTATTCGATGGCGTGGGGTGCTGCTTTGAGCTGTTTTTTGTAAAACCCCACTGCGCTCTCGAGTGCTTCCATCAAGGAGACTTGCTTTTCGTGGTGCTCAAAGGCAGCCTTTTTGTCTTCCGGAGAAAATTCAGTCTCAGGCACCACCATGCCGTAACTCTGTGCCAGGTCTTTGATGGATTCTACAAAGTGCAAACCACTGTAATCCATCATGAACCCAATAGCATTGCCATTTTTACCGCAACCAAAGCAATGGTAAAACTGTTTGGTCGGACTCACGGTAAAGGAGGGGGACTTTTCAGTGTGAAAGGGGCAAAGCCCTGAAAAGTTGGCTCCTGCTTTTTTCAATTGGACGTGACGCCCAACCACATCCACGATGTCAACTCGGGACAGTAGATCTTGAATGAAGGATTGTGGAATGGACATGGTGCAACAAAAGCAGGGTAATCTATTTTAGACCTTGAAGGGTGGAGAAAAAATAGATCTTTTACGATGTATTGACCCCTTGACTTCAATGGGGGAGTGTTAAACGTGAATCAAAATTGGCAGTGTCATGGGACAATGGCGGTTTAATTTGATTGATGCAAAGTCTATTTGCCTTTTGCTTATTTCCATGAACTTGATTGATACCTTGAATTCCACCAAAGCCTCACAAAAGTTGAGGCATTGTCTTCGTCTCTATGGTGCGCTTTTCATGCTGGCCTTGTTGGTTTCCTGTGCCGCACCCAAGCCTCCATTGGGCGGCGTTGGCGAGAGGCCAGATCAGCTCAATTCATCACAAACGCTTGGCGCAGATTCCTTGAACAAACGCCCCTTGAAGCTTGGTTTGGCGCTTGGGGGTGGGGCCGCCAAAGGATTTGCGCATGTGGGAGTGATTGAGGTTTTGGAGGAAGCTGGAATCAGGCCCCAATTGGTGGTGGGGACTTCGGCTGGAAGTGTGGTTGGTGCGTTTTACGCTAGTGGTAAATCAGCTGAGCAACTGCAGCACTTGTCCGAGACGATGGATGAGAAAACATTGGCCGATTGGAACATGCCTCTGATTGGTAGAGGGGTCATGAGAGGGGACGCCTTGGCCAAGTATGTGGGCCAACAGTTGAGCGTTCAAAAAATCGAAGACATGAAAATTCCCTTGGGCATTGTGGCAACCGACTTGCACACGGGTCAGGCCATTTTGTTTCAAAGGGGAGACGTCTCCACTGCCGTGCGTGCCTCAAGCGCAGTTCCAGCAGTATTTCAGCCCGTCACCATTGCGGACAAGGACTATGTGGACGGTGGCTTGGTCTCTCCCGTTCCCGTTCGATTTGCACGCCAAATGGGCGCCGATATTGTGATCGCGGTGGACATCTCTACGCCTCCAGAGAACAACAAATCTGATGGCATGTTGCAAATCTTGCTACAAACCTTCAACATCATGGGAAAAACCATCACTGACTTTGAACTCAAGGGTGCAGATGTTGTGGTCAAGCCCGTTCTCTCTGGTGTGGGTTCAACCTCATTTAGCGAGAGAAAACGTTCTATAGAGGCTGGGCGTGCTGCCATGTTGGCTCAGCTGCCTCAACTCAAAGCATTGCTTCAAGCCAAGCAGCCTTGACTGGATTTAAAGCAGGCATAAAAAAAGACCTGAAGAATTGCTCCCTCAGGTCTTTGATCTCAAGTCATCTCAAAATGACTTGAAGTTTCAACACAGTTGATTAAGCAGCACGTTTTTTAGTCGTTGCTTTGGGTGTCACTGTGGTCGCTGTGTTGGCCACAGCTTGTAAATTGGCTTCTGCAGTTTCAGTGACTTGCTTGACAGCTTTTTGCAATGTTTCTGCAGCATTTTGTGATGCGGTCACAGCGCTTTTGAACATGGCAACCACAGCCTCAGAGCCTTGGGGAGCGTTTTTGGTGGCTGTGTCAACCAAAGTCATGAATTGTGACTGAGCATCGTGGAATTGTGACTCAACGGTCTTAGCAATGTCAGTGCTTGTGCTTGTAGCAATGTCATACAGATGACGTGAGTAAGAGGCTGTCTTTTCTGCCAAAGGCTGGTAGACGGCAGTTTGAAGGCTGATGGCTTCAGCTGGGTCTTTCACAGCCAAGAGGCTGTGAGCTTGGTTCAAGCTGTCATCTAAAGCAGATTTGGCTGCAGCCAAATTGAGTTCAACCAGTTTCTCAACACCAGAAAATGCTTTTTCGGACATGCCAAAGAAGACATTCAGGTTATTCTTGTGCGTTGCAGTCATTTGTTCAATCGTTAGCATAATATTCTCCAAAGGTAAAAAAGGAATCAAAGGGAGTGCAAGCATTTTTTCTAGGAAATTGTGCGTTGCAGCATGGTTTGTAGTATAGAGATCTGATGTGCAATTACAAGGTCCAAAGGCTTGGGATACGGCACATTAGAGAGGGTCCTCTAAAAAGTGTCTTTTTTCATGGGGATGTCACACCTCTCAAAGCTTGAAGATTGGAATTGGTGTTCTAAAGGGGTTGTGTTTGAAGGTATTTTTCGCGGGAACTCAATTGCAGCCTTTGCCGCCTGGGCATCGCTTTCCCATGGGCAAGTATGAGAAATTGAGGGATGCCTTGCTCAGGGAGTTGCCCCAATTGGAGTTGATTCAAAGTGAGCCCGCCACCTTGGGTGAGTTGGCCTTGGTTCACACTCCGCTTTATGTGGAGCAGGTTCTAAGCGGCACTTTGGCCCCTGAGGTACAAAGGGAAATTGGCTTTCCTTGGTCTGAGGGTATGGTTGAGCGCGCTCGTGCTTCCGTGGGAGCCACCATCATGGCGGCCAAGGAGGCCTTGAAAAACGGTGTCAGTGCCAATATGGCAGGAGGGACACACCACGCTTATGCAGACCGCGGTGGAGGCTTTTGTGTATTCAATGACGTGGCTGTGGCGGCTCGATTGATTCAGGCCCAAAACGATCGATTGCTGAAAAAACGCTCCAAAGTTTTGGTGCTCGATTTGGATGTTCACCAAGGCAATGGAAGTGCCAAAATCTTTGCCAATGACAGCTCTGTCTTTACTTTTTCAATCCATGGGGCGAAAAACTTTCCCTTTCGAAAGGAACAAAGTGATTTGGACATTGAGTTGCCCGATGGGTGTGAGGATCTGGTCTATTTGCAGACGCTCGAGGAGGCGCTCTTCAGACTCTCGGGTCTATTCAAGCCCGACTTTATTTTTTACTTGGCTGGGGCCGACCCCCATGTTGGGGACCGACTTGGGCGCTTATCGGTGAGCACAGAGGGACTCAAAGCGAGAGATGAAAGGGTTTTCGCTTGGGCGCGTGAAATGCGTTCACCCTTGGCCTTTGTGATGGCGGGTGGCTACGGCACACAAATGGAGGACACGCTACAAGTCCAAATCAACACCTTTCGGGCAGGCGAGGCGGCATTTCAAGCTTGGGGAAATTGACGCTTGCTGAGTCACTTTCACAGCACTGGTTGGGGCTAAAATGAGGTTTTGTTCATCCATTGAGACCCACCTTGCTTTTAGATTCCTCTAGGAAATCCATGCGCCATGATCCACGCGCCCACTCGCTAGGAGTGTTGGCGTGAGTTCATTCGATCCGAGGTTGATGGATGCGGTCATTGAGTCCAGATCGTCTTGCAGAGCTTTTTTAGATCAGGAAATTGATCGCCAAACACTTCAAGATATTTTGTCAGTGGCCTCACGCGCTCCGTCTGGCAGCAACATTCAACCTTGGCGGGTCTACGTCTTACAAGGCCAAAGTTTGAAGAATTTGGCGCAAAAAGTCATTCAAGCCCATGATGCCTTGAATGCAGATCCCACTTTGATCAGAGATTTTCCCAAGCCCTATGAGTATTACCCAACTCAGTGGAAGTCTCCTTTCATTGACAGACGGCGAGAAAACGGTTGGGGCTTGTACAACTTGCTTGGAATTGAACGCGACCAAAAAGACAAAATGCATCTACAGCACCAAAAAAACTTTGATTTTTTTGGTGCACCTGTTGGGTTGATGTTCACCGTTGACAAATCCCTTGAAAAAGGCTCTTTGATCGATTACGGCATGTTTTTACAAAACATCATGTTGGCTGCCAATGCAAGGGGCTTGGCAACTTGCCCCCAAGCGGCTTGGGTCAATTTTTCAACACTCGTGATGCCTCACATTGGCGCCTCAGACGAGGAGACATTGGTTTGTGGCATGGCCTTGGGGTTGCCCAATGAACAAGAACTGGTGAACACCTTCAAACCCCCCCGAGTGGGCGTGGATGAATTCACCACTTGGTTGTCATGAATTTCAGACTTTTGCAAACCGCTCAAGCGCTAGGAGTCCTCTAGATGATCATCACCAGTTTGCTTGACACCGATTTGTACAAGTTCACCATGATGCAAGCCGTTTTGCATCAATTTCCTGGCGCTCAAGTCGAGTACCGCTTCAAGTGTCGCAATGAGGGGGTGAAGCTTGGAGACTTGGCGCAAGAAATAAGGCATGAAATCAAATCTTTGTGCACATTGAGCTTCAAAGAAGCTGAACTTGCTTGGCTCAGTGGTTTGAGGTTCATCAAAAGTGATTTTGTCGATTTCTTGGCTTTGTTCAAGCTCAACGAAAAGTACATCACAGTCTCTACCACCGCAGGTGGAGACCTGGATATTGTCATCAAAGGCCCTTGGCTGCACACCATTTTGTTTGAAATACCTGTGCTTGCCATCGTCAATGAAGTGGCTTTCAAGAGGCTCTACCCCATGGGGGATTTGATCGAGGGCAGACGCCGTTTGAGCGAAAAAATCAATCAGCTCAAAAGCGCCAATCTTGGAGATCTCAAAATTGCCGACTATGGCACACGCAGGAGATTCTCCAAAGCCTGGCAAGAGGAGGTCTTGAGGGTACTTCAAACTCAATTGGGCACAGGTCAAAAAGGACAATTGGCAGGAACGAGCAATGTTTTCTTTGCAATGACACTGGGCTTGACTCCTTTGGGCACAATGGCTCATGAGTACTTACAAGCTTGTCAGGCGCTTGGGCCCAGACTCAGGGACTCACAAGTTTTCGGTTTTGAGTCTTGGGCTCGTGAATACCGAGGGGATTTGGGGATTGCTTTGTCTGATGTTTATGGCATTGAGCCCTTTTTGAGAGACTTTGATTTGTATTTTTGCAAACTCTTTGACGGTGCTCGCCACGACAGTGGAGATCCATTTGCTTGGGGCGAGAGAATGATTGCGCATTACAAATCAAATCGCGTCGATCCAAAAACAAAAATTTTAATTTTCAGCGATGGCTTGACCGTACCCAAAACGATTGAGCTCTACCAACAATTCAGAGGACGCTGTCAGCTCGCCTTTGGTATCGGTACCAATTTGACCAACGACTTGGGTTATGAGCCTTTGCAAATCGTGATCAAAATGGTCAATTGCAATGGTCAGCCAGTTGCCAAGCTCTCCGATACGCCATCCAAGAACATGTGCACCGATGAGAAATACTTGGCTTATTTGAGGCAAGTTTTTGACATTGCCACCCCAAGCAGTGATCTTGTCAGTTCTGAAGAGGCACCCAATGCAAGTGCCAATTCACGAACATGATCCCCCATGACCCTATCTCTTTGAGCTACTGCGCATGAACATGACCTTGTTGGCCGCACTGATTTTTGTGCTGATTTATCTGGCCATCTCTTTGGAGGAATGGACGCGAATCAGTCGAATTTCTCTGTCTTTGTTTGGCGCTGGTTTATTGTGGACTTTGTACGCTGTTTTCATGACAGATGCGAGCGTGCTTCAAGCTGAGATGGCCTCCTCTACGCTTAAGGTGGCTGAGATTGTTCTCTTTCTCATGACGGTGATGGCCTTGGTTGAATGGATTGATGGTTACCAAGGCTTTGATGGTTTGAAGCGACTCATGGTTTGCAACAACGTGGTTTACCAACTTTGCAGAGTCACTGGTGCTACTTTTTTGCTGAGTTCGGTCATCGATAACATGACAGCAACACTTCTCATGCTCACATTGGTCAAGAATCAATTCAAGGATCGCCAATTGCATTTGTACTTTGTGGGCATGATCATCTTGGCCTCGAATGCCGGTGGTGCTTGGTCTCCAATTGGGGATGTGACCTCGAGTATTTTGTGGATTGGTGGAAAAGTTACTGCCTTGGGTTTGATCAAAACTGGATTCATACCCGCACTGCTCAGTTGTGCTATTCCTCTTTTGATCATGTCTGTGATTTTGTGGCGCAAAGCCATGGGTGAAGAGTTGCAGCAAGAGCAAAGGGCAAAGAAAAGGATGGCAGCCAGAATGCTCCTTAAAGCGGATCCTCATCTTGAGTGGCTGCATTGGGGCGTGTTGATTCTTGGATTGTGTGCAATGGTCTTCATCCCTTGGGGCGCGAGTTTGACGGGATTGCCCCCTTTTATGATTGGTTTGTTGCTGCTTGGCACCATGGGTGTGGTGGTGGATCCCTTGTTGAACCTCTTTAGCCAGTACACCGTTAATCCAACACCAGGAAAACTCAACTCAGGGGGGCTTAGTAAAGACCTTCAAAAGAACTTGGCCTTCAAGCAAGCCTCCCGAGCAAGTCTCTTGGCAGAGTCTGTGGCCAAGTTGAGGGCGGACCAAAGTGAAGAAGATCAATCGCAAGAGTCAACTGCAAAAAATTCGGCATTTCTAGGCAAAGAGCCTGAAGATGACGATGAGGATGAAGACGCGGGTATTTTTTCGATCTTGGACGCATTGAGGGAGATTGATTTCTCCTCCATATTGTTCATCGCTGGGCTTTTGTTTTGCATGGAGATGCTTGCCCACACCAGCAGCCTATCGATTTTGCTTCAGTGGCTCATGGATCACCTGGGGTCAGAGTTTGATGTGGTACTTGCCTTGGGGCTCATGAGCTCACTCATTGACAATATTCCTTTGGTCAGCGGCGCCATGAGCATGCTAGGCAAACAGGCGTTGGCTCAAAATGATTTGATTTGGGTCTTCTTGGCTTATTGTGCCGGTACGGGTGGTTCCATCTTTTTGGTGGGCTCCTCCTCAGGGGTGGTTGCCATGGGGCAAGAGGACATTCGGTTCAGTTGGTATGCACGCCACATCACCTGGATTGCCATCGTGGGCTATGGGGTCGGGGCCCTGTGTTTCTATGCCCAAAAGGTGTGGCTTGCATGAGCGAGCACGTCTCACACCTCTTTTCATTGAACTTTAAAGCACCGTTTTTTCATTTCACTCAATCCATTTGATCCAATGAATCCACCTAAATTGCTGGTTGCAAAACCCATTTTCCCGCAAGTCTTGGAGCGTTTGAAAGCTCACTTCCAAGTGATCGACAACCAGGCCAATGTGCCATGGACCTTTGAGACTTGGACTCAAGCTTTGTCTGGTTGTGATGCTGCGATCACCACCAGTGCAGATGTGATCAATGAGGCAGTCCTCGCGCATTGCAAGCAACTCAAAATGTGTGCAAACATGATTGTTGGCTTCAATAATTTTGATCTCAAAGCCATGACAGCCAGGGGCATATTGGCAACCAATACACCGGATGTTCTCACTCAGACCACGGCAGATTTTGGGATGGCATTGATTTTGGCAACAGCTAGGCGAATGAGTGAGGGCGAGAGGTTCTTAAGGGCTGGCAAGTGGGCTGAGTGGCGCTACGATTTATTGAGTGGCATGGATGTTTATGGCTCCACGTTGGGTATCGTGGGCATGGGGCGCATTGGACAAGCTGTTGCAAAACGAGCTTTTCATGGTTTTGACATGTCCGTCATCTATCACAACCGCACGCGTTTGAGCCCTGAGATTGAACAAAGTTTTGGTGCGACTTGGGCGAGTTTTCATGACCTGCTGCAAAAATCTGATCATGTGATTTTGGTTCTTCCTTACTCACCTGAGTCACACCACATGATTGGAGCCAAGGAGTTCTCGCTCATGAAAAAGGGTGCACACTTCATCAACTTGGCCAGAGGGGGATTGGTTGACGAGGATGCGCTTGCAGATGCGCTCATCTCAGGTCATTTGGGAGGAGCTGGTTTGGATGTGTACGAAGGTGAGCCTCGGGTCAACCCAAGGCTCTTAGAGTTGGAGCGGGTGGTTTTGACTCCACACATTGCAAGTTCAAGTTTGGACACGCGCTTGGCCATGTGTCAACTCGCTGCAGACAATCTCATTGGTTTTTTTGAGCACTCTCAAGTCAAAACCCCTCTCAATCCTGAAGTGCTCAAGCGCTAGAAAGAGAATCTTAGGCATGGATTTCACCTCACTGTTGATCCCGTTTTGTTTGATCTTGTTGTTGGTCTTGATGCTCTCCAAGCGTCACCAATCTAAGCAACCCGATGAGCTCTTGATTGAGATCAAAAATTTACAAGAGAAAATCGAACGCCTAGAGCGAGATGTTCGTTACGAAATCCACGAAAATTTAAAAACTTCCAGGCAAGAGTTGACGCTCAACTTGGGTCAGTTTCAGACCCAGCAAATGGAGCAAATGAGTGCACTCCAAAAGGGTTTGAGTGACTCATTGAGCACACAAATTTTGGCCATGAGCGAGAGCAACTCACAGAGATTGTCTGAAGTGCGCTCTACATTGGATCAACAGTTGCAACATCTGCAGAGCTCAAACTCGGCGAAACTCGAGGAGATGCGACAAGTGGTGGATGAAAAGCTCCAAACCACATTGGAGACACGTCTATCACAAAGCTTCAAGCAAGTGGCAGACCGCTTGGAGCAAGTTCACCAAGGTCTTGGGCTCATGCAAAACTTGGCGCAAGGCGTAGGGGATTTGCAGCGAGTGCTCACCAACGTCAAGAGCAGAGGTATTTTCGGTGAAACTCAGCTCGAAGCCTTGCTCGAGCAAGTGCTCACCGTTGAGCAATATTCCAAGCAAGTGGAGACGCGCCCCAGAAGCAATCAGAGGGTCGACTTTGCCATTAAATTCCCCGGCCGTGGTGAAGCTCATGAAACCGTGTGGCTGCCCATCGATGCAAAATTCCCAAGGGATGACTATGAGCGGCTTTTGGACGCTCGAGACCAAGCCAATGCGCCAGCGGCTGAGGCCGCAGCCAAGGCGCTTGAAGTGAGGATCAAAGCGGAGGCCAAGAGTATTTCTGAAAATTACTTGGCGCCACCTCACACCACCGACTTTGCCATCCTGTTCTTGCCCGTTGAAGGTCTTTATGCGGAGGTTCTCAGGCGCCCAGGCCTCATGGACACCTTGCAGCGCGATCACCGGGTGACTTTGGCAGGACCTACAACTTTGTTGGCCATGCTCAACAGCTTGCAAATGGGCTTTAGAACTTTGGCCCTGCAAGAGCAAGCCTCAGAGGTTTGGCGAGTGCTTGGTGCTGTGAAGACAGAGTTTGAGCGCTATGGTGAGTGGGTGGGAAAAGTGCGAGAGCAGGTCCAAAAAGCAGCAGATACATTGGACCGCGCCGATACTCGAGGCCGGCAGATGAGGCGAGCGCTTAAGGGCGTTGAGAGCCTGCCCGAAGGCGAAGCTCTGGCTATTTTGCCGATGGTGGAGTCTCGTTTGGATTTGGATGAGAGCGCTGAGGATGAGGACCCAGGAGCTTCAAGAGCAACATGAAGGCTCAATTGATTCGTCTGATCGGCGCGCAAATTTGTTTGCACGCTTGCATGACAGGTATGCGGCTTGCAGCGCCCTTGATGGCATTAAAGCTTGGTCACTCAAGTGCTGAGGTTGGAGTGCTGATGGCACTTTTTTCCTTGACGCAAGTTTTTTTGGCTCTTCCAGCAGGACGTTTTGCCGATCGTCATGGGCTCAAGTTGCCACTCATGATTGGTGTCTTGACTTCCAGTTTGGGTGCGTTTTTGTGCGTGCTCGATCCAGTTTTTCCAATGCTTTGCGTGGGCGCTTTGCTAACTGGTGGTTCTGCAGGCTCAACCATCATTGCCTTGCAGCGCCACGTGGGGCGAATTGGTAAAACGCACGAAGATTTGAAGCTTGCCTTTAGTTGGCTCTCCATGGGGCCAGCGATCTCAAATTTGATTGGCCCATTTTTCGTGGGCTTGTTGATTGATCAATTCGGTTTTCAAGTGGCGTTTGTTTTTTTAAGTGTCATTCCCTATTTGGCTTGGTTTGGTGTGAAAAACGAAGCGTCGCCCAAGGCCAATGAAATCGAGGAGCCACTGCAAAAGAGGCGCATTTGGGATCTTTTAGAAAACCCAATGCTCAGGAAATTGCTCTTGGTCAATTGGTTCATGTCCTCGTGCTGGGATTTGCACACCTTCATGGTGCCCTTGCTTGGTCATGAAAGGGGTGTCAGTGCCACAGCCATTGGTACGGTTATGGGTGTTTTTGCCGTTTGCGCGGCTCTCATTCGGTTTGTGTTGCCTGTCATTGCCCAAAGACTACTTGAGTGGCAGATCATGACTGGTGCCATGATCATGACATCGATTTTGATGGGACTTTATCCATTCACCAACTCTGTGGTGTGGATGGCCATATGTTCAGGCGGCTTGGGTATATTTTTAGGCTGTGTGCAGCCCATGCTCATGAGCACCATGCATCAAATCACACCAGAACACCGACAAGGAGAGGCCTTGGGACTTCGAGCAATGATGGTCAACACTTCAAGCGTTTTCATGCCCATGCTGTTTGGCGCAGGGGGCACCTTAATTGGAGTCAGTGGACTTTTTTGGGTGGTGTCTGCCACCGTTGGCTCAGGGGCCAGATTGGCTTGGGGCCTTAGAGCGGATAAAAATCACGAATGATTTTATGAGCCTGCTCTAGGTCGTCTACGTAATGAAAGAGGTTTAAATCCTCTTCGTTGATTGCGCCTTCTTCCACGAGAACTTCAGGGTGGAAGACGCGTTTCCAATAATCGGAACCGAAAAGAATGATGGGTACGGGCTTGGATTTCTTGCACTGCACGAGTGTGAGTGTTTCAAAGAGCTCATCCATGGTTCCAAATCCACCAGGGAATGCCACCAAGACTTTGGCACGCATCATGAAATGCATCTTGCGAAGGGCGAAGTAGTGAAAGCGAAAACACAACTCAGGTGTGATGTAGGGGTTGGGCTCTTGCTCAAAGGGTAGGGCAATGTTGAGTCCAACGCTCAAGCCCCCGGCCTCAAAGGCGCCTCGATTGGCTGCTTCCATGATGCCTGGGCCGCCGCCTGTGCAAACGTAGAGCTTCTCGTGATTGGGCCTACTCTTGGAGTTTTCTGTGATTTCTTTGGCAAAAGTCCGAGCTTGCTCGTAGTAGTGAGAGTTTCTAACGATCGCCTGTGCTTTCGCAAGTGCTTTGGGCTCTCCAACCAGGGTGGCTTCAAGGAGCTTTTCTTGCGCTTTTTCTGGACTCACGAACCTGGCACTACCGAAGATGACGATGGTGTTTTCGATCCCCAGTTCTTGTTGTGCCAAATCGGGTTTGAGGAGTTCGAGTTGGATTCGAATTCCGCGCGTGTCTCGACGCGTCAAAAATTCTGGATCTGCAAAAGCCAAACGATTTGAGTTGGGTTTGAGTTCTGTCAGGTCTTGCGCCTTGGCGACGGTTTGCCAGTCTCTTAGTAACTCTTGGCTGTGGGGGTCAAGGGCAGCATCCATTTATAAAAGGTCCTACCAGATTAGAGGGTCAGTTTCATATTAGCCATAAACCAAAGCGAGCCTTGGGATTGAACCACCCAATGCTCCTTGACCTGGGGGAGATTGGGTAGATCGATTGTCGATTGTGAATCAGACGCGTTTGCGGTATTCAGCTGTGCGGGTATCGATTTCGATGCGGTCGCCTTGAGCAACGAAAATGGGCACTGGAATTTCAAAGCCTGTGGAGATTTTGGCAGGTTTCAAGACCTTGCCTGATGTGTCTCCTTTGACGGCTGGTTCAGTCCAAGTGACTTCGCGCTCAACTGAAGTGGGCAATTCAACGGAAATTGCTTTGCCTTCATAGAACACCACCTCAGCGGTCATGCCGTCTTCGAGGTAGTTGAGTGCATCACCCATGTTCTCGGCCTCTACCTCATACTGGTTGTAATCGGGATCCATCCAAACATACATGGGATCAGCAAAGTAGGAGTAGGTGCAATCCTTTTTGTCGAGCACAATTTGATCGATTTTATCGTCTGCTTTGAAGACCACTTCGGTGTTGAAGTTGGAGAGCAAGCTCTTGAGCTTCATGCGCACAGTGGCTGAATTTCTACCGCCTCTGGCGTACTCGGTGCGAAGTACGATCATGGGATCTTTGCCTTGCATGATCACGTTGCCGGCACGAATTTCTTGAGCAATTTTCATAAGAATGGGGGGACCTGAGTCACAAAATAAAAAATAGGATTGAAAAAGACTGGTCTTGAAAGACCATTTCTCAGCAAAATAAAGTTGCTTTGAACTTCAAACGAGCATTTTACCACGCATCGGCAACCCTCATTGGAGTCAGCTCGGTTTCAAGGTCGTTTTGGGTTCAGGTACCTCTTTGGGTCCTCATTAGGTTGACAAAGTGTTCCAGCGAAGTGCCCAAATCCGAGTTTTTGCTCAAGATCTGGCTCAAAGACTCACTCCAATGCCTCCACTCGACAAGGAGATCATGAGTAAGGTCCTGAAGCGGCAAATTGGAGAGATTGTTCCAAGACAGGTGAGTATCAACCAAAGCAGAGGGGGCATCAAAACGGCTCAAAAATGCCATCAGTTTCGCTTCATGGGCTTGGTCGCTTTGAGGGTAAATCTGCCAAATAAAGGGTTTTTGTGCCCAAATGGCTCTTACCCAGGAGTCCTCACCCCGCACAAAGTTCAATTCACTGTGGGCCAATAAATCATCAAAAGCGTTCTGTGTGAGGTAGGGTAAGAATTCAATTTGGCTTTGTCCAATCCGTACGAGTGTTGAGTCGGATTCCATTTCGATCCCTTTTTCTCTCAGCGTCAATCGAACCGCTGATTGAGCGCGTCCCGCGGTGACCTTTAAATTGATTCCTTCACTTCTCGATCTCAGTTGCTCGATCAATTCGGGTAGCGCTTTGGGTTCGTAGCAAAAAAGAACCCAGTAAGGGGTACTTGAGTGCCCAGCCTCTTGACCGGTAGGACGCTCATATCTTTTCAGAAGTCCACCCGTTTTTTGAGTAAAGCCTGGGTAAAAAAACCATTTGGTTTGACCCTGCAAAGGGCCGCTCAGCACAGGGGAGGGCATTTGGTGCATGCGCTCAACGTAGTCCTCTGCGCTCAAATACTCCAAATTGATCCAAATCCAAGGTTTGGAGATTGAGCTTTGTTCAAGCACACGGGCCAATTCACAGAGGTAGTTGTGCGGAATTTCACATCCGAAGGCTTCAATGAGCACATCGGGTGCGCTCATGATGTGCGACTCTAATGACCCTGTTGGCCAAGGTTTACAGTGCACATTGGGATGGTCATCGGGTGCCATCCAGCTCAATGCGGATGCATCATCTATGAACAAGCTCACGTTATGCCCCATCTCGCCCAATCGCTGAGCCAGTCTCCAGCAAACTCCTAAATCCCCGTGATTGTCCACCACTTGACAAAAGATATCCCATTGAAGGGCAAGAGGTTTCATGATGAGTGATGAGTGATTCAAGAGGGTGTGCTTAGCCCAAGAATGTCGCGATTTGGGTTAAAGCTTCATTGTAAGTGGGGCTTGAATTAAAGAGCTCACAAGCAGATAAGGGTGCATTTGAGGATGAGGTTAAATCCTCAGGTATTTAACTTTCAAAGTAACTGATGGCATACTCTTTATTATTGATCATTCAGCGCAACCGATGACTTCCTCCTCAACCCCCCCAGAACCTCAAGACGCAAAGCCAGGGCAAGTCACTCCTGAGGCAGGCGTGAGCTCTGAAGCCCAAATGACCGAAGGTTCAGAGCCGTTGGACAGCTCTAGCACCATGGAAGCGGCGGAGCAAGAAGCGGCCAAATCTAGGAAGTCCAGAGGCGGTCAAACTGTTAAAAGCCCAAAGGTCTCAAAGAAACCCTCAGTCAGTGAGGACTCTAAACCAGAGCCGGACGTGATCTTTGACCAAGCGTTGCTCGATGAAGTAAACGCTTTGCCATCGCTCCCTGGTGTTTACCGCTACTTTGACGATCAAGATCAAATTCTCTACGTTGGCAAAGCCAATAGTTTGAAAAAGCGGGTCTCGAGTTACTTTCAGCGAGCACATGGTGGGACTCGCATTGGTCACATGGTGCGAAAGATCAAGCGGATGGAGACCACAGTGGTGCGCTCTGAAGCGGAGGCTTTGATCCTTGAGAACAATCTCATCAAAACGCTAAAGCCCAAGTACAACATTCTCTTTAGAGACGATAAAAGTTACCCTTATCTCAAAATCACACGTCCCATTGAACCAGTCACGCCAACCCAGGAGGGCTTTCCTCATGCGCGTCAGATATCAAGAGTGGTTTACTACCGAGGTGCAGTGGACAAACAAGATCAATATTTTGGACCCTATCCCAGCGTTTGGGCGGTGCGAGAAGCCATCTTATTGATGCAGAAAGTCTTTCGACTGAGGACTTGCGAGGACTCGGTCTTCAATCACCGCACCAGGCCTTGTTTGCTTTATCAAATTAAGCGTTGCTCCGGTCCTTGCGTGGGATTGATCTCTGTAGATGCCTACAACCAAGATGTGGCCAATGCAATGAGTCTCTTGAAAGGCCAGGCCAAGGAGGTGATGCGTCAACTCGAGAGGCGAATGGGCGAACATGCCGAGAAGCTTGAGTTCGAGATGGCTGCAGAAATTCGCAATCAATTGAGCGCACTTTCTCGCATCATGCACCAGCAATCCGTTGAGACGGTGGGAGATCAAGATGCGGACATCTTGGCGGTACAAATTCAAGGTGGTCGTGCTTGTGTCAATCTGGCGATGGTGAGGGGCGGGCGCCACTTGGGCGACCGTCCCCATTTTCCAGTTCATGTCGACGATGCAACACCCAGTGAGGTGCTTGAAGCCTTTTTGTCGCAACACTACATCGAAATTGCAACACCTCCGACTTTGATCGTTTCTCACAAAGTGTCACCGGAGTTGATCCAAGCGCTCACCGAGCAATCGGGTGTGAAAATTCAAATGGTCTACCAACCCAAGGAACAACGCAAAGCTTGGCTCGATATGTGTGAACAGAATGCGCAAATCCAACTGGCCAGATTGCTCGCTGAGGAAGGCTCCCAGCAAGCAAGAACAAGAGCCTTGGTGGATGCACTCGATTTGATGGTCGATGACATGGAGACCTTTAGGGTAGAGTGTTTTGACATCTCTCACACCTCAGGCGAGGCCACGCAGGCCTCCTGTGTGGTTTTTCACCACCACAAAATGCAAGGTGCTGAGTACCGACGCTATAACATTGAGGGAATCACGGGTGGGGATGACTACGCAGCCATGAGACAAGTGCTCACCCGTCGCTACAGCAAAGTGGCTGAGAGTGTGAGGTTGGGTGAGGGCAGCATGCCCGAGTTGGTTTTGATTGACGGCGGCAAGGGACAGATTGGTATAGCCAGAGAAGTTTTTGAGAGCTTGGGGCTTGATGTCTCGCGTTTGGTTGGTGTTGAAAAAGGCGAAGGTCGCAAAGTCGGTTTGGAGGAGTTGGTCTTTGCCGATGGGCGTGCCAAGGTGTCATTGCCTGCTGACTCAGCAGCCCTCATGCTGGTGGCTCAAATCAGGGACGAGGCGCACCGATTTGCCATCACGGGGATGCGAGCGCAACGCGCAAGGGTTCGAGTGGGGGCGTCTAAGCTGGAGGATATTGCTGGCGTTGGACCGAAGAAACGCGCCAAGCTGTTGCAGCGTTTTGGTGGTGTCAAAGGCGTCGCTCAGGCCAGCGTTCAAGATTTAATGGGTGTAGAGGGCATCTCAACTGAACTGGCCAACGCGATCTACAAGGCACTCAGATAGTCTTGGGTTTTTAAATGAGTGGTGTTTCACACAAACACACCCAAGAGTTGATCCAAGCCGCCTGTCTCAATGCTCACCATGGCTTGCTCACGCACGATGGGCTTTGCGTGATAAGCAACGCTCAACCCACCTGAGTCAGCGCACAGTTTCATCATGGGTAAATCATTAGCTCCGTCACCAACAGCGATGGCTTGTCCTGGGTGAAGTCCCAATGCGGCGCAGGTGCTCAAAATCATTTTTCGCTTTTCTTCTGCGTCGCAAATGAGTCCCCAAGTTTGTGGAATCAGTTCTCCTGTGAGACAGCCATTTTGAATTTCGAGTTCATTGCTGCGCATGAAATCGAGTTTCAAGCGGTTTTGAACTTCTCTAGCAAAGTACGTGAAGCCTCCGCTCACCAGGAGTGTTTTAAGCCCCTGGGCTTGGCAAGTTTCAACCAATGTTTTTGCGCCTGGGTTGAGTTCAAGTCGGTGGGTGAGTACCTTTTGCAAAATCTCTTCTTTTGCTCCTCTTAAAAGGCTCAATCTGCGCTTGAGACTTTCGCTGAAACTTTTGATCTCACCCCTCATGGCAGCTTCGGTGATTTTCGCCACTTGTTCACCAACACCAGCTTCGCGCGCGAGTTCATCGATGCATTCAATGTTGATTAAGGTGGAATCCATGTCAAATGCAATGAGCTTGAATTGATCCCATTGCAATGGAGCTTTAAAGCCTTGAATGGTGAGGCCAGGTGCTAAAAGCGTGCGCTTGTGAGAGTCAATTGCAAGTCCTTGCGAATCATGGTGTTGGGGAGTTTGGCTCATGCTTTTTCAGTCACGCTGGTTTTGCCCAGATTGAGCAAAATATCTCTGATCATTTGGGTGCGGTGTTTGACCTCGGGGAGGTCTTTTTCGATGCGAAGTTTATCATTGCCAGCCAGTTTGATGTGTTTGTTCTTTTGCACCAAGGCGATGATGCGAGCTAGGTCTACGGGTGCATTGGGTCTGAAGGTGATGTTGGTGACTTGAGGCGTTGCATCGATTTTGGATACTCCATAAGGCTTGACCAAAACACGCAGGCGGTGAACGTCAATGAGGGTTTGGACTTGTTCGGGCGGTTTGCCAAATCGGTCTACGATTTCCTCTTGCAGAGAATCAATTTGATCGTTCGTTTTGGCAGTGGCAAGCTTCTTGTAAAAAGACAGTCTCAAGTGGACGTCCCCGCAGTAGTCGCTTGGTAAGAGTGCAGGTGCGTGCAGGTTGATCTCTGTTGTGATTGACAATGGGCTCAATAAATCGGGCTCTTCTCCGTTCTTCAAGGCCCGCACTGCCTCACTCAACATGTCGTTGTAGAGTTGAAAACCCACTTCAAGCATGTTTCCGCTTTGGTTCTCGCCCAAGATCTCCCCCGAGCCTCTGATCTCCAAATCGTGCATGGCCAGATAAAAGCCCGAACCCAACTCTTCCATTTGCTGAATGGCCTCTAGGCGTTGAGCAGCTTGTTTGGTGAGACCTTCGATGTCGGGCACCAAAAGATAAGCGTAGGCCTGATGGTGGCTCCTGCCCACTCGTCCACGCAGTTGGTGCAACTGCGCCAGTCCAAATTTATCGGCCCTCTCGATCAAAATGGTGTTGGCAGAAGGCACATCGATGCCCGTCTCGATGATGGTTGAGCACAGCAAGACATTGAAGCGCTGAGCCACAAAATCTCTCATCACACGCTCCAAGTCGCGCTCTCCCATTTGTCCATGGGCAATTTGAATACTTGCTTCAGGAAGCAAGTCTTGAAGGTACTGCAAGCGATTCTCGATGGTGCTCACCTCGTTGTGCAAGATGTAGCATTGCCCACCGCGTTTGATCTCTCTGAGCACGGCCTCTCGAATGACTCCAGATCCCTCTCGTCGCAAGAAGGTTTTGATGGCCAGTCGGCGCTGAGGTGCAGTGGCGATCACACTCAAATCTCTCAGGCCCTCGAGTGCCATGCCAAGTGTTCTGGGTATGGGGGTTGCAGTGAGGGTCAGCACATCAACCTCTGAGCGGAGTGCTTTCATTGCTTCTTTGTGGCGAACACCAAAACGATGTTCCTCATCGATGATCAAGAGCCCCAATTGTTTGAACTTGACGTTTTGGCTCAGTAACTTGTGTGTACCGACCACAATGTCCACAGTGCCTTGGGCGATGCCTTCGATGGCTTGATTGATTTCTTTGGTGCTTTTGAAGCGAGAGAGTTCAGCAATTTTGACGGGCCACTTGGAGAAGCGATCAGTGAGGGTCTGAAAGTGTTGTTCAGCCAAAAGTGTGGTGGGAGCCAGTATGGCCACTTGTTTCCCTCCGGTCACAGCCACAAAGGCTGCTCGAATGGCGACCTCTGTTTTACCAAAGCCCACGTCGCCACAGACCAGTCTGTCCATGGGCTTGGGGCTGATCATGTCTTGGATGACTGCATGAATGGCGGCCTTTTGATCAGCGGTTTCCTCAAATCCAAAAGCGTTTGCAAAGGTTTCGTAGTCGTTGGGTGAGAAGCGAAATGCAAAACCTTCTTTGGCGGCTCTGCGAGCGTAAAGATTCAAGAGCTCAGCAGCGGCATCTCTAATTTGCTCGGCAGCTCGACGTTTGGCCTTGTCCCATTGAGCAGAGCCCAAGCGGTGAAGTGGGGCCTCATCGGCGCTCACACCCGTGTACCTCGAGACCAAATGCAGTTGGCTCACGGGTACATAAAGCACGGCTTGGTCTGCGTAGACCAAATGTAGGAATTCTTGTTTGATGGGCTCGCCATTTTCATCCAAGCCAAGCCCCAAATCTAAATTGACCAAGCCTTGATAGCGCCCGATTCCGTGAGCATTGTGAACCACGGGGTCGCCGATTTGCAACTCCGAGAGGTCTCGGATGAGCGAATCCAAATCGCTCACCTGTTCTTGTTTTTTACGTCTCCTCGAGAAGCTGCTGGTTGCAAAGAGTTCTGTCTCTGTGACAAAGTCAATGTTCTTCTCGATCCAATGAAATCCATTTGACATGGAGCCCACTGCAAGACCCAATTGAGAGGGACTTGAGAGAAAAGATTCAAGGGTGTCGAAGAGGGGAGGATTGAAATCACTCGCTCGCAAAAAGTCGAGCAAACTTTGTGCTCGTCCCTCGGTTTCAGCCATGACCAAGAGTTTTCTTTTGGATTGAATGGCATGGCTCTTGAGTGCACCCAAGGGATCCTCGTCACCTCGGCTGACTTTGAGCTCTGGTAAGGCTTCACTCCAAATTGGCTGATGCTCGTTTTGAGTGCCGCTTTGAGCCTTTGGCCGAACGGACACTTGTGGGTAACGGTTGGCCGAGACGTAGAACTCCTCAGCAGATAGAAAGAGTGCTTTTGGCGGCAACACCGGGCGGTCTGGGTCGCCTTGGCTCAAGCGGTATCTCTCTTGGGTGTCTACCCAAAATCGATCAAAAGCTTGCTCCATCTCTCCGTGCAAAATGACTGCGGCGTTTTCGCCCAAATAATCAAACACGTTTGCCGTCTCATCAAAGAACAAGGGCAAGTAGTACTCGATGCCCGATGTTGCAATGCCTTGTCCAATGTCTTTGTAGAGTCTGCTACGAGTGGGGTCTCCGTCAAGGAGCTCTCTCCAGCGACTTCTGAATTTCGATCGCGCACCCTCATCCATTGGAAATTCACGCCCGGGCAATAGCCTTACATCAGGAACTGGATAAAGGCTCCTTTGTGAATCAGGGTCAAAAGTTCTGATGGAATCGATTTGTTGGTCAAACAAGTCCACTCGAAATGGAACCAAGGAGCCCATTGGAAAGAGGTCAATCAAACTTCCTCGCACAGCGTACTCGCCGGGACTCACCACTTGGCTCACGTGTTGGTAGCCAGCAAGGGTGAGTTGTGACTTGAGTTGCGCCTCATCGAGCTCTTGACCAACTTTAAAGTCAAAGGTGTAACCGGCCAAGAAGGAGGGAGGCGCCAAACGGTACAGTGCAGTGGAGGCGGGGATGACGATCAAATCGGCTTGACCTTTGGAGATCAGCCACAGGGTTGCAAGTCGTTCACTGATCAAGTCTTGGTGAGGCGAAAAGCTGTCGTAGGGAAGCGTTTCCCAATCGGGAAAGAGAACGCAATTGAGCCCAGGCTCAAAGAATTTGATCTCATCGATCAAGCGCTGAGCGTCTTGTGCGAGCTCGCACACCAAAGCCAGGCGCCTGCCCTGTGCTTTTTCTTGAAGTGCAAGTTTTGCAATCAAGAGTGCATCTGAAGAGCCGTGGGGCTTTGGCAGGGTGAAGCGCTGCGTGCGATTTAGGGCGGGTAGTTGCATTCAAACTTTCTCAAAATCTGTCATTTCACATCTTCATCAGATCCGATAGACTAAAGGCATTCTAAAATGAGGTGGATATCCAGGTGTAAAGTGTGGCTGTGAACAAAATTCATGTGGTCGTTCCTTGTGCAGGCTCTGGTCAAAGAGCGGGCGCACCCATGCCCAAACAATACCAACTGATCAATGGTCAACCCATGGTGATTCACACCTTAAAGGCGTTGTCCAAAGTGTCCAGATTGAATCTGGGTGTTGTGGTCGTTTCACCTTCAGACGCGATCATGCAATCCTTATTGAGCGACAGCCCAATAGCTCCTTTTTCAGTTCACGCTGTAGGAGGGCTCACCAGGGCACAATCCGTTTTGGCAGGTCTTGAGGTGTTAAAAACTCAAGGTGGCTCAGAACAAGATTGGGTTTTGGTGCATGACGCAGCTAGATGTCTGATACAGGCTGCTTGGATCGATCTGTTGATCAGTGCATGTGAAACACACACAGATGGAGGTATTTTAGCTTGGCCTGTGAGTGACACATTAAAGCTTTCCCAAAATGGCGCGATTCAATGCACATTGGATCGCTCCGATAAGTGGCTGGCGCAGACGCCCCAAATGTTTAGGTTGGGCGCGTTGATGCAGGCTCTTAGAGGTGCAGGTGTTCAAACCGATCAGACCCAGCAAGCCCAAGCGCAACCCGCGTGGCTCACCGATGAGGCCTCAGCGATGGAGGCATTGGGTGCAAAACCATTGTTGGTGGGGGCGAGCGCCATGAACATGAAGGTTACATATCCAGAGGATTTTGTATTGGCCGGTTATCTTTTGAAGGCTTTTGAAGATGGAGTTTTGATCCCATGAATCTTTTAAATATCAGGGTGGGAGAGGGATTTGACGTTCATGCCTTGGTGCCAGGTCGAGATTTGATCATTGGTGGCGTGAAGATCGATCACCATCTAGGGCTTTTGGGTCATTCTGATGCAGATGTCTTGCTGCATGCCATCACCGATGCGCTCTTGGGAGCCGCTGCTTTGGGGGACATTGGTCAGCATTTTCCCGACACAGATCCA
>Ga0164296_1001942_pt1 | contig 21165 bp, 22 predicted proteins | sample GEODES057metaG_FD_113533 | JGI IMG/M metagenome (GOLD analysis project Ga0164296, IMG submission 113533) | Dystrophic lake water microbial communities from Trout Bog Lake, Wisconsin, USA - GEODES057 metaG | ecosystem: Environmental > Aquatic > Freshwater > Lake | place: USA: Trout Bog Lake...
GTTGTGGATATTGAGGAGGCTGTGGCTGATATTGCTGAGGAGGTTGTTGCGGTCTATTCCCCAGTTGGCGTGACCACCAATCGCTATTGTTGCTCATCTGTTATCCCTCTATTTGCTTCGGCATAGCCTTCTTGAAACAATCCTATCGCAAATCCTGCTGATAAAGTAAATAGCGAAGCAGCAAGGCTAATCTGGTTAAATAGCACAATGCTGTCCTCGATTATGGAGTCAATAGCCTCTGATTCATCATCGTCTAGAGACTCTCTTAACTCTTCAAATCGCTTCTCATAATTCTTCATTTGAATGCTATTGATGACATAGCTGTTGATTTCAGATATCCCGCTAACAAAGTCTTCGTATGGAGCAACCCTAGCCATGCGAATCTCGCTATCTCGCTGTTCCATCTCCACGCCTTCTTGGCTGATGGGAGGGATATCTAGTTCTTGAGCCAGCTCTTCTCCATTAGTTACCTGCATGTCGTACAGATACCAGCGAACTAAAGTGGACATAGGTATGTAGCCGATATCTCCAGGCTCTTTAGTGAAAGCCTCTTCGTCTTTATCGCCACGAAACTTGTCGAAAAAACTCACTTCTTACCATCACCCCACTTATCCACAATCTTAATATCCGCAATAAGCGGAACTCGAATAGTCTTAACGCCCTTCATAACGTTCTCCATGGCATCCCTAATAGCCTCAGCAGTTTCCTCAGCCAAATGATTAGGAGCCAAAGTCACTAGTTCGTCGTGAACCGTTAGTAGAAGCTTAGACCCTTGAGGAATCTTTCTGTATGCGCCACACATGGCTAGTTTCATAATATCTGCAGCCGAACCTTGAATCTTGGTGTTAAAGGCTTGTCGCTCGGCAGAGCTACGCTTCTCTCTAATATCTGAGTTAATATCAGGCAAATAGCGACGGCGGTCACAAATGGTGGTCACATACCCGTTTTTACGGGTGCTGGCAATAACCTTACTGCGGTAGTTATTGATTTCCTTAAACTCCTTGGCGAAATTGTCTAGGAGCTCTTTAGCCTCTGCAAGCTTAATTCCAAGGGTCTTTGCTACCTTGTCAGGACCTACGCCATAGGACATGGATAGGTTGAGGACTTTACCCGCTGAGCGGTCTTTACCTACTTTGGAAGCAATAGCAGTATAGATATCTTTACCAGTATTAAAAGCCTCAAGCATGGTCGGGTCTTGGGAAAAGGAAGCAATCAATCTAGGCTCAATTTGGGCATAGTCAGCGACAACTAACTTATAACCTTCAGGAGCGATAAACAGGTTGCGAATCTTCTTACCTATTTCGCTCTTCTCAGGGTTAGGGATGTTCTGTAGGTTAGGGTTTTTACTGGAGAATCGCCCTGTTTCCGCGCCGTTCTGAAGGAAGTCACAGTGGATACGCCCACTTATGAGCAGGCTGGTCTTCTCCTCATCTCCCAAGTAAGGGATGATGTAGGTAGTTAGCAATTTGTTAAGGTCTGAGTAGGCAGATAGCAACTTACCCAGTGGGTCATGGACAAGTTCCTTAAGAGCTTCTTCTGAAGTTGAGTAGTCTAAGTAAGTCAATTCCTCATTGTTCATGCTTTTATTCTTACCTTTGGTGGTTAAGACCTTAGTCTTTAATCCCCTACCGCCCTCAGATTTAGGGGCATAAAGAATAAATTGCTTCTCTGGAACTGAGTTGATATTAAACTTTTGATTTGCTTCCTGATAAATCTTGGTACGCAATTCATCAATGTCTCGCTCTAAATCTACCTTCAACTGAGCCAAAGCTTCAGTATCAATAGGTGCGCCAGCTAACTTCATGTCACAAAGAACACGAAGAACTTCCATCTCTAAGTTCATAACTTTTACAACATTAGCCTCTTCAACCTTTTCTTTAAGTTTTCCCCAAAGAAGCCATGTGTATTTAGCATCAAGCTCTGCGTAAGTAGCGACATCATCAAATGTGTGAACAGAAATATCTTTACCAACACCTTTGACCATGTGGTAACCAAGCTCTCTTTCAACGCAATCGTCTAGAGAGCACTTGCCCTTATTACGGTTATCATAAAGAAAGGATGCAAGCATGGTGTCAAAGTAAGGTCCTGGAGCGACTTCGTTATTGCAGTATTTTGCAATAGAAGTTAAGTCAAAAATTAAGTTGTGACCAATCTTTAGTTTGTCACTAAAAAGAAGCGGTCTAAGTGCCTCAAACACTTCGTCTGGGAATAGTTGTGCTGGAGGCTCAGTAAAGACTTTGGTGGCTTTGCGGTCATCTCTAGAGTAATCACTGGGACGGACTACTAGACCAGTATCTAGTCTTTTTTGTCCTTGTCCAGTAAGAGGTCTAACAAGCTCGATAAAGTCACCATTGGGATGACCCATAGGAATAGAATCAACTCGACCATAGGTAGCAAGACTTATCCAAACTACTTGATTTACAGGAGTAAGAACCCTTTGCTCTCCCATAGTTTCAACGTCAAAAGCAAACGCATCTTGTTTTAAATAATACTCAACCAACTCATTAAGTTGGTCCTTGTTCAGAATAACGCTCATATCTCCCCTTATATGCTTGCAGGGACAGGATGAAAGGGGTGCTGTGAACTCAGCGTGAACATCCTGCCCCTGAAGCGACCTAGTGTGTTAGTTACCCATCATTTCTTGAGCAATCTCCATGAGTTCCGCGTAAGAGTTTTGGCGGTATAGAGACGATTCGAAAGGAGTAGTGGCACTAACTAGTTCCTCTGCCTTAGCCTCATTGATACCCCAATCTTCAAAGAGGTCACGAGCCTTAACAGCCTGAAGGTGATAAACAGTTGTCTGCTTCTCTCCTGTACGGCTAAGAGCCCAGTATGGCTTGGTCAAAGGACCTTGTGGGGAGAAGTGTGCATTGTGCAGTGACTTCCAAAAACGAGCGGTAGCAATGAGAATCTGCTTCTCAGGCTTTCCGTCTTCAGTTGAAAAGTTAACGATAGTGAATATGCGCTTCTCTTCAGCCTTGTTATGTAGAACAGTGCAGAGAGGGCAATCATTGTCACTATTAGAATTCAAGCAAATGTAAGACTTCTTTCCTGGCTTTCCAGTAAGGAAGTGTTGCTTGAAAGCAGCAAACGGACCGTTCTCTCCAATAAACTTTACGACCTGTGGGGTTTCCTTCTGCTTAAATTCAGTTGGAAATCCAGTGCTTTCAGTCTTGGCAGTGAGTCCTTCTGCAGCATCCCAACCAGAAACAATCAATGATGAAGCTGATTGAACTGGACGGTCATTGATAGAAAAATCTTCCTCTTCTGTAACAAACTCAGAAGCGATGAAGTCTGGTGTTGATTCTTTAGCCATTTTTATTTCCTTCATTTGTGGTGTTATCACGTAGCAACTTTTGCCACGTCTCGTTTAGTTCTTTATAAACTGAACGGTGTTGAGTCCAATCTATACGAGATTTGTTCATAAGTCCATTTCTCGTAAAGATTTCGACTGCGGAGTCAATCATAGCCCTTGTGTAGAGTCTACGACCTTTATGCTCCTCCCCGTTTTTATCTTTTTTAGTCGGTAAGCGGTAAAAGGATTGTGGAACATGACCTTCCCTCATCCACTTACGAACTGTTATAACTGGGCGACCTACAGCGCCTGCAAAAGCGCCTATGGTAAACATCTCAACCTCTACACCATTGATGTATTTTTTATAAGGTTTTGCATCCCAGTTTTCGTCAGGTACTACCTCAGGAGGTAGAGCCTCACGACGTTTCCTCTTGCTTCCTGGATAGTAGGTATCCAGTTCTGCAAACTGTTCCATAAAATCTTCTTGCATGTCAACCCTTGTTTACAAAGAAGGCATATGAAACTTTTTTAGGAACAATGGTGTTCATATCTTCTTCAGAGATTTCGCCCTCATAGTAAGCAGCCATAAGCGCATCTTCTTCAACCATCTTTACTTGCTTGATGCACTTATCTAAGCCCCTCTCTTCCAAGAATGGGATAGCGGAGTCTGTATTAATCTCCATGCTAGTGCGCTTGCGCTTTGTAATAGAGACGACGCCAATAGTCTCATCACCAATGTCTAGAGTGATGTTTCCTTTGGAGTCTTCTTCACCATGCTTATCAATGGCATCTGTTAAAACTGAGTGTAAAGCTTTCTTGCGCTCAGCTAAAAGCTTCTCTTGTTCTTGAATACCAACGTACTGACGAATGTTACTGCGGATAGCTTCTGCATCCATAAAAGAACCCCCTTTAGATTCAAGCAGAATCTATCGGGGGTCCTGTAGTCGTGTCAAATTTTAGTCTTTAATGTATTCCTCAAGGGCTTGGATAATAACGCTGGTAACGGTCACTTTTTGCTCAGAGGCTTTAATTTGGACGGCTTTCCATAGGTCATCTGCTACGCGGATGGTGCGTGTGGGCGTCTTAGGTGCATTTGGCATTCCTCTAGTCTACCTCTTGCAGTGACATATCGGGGTCTAATTCGGTAACTTCTAGAAGACCTGCCTGCATAACCATATAGGTATCTGTCTTAGGAAAATACAGGTAGTAGTCATCCTTAGTTGCAGTGGATGCGTCTATAGCCTTTTCCCGTGCTGTTGCTATCTCTATGCCACCTAGTAAAACTACCTTTTGCGAATTTTGGTAGTCCACATAAGCCAGGATAGCGGTCTTGGTAATCTCATCATCCCCACGGATTGAGAGCTGACCATCAATCTCGTTTACTCTTCTAACCTCAAAATAGGGCTCTACATCTGGAGCCTTGCGGTTATTGTTGTGCTCTGAAAGCTCCCAGTACTTATCGTTCCACTTAGTGCCGTAGAACTTAGCCACAGCGCATTCAGCGACCGCTCCTAGCATATCGCCAGCGATGTCAGGTAGTTGGCGACCTGTACGGAACTTAGTCCCTACTCGCTCACCGTTTGCTTCTCGGTGCTTGATGCTACGTTCAAATCCAATATCCAACGCGTGTTTATATTCTTCTCTGGTTAGCCAGACCTCTGCCCGTATTGTTGCCATAAGTGCTCCTTATATTGTGGTTGTTCGTAGAAAACTGCTGAGTGATGCTAGAGTCAATTCAACCCCACCTTTGTCATCTATTCCTTTGCCATCAATCACAGCTGAGGCAACGGAAGATTTAAATTGAAGCGCATCATACTGACGTACTTCCAAAGACCCCGCTACAAGGATGTCTTGTATAACGGCGGCTTGAAATTTGGAAGAGGCTCGGATAATTCGCCCGTTTCTTTGAGTGGCTGCGCCTGACGACCACGGTAGGTCATAATTGATGAGCAGATTTCCAGCGGGTAAATCAACGCCGTAACCCCCAGCATCGCTAGAAATAAGTACCCTAATACTTGGGTCATTATTGAAAGCAATTTTGTTCTCCTCTTTTTGTTTGGCGTTTAATTTCCCTGAATACAACTTACAGATATCTTCTCCGAGTTCTTTCTGAATAATGTCAAGCATGTGCACATGGGTAGCAAATATAACTACCTTGTTATCTTCAGAAATATCCAAGAAATCTTTTACATAGGACACTAAAGTACTGAGCTTATCGCACTTAGTAATCCCATCTAACAAACCATCGTCAACGAGTTCTGCAGCATAGGCGGAGCCGTCCCCTTTTTGTTCATGGAACTTTTCAGCACTGATGCGTATCAAATCTGGATGGGAGCACAGCATCTTAAGTGCACCGATTTTAGACATAAGCTTTCCACGCAGTTCATCTGCTGGACCGCCCCACTGTTTCTCTAAACCGTAGTGGGCTAGGAGATTAAAGGATGTGCCAAACAACGCCTCGGCGTCCTCTAAATCCCTTAATAGGTCATTTGCTATCTTGTTGTACAGCTTGGCTGTTTTCCTGTCTGGGACTACCAGCAGAGGGTCTTTATGGATAGCATCTGGAAGATACGGGGCTACATCAGGGTCTTTTTGAGACTTTCGCACGCAAGCTTTTTTAAGCCTCTCGTGTAACGTAGGCAGGTTCCTGTAGCGGGAGACAGCGCCCCAATGATTTCGGACAATGAAAGTGTGGTCAAATACGTCAAACTTACCAAGGAGCTGATTGTCAACAAATTGCATAATGCTAAACAGTTCTTCGGGTTTGCCGTTTTCAATAGGAGTACCTGTTAGTGCAAATCTATAGGGGGCATCAGCAAGGTTTTTAACATGCTTAGAGCGCTTAGAGCGAAATGACTTAATAGCAGTGGCTTCATCAATGACAATAAAACCTCTCGGGAGCTTGCTTACAAACTTCCAATCATTAACCACTTGCTCGTAGTTAATAATCACATAGTCAGTAGTTTCAATCCCACCATTAATAACGGACATATACTGCTCAGCTCTTTTAGTAGGAGAGCCGTCAATAACTAAAGCTTTTGAAGTACCTTCTGTAAACTTTTTAATCTGGTTTGCCCATTGGTATTTAAGTGAGGATAAGCAAATAACAATTCCTGGGGTTACTACTTTTTGCTCTTCTTTCAACCGCTCTAAGGCAGCGATAGTCAATACGGTTTTTCCCAGCCCTAAGTCGTACGCCACAAGCACTTTGCCTGTTTCGCACATCTTGTCAACCGCCTCAGGTTGATAGGGCAGTAGAGTTCCCTTAAACATTTTGCAATCTTATCTTTACAGCATAAATTAAATCTTCAAGAGAGCCGTCATTTATAAAACGGCAGTCAAAGTCCCAATCATCCATATCTAACTCTGATATGTGGTTGTTTACTGGTCCAACTCCAGGACGCTCTATTCTCCACACTTGAGCATAGTCTCTACGCTTAATCACCGAAGCTTCATTCTTAAAACGCACATCAGTAATAACAAAATTTCCTGTAAAAGAAACTTTGTTCAAAGCAATGTTAATCCAAAAAGATTCTCCGAAGCGTGCTCTGGCAGATAGCCCGACGTTCTGTAAAATCTTTCTGACAGTTGGATGTTGCTTTGCTTTATCCCAACCTTGAGTATCTACTAAATCTTGAAGATTGGTTAACCCGTCATATTCTGAAAAGTCAACAAGTGGATTGATGTCATATGCAAAATCTCTAACTGCATCAGCAAATGCCACTCTTGTGTAGCCATGATTGTTAACTAGATACTCTGCAACAGTATCTTTTCCAGATTGTGCGTATCCGCTTAAGCCAATAATCATCGAGAAAATGCTCCTTTTCGTAGAGATAGTTTTGCGTTTTGTATTCCTGTGTAGACCTCAAGTTTACTCATACCTCCCACATCCTTCTGGTCGGTGTGGCTGTAGTCAAAGAACTTGATTGCTTTATTATGGTCATCAGCCCATCTAAGGATTTCATCAGATGAGCGCATCCCTGCCTCATCATTATCCATAGCTACGCAAATGCTATCTATGCTCTCAAGCAAGGCATACTGCTCTTTAGTTAACATAGCGCCGTAGACTGCAACAGCACTATGTATGCCTAATGAATGTAGGCGAACAACATCTAGGGGAGACTCAACGACTATAGTTGGTTCAGATACATCAATCTGATAATAGCCAAATAGTGCCTTACCCTTCTTTATCCCTTCGGGATAGTTCATAAAATATCTGCCACGATAACCCTTTTCCTGCCAACCCCACAAGGCATTCGTGCGTGGGTCGCGGATAGGGATAATCCAACAGAGCTTTTTAAGGTCGAACATAAGACCGTAAAACTTTGCACTAGTAGCCAGCAAACCTCTGCTTTTTAAAGCATCCGTAGGAGGTTCTATAAATAAAGCTAATTCAGACTCATATAGAACGGTGGGCACTGCCTCTGATTCAGGGGTTTCTCCAAGTTTTTCTAACTGCTTACTTAGATAGTCATCTCTTTCCCTCAGATACTCATCAACGTTCTCTAAAGCCACTCCCCCTAGGTATCCAACCAAAAACTGCAGGTTACCTCTGAAATCGCAAGACCAGCAACGAAAGGCACCAGTCGAGGCGTTTATAGAGAACGATGGGTGCCTATCTTCTTTGCCAGTTCTCTCCAAGTGAGCAGGACACTTAGCCTTTACTTCACGACCTTGACTTTCAATAACCTCTACGCCGATTTTCTCCAAAAGTTCAGTCATCTCATCAGTAGTCATCTAAATCACTTGACTCCTGCTCTTTGAATACGCCTCTCTCCCACTCCCATGTCAGGGATATCTCTGCTGGGGCAGAGTTACGGCTAGCCATAATCTTTAGGATACGCATATCGTCAACCTCTTCAGACTCTCGCTCTAAACCCATCACAATGTCGGCATCTTGAGCAAAAGATGAGGCGTAACCAATAGAGTCAATGGTTGCCTTACCTTTGTTGGTCTTATGCGCTAGGTACTGAGTATTAATAATGATTGGTTTATTGATACGCAAAGCAAGGTTTTTAAGGCTACGGGTAATTCCAGTAAGCGCTCTTGGAGTCTGTGATTCTCCTGAAAGCTCATCCGTCATCAAATACACACCATCAATAAAAATAACATCAGGGTTAATGAGTTGAATCTTATTAGCGATTCCAGTAACTGTTCTTAAGCCAGTCTGGTCAGGCAAAATAAAGTCACTCTCTAATTGCTTAGTGACATTAAGGCTTGAACGAAAACGACCATACTCTTCATCAATCAAAGAGCCAGTCATCAAACGGAAGTGTGAAATCTTTGCGCGAATAGCATCATAACGAGCCTGCTGTTCTAGGTTAGTCATTTCGTATGACTGGAACATAACCTTCTGTCCCTCAAGTTGCATATTAATCCCCATTTGCAGACAAAGAGTTGACTTACCAGTTTTAGGCAAAGCAGCGACAACAATCAAGTTACCTTTTTGAATACCGCTTGTGCTCTTATCAATAGTTGGGAAACCAGTTCTATATCCGATGATTCCGTCAGGAGTACCTTTCCTGCGCTCATACTCTGCTAAACGTTCTTCAGTAGTATCTCTAAGACTGATATCACGGCTAGCGGTAAAGCTCTCCTCATCAATGCGTACTAGACCGCCCTGTAATGTTAAGAGAGCTTTCTCAGCATCCATCTGCTCATAGACATTAATTGCATCTTTTAGGAGAGAAAATGTAAGAGCCTTTCGGCGGTCAGATATAAAAGCATCAATAAGATACTCAATAGAATCTTTAGGAGTTTCTAAAGTAAAGTTAGGAAAATTTCTCTTTACTGCTTCTTCACTTGGGCACTCGGCGTAGTTAACAAAGTGTGCTCTGACAAATTGAAATAGACGCTTATCCTCATCGCTAGCAAACCACTCTTCAGTGATTCCTCTATTGAATAGAGGCGACAGGTCTCTGTCAGAGATAGCTTTATGTAAAAGCTTCAGTTCGTTGTTCAAATTCTACCGCCAAACAAATCGTTGAAAGATAGTCCCCAATGCCCATACATTAGCAACCTATTTGGAACATCCACAACTCCTACAACCTCTGGTCTGTAAGGGAGTTCTGCGACGAGATGCTCAATGGATTCATACGCTGTTGCGTAACGAAATGGGTTAGTTCCGACTTTATCTAGATAGTCAATAATTTCTTGGATAGCTTCTTCAGACCTATCAGTACTTATAAGCTCTAAAGTATCGCCAACACGGGAAGCATAAAGATAGAACCTGCTAAGAGCACCCATGTCGTACTTAACGTTATAGGTTATCTGCGGAATTATTTTAAACTTCTTTTTAACCTCAGGTGTTGAGGTGGTTATTACATCAAGGTGAACCAGAAATCGCCTAGGTAAGGCGTTACTGATATCCCCATTTTGCAATTAAAACACCTCTATTTTTCCAAATCTGATAACAAAGTCCCTCATCGTTTTATTCGATGACTTTGCCATCTCTGAGTCGTATGCTGTCGCTTTATTTGAAATTGCTAGCGGATAGACGCCATTGTTCTCGTCCATCCTAGCCTTAACAAAAGTAGTGTGCTTACAGGACTCCCTTGCGGTGAACCCTGGGCAGTTGCAGTGTAACCTATCATGCTCATTGATAGATACTTCGAAGATTCCTGGATGGGTCGTAGTCTTGGTACTTAGGAATACCTGTACTAGTCTGTAACCTTTCACGACTTTAATCTTAGATTACCTACCTTACTTTGAACAGGTATATCGGTAAAAGCTTCAAAAAGAAAATTGCGTGTTGCATCACCATAAGCATCTTCCCAGCCTTCTGGGTCAATGTTTGTAGTGATAATTGTAGGTAGACCGTTTTCGTGCCTTGTTCGTATTACTTCGTGGAACAAGTTAATATTCCAACCGTTCTTACCAGCGTGCTCTCTACCAACGTCATCTATAACCAAAACTCTAATGTTGTACGCATCGTCAGCACACTCACCTAGCATCCCGTAGTAAAGCTTCTCATCCCAGTCGTTAGATTCGTTTCCAATGAGGCGTCCTTTTAAGGAAATAAGTTTTACAAAAGATGTGAAATAGCATGGACGAACCAATACGCCAGTTTCATTCTTAAACTCTTCCAAAGAAAAAGTTGTAATCATCTCCTGTAAAAGCGCAGAGGCAAGAGTGGACTTTCCATTTCCTGGAGGTCCATACATCAAGATTCCTTTACCGCACATCTTAGAATCATAACTTCGTATAACTCTGCCTGCTTTTACATGGCGTATCCAGCCTTGAACAATATCTTTAGATTCAGCTAAGTCAGCGCAATCAGCAGTAGTCCAGCCGATAGATGCTGCAGGAATAGATGCAACCTTGAACCACGAGCGACGACGTATCTTTAAATTTTCTACTTTGTACATCACTCCTCCAATAATCTTCTAGCCCGTTCAAGGCTGTCTTTTGCCGATTGCTCAAACCTATCAGAATCATAGAACTGGCGCGAGGCTTGTTCTTTAAGGTTTGTAAAGTTTGTTAAAAAAGTTTTCCAAATTCGGTCGGGGTCAATAACCGTCTTAAGCCATGGCTGGGCTAAATAGATATCAACCATCTTCTTCTCAATAAGCCCGTCAGTTCTAGAAATGCTTCTCTTCTCAGAGAGTGCTGGTACAAAGCGAGTGTCTTTAACTTCCCAAGGCTTTACATCAAAACGCTTGAGCATCAAAGTATCTTTGAAGTAGTAGGCGACATCTGAAGGAGTCCAATCCTTTGGATTCAGTCTGTCCCTGTCCCGAAGGCTTACCTTCTTGCGGTGAATCTCTTGGCGCTGGGTATCGCGCTCTCTTTGCTTGCGCTCACGTTCGGCGGAACGGCGGGCGATAGCCTCTGCCTCGTACTCCCTGTCGTCAGCGGTGTACTCAAAGTCCACAGAGCCCTCTCCAAATTTTAAAATCGTAACACGCGAATTTTTTCCTTCCGAAATTTTTTTCGGAATAGTTAAGTTCTTAGAGGTATTAGAGATTAAGCCTTTTGGCTTTATGGAATTAGTAGCTAATTGACTATATGGGCTATACAACAGTATCAGGAGTTCCTTTTCGGGACTCCCATCTGGGAACTCCCGTAATCGTGAAACTGTCACATATTTGTTGCCTGACTTGTCAGTAGCAACTATCTCTCTAGTAGTCTCTATCCCACCAGCATCGCGTATCTCCTTGAGTATCTTCAAGAAATACTTACGCCCGTGGTCGGGAAAAAGCTCGCTCAGGTTATCCGCGCTAATTCTTGTACCTGTAGCGGTAAGGAACATGTAATAAACAATTGCTTCCAGCGAAATCACTGGGACTTCTTTACTTCAGAAACAATCATCTTTGCCATGACCTTTGCGAATTCTAGCATAGAGTCATAGAGGCGAGCCATTAGCTCTTCCTCCTCCTCGGTGTACTCCTCAGAATCCTCAAAATCGTCCTCTACGCCCTCTAGGAGCCCTTCAGAACCATCTTCTGGTGTATTGACTACTTCAACCTCTTCTACAGGCATCTTAGGGGCTTTTTGAGCCTTTATTCCTGATACAGGGGTAATATCCAGTAATCCCTTGGTTAGGTCATAGCAGGGTATCCCTTTAGCCGAAAAACTGGCTAGGGCATCTAAACAGCGTGGGTCTTCGTCATCCCATAGCAGGAATCCATATGCCTTGGAGTCCCCTGCAAAAAGCTTGCTAGCGTCCTTGTAGGGACTCTTAGAAACTGTGAAGGTGGTTCCCTTAGGTAACCCAACCGCTTTTGACTCGTCGGTCAAATAGGCAAGGATTTGTAGATTTTTCTCTTTGGCGACATTGGCAGCAAACTGCTGACCCTCTGATGGGTAATCGTCATAGACAAGCGTGATGATTGGCTCTTGCTTTTGTTGCTTGAGCATAATTAAATAATCGTTGAGTAAAGCCTCAACATTGATATTACTGGTCTTTCCATTTCCTGCAATTAGCAGGTAAGTTGATTCAGCCATGGCTGCTCCTCTGTTTGAAGGGAGAGCCAGTCTATAACCTCTTAGCGGTTTCTTCCAAGTGGTGTGACAACGGCTTTTGTAAAGGACGCTAACTTGTCAGCGGCAAGTGCTAAAAATGGTGCTAGAAAGCATGATGCGCCTATATAGACAATCATTTCTTTTATGGACAAACCACCTAAAAGGGCGCAACCCACCACAGAAAAGACAATTGCGACAAATACCTTCATAACGCCTAGATGAGTAAACCGCTCAAATAATGCGATGAAGAAAGCAGTAAAACAAGAAATAAGCATGAGTGTTGTCATAATGTGACAACCTTACATCGCTTGATAATAGACTGCAAAGTTGGAGCCATAAGGCAAGAAACTAGCTAAGTTGTTGTTAAGAACTGCATTAGTTGCAACTTTGTTTTTGTAGTAATAAGAAGCGCTCTGACCAACTGTTCCCGCCCATGAGATATCGGTATCTTCTGCGTAGCCCCAGTCTCCATTGAAATAATTGATAAAGAATGGTTGGTTTTCAAAGATAACTCCACCAAATCTCAAACCGTAGCCAGCTCCTGGAGGTGTCCACAAAATATGTAAATTAGCGTAAACAGCGCTTGCTGGAGATGAGTCTGTTAAATAAAAATATTGAGAGTTCGCTGGGTCCATCGGGGTTACCGCTGGTTGCGTGTATGAAGTGCTTATCAAGTTATAGCTGGAGTCGTACCAGTCAATTGCTAATTGAGCTGTAACTCCAACGCTAGGGTTGTTATCGTTTGAAGTTATTAACTGAGCGCTATACGTATATTGCGAACTTCCATTTACTGGTATGTATTGACCTGTGCTGGATGCGTAGGTGATTGTTACTTGAGATGTTCCAGTTGAATATGTTTCAGCCATATTTGGGCTAACAAGGGTATTGCCTGAAGTAGGAGAGGCTCCTTCACCAGTTGCAATGTCGATAGTTGCGTTAGAAGCTGACCAACCACCTAAGATTCCATAGTCAAAATCTGAATAAGCGGCTAAATTAATTCGGTTAGGTTGTACGTAAACTTGAATTTGTCGGGCATCCTGATAATACGTTGCAGAAGAGGATTGCTCTAATTGGCAAGCATCAACATAATGAACGTGTGTTGAAGTATCTGTAAGAGAAATGTTTGGGACAGCAAAGTAAGCGTTTGATGGGGCGGTTGCTGATACAGATACTTTAGTCCAAGCAGTTTTAGAAGAGGTAGTTCCAGTAGAGGTATTAGTAGAAATAAAGTTTCCTCGGTAGTCATACCAAGAAATACCAGCAAAAAATGAGTTAGTCGCAGTCACAGAATAGACTTGATAACTAAATGTGTACGAAAGACTTGATGTTACTGGAATTCCCTGTCCTACAGCATTTGATGCTCCGCAAGATGCTGAAACAACTCCATTAGATGTGGTTAATATTCCCAACCCTTGTATTGCATTCGCAACTCCCATAGGGTTTCCTGTTTCAGAATATGGCAATACAGGTTGAGCATACAGATACCCAGTAGTTCCAGATGCTGTAGGGTTTCCCGTCACTGTTGTTATAGTTACTGTAAGCGTGTTTACTTGTTGAATTGTGTTAGTAACAGTTGATACAACTACTCCAGAGGTATAAGCGCCATCAATAGATGGGCTTCCTTTAATATACACAGAGCTTCCAGTTGCAAAAGCAGATGAGTTCTTTGAGTTATAGACGCACGTTACAGTGATAGTGTTTCCAGAGGTGCTCCAAGAAGTTATAGGTACAGCAACAGAGCCTGCAAGAGTTCCGTTATTAACTACCCAACGACCTGATGGAGAATCTGTAGAAAGTACCTCAAAAGATGAATCGCTAGAGTCTAGGAACAGATTTTTTCCTTGAACTACTTTTGATGAGTTACCTGTTAAGGCTTTTATGTAATCAATAGTTCCTTGGTAACTACCTTTAGATTGATAGATATGAATTGCATTAGATATTAAAGAACGCATTCTTTTAAAACCAAGCTCAGGCTCATAATTAAAGTTAAACTGCTGTAAAGCTGCTGGTATTAGAGTTCCCGCTAGCTTATCTATTTGATTTCTCTTGCCCACTAAATCAGCGTAAGTTTTTAACAAATCGTAATAAAAACCAAACATTCCCAAAAAACTTCGAAGAGTAGAGTTCTCTGGGTTGTCTATACCAAGCTCTGTATTTGATACTTTGTAAATATTAGGAAGATAGTCATAGAGTTTATACTGAGACCCGTAATCTTTTACAGATAGTCCTGAAGCATTTCCAACTCTAACCCATTGAGTGTTGATACCAACAGTTGCTGTAACAGATGATGAGCTTGCAGATGTTCCAGTAGTATTAGAGTAAATAGTAAAGGTGTACGGAGTTGTTGACACAACTTCTACCCCAAAAAAGTTAAAACTTGGATTTTCCATATTAACAATTCCTACAAAGTTACCTACTGAAAATCCGTGAGGATTAGCTGTTGTGTAAGTTATTGACGTGCCATTACCTGTTGCGCTTGTTACGGTAACTGTATTTGTAAGGATTTTTAAAAATACCGAGTAATAATAAAAACGACCTTGAACCAGTTCATTTACATATACATATCCAGAAGTGCCTGATTGACCGTTAAATTCATTTTGAGTGGTGGCAATAGTTATAGTGTTTCCACTGACAGATGAAACTACCCAAGTGCCGTCAACCGCAGTTTCACCGTAAATGTTAATAGTTGAACCAGTAGCGATGTATGTGGCATCGTTAACTACTACTGTAAAATTAGAGATTCCACCAGTCCACGACGAAATGTATCTAACTGAGTTAGGGTCAATCGCTATATTTTGGTGAGGAAGGATTGGGATTTCTGGAGCAGCAGGGTCGTAGTAAGAGGTAGTTGTTGTGGCGTTGGTGTACCCAACAGTTTGGTCTACTAAAACAGTTCCATCATCAGCTGTTTCTGGAAATCCGTAAATACTTCTTAGTAATCTTATTCCAGTCCAGTTACCTGTAGGGGCTGACCAACTTAAATATATTTTTGCATAATCTACGGGCGTGGCTGTAAAAGTCCCGATGTTAAAACTAGTTACGGAAGGGCTGCCGTATACCCCTTTACCGTAGTAATCAATTCCGTAGCGTGCCATCTATTTAACCTTAAAACCCACCCATTGCATCTATGGCATAGATGTTATTAATGAGAGCTGTTTGAGCAGTAACAGTAGAGCTAACTCCAACAAATGAGTTAGCTAACGAGTATGCAGTAGCAGCTAAGTTTTCTACGTTAGTTATTCTGTCCCCCACGTTGTAAAACGTAGTTGCTCCAGTGTAAAGATAGGTGCTAATGACTGGGGAAGTAGACCCTGAAGTGTTTAAAGTTAAGTTAGTTTTAAACGTTCCAGAGTTTTGAGGAGAAAGTCCCAAAGTTGTCTCAATAGCGTAAACTTCAGCTTGGATTAAGTTAGGATGGGAGGCATCAACAACTTCGCTTTGGTTTGCGTGCGTAGCAAAGCTAGTTACTGTTGCAGAAGGATACTGAGGCGTCACTCCGTATGGCATTTTATCTCCTTAATTAAAATCCACCGACTGTGTTTACAGTGATGGTAAGTGCCTGAGGAATTTCAAAGTATTGAGTAGTCACATCTACTACACCACTGCTGCCGTCCCTGTTAAGCAGGGTCAGCGTGGAGCTTGTAACCCCATCTACTGCGTTTACAGCGTTGTAAATATCTGTTTGTCGAATAGTTTCTCCAAAAAATACATTTGTAAAAGACAGTAAATTAGAAATAGCGTTTTGAACTGCTAGTTGAACAGTAGAAGCTTTTCTGTTAGAAGGAATAGTAACCAAAATAGTTACGTCTATGTTTACATAGCTTGGAGGCAGCACAGTTAGGGATGTGTTTGGAGGAACTATTGGTGCCAAGCCTGTAATGATATTGCTTTGTAGGGTGGTGAAGTTAGATGTAAAGGCACCACTCACTACTCCTGGGTCTCCAGCTTGAGCTGCATAAATAACAATACTGGAAAACGAATTTCCTACAGCAGTTGCCATATCAGCGCCTAAGTTAGCTCTAACATAATCTGCGTAGTCTTGAAGAGTAACAATTCTGTTAAGAGTTGAAATTCCCTTTTTAGTGTTGATTCTAATAGAGTCTGTAGCTTCTTGGTCAGTTCCTCCATAAGCAGCACTTGGCTGAGAAACATTTAGACCAGGTTGAGAGTTAATAACCTTAGTAATAGAGCCTGCAGCAATATTTCCTGCTGAACCGCTAGTGACTACATATGAAAAAATAAGCTGTGCATTAATCGGAGGAATTCTTCCGCTTACACCATCTCCAAAGATTACAAATGTATTTCCTAAATCATCGTAAATTGTAGAAAATACAGGGTCGTTAGAGCCCGCATCTATAAGATTCTTTACATAAGAATACACTGTTGAATCTACAGCAACTGAAAGCGTTTGGTCTGCAATAGGAGATTGCAAAAGTTGATAGACCTGAGTAGCTAGACCATCAGAGATTTGTACAGGGTCAGTTACAGTAGTTCCTTCCCTTACCTGCACAAGAGTTCCAGTGCTTCCAGCTGGAATACTGGTGCTGGTCAATACTTCAAATATAACCTGTTGATTGCTGCTGTTTACTACAGTTGTAGTTGAAACTTGGGTGCCTGAAGCAACTAAGATTGGTGAGCTAGTACTATTAGAAAAAGCAACTGTTGCTACCGCTGCTCTAGCGTTTTTAGGAAAATAATTAAGCGTGCTTGCAATATCTAAAATACTGCTTCGTTGGCTGGCTGTAGTAAGAAACGATTCATTTGCCGCTCTATCAATAAAAAAGCTTAAGTTATCTGCAGCTGAAGCAAAAAGCTCAAGCAAGGTAATTCCAAAATCAGAGGGGTCTCTGTTAGTCCATGTTGGTAAGAAGTACTGAATTAATCCCTCTAAATCAGCTTTTATAGATATAAAATCTCGACTTGTGTAGTCCTGTTGAGGTACAAAGTTGCTATATACGGGGTATGAATTAGCCATCTTATCCTCCTTGGACTATATCGCCGTAGCGGTTGAGTGAAGCAGTTTGGGCAGACATAGTCTGTGTAATGCCATTAGGTAAAGTATAGTCAATTTCAACGTTTATTCCGCCGTGTAAGTCATCAAGAGTTGTAGTTACTCTATTTAAAGTTAGCTTTGGCAACCATTTAGCAAACGCTGTAGAGACTATGCCTTCAGCTAGGGTAGTCACTGACCAACTTCCTTCAAATACTAATGAGTTAATGTCTGAACCAAAGTCTGGACGCATGACTCTTTCAGACAGCTGAGTAAGGACTACAAACCTAACTCTGTCTCTCCAAATAGTTTCGTCATCATTTTCCACGTAGTTGATAGAACCAGATGAGTTGATAGAAAATGGAAAGGCTATAGCCTTTCCCTCAGTGTTATACATTAGATATATACCCCCATCCAGACAGGAAAGTTAGGGTCGCCTTTTTCAAACATAATCCAGACGACTTGGTTGATATTGGGAACACTTATATGGGCGCTATGAGATGAGTTCAGGGTTACAGAGTGGGAGTGAGACGACGACCCCGTACCCCCATCGTTTACCGAACTGGTTGCATAAGTATCTGTGTGGTTTGAATGAGTGCTGTTGTCCACTACAGGCATACATCCTGGAATCCAGTCTGTAACTGCTTGAGAGTTTAGAGACGGGTCACCCAGTAAATCAGGTATAGATACTTTAATCCTGTTATGTTGTGTAGGGTCTTGATTATCGTAGCAAATCCCACGATATAGACCGTAGTAGCGATTATCTGACACCTGCACTCCTAAGCTTATTTACAGTGGCTGCCGTAGCGTTAGATTTTGGCACAGATGTTCTTATATCTCCCGCTGTATTAACCCATTTAGGAGAGGTAGCTTTTGAAGACCTAACTGATACAGGTTGTTTTCTGTTAGTAGCTAATCCAAAACCAGTGCTTTTAGATGAGTTATTTATGGTCGGGGTATTTATAGAAAGTTTTGAGGGAACAGGTTTAGTTCTAGATGGAGTTGCTGGGTTAATAACTCTTACAGCGGTAGGTCCTGGAATAGCTGTTCCAGAGGAGACCTGACCTAATGAATCTGTTCCAAGTACCATCTCAACGGTATAAAGGTGCTCTTTAAATATGTGGGTACATTCAAGAACAGTCCAATAACCAGAATAATCTTTACCCACTCCATCTATAAATACAGGTAAGTCTGGTCTAATTCTTGCATCACCTAGAACCTCAGCTTTTCCTCGGTAAGGAAATTTATTTCTCTCATCTGCAGCAATTGCTTCATATAAAGCTACCGTGGAGTTTGGTATAACAGCATTGGTATGAAACCTGTCAAAGAACTCTGGTTGAGAGCTTGCTTTACTTGTAGAAGGTCTTGTTTGATTGGTGTTAACAATAGAACTACCGCTAGTTAAATCAATTCCACCAACTGCTGTAGCAGCCTTCATGTAGCCTTCATGTTCATTAGCTTCGCTTATTTCAGGAGTAAAGTGAAATAAGTTGTAGCCTAGGGGGTCGTTTGTAGCTCTCATAATAAAGTAAGGCGCACTTGCTTGATAATCTGTAAAATCTTTATTTACAGGGTCAAAGTAGAGAGTTGTTCCATCAGCTCTAAGCGTATACCCTGAACGAATTGCTAAAGAACATGCAAATTCCCAGTCAGTTTCCCCCACCTGCAAAAGGTTGTCGTAAACACGCCCATGGGGAGTACTGTGATATGCAAATTGATGTTTCTTTGCTATTTGAGTTATTACTTGGTCAGCTGTAACTTTAGACCAAGCGTTTTGAGATGCTTGTTTCATAGTGTACGAAGCGCCTACAGCTGTTATTTCTACAAAATGCTTATTAGTGGCTAAATCTGGAGTAACGGAGTGAATGTATCCGACAAATTCTTGAGAACCGTTTGCGGAAGAGTATGTTACTTTTACAGGAGAGCCTGTCTTAATATCTGAATAGTTTAATCCCCAGTTTTTTACATACATGGTCAAGTGTTGATGTTGATATCTGCCCATGGTTAAAACAGTCCTGTACGACAAAATAGTCTTAGTCTCGGACTGTGGAAGCTGAATATCTATAAAGTTATACATGAGGAATTATCAACTTTGTTCCTGGTGCAATGTTCATAGGGTCTTTTATTTGAGGATTAAACTCAGCAATAACCCACCAAAGGCTAGGTCTGTTGTAGTAATTAAAAGCTATTTGGTCTAGCCGTTGACCTTCTACATAGGTGTGAACATCATATGTAATATTACCTAAGTTAGAAAACTTGTAGGTTACAAAAGGAAGTTGCTCACCGCCTTCTTTTAACTGTATGAACTCTATTACAGACTCAATGTATCTAGAATTATTATTAATCGCCACGAGCACCACCTCCAGTCAATCCTGAGATTCCCGTTAATTTTTTAGGAGATGTAGTTGAAGTATTTCCTACTCCATTTTGTTGAGAAACAGATGCAGTAGACATCAAAACAAATGACAAATCAACCTGAGTAGTAATAGGAATCATGTCTTGAGTAAACTTTTCATGCGTTATATTTAGAGAGTTTAAATACCCTAAATACTTTTTAGGACCAATTTGAATTTGTACTAAAGTCATAGATAGGAAGCCAATATCTGAAGTATTTCCAGATATAGGGTTACTCCATCCATCTCCATTTATGGTTTTGTATAGATATTCTAAATCAGCAATGGTTCCGTACTTCATTAGATTAAGAATCTTTTGGTCAACAGTGTTTGTTGAGTTTATTCCTTTGGAATCTTGCGTCCAATCTGCTCCACCCGCAGTTTGAACGTTGTAGTAGCTCTTTATTTTTGATAGGTCATTTCCAGCGGCTTTGTAGGTAGCAAAATCATTTGTTCTATCTAAAATAACGCTAACAGCTAATGATTCCCAGCTAGGGTACACAGGAATAGCTGTAGCCCAAAACATTTGTGAGTTTGGAGTAGCGTCCTGATTAATTTGAACAGATACGCTATAAGATTCTGGGTTCCATAAGAATTGAAAACCATATTTGTTATTTCCAGCAACAGCCCCTTTTTTTGCAGATGCTGTTGAGTAGGTAGCATTTGTAAAGCTTTGATTACTATCTGCGTAGTACCAAAACCTCCCTCTTCTTTCTAAATCATCTGTACCTTTGTGCACATAGTCACCGCTAGTATTAGTAGGAATAGGCAGACTAGAGTTGTGTGGTGGAAGATTAAAATCACAGTCTTTAGGTTGTATAGGTATAAATGTAAAGTCTCCACCGCCTAAAGGATTTTTTGTGTTTTTATTATTAGCAGCTGAGCTTGTAGTGGATACGGTAGATGTAGGGGAAGGTGCTGTAAATGATTGACCAGTTATGCTATTAATAGTACTTACATAGGTAGCTATGGCGTTTGTGTAAGCTGCTTTTCCACTATTTATTTGTGAAGCTAAGCTAGCGTATTTTGCTACTATTTTTTTAAAATTTGTTTGATAGTCAGTCAATTGCGCGTATACACCATTTTTTTGCTGTTGTGTAGCATCAGGGCTTGTTACAACAGCGTTATACATCGCCTTCAAGTAGTTTAATACAGCACTATCTTGATAGTAGTCATACGCCCATTTTAAAGGAACTGTTACTGTAAGGCTTCCTCCGTATACAGGAGTTCCCCCTCCAACTTTTGTTGCACCTGCTTTAGACCACGGATTAGTTATATTGCCAATAATATTGGAGTTGTAACTAAAATCATGTACATGTCTTGCAGCGTATGTATCAAACAAGCCACTTGCATTTCCAGCAAAACCCGTATACCCAGTCCAAGCTTCTGTGTGAGAAGCGTTGTAGTAAAGACTGCCATAAAAAGTTATGGTAACTTCATTAGCAGCGGAAGCTCCTTGATACCAAACTGAAGAATCTGGATACTTCACAGAAGGTGCTACAGTTCCATTAGTGTAACTTGAA
>Ga0164296_1001943_pt1 | contig 21160 bp, 19 predicted proteins | sample GEODES057metaG_FD_113533 | JGI IMG/M metagenome (GOLD analysis project Ga0164296, IMG submission 113533) | Dystrophic lake water microbial communities from Trout Bog Lake, Wisconsin, USA - GEODES057 metaG | ecosystem: Environmental > Aquatic > Freshwater > Lake | place: USA: Trout Bog Lake...
AAACTTCACTTCGATGCGCGGTATGCCGGCCGTCATCGGCGGTATGCCTTTCAAATCAAAACGCGCCAGACTACGGCAATCCTTGGCCAGCTCGCGTTCGCCCTGCACCACATGGATGGCGACGTTGGTCTGACCGTCCACACCGGTGGTGAAGTGTTCGGTGGCCGAAGCAGGAATCGTTGAGTTGCGCCCGATGATTTGCGCCACCACGCCACCCAGCGCTTCAATGCCGAGAGAGAGGGGAGTCACGTCCAGCAGCAGCATGTCTTCCGTAGCTTTGGAGCCGCCGGCAAGAATGCGCGCCTGCACCGCTGCACCCAATGCAACGACTTCATCAGGATTTAAATCGGTGTGCGGTTTCTTGCCGCGTGCCGCCAGATCAAACATTTCATCCACCAGCTGGCGCACCAGCGGTATGCGAGTGGAACCGCCCACCAGGACGACTTCATCCACTTGCGCTGCTGCCAGACCGGCGTCTTTCATCACCTGCTTGCAAGGAACCAAAGTGCGTTCAATGACGGAAGCAGCAAGTTGCTCAAACTGTTCGCGAGTGATTTCGCGTAAATAGTGTTTGCCGCCAAATTCCGCCGGCAACGTTACATCAACCGCCACGCTGCTCTGCGATGACAGCGCAATCTTCGCTTCAATCACAGCTTTGCGAATCGCCTGAATGGCCTCGCCGCTTGTAGTCACATCCAGACCCATGTCGCCGCGAATATCTTCCACCGCAACGGCAATCAGCAGGTTGTCGATGTCATCGCCGCCAAGGTGTGTATCGCCGTTGGTGGAGATGACTTCGAAAATTCCTTCATGCAGTTTGAGGATGGAAATATCAAACGTACCGCCGCCAAAATCGTATACAGCAATGACGCCGTCTTTGCTGCGGTCCAGACCATACGCCAGTGCCGCTGCTGTCGGCTCATTCACCAGACGCAGCACTTCCAGACCGGCAATGCGTGCGGCATCGCGTGTGGCCTGCCGCTGCGCATCGTTGAAGTAGGCAGGCACAGTGATGACCGCCTTGGTCACCTTGCTACCCGGACCAAAATAACGCTCGGCATTGTGCTTCAGTTGTTGAAGGATGTAAGCGGAAATTTCCGGCGGAGTCAGTTCACGACCGCCAATCGTCAGGCGCAACACTTCGCCCGGCTTCTGGTCAGGCGATAGATGAAAAGGGAAGAGTTTCAGCTCGTCCTGAACATCGTCAATGCCACGACCCATCAGTCGCTTGGCGGAGTAGACGGCGCGGTCCGGCGAGGCAATCAGCGTGCTGCGCGCGGCGTTGCCAATCGTAACTCCGTCATCGCCCACGGCAACCACCGACGGCACCAATCGGTCGCCATCTTCGCCGGGAATGACCACGGGCGTGTCGCCTTCCATGTACGCCACCAGAGAGTTGGTGGTGCCAAGGTCTATGCCGACAATTCTTTCTTCTGTGTTTTGCTCAGCCATTCGATGTCCAAATAATTTCCGCGCTAAGATCCCAGCGCTTCATTCACGTCGCGAACCAGGTTGCGAATGTAGTTGCGGCGGTCAATCAGTGAAACCATGTCGGTCATGGCGGACTTGCGTGTGGCCTCATCGCCCTGGTCCCAAACACCCCACTGGGTTTTCAGTTGCTCGTCTACATCGGCCAACAGGCCGTCAAATTTTATTTTCGCAGTCTGCAGGTCAGCTTCAAGCGCAGCATCGGTCTCGCCCAACTTGCGGGCCGCGCGCATCTCTTCCAACTGCATGTTCAATTCAAATACTTCTTCCAGCAGGTCGGCTGGCACGCGCGAAGGATCCACACGGTTCTTGCCGCTGTTTTCTTCGCCAATCTGCGCGCCTTCCAGCATCAGCAGATATTCCGTGCGGCGGATGGGGTCCTTCAGTGTGCGATAGGCATCATTCACCATCGCCGTATCGGCCAGGCTCCATGCCTGTTCCGTTTCGGTGGCGCGGGCAAAATTATCCGGATGCAGCTTGCGGGTCAGCCGATGAAACTCGCGCTCCAACGCCGCCAGATCAAGGTTCAGCTTCCGCTCCAGATTGAAGACACTGTAGAAATCACCTTCCAGCGGCGGCTGAATCTTGCTGCAATGCTGGCAGAAAAGCGTCTCGGGAGTTTTCGCCACCGAGCATGACCAGCATGCAACCGGCACCGCATTATCGGCAGTCTTGAGCATTTTGAGGACCTTGCTTGAACTTACGCTGAGAAGGACGACCCGCAGCCGCAGGCTTTCTTCGAATTCGGATTGATGAAGTTGAAACCCTGGCGCATCAGCGTCTCTTCGTAATCGAGCACCATGCCGTGCAGGTAGAGGAACGACTTCGGATCGACAAACAGACGCACATCGCCGAACTGGAAAACGCGGTCGCGTTCGCGTGGCTGCGTGTCAAAGCGGATGTTGTAGCTGAGACCGCTGCAACCGCCGCCCTGAATGCCGAGGCGCAGGCCGCCCTGCGACGGGTCAACATTTTCCTTGGCCATGGCGATGCGAATGCGCTTCAACGCGCGTTCGGTCGCCTGCACGCCCTTCTGTTCCGGGGACTGGCCATCTGCTGTGATGGCCGCCGGCATGGCCTGTGGCTGGGCCTCGGCCGGCGTGCCTCCGATTTGTGTCAGTGTTGCTGCCATGGTCGTTCTCCTGCGGAGTTACTTGGCTGCGACGGCAGCTTCGGCTGTTTCCGCAACGCCGTTCTTCTTCTTCCAGTCGCCGATGGCGGCGCGAATCGCGTCTTCCGCCAGCACCGAGCAGTGGATCTTCACCGGCGGCAAAGCCAGTTCCTTCACAATGTCGGTGTTCTTGATGGTAAGCGCTTCTTCCACCGTTTTGCCCTTCACCCACTCGGTTGCGAGCGAGCTGGAAGCAATGGCCGAACCGCAGCCGAAGGTCTTGAACTTCGCGTCTTCGATGACCTGCGTCTCCGGGTTCACTTTGATCTGCAGACGCATCACGTCGCCGCACTCCGGCGCGCCAACCAGGCCGGTGCCGACTTCGGTGGTGCTCTTGTCGAGCGTGCCTACGTTGCGCGGATTGCTGTAGTGGTCTACTACCTTGTCACTGTATGCCATGTTCTGTCTCCTCTGTGGGATAAGTCATTAATTTCAATTTTGTTATGCTGCAAAACTTTCTGGATTAGTGCGCTGCCCATTCAATCTTGCTCAGATCAATGCCTTCTTTCACCATCTCGTAGAGCGGAGAAAGTTCGCGCAGCTTCAGAACAACGTCAATCACCTTGGCGGCTACGTAGTCCACTTCCGCCTCCGTGGTAAAGCGGCCCAGGCCGAAGCGGATGGAAGAGTGGGCAACGTCATCGCCCAGACCCAACGCCTTCAGCACGTAGCTGGGTTCCAGCGTGGCCGAAGTGCAGGCCGAACCGGATGAAACCGCAACGTCGTTGATGCCCATCAGCAGGCTTTCACCTTCCACGTAGACAAAGCTCATGTTCAGGTTGCCGGGCAGGTGGTGTTCCATGCTGCCGTTCACGTGAACGTAGTCGATGGCCGCTTCCAGCTTGGCCTTCAACCTGTCGCGCAGCTTGGTCAGGCGGGCAGATTCTTCCACCATTTCCTTGCCGGCGATTTCGCAGGCTTCGCCCAGACCGACGATGCCCGGGACATTCAGCGTGCCGGAACGCATGCCGCGTTCGTGGCCGCCGCCGTTAATCTGTTCGCTGATCTGGACGCGCGGGTTGCGGCGGCGAACATACAGCGCGCCGACGCCCTTGGGTCCGTAAATTTTGTGTGCAGTCAGCGAGAGAACATCGATGTTCATCGCATTTACGTCAATCGGTACTTTGCCCACGGCCTGCACTGCATCGGTGTGGAAGATTACGTTCTTCTCATGGCAGAGCTTGCCGATTTCTGCAACCGGCTGAACTACGCCGATTTCATTGTTCGCCGCCATGATCGAGACAAGAATCGTCTTGTCATCAATGGCGCGCTTGATGTCTTCCACGTCCACCAGACCATCGGCATTCACCGGCAGGTAGGTGACGCGGTAGCCGGACTTCTCCAGCCGCTTGCAGGTGTCCAACACAGCCTTGTGCTCGGTCACCTGGGTGATGATGTGGTTGCCGCGCTCGCGATACATTTCCGCAATGCCCTTGATGGCAAGGTTGTTGGACTCGGTCGCGCCCGAGGTGAAAATGATTTCTTTTGCACTGGCGCCAATCAACTGGGCAATCTGCGTGCGCGCCTTTTCCACGGCCTCTTCGGCTTCCCAACCAAAGCTGTGGTTGCGGCTGGCGGCATTGCCGAACTTGCCGGTGAAGTAGGGCAGCATCGCTTCCAGCACGCGTGGGTCCATCGGCGTGGTCGCGTGGTAGTCCATGTAGATGGGTAGCTTTACGGTGCCGCTGGTGGTGATATCAAGGCTCATTGTTTCTCTCTCCGCTGTGTTTCGTAAGTTTCAAAACTGCAAATCGTCTGTGGGACGGGCATGTTTTAGTGGCTGTGAGTGTCGAGTGTGACCAGCTCAGTTTTTTCGTGGCCATGGGCTGTGCCGACGGGCGGCTCGCACATGTCAATCATTCGAATCTTTGTGAGCACTTCGCGAATGCTGTCATTCACTTTGCTCAATGGTTCTTTGATGGTGCAAGTGCCTACCAGGTCGCAATTTCCGTTCACCGTGATGCACGACGTAATGAAGAGCGGGCCGTCAATCGCGCGAATGATTTCAAACGCGGTGATGGATTCAGGATTGCGAGCCAGCGAGTAGCCGCCGTATATGCCCGCGTGCGATACCAGGATTCCAGTGCGCGCCAGCGTCTGCAGAATCTTAGCCAGCAGCTGCGGAGGAATGTGGTACGCGTCTGCGATGTCCTTGGCGCTCAGGGCGCGGTTGGCCTCGTCAGGTTGGCGCAGCCAATGCTCTGCCAGCAGCTTTACAGCCATCAATCCGTAGTCGGCTTTTTTGGTCAGACGCAGCATTTTGGGTCCCGGTCGATCTTCGGCGGTCAAACGCCGACTGGAATAGTCTGGATTGATTATAGGACTAGAGTGGTCGTAGGAGCAAGGGGGAGATCCGGCATCCGTGATTTTCGACTGTGGATATCGAGAAATAGAGGGCAGATAAACTGCATTTGGTGTTTGACATACACCGCGCGCCAAGGGAAAATCCTGCCTACGGGGGAAGATTTTTACCACGTCTGAATAGCCCACATGACTGCTAACTGCAAGCATCCAAAGGTGCGTATTGTTGCGCGGGACGAGGACGCGGAATTTGTTGAATGCCTCGACTGCGGAGAGGTCTTTGATTCTTCAGAATTTCGCGACATGGATATTGAGGAAAAAGAAGTGGATGCTGAGTCGGCTGATGATGACATGTAGCTGCCGAGGCATTATGGCGCAAGTATGATGGAAGTAGAAGCTTCTTCTCCACAGAAGCGGCTTCGCTGATGTTTTATTTCAAGGGTGATGGGGTTCACCACCGAACCGTCTGCAAGTCTCTAGTTCCATGCAGGCTGATGACTCCTGACAAATGAATCGAATGATGCAAGGTGCAAACTGCCTGCGGGCGGAGTGTGTGCCGCAGATGTTTGAAACTTTGCTGTGAGGAGCCTCTCTTGAACAAGTATGTGTTGATTGCAATTGGCGGAATCTTCGGCTCGATTGCGCGCTACTGGGTGAGCACCAACATCGCCAGCTTTATTGAAGAGCGATTTCCATTAAACACACTGGTGGTGAATCTCTCTGCCTGCGTGCTGATGGGCTTTGCCGCCGCTTTGCTGAACCATCGGCCTGGCTGGAATGAAGGCTGGCGATTTCTGCTCCTGGTCGGATTCATCGGCACCTACAGCACCTTCTCCACCTTTGAGTGGGAAATCTTCACGCGTATTGAAGGCGGCGCAGGCTTGATTGCCATCCTCTATGCCGTAGTTAGTGTGCTGGTGGGTCTGCTGGCCGTATGGTGCGGCGCGCAGTTGTCAAAAGCTTTCGTATAGGTCTACTTGCCGGAAAATTTCACCGTGCGCAGAAAGTCGTAGCTGCCGGAGGGGGAAACTTCCATGCCGGTGACGCGCCGCGTATGCACCAGCACATTGTCGAGATACCAGAGATTAATCTCCGGAACGTCCTCGGCCACTATTTTCTGTACCTCTATATAGTCATCGCGTCGCGAGGCCTGATCGCTGACGGAAGCGGCGTGTGCGAGCAGGGCATCCACCTTGGGATTGATGTAATGCCCGCGGTTCGATCCATGCGGCGGTATGTTGCTGCTGGCCAGCGTGTCGCGGAAAATGTCGGGGTCCTCATTGCTATCAATCCAACGCAGAGCGTAGAGCTGGAAGGCGCCATGCGTGATGTCGCCGAAAAAAGTTGCGAACTCATAGCTGCGGATGGAAAGTTCAATGCCGGCCTCGCGCATCTGCTGCTGCAGGATTGCGGCCAGCAGGCGAGTGGTTTCATCGGTGGATGTTTTCATCGTGATATGAATGCGCACGCCGTTCGCATCGGGCAAGTAGCCAGCCTCGTCAAGCAAACGTCGCGCACGTGCCACATCATGCGGATACTTCACGAGACCAGCATTGGCGTTGCCGCTACTCTTCGGATCGCCGAAGTACGCCCAGTGGTCCGGCGGCAGCAGACTACTGGCACGCACGGCACGGTCGCGAAACAACGCGTGGATGATGGAACTGCGGTCAATGGAATAGGCAATCGCCTGGCGCACGCGGCGGTCATTCAGTGGCGGCTTGCTCACATTGATATTGATGTAGTTCAAAATCGTGCCCGGCGATATATCTACGGCAAGTTGAGGTTCTTGCTGCAGCGCGTTCACCGTATCGGCCATCAGTGAATTGATGGCGATGTCGGCCGAACCTTTTTCCAACTCCAGTGCGCGTGTGGTTTCATCAGGAACCACGGCAAAGACAGCGCCGCCGACGTATGGCTTCGCCCCCCAGTACTCATTGTTCGCAGCCAGCACAACATCCTTGTCATCCGCCTGACTGACAAAACGAAACGGGCCGCTGCCGATGGGATGGGAAGATAGTTCGCGCCCGCTACCCGCCGGCACAATGCCGTTCAACCCATCGGTAAGGTTCCATAGCAGATTGGCATCGGGTTGGTGAAGATGCAGCACTACGGTCAGCGCATCGGGAGTTTCAATATTGGCGATTGCGTTCAGGTGGCTCGTTTTTGCGCTGATGACGGTGCCGTCGCGCATAGAGTTGAGCGTCCAGGCGACGTCGGCACTCGTCAGTGGCCGGCCATCGTGAAAGCGAACACCGCTGCGCAGATGAAAAATAATCGTCAGCGGATCTGGTTGCTCCCAACTGGTGGCCAGGCATGGCTGCAGATTGAAGTGGTCGTCCTTACGCACCAGCGAATCGAAAATCAGCGATGAGATACGCGCACCCTGGGCATCGGTGGCAATGCGCGGATCGAGCGTGTTGGGGCTGCTCTCAATCAACACAACAACATTGCCGGATTGCGTGGCACTGCTGGTGGGTGCGCGATTGCAGCCGCTGAGGAGCATGGGCGCAATCAGCAGAACTGCGAAGAGCCGATTACGCATGAGTAATCTTTCCAAGGATGGCGGGACGTGCGGCTCCGGTGGCCGTGGGTAGATTGCCGGTGCGTTGGTGCCACGTAAGCCACGCGAGCAAGGCAAACGCCGCTGCTTCTTTTGATTGCGATGGCATGGCGAAATCATCGCTGAGAGAAATTTTGTAACGCAGCGGAAGGAGGCGTTCACGCAGCATTGTGAGGAGCGTGGAATTTTCTGTACCGCCGCCGGAGAGAACAAAATCCGTGGGCGCAGATGTTAGACGTGGCTTCAGGAACTTTTCGCAAGCGAGACGAATGGAGTCGGCCGTAAGTGCCGTTGCCGTGGCAACGATATCCTGTGGCCGCGCGCGGTGACGACGGCACTCTGCAATGAAGGCGTCTGCATAGTGGCGGCCATATTGTTCGCGGCCCGCGGATTTTGGCGGCGGCGCAAGAAAAAAATCTTCGCGCAGGTGATGGTCAATCACCGGCTGCAACACTTTGCCGCTGTGTGCGACGGAGCCGTTGCGGTCATACGGCTTGCTGAAGAGTTGCTGCATACAGGCATCGATCAGCATATTGCCGGGACCGGTATCAAACGCGAAGACCTGCTGCGGCGTGGCGTTTGCGGGGATAACGGTGCAGTTGCCGATGCCGCCGAGATTTTGCAGTACGCGATGGCGGCGCGCGTTACGAAAGCAGATGTAATCAAAAATTGGAACCAGTGGCGCGCCCTGACCACCGACAGCAATATCTGCCGGGCGAAAATCGCTGACAACAGGCAGGTCGGTCCGCGCGGCAATGACGGCGGGCTCGCCGAGCTGCCAGGTGCAACGCAGCGGCTTGCCAAGATACTTCATCGGTTGGCCCTGATGGTAGACCGTCTGGCCGTGGCAGCCGATGAGCGATACATGCAGCTGCGGATGACGCTCTATCGTGGCGATGACTGCATCTGCGTAGAGTTCACCGAGCCGCCAGTGCATCTGCGCCAGGTTCGCTGTAGTTTGTGGCGCACCTTCCATAGCTGCCAGCAGATGCGTGCGTAGTTGTTTCGGAAATTTAAACGACTCCAACGCCAGGCAACGGATACGTGGATACTCGCCGTTGCCGGTGATGCGCACCAGTGCGACATCAATGCCGTCTGCTGAAGTTCCGCTCATGATGCCGGCAACAATCATGATTCGCCCCCGCCTGATTTAATTTCACGCTGCAAATCTTCCAGCAGGTTCATGGCCTGCAACGGCGTCAGAGAATTCAAATCGGTGGATTGCACGCGGTCCACCACGCGTTGCGAGAGTGGCGTGTAGAGCGTCATTTGCATGGATGGCGCAGCCGGCGAAATGGTTTGTTTTTCAACCTGCTCATGCTGGCGCAGCACAGCGCGTGCGCGTTCGATGACTGCAGCAGGAAGACCGGCGAGTCGGGCGACTTCAATGCCGTAACTTTTGCTGGCAGCGCCAGACTCCACTGCATGCAGAAAGACGATGCCGCCGGCCGTCTCGCGCACAGTCACACGCAGGTTGCGCAGATGCTGCAACTGCTCCGCTAGTAACGTGAGCTCGTGGTAATGCGTGGCGAACAACGTGCGCGCGCCGATGTTGTTGTGCAGATGTTCCACCGTGGCCCACGCAAGCGAGAGGCCGTCATAGGTTGCTGTGCCGCGGCCCATCTCATCCAACAGCACCAGCGAATGCTGCGTTGCCGTGTTGAGGATGGATGCGGTCTCGGTCATCTCTACCATAAAAGTGGAGCGGCCACGCGCGACGTTATCGCTGGCGCCGATGCGCGTGTAGATGCGGTCGACCAGGCCCAGCCGCAATCGTTGCGCGGGAACAAAGCATCCTATCTGTGCCATCACGGCAAGCAGCGCGGCCTGTCGCAGGTAGGTGGATTTTCCGCCCATGTTGGGGCCGGTCAGCAGCAGGATGGAAGGGCCGGCATCGCCATCAAGATACAAATCATTGGCGATGAATTTTTCCGCGCCTTCATTGCGCATGCGCAGTTCCACCACTGGATGACGTGCAGCGGCAGCTTCCATCACCAGTGAATCCTCAACCTGCGGGCGTGTGTAGTTGCGTTCTGCGGCGATGTGCGCAAAGCAGGCGAGCATGTCCGCCTCGGCCAGGCAGCGCGCGGACTCGCGAATGCGGGCAGCACCGGAGAGCACCGACTGCCGAAGTGCAGCAAAGATGCGCCGTTCAATTTCCAGCGAACGCTCCTGCGCGGTGAGCACTTTCACTTCGTATTCTTTCAACTCCGGTGTTGTGAAGCGCTCGGCATTGACGAGTGTTTGCTTGCGTTCATAATCGGCGGGAACATTCGCCAGGTTCGACTTGGTGATTTCAATGTAGTAACCGAAGACGGAGTTGAAGCGAACCTTCAGTGAGCCGATGCCGGTGCGTGCACGTTCACGCTCTTCAATCGCAGCGATCGATTGGCGGCCGCTGTGGCTGAGCGAACGCAGGTCATCGAGTTCCGCATCCACACCATCGCGAATGCTGCCGCCATCGGCGAGATGCAGCGGCGGTTCATCGGCCAGCGTATTTAAAACTTCTGTAGAAATGTCAGTGAGCGGGTCAAAATTTTCGCTCAGTTGTTTCCATCGCAGAGCCGTCAATGCACGCATCGCATCCTGCACGGCAGGCAGACGCGAAGCCGCTTTGCCAAGCGCCAGCAAGTCGCGCGGTCCGGCGGAGTCGAGCGAGAGCCGCGCCAGCAATCGTTCCAGATCAAAAATATCTTCCAGCGAACGGCGCAGTGTGTCGCGTGAACGCAGATTGCCATGCACTTCCGCCACTGCATCCAACCGTGCATCAATCGCATCGCGGTCTACAAGGGGACGCAGCAGGCTTGCCCGCAACAGTCGTTTGCCCATCGGCGTCTGGCACGCATCCAGCGTGTAGAGTAGCGTGGTCTGCGCCGACTCGCCGGAGAAGAGTGGGTCAACCAGTTCCAGATTGCGGATGCTGACGGCGTCGAGTTCCAGATGTGAGCTGCGTTCCGAATAACGGATGCTGTCGATGTGGTCGAGCCCGCCCTGCTGCGTCGTCTTCACATAATGCAGCACCACAGCGGCGGCAATCGCGGCGGCATCATGCCCTGTCAGACCGAAGCCATCGAGCGAGAGCGTTTTGAAATGCTGGTTCACCAGCGGCAGCGCGTAGTCCGGAGATGCGGCCCACGACTCCACGGTAGTTTTTGTGCGAACTCTGTCGAGCGCGGAGGCGATGGCATCCTTGTCCACGCCAGATGCGGACAGCGGCATGGCGTCGGGCAGAAGAATTTCGCTGGGCGCGATGCGCAGCAGTTCATCCAACGCCATTCGCAGGGCATGCTCGCCGGAAAATTCCGAACAGCGAAAATCACCGGTGGAAAGATCCAGCAGCGCGATGCCAACCGGGCCGTTGCTGCTGTTCACCAGCGCGGCAAGATAATTATTCGCGCCAGAGTCGAGAGTCGGGTCAATGGCCGTGCCCGGAGTGAGTACGCGGGTGACTTCGCGGCGAACAATTTTCTTGGTGAGCTTGGGGTCTTCCAACTGCTCGCACATCGCAATGCGGTAGCCCTTGCGCAGCAGTTTCTGCAGGTAGCCTTCGGCGGCATGCCAGGGCACGCCACACATGGGCACGCCGTTAACTTTGTCACGGCTGGTCAGCGTCAGCTGCAGTTCGCGGGAGGCAGTAATGGCGTCCTCAAAAAACAATTCGTAGAAGTCGCCCAGCCGAAAAAACAGCAGCGCATCGGGATGCTGTTCTTTGGCCGCAGTGTACTGCCGCATCAGGGGCGTTTGCGCAGCGGCGGTCGAGTTGGCGGTGGGCTTGGTCATAGCTATCTGCTGCAGCGTCAGATAATTGTAATTCGCGGCGGAGGGCCTGCCGTAATCACCAAGCATGTGTGATTCATGTCACACCGCGCCTGTACGCCCTGCACGGTATACTTTGCAATGTCAGCGCTGGCAGCAGCAGCGCTGGACCATTCGGTTCGCAGGGCAGAAAGACCGTCAATTCATGTTCTCTTTTTGGTTGAAAGTAGCAGTCGCGTTTTACGGTATCGCCAGCCTGGCGGTGGTGCCGGCGGTGCTGTATGACCGTCCGCAGTGGCGCCGTATTGCGCTGCCCACAGCTACGCTGGGCGTCTTCTTCCATTTCGTTTCGCTGGTGGAGCGGATGCAGTTTGCCCACCACACCCTGCCGGTGAATCGTCAGGAAGTCGAGTCAGTAATGGGATTGCTGCTGGTGACGGGCTTCCTGCTGGTGGCCGGGCGTTACCGCACGTTGACGCTGGGCATGGTGGTGGTTCCAGCGGCCTTCATCCTCACGCTGCTTTCGGCCTTCGTCCCCGGCGAACAGGTATTCGACTCGCCCCTGCTGCGTAGCGGCTGGATCTTCTTCCATATCGTTATGCTGCTGGCGGCCTATGCCGCACTCTTCTTCAGCCTGATGGGCAACGTGCTGTACCTCATTCAGGAGCGCAGCCTGAAGAGCAAAAAAATGGGCGGCCCCATGCGCTGGCTGCCGCCACTGGCCACCATGGACCAGATGGCCTATCGCGCGCTGCTGATTGGTTTTCCCTGCATGACGGCAGGCCTGCTGGCCGGCTCCATGATTGCGCTGGAAAAATACGGCACATCTTATTTTGACGATCCCAAGGTGCTGCTCTCTTACGTTCTTTGGGGCTGCTATGTCTGCATGATTTTCATTCGCAGGAATGTGGGTATACGCGGCCGCCGGGCAGTCTATCTTTCCGCCTTTGTGGTGGTGGTGGCCATGGCGGTTTTTGCGGCGAACATGTTCAGTTCCGTGCATAGGAACATAGCGCAATGAAACTCGTCCTGTTGGGCATCAATCACAAAACGGCGCCGGTTGCCTTGCGGGAGAAGCTGGCCATTCCGCCGAACCAACTGGGCCAGGCGATGCGCAGGTTGGTGGAGCGGCCCGGCGTGCGCGAAGGCATGATTGTTTCCACCTGCAATCGCGTAGAGCTGCTGGCTTGCGAAGAGCAGACTGTGGCCGAGGGGCACCAGGGCGGGCTGCTGAATTTTCTGCAGGATTATTTCAGCATCCCCGGCGAAGAAATTGAGCCGCATATTTACGAGTACCGCGAACGCGAGGCGGTGCATCATCTCTTTCGTGTTGCCGCCAGTCTGGATTCGATGGTGGTGGGCGAGCCGCAGATTCTGGGCCAGGTGAAAGAGTCGTACAGCATTGGCCGCGAAGTGGGTGCGGTGCATTCGGAACTGGATGGCCTGCTGCAGCGCGCGTTTACCGTGGCGAAGAAGGTTCGCAGTGAGACGCAGATTGGCGACAACACAGTATCCGTTGCCTCAGTCGCTGTGGATCTGGCGAAAAAGATTTTCGGTTCGCTCGACGGCAAAACAGTTCTGGTGGTGGGTGCCGGCAAGATGAGCATTCTGGCGGCGCGTCATCTGCTGACCCAGGGCGCAGCATCGCTGATGGTGACCAACCGTACCTACGAACGCGCCGCTCTGCTGGCCGCCGAATACAACGGCGAGGCCGTGCCGTGGGATGAATTTCAGGACGTGGCTGACCGCGCCGATATTGTCATCACTTCCACGGGCGCAAACGAACCCATCATTCTGCCGGAGCATGCACAGCGCTGGATGAACAAGCGCAAAGGTCGGCCGATGTTCTTCATCGACATTGCCATGCCACGCGATGTGCACCCGGGGCTGAACAAGCTGGAGGGTGTCTTCGTCTATGATCTGGATGATCTGCAGAATGTTGCCTCCGGAAATCTTGCACAGCGTACGCAGGAAGCCGAGCACGCCGAGCAGATCGTGACCGACGAGGTTGAGCGTTTCCATCAGCGTCTGCAAACGTTGGATGCGGTGCCCGCGATACTGGCGCTGCAGCGTTCGCTGGAAGAGATGCGGCAGACCGAATTGAAGCGCGCGCACGCCCGGCTGGCCACATTGGATGAACAACAGATGGCGGCAGTGGAAGCGATGACGCGCAGTCTGGTGAACAAATTTCTGCACGCACCGCTACTGGGGTTGAAGTCCGCCGCGCGCGATGGCAATGTGAATGAGATTGAAACGGCAAAGCGGTTGTTCATGCTCGAACGCAATGAGAATGAAAAGAAGGGACACGGGCATTGAGCGGACGCACATTTCATATCGGTTCCCGCGGGTCGCAGCTGGCGCTGTGGCAGGCGAACCACATTGCCGACGCCATGCGCGCGCAGGGGCTCACCGTCGAAATAACGATTATCAAAACACTGGGCGACCGCATGCAGGACCCGATGGTGACTGCGCCTGCAGGTGTGGACGGCAAAGGCTTGTTCACGCGCGAGATTGAAGAAGCGCTGGCCGACAAACGGGTGGACCTGGCCGTGCATTCGCTGAAAGATCTGCCGGTGGAATTGGCGCATGAGTTCACACTGGCTGCCATACCGCAGCGTGTGGATGCGCGCGATGTTCTGGTTTCAACGAATCATGATTCGCTTGCAGACCTGCCGGAAGATGCCGTGGTGGGAACCACAAGCCTTCGTCGCCAGTCGCAACTGCTGGCGCAGCGCGGCGATTTGCAGTTCACTGCACTCCGCGGCAATGTAGATACGCGTCTGCGCAAGCTGAGCGAAGGCCAGGTGCAGGGGTTGATATTGGCTGCGGCCGGGCTGGAACGTCTGGGACTGACGCAATGGGTGCGCGAATATTTTTCTGTGGAAGTGATGTGTCCGGCGCCGGGTCAGGGTGCGTTGGGCATTGAGTGCCGTGCCGGCGATGAAGAAACTTTGGCTGCGCTGAAATTCTTGGATGATGCCAACGCGCGCTTTGCCGTCTCTGCGGAGCGGCATGTGCTGGCCGCGCTGGGCGGCGGTTGCGCCACACCGATTGGTGCGCATTACGTTCCGCGCAAGCAGGGCAATGCTGCGTTGCTGCACGCCGTGGTGGCCTCGCCGAATGGCAAGCAGATTGTTCGCGCCAGTGTGCCGCATGCACACAATGAATTGCCGTCAGAACTGGCAGCCATCGCAACGCAGATCCTGATTGACTCCGGCGCGAAGAAATTGCTCTCACTCGAGTAGAGGCACAATGGGCACAGCTCTGGCAGGCCGCAGGATCCTCATCACGCGTGCGCAGCATCAGGCTTCGCAACTGGCTGCGTTGCTGCAGGCAGCTGGCGCAGAAACCATATCCATCCCAACGATTGAAATCATGCCGCCAGACGATTGCGCGCAGATTGATGCTGCACTTTCGCAGTTGCATGCATTCGACTGGCTGGTCATCACTAGTGCGAATACTATGCAGATTTTGCAGCAGCGGATGCAGATATTAGATGTCAGCGTTGAAAAATTTTCACATCTGAAGATTGGCGTCGTCGGTCCGGCGACCGCACGCGCTGTTGAAGAGATGGGCCTGAAGGTCGCGCTGGTGCCGCAGGAGGCTGTGGCAGAATCTCTGGCGATAGCGATGCAGCCGCTGGTGAGCGGAAAGAAAATTTTTCTACCGCAGGCACAGGGCGCGCGGGATGTATTGCTGGTGCAATTGCAGCAGGCCGGTGCAGTCGTAACTGCTGTGGAAGCCTATCGTAATGTTGTGCCGGAGGGATCAATCGAGCGATTGCGCGAAGTCTTCTCGCAACCGGAAAGCGGGCCACATGCGATTGCCTTCACCAGCTCTTCCACCGCGCAGCATTTCTTTCAACTGCTGGAACGCAGCGGAGCGGTGATGCCGCAGGAAATCGCGCTGGCCTCCATCGGCCCGGTGACTTCAAAGACTTTACAGCAGATGGGATTTACTGCCGATATTGAAGCTGTCGAGCACACGATACCCGGCCTGGTGGATGCGCTGGAAAAATATTTCGCGCAGCAGTAAATCTCTCATCCCAAATTCATAACGCTAGATGGTTTTATCCTTCGCGTAGCAAAGGTCATCCAGTGGGCACTCGGCGCATTTCGGTTTGCGTGCGACGCAGATGGCACGGCCATGGTGGATGATTTCGTGCGAGAAAGCAATCCAGCGCGAACGTGGCAGAATCTCCACCAACTCCTGCTCAACCTTCTGCGGCGTGTTGCCTTTGGCCAGACCCAGCCGATGGCTGATGCGGAAGACATGTGTGTCCACCACAACGCCCTCGGCAATTCCAAACCAGCTGCCAAGAACAACATTGGCTGTCTTGCGCGCCACACCTGGAAGGCGCAGCAGTTCCGGCATGGTCTTTGGAACAATGCCGTTGAAGTCGGATATTAGAAGCCGCGCTGCACCTTGAATGGACTTTGCCTTGTTGCGGTAGAAACCGGTGGAGCGGATGGATTCTTCAATCGCGGCCAGCGGCGCATTGGCAAAATCTTTCGGCGTGGGAAAGATGCGGAACAACTCCGGCGTCACCATGTTCACGCGAACATCGGTGCACTGCGCGGAGAGGATGGTGGCGACGACCAGTTCCCACGCGTTGCGATGCGTGAGCGCACACACCACGTTGGGGTAGGTTTTGCCCAGTCGCCGCAGGATTTCTTTGACGCGCTCCGGCGAACGAAGCTCTTTTGCCGAAGGCGCTTTTTTGGCAACAGCTTTCTTCGCCGACTTGGCAACGGGCTTGGGCATGGTTATCCCAGCAGGTTCAGCGTCTCGGCCGGCTGCATGCGAACGCAGCAGAACATCGGCGTATCGCGCTGCGTATACATGCTGGCTTCGGTCTCGCGCAGTTCCTGCACCAGATCGACAAAGTCCTCGGGATAGTTGGATTCGAAGGCGACAACAAAATCCTGATCATCAATGCCGAAGGAGTAGGTGGTGTTCAGCTTGACGCGCGGATACTTCAGGCCGACGCGGATGTGTTCGTCCATCATGCGCTTGCGTTCAGTGAGTGGCAGCAGGTACCAGGGGCGCGTTTTGACGAAGGGGTAGACGAAGTTGTACTTCTGGCCGCCCGGGCGAATGGCTCCGCGAGCGTCATCTTCAGGAGCGCTTTCGTGGTCAATCTGGTACTGCGAACGCTTGGTCATGGAAAGGTAATTGTTCGGCACGGTCAGGTAGCCACCCAATGGTGTGGCCAGCAGTTCCGCGCGCATCTGGTTGATCTCATCCACGGAGTAGCAGATGCTCCACAGGCACATGTCCACATCGCCGCGTACGCCCACCACAGAGTAGGTGATGGAGATGAACTCGCCGGGCTTTTTCCATTTATCAATCACGGCGACAAAGGCGCGCTTGTGCTCGGCCTTCACATCGGCGGGCAGGCGACGCCATTCCGGCATCACGCGGTAAAAGGTAAAGCAGACAATCTGGCGGCGGACGGCCGGCTTGGCGGCGGGGTCGTGCTGCGGCTTGGCGGCAGTTTCAGGAGCAGATGCGGCGGGGTGTGCAGACATGATTTGGGTATCCTCTATCTCTTCAAGAGTAACAAACAGGCGCGGGGCGTGAAATACTTGCAGAGCATGTCAGAGAAAATCTTTACCCTTCTAGTCGAACTGGTCACAGGCGGCGGCTACCTCAGTGTGGTGTTGCTGATGGCTATTCAATCCGCCTGCGTTCCTATTCCGTCGGAAATTATTATGCCGCTGGCCGGGTATGCGTTGGCGCATTCGCAGTGGCAACTGGTGATTCTGGCCACGGTGGCGTCACTGGCCTCCAACCTCGGCTCCATCCCGGCATACTGGGTTGGCGCCAAGGGTGGCCGCCCCATGGTGGAACGCTACGGCAGCTATGTTCTGCTGACCAAGCATGACCTGGACCGCGTGGACCACTTCTTTGCGCGCTTCGGTTCCATCGCCGTGCTGCTGGGTCGCATGCTGCCCATACTGCGAACCTTCATTGCCTTTCCCGCGGGCGTGGCCAAAATGAACCAGGTGCGCTTCCACATCTACACCTTTCTTGGATCGTGGCCCTGGTGCTATGCGCTGGCGTATGTTGGCATGAAGCTCGGCAGCCAGTGGCAGACCAATCCTGTATTCAAAGAGACATTCCATCGCTTCCATCTCGGTGTAGAAGTGGCGATTCTTGTCGGCGCGGTATGGTTCATCTGGAGCCACTGGAAAAACCGCGTGCATGCTGAGTAACAGCCAGAACGAATTGTGATTCAAAGAGCAGCCTAATGTCTGTGAGAAATTGGAGACGCTGTGATGGATCCGCGGACTGAATTCGGCACCGTACCCAGCAAACACCACTTTCCTCAGCTGGATGGATTGCGTGGGCTGGCAGTGACGTTGGTCGTGCTGTTTCATTACGCGGGCGGGGCCACCAGCCGGCAGCCAGTGCTGCGGTTGATTGGTGAAGCGAACAAACTCGGCTGGTCTGGCGTCACGTTGTTCTTTGTACTCTCCGGTTTTTTGATTACCGGCATCCTGCAGGATACGCGCGGACACAAACATTGGTGGCGTAATTTTTATCTGCGTCGCGTGTTGAGAATCTTTCCGCTCTATTATCTAAGCCTGCTGGTAGCGGCCATCATCGGCATATGGATTTATCCAACGCCGCTGGCCACGCACAGCGTGCTGGTTCTGGCCGGATATATGCAGAACGTGCCCGGCATTGCGCTCAACACCACCACGGCACGTTGGTCTTCTATCACTATTGGAGTCTGGCGGTGGAAGAACAGTTCTATCTGGTCTGGCCGTTTGTTCTGCAATGGATGCCAAGCCGTCGGGCCGCCAGTTGGTTGTGCCTCACCGTCTTTATTGCATCATTTTGCTTCCGCTGCCTGTGTGTTTGGATGCACTGGAAGAACATGGGTGAATTTTCTCCAAGTCAGGCCGGAGCACTGGCGGCCGGTGGCTGGCTGGCTCTGGAGATGCGTGGCGGGGAAGTGGCATGGCAGCGGTTTACGCGGCTTTCGCCGACAATATTTTTCGTTTCGCTGCTCGGTGTTCTGGTCATCGGCTGGCGCAGCGGCACGTTTGAGTTTGATCCTCCGCTGATGTTCACGCTGGGTCTGCTGTTGCTCACGCTGATGTTCGTGTCGCTGCTATGCCTGTGCATCACTAACGTGCGGGTGAGAAAAATTTTCTCCATCGGTTGGCTGCGGCAACTGGGCGTCATCAGTTATGGCGTGTATGTCTACCACATACTGTTGTCGCTGCTCTTCGTGCAGATTTCCGTTCATCTGGCACCGCATGGCAGTCCGCAAGTGCTCGCAATTTTACGGCTCGTAGTCTGCATTCCGATTACGTTGCTGGTGGCTGCGCTTTCCTACAGATATTTTGAGCAGCCCTTCCTGCGGCTGAAGCGACACTTTGTCTCCTGATATTGCAAAATGGATGCCGCAGACGAGCATGAAGGCAATTTCCAGTCATTTGCACAGGCTTTCCCGGTGAGCGATACTATAGTTTCCGAATAAACGGGAAAATTGTTTCAGCACAGGAAGAAGGGTTCAAGTCAAATGTCTAATTCCGGCGCCAGCGGTCAAGGCCCCGCGGCCAGCAGTTCGCATGTGAAGCCTGCCCCAGCCAAAGGAAAACTTGGAGTCATGATTCCCGGCATGGGTGCCGTTTCAACGACGCTCATCGCAGGTGTAGAGGCCATCCGCAAGGGTTTGGCCAAGCCTATCGGGTCCACCACGCAGATGGCCACCATCCGTCTGGGCAAGCGTACGGACAACCGCACGCCATTCATCAAGGATTTTGTTCCCTTGGCATCGCTCGATGATCTGGTCTTTACCGGCTGGGACATCTTCGGCGGCGATCTGTATCAGGCGGCCAAGACTGCGCAGGTGCTGGACCGCGACCAACTGGAGCAGGTGCGTCCGTATCTGGAAAGCATTCAGCCGATGCCGGCCGTGTTTGACCAGTATTACGTCAAGCGCCTTAGCGGCAAGTCTGTGAAGAAGGGCCGCAACAAGTGCGACCTCGCCGAGCAGATCCGATCCGACATCCAGCAGTTCAAGACGAAGACCGAACGCCAGGTGATGATTTGGGCCGGTTCGACGGAAATCTTTCTGGAACCCAGCGCAGTGCATCAGTCGCTGGCTGCCTTTGAAAAGGGCCTGGTCGATAACGACGAGAACATTGCTCCCTCACAGATTTATGCCTACGCCGCATTGAAGGAAGGCATCACATTTGCCAACGGCGCGCCGAACCTGACCGTGGATCTGCCCTGCATGCTGGAGCTTTCGCGCACGATGAATGCCCCGATATGCGGCAAGGACTTCAAGACCGGCCAGACCTTCATGAAGACGGTTCTGGCTCCGGCCTTCAAGGCACGCATGCTCGGCGTCAGCGGCTGGTACTCGACCAACATCCTGGGCAACCGCGATGGCGAAGTGCTGGATGACCCTGAGTCCTTCAAGACCAAGGAAGAGTCCAAGCTGGGCGTGCTGGAGTACATCCTGCAGCCGGAAAAATATCCCGACCTGTACAAGGACATGTACCACAAGGTCCGCATCAACTATTACCCGCCGCGTGGCGACAACAAGGAAGGATGGTACAACATCGATATCTTCGGCTGGCTGGGATACCCCATGCAGCTCAAGGTGGACTTCCTCTGCCGCGACTCGATTCTGGCTGCGCCGCTTGCGCTTGATCTGGTGCTGTTCCTTGACCTGGCCAAGCGTACCCCGTCGCTAGCCGGTCTGGGCGTGCAGGAGTGGCTCAGCTTCTTCTTCAAGTCGCCGCAGACTTCGCCGGGACTGTATCCTGAGCATGACCTCTTTATCCAGTTGCTGAAGCTGAAGAACACGCTTCGTCACATCATGGGCGAAGACCTCATCACGCACCTCGGTTTGGATTACTACGACTGAGTTTTGCAGATTTGAAACCAACGGCTGGCGGCAATATGCTGCCGGCCGTTTTATTTTTCCGGCGTAAATCAATTCTTCGTAAGATGATGCCATGCAGTTGCAATCGCCCCCCACATCTCGTCGCTGGATTTCCTTGCCGGCAGTTGCTGTCCTTCTGGTCACGGCTGCGACGGTTCTTTTCTGGTCGCCGGTCCGCATGTTGGACAACGATGAGTATCTGGTGCGCTGGACTGACAGCGTGGCCACGCTGCATCAACTGCTGCAGGTGCAGTTGCACACGCCGATTTCTCTCGACCCAATTTTCTATCACGCGTTGGTGCATTTTTGCCTGAAGGCGTTTGGCGACCACGCGGAAATTTTTGCGTTGCGCTTGCCGTCATTGCTGGGCTTTCTACTGATGCAGGTCTGCCTGTACCGTTTCGTTCGGCGATTCTCGTCAGAAACTGCGGCCGTATTTGCGATGGCGTTTCCAGCCGCAACGGCAACGCTTTTCTATGCCGTGCAGGCGCGGCCGTATGCGTTACTGCTGGGTCTGTTCGCATTGGTGATGTTGAACTGGCAGAGCGCGATTCGCGCAGAGGAAAACCGTCGCGGCGCTTTACTGATGCTGACTGCGGGAATTGCCATCGCGCTCAACACGCATTATTTCGCCATCCTGCTGCTGGCGCCGTTGTGCGGTGCGGAACTCTACCGCAGCATTGCACATCGGCGTGTGGATGTGCCGGTGGTGGCCGCCATCGTCGCTGGCATGGCGTGCATTGTTTTCACGCTGCCATTTGCCCGCGCCGCTGCGGTGTTTCATCAGCATTACTACACCAGCGGCAGCGCCACAGGGCATGCCATTACCCAGGCCTACCGTGCATTTTTTGTGGATTACACCAATTTTTCCATGACGCTGCAGCGAATGCTGGCGATGCTGTTTGTGCTCTTCGCGGTGCTGCTGGTGCTGGGCTTCGTGCGGCAGATTCGCAAGCGCTCCGTGGAAATCCTG
>Ga0164296_1001944_pt1 | contig 21155 bp, 17 predicted proteins | sample GEODES057metaG_FD_113533 | JGI IMG/M metagenome (GOLD analysis project Ga0164296, IMG submission 113533) | Dystrophic lake water microbial communities from Trout Bog Lake, Wisconsin, USA - GEODES057 metaG | ecosystem: Environmental > Aquatic > Freshwater > Lake | place: USA: Trout Bog Lake...
ACTGCGCCTGGGTCAATGCTTTATCCACCGCGCTGATCGCCACGCAATAAGGAACCGAAATCCGCGCCGCCATCACGGAATGCACATCCTTGCTGGAGAAGTGGCTGATGACGGTGTTGTAGGTTTCTACCGTTATGCGGGAGATCTTTGCCGGATCGATCGGATGGCGCTGCACAAGAGCCAGCGTCGCTTGGATCGGGGAGTGGCTGGCCAGGATCGAGGGAAAGTACTTGAACCCGTTCTGCAAAATCTCCCATGTCGTGCCAAGGCCGGCGGCCACCGCTTCGGGCTTCGGTTCCAGGGAGTAGGCGTTCACGTAGCCCTTCGGGTGTTCCAGCATGTTGGGCGGGCTGGTCATGCCCAACTGAGCGAGTTGCGCCGAAAGAATGCCAAGCATCGCCGCCTTACCAGGATGCAGGCTTTTGGTCATGTCGCCGCTTTCAAAGAACGTATTCAACCCGCCGGCCGAGGTGCCGGCCATGCCCAAGGCCCGCTGTGCACCATCCGCGTCCAGGCCAAGGGCGACGGCGGCGGATGCTGCGCCGCCAAACGTGCCGTTTGTGGCTGTGGAGTGCCAGAACCGATAATGCGTCGGCATCACGGCCATGCCGACGCGGACCGCGACCTCATAGCCTGCAACGACTGCAGCGATCATTTTCTGGCCGGTCAGCCCGCCCGCCTGGGCCATGGCAAGTGCGGCTGGCACAACGACCGAGCCGGCATGCAGCAGGGCGCGCTTATGCGTATCGTCGTTGTCGGCGGCGTTGATCAGAATACCGTTGCCCAACGCAGCAAAGGCCGGCTGCACGCTGGCGCCGCTCCCAATGACATAAGCGCTGCCCTTTTGCGCCGGATAGAGCTCGGCCATGTCGCGAGCGATGCGGACTTTCTCGGGTTCTTCCTGATAAGCGCTGATGGCGCAGCCGATGGCATCAAGGATGACGCGGCAGGCTTGGCGGACAACACTCTCAGGGAGGTCTTCGTAACGCAGGCCAGCAACAAACTCGGCGACGGCACGGGTGGTCATGCTATGCTTCCTCGGTTCCTCGATGCGGACGGCGCGTCGCACGGTGTTTTGGATTGGGTGGCGGACAGGGACAGCAGCGTATCTGCAAGCAGACTTCCTAATACGCGGATCGGCATGCTGTCGATGGCAGCCGCTCTATCGGGTGTCGCCTTATGGGGTCTTGGAAGCGGTTGCTCAGTGCTCGCGCCGGTGCCGCGGTGAGGTCTGCCGACGGTCTACCCACGGTGGCAGCAGTGGATACCGTCAGGGGGGATGACGAGCGGAGCTTGCTGTTACCGCGCCGCGACGCGTTGGGCCAAGGCACAGACCAGCGTGAACAAACGCCGAGCGGTGTCGAAATCGATGGCAATCTTGCCGGCTAGGCGTTGCATCATCAGTTCCGCACCTTCGTTGTGCAGGCCGCGTCGTCCCATGTCGATCGCCTGGATGCGTGCCTCCCGCCCTTCCTGAACGGCCAGGATGTGGCTGTCGACGAGCAATTGGTAGTCTTTGATCAGGCGGCGGAAGGGGCCGAGCGCGAGGCCGATGATGGTGATCGGCTGGTTGGAAAGGTCACGAATGTCGAACATCAGGCGGACATCTGTCACCGATAGGTGCAAGGCGTAGGGACCAGCCTGTTCGCGGCCGATTTGGGGAGCGAAATGATTGCCGGCCACAAGGTCGGCGACGGCCTGCAGACGATCAGCTTCGATCAAGGGAGAGAGCTGCGGCATGGCCCCATCGAAGACGACGCGCTCGAGGCGCGCGGCTGTGTCTGGGCTGTTCTTCATTTCTGGCACGACGCTCATCGGGTGGTCGTTCGACCGATCGGCGCGCTGTAGGCGTGTTCGTCGACGGCGAAACCACATGAAGCGCTTGGGCGGGCTCCGCGTGGCAAGGCGTGCGTATGCCGAGCTAATGCAGAGGATTTGGTCATGTCGTGGGGCATGCCGCCTGGTTGAGCGTCGCAGGTGCGGAATTGATCGATCGGATCGCCCACCGCCTTGTCCCTGTTTCTAAGCATCGTTGTCGCAATCGAGCCCCCTGGCACAATCAAGCGGCCTTTTCCCCGCCTGTCGCCGACGGGATGCGGCAGAAATTCAAGGAAATCGGCCGTCGCATTCTTTTAGCGGATTTTTGGGCCGCGACGCCATTGTTTCGCAGTGCAAAGGCGCTCCGCGCCCAATGAAGCCGCTGAATGGCGCAGCGGCGACGCCCATTACGGGTTTGGCGGTTGGCCCCATCGGCAGCAGCAGGTTCGGCAGGGAGTTTGTTATGATGCCGCGAGTTTCTGCTTCAGAATATCGTTAACCAAGGCCGGGTTTCCCTTGCCTGCCATGGCTTTCATCGTTTGGCCGACGAAAAACCCGAAGAGCTTGTCCTTGCCGCTGCGGTATTCCGCCACCTTGTCGGTGTTAGCTGCCAAGATCGTGTCGATCACGGCCTCAATCGCGCCGGTGTCCGTGACCTGTTTCAGGCCCTTCTCCTCAACGATGGCGGCGGCATCCTTGCCGGTTTCCAGCATCGCTTCGAAAACCTCTTTGGCGATTTTGCCGTTGATGGTGTTGTCGGCCATCAGGTCCAGCAATCCGCCCAAAGCTGCGGCGCTGACCGGCGGATCATCGATCGTCCGACCCGATCGGTTTAGGGCTGCGAAGAAGTCGCCGGTGACCCAGTTGGCAGCGAGCTTGCCATCGCGACCCTTGGCGACCGCTTCGTAAAAGTCCGCGGCGGCTTTTTCAGCCACCAACACGGCAGCGTCATATGGTGTCAGTCCATACTCGCTCATGAAGCGGGCGCGCTTGGCGTCTGGCAGTTCCGGCAGGCTTGCCTTGAGCTGCGCCAACCAATCTTCATCCAGTACCAGCGGTAGCAGGTCCGGGTCGGGAAAGTAGCGATAGTCATGCGCATCTTCTTTCGAACGCATGGCGCGGGTTTCACCGCGCGCGGGATCGAACAGCCTGGTTTCCTGCATCACCGTTTCACCCGCTTCCCAGACCTGGATCTGCCGGATCGCTTCGGCTTCGATCGCTTGCATCACGAAGCGGACCGAATTGACGTTTTTCACCTCGCACCGGGTGCGGAAGGGCTCGCCGTGCTTGCGGACCGAGACGTTAACGTCCGCCCGCATCGAGCCTTCTTCCATATTCCCATCGCAAGTTCCGAGATATCGCAAGATGGAGCGGAGTTTCTTCACATAAGCCCCCGCTTCCTCGGGGGAACGGATATCCGGCTCGGAGACGATTTCCATCAGCGCCACGCCAGCGCGATTGAGATCGATGAAGGATTTGGTTGGGTGCTGATCGTGCAGTGACTTTCCGGCATCCTGCTCTAGATGCAGGCGGGTAATGCCGATTTGGCGGGTAGAGCCGTCGGCGAGTTCGATCTCCACGGTGCCGGTGCCGACGATCGGGTGCTCAAACTGGCTGATTTGATAGCCTTGCGGCAGGTCGGCGTAGAAATAGTTCTTCCGGTCGAAGCGGCTAACCATATGGATCTGCGCATTCAAACCAAGGCCGGTGCGCACCGCTTGGGCGACGCATTCGCGGTTGATGACCGGCAGCATGCCGGGGAAGGCGGCATCGACGAAGCTGACTTGCGTATTGGGCGCGGCGCCAAAGGCGGTGGCCGCACCGCTGAACAGCTTGGCATTGCTGACGACCTGGGCGTGAACCTCGAGGCCGACGACGATTTCCCAGGGGCCGGTTGAGCCTTGGATCGTATAGGTCATGCTGTTTCTTTCGGGAGCGACGGAAGTTGGGTTGACGTGTAAAGTCTGGCGCAACCGTGATGCAACCCCCGCGCCGCTATGCGGGGTTCACCCGCGGCGTTAAAACGCAGCCTTGCTTGGTCGATCCACCGATTGCAGGTTTTACCCGCGGCAGCATATCTGCTAGCAGATTGATCTGATCCATTGGCCCGTTCCGATCTGGAGCTTCGCATCTTGTCAGAGCAAGTCTCTGCCCACATTCCTGTGAACGTGGGAAACGCATCGCTGTCCGACTGGCTTGCCCTGCTGAAACCGCGGGTTCTGCTGCTTGTCGTCTACACGGGCGTAATCGGGTTGATCATTGCACCGGGTCATTTGCCGCCGCTTCAGGCGCTGGTGGCGATTGCCTGCATCACCGGTGCGGCTGGCGCCTGCGGTGCGATCAATATGTGGTACGATCGCGATATCGACCGGTTGATGCGCCGGACCTGCACCCGCCCGATTGTCACCGGCCGTGTCAGCCCGTTCGGCGGACTCTTGTTTGGTATCGTCATTTGCACGGCGTCAGTTGTTACCATGTGGGCCGTGGTGAACACGGTTGCCGCCGGGGCGCTACTGTTTTCGGCATGGTTCTACATTTTCGTCTACACGATGTGGCTGAAACGGCGGACGCCGCAGAACATCGTGATCGGCGGCGCTGCCGGCGCGCTGCCGCCTGTGATAGCCTGGGCAGCCGTGACAGGGGGGATCGACGCCACGGCGCTGGTTCTTTTCGGCATCATCTTCATCTGGACGCCACCGCATTTCTGGTCCCTGGCTCTGTGGGCGAATGAAGACTATCGCATCGCCGGCGTGCCGATGTTGCCGGTCGTGGCGGGCGCGCGTGCTACCCGGTGGAATATCGTTGGCTACACGATCGTGCTGGTGCCGTTCACCACTCTGCCCTGGTTCATGGGGTCGGCGGGGATCGTCTACCTGGTGACGGCTTTGGCGCTTGGGGGGCGGTTTCTCTGGCATACCTGGCAGGTGATGACAGATGACCAGGATGCTGCGGGTGTCAGCAAGACCAACGATATGCCTGCGCGGAAGTGCTTCAAATTCTCGGTGCTGTATTTGTTTGCGCTATTCGGCGCGCTGGCTGTCGATCACTGGGTGACGGGGTTCCTGGCGCGTTGATCTGCGCGCACGGTTCGTTGCCGTCTGCCAGGTTGTTGTAACAGGGCCCGACGCTAGAATGCGGCCCTAGGTGTCCGGTTAGCGGTCCTAGACTCTGGACACGGAGTGCTGAGCGTAGCCTGGCATCAGAGTGCCGAATTCCCCAGGTGTGCCATTAGTCCGCGATCTTGAAGCCGCGTATGATCCATATCTTGCGTGCCTGATCGCCCGACAGGAAGCGCAGGAAGGCCCGCGCCTCGGCCGTGTCGCCGCCATTCACGATGGCGAAAGGATAGGTGATGGGTTCATGCGAGCCGGCGGGGAAGATGCCCGCTACTCGCACCTTTTGACTGATCGCGGCATCGGTGCCGTAGACAATGCCGACCGGTGCTTCGCCGCGTTCGACCAGCAGCATGCCGCTGCGTACATCGCCAGCGGCAGCGATGCGGGGTTCTATTCTGGTCCACACCCCCAGACTCGTGAGCGCCTGCTTGGCATACAGACCGACCGGCACATGCGCCGGATCGCCGACTGCCAGACGGCCACTAGCGCCCAGCAAGCCGATTAGGTCGAAGCCGGGTTGGATGGAAACCGTGGTGGGATGGTCGGCCGGGACGATCAGCACCAGGTCATTGCCCAGGATATTGCGCCGCGTCTGTTCGACGATCATTCCCTTCCGCACCAGCGCATCCATCCAGGCTTGGTCAGCCGAGGCAAAGATATTCGCCGGTGCTCCCTGCTCGATCTGACGAGCCAGGGTGGAACTGGCGCCGAAAGAAAAGGCTGGCGGTTCGTGGCCGTCCTTGATCCAGAGCGCGGCGATGTCCTTCATGCCATCGGTCAGGCTAGCGGCGGCAAACACCGTCAGGGTTTGCGCCTGGGCGGGGTGAGCAAACAAAATCAGGCAGAGCAGAATAAGCAGTCGCATTTCAAGCCTTTAGGGGCATTGGCAGCCGGTCTGCCGGTATCCATCAGAAGGCTGGTATGGCATGCCGGTGTTTGACGGGCGCCGCGATGGAACCTCACGAACGTTATGTTCGTTTGTACATAGCGCTTGTTGAGATGTCAACGCTGTCCGCATTCGTCTCGCCGCTATTCGCGCCGGTTCACGGCCTAGCCCGAGCCCGAGCGAGCGACGGGATGCCGCAGACATTTGCTAAAATCAGACATCTGCGTGCACGCCAGTCAGCCCACAAGCAATCCAACTCCCACCTTGGGCGATGGCGATGGGCCTTGATTTTGATAGGCTGGGCGCATCCTGCCGGAGGTTGTCCTAAGCGTTCCCGGCGCGGTCGCTACGTTCGCGACCGCCCGCTTAACACCGTTTGCGACGCAGCAGACCAACGCCAGCGAAGCTGAAAGACAGCAAGGCCAAAGACGCAGGCTCCGGCACATCGAATGCAACGCCGCGATAGACTTGGCCGAGGGCGGCGGTGTCCAGAACGGCAAAGGTCTCGTTGCCCACCTGCGCGATCGTCGTATCTGCCAACACGTCCGTAATGGAGACGACCTCGTTGGGATCCGCCCCTGCATCGCCGAGCACGGAACCGATCGTGGAGGTGACGGCGAAGAGGGTGACGGTGCCGTCGCTGTTCACCACGCCGGTTAGATTACGGAGCCCGTCCGTGTATGTCGTGAGACTATCACCGGCCAATGAGCCGGTGCCATTCACGGTATAGCTGCTGCCGATCAGTGTGCCGCGCAGCGTGTAATCAAGCCGCCACGTGCCGGCGACTAGGCTCCATTTTTGCAGACCGCCCGCCTCATACGGTGTTGAGCTGAAGTCGTTGGTCGATCCTGATCCCTCATCGGCGACATAAAGGGTCGTCGGGTTGGCAAAGAACAGCCCGAACGGATGATAGATCGGTGAGGCTTGGCTTGGCGTGGCCTTGGCCAGGGTGGTCGAAAAACCGGGTAGGATCGAAACCGTGTTCGCGCTTCCTGCCGGCAAGCCGCTTACCGGCCCCACCGCATAAACGGTGTTGATCCCGTTGCTGCCGCTGCCCTTACTTTCATACAGCACGCCATTATAGATCGTTTCACCGCGGAAGTTGTTGTCTTTCGCGGCTTTATCAGCGGTATAGCCGTTCTCGGTGACGTTATAGGTCGCCGCTTGGGTTGTCCCCGGCGTCGATGGCGTGGCGTTCTGTCCGGGCGTGACGATCTGAGCGCCCGTGCCAGCGGTGGTTGCGGCCGAGCCGCTGCCGTTGCCGCCGTTGCCGGCCATATAATAGGACCCGGTCGCCGTATCGAGGATGACCGCGCGCGGGTTGTTGCCGTTATAGGCGTTCGTGGTTGTCACTTGTGTCAGGCCGGCACCGTTTAACTGCCCCACCGCGCGATAGGTCGCCGTGGCAGTGTCTGTGTTGCCTGGTTCGATAATGCCGGGCGTATTCGCGTTGGAAATGTCGAGCTGGCCCACCAAGCTGTTGTAGCCGGCAAGGGTCAGCGCGCCGTAATTCGTTGCCGAACCATTGGTCGCGAAATTAATCGCCAGTTCGGACTTTGACGCGAAACTCGTGACCAAATTGGTGCCTTGCAAGGCCGCCGCCGCCGTGACGTTGTAGGTATTATCGATCACGCCCGAACTCGGGCTGACCGAATAAAGGTAGATCGGTGAGGTGATGCCGAAATTCCCGTCGGGAGTGGCATTCTTCCAGACGTTGCCAGAGCAGTCCGATGCTGTGCAAAATGCACTGCCGGCAACGGCGGTCACGTTGTTGCTATTGCCGCTATTAGGCAGCAAGGTGCCAACGGCAAAACCCGGATCGGTATAGACGGACCCGGACACGATCAGATCGCCCGGAAGATAGGCTTGGGCCTCTGCGGCGGCGGACGTGAATGCCCCCGCAAGAATGGTGGCCGCGCACAGAAAGCATCGAAACGGCATGGCTTGCTCACTCTGTTGGCCGGTGGGCAAGCTGACTAAGTGCCGTCACCGCATTGTATCGACATGTAGAGTTTGTCGTTCACAATACGAAAGTATTCAAATGACGATCTCGTTATGGTATCGTGACATGTGGGCGGTAGGGTCAACCGAGCGGCGGCGACGCTTAATGGGGCGCGGTCAGGCTTCCTGCAGTACGGTGTTGACAGGCCAATTTCACCGATGATCTGATACCGTCAGTCCAGGCCGGGTTCCGACAATCATCATGATCCCCTCGTCAGCCAACGCTCCGGGCACCCGCATCTTCCTCGGCCTCGTCGCCGGGGCGCTGTCGGTGTTGCTATGCCACCAGACGACGTATCAGATCGCCTACTGGCTAGGCGTGGCTACCCATCCTGCTTTCCGCATGGCTGTGGTGCCGCCCTTTAATGTCCCGGTTGTCGTCAGCCTTACCTTCTGGGGTGCGATGTTCGGCGTGATCGTCGGCTTGACGCCGCGCCTGCCGGGTGGGTTGCTACTCAGGGGGCTGCTGGCGGGTGTGTTGTCATTGCTGATGGCTTGGTTTGTTGTCCGGCCGATGGCCGGCCATGCCGTCGCCTTCGGGTGGAAAACCCACATGATGATCCCCTCCGCGCTGGCCAATCTGGCGTGGGGCTATGGCGTCGTTTTGCTGCAACGGCTGCTCTCACCCCGGTGTCTGCTGCAACGCAGCCGTGCGTGGGCACAACATAACCTTGCGACCTGACGTCTGATCAGGTTCTGTGAGGGACGCCAACAACACGGTGGCCCTCTCCCATGACCCCATCCCTCCATCGGCGCCTTCTGCTCGGCCTTGCCACGCTGCCTCTGCTGCCGAGCACGTTGCGTGCTGCTCAGCCTTTCGTGCCGCCGCAGGCTAAACTGCCACTTGCCGCGACCCCGATCGGTCGCATGGATCTGGCTTGGTGGCGGGAACGGCACCAAGCGAAGTTGAAGGAACTGGCTAGCGCTAAGCCCGATCTGATTTTCCTCGGCGATTCCATCACACAGGACTGGGAACTGACCGGTCCGCCTGCGTGGCGAGACTTCCATCCCGCTTGGCAGCGTTTTTATGGCGACCGTAATGCGGTGAACCTCGGCTTTAAGGGTGACACCACCGCCAGCCTGCTCTGGCGCATCCGCAATGGAGAGGTCAGCGGCATCGCGCCAAAAGCGGCCGTTATCCTGATTGGCGCTAATAATCTGGGCAAGGTGCATTGGTCAGCCGAGGATACGGTTACCGGTATCCGCACCATCGTCAGCGACCTGCGCCAGCGTCTACCGGCCGCGCGCTTGCTGCTGTTGGGCATACTGCCTTCACAGCGGTCGGATTGGGTGACATTGGCGACACAGCGGATCAACGCCAGCCTCGGCCAGATTTATAAAAGCGACGGGGAGGTCGCGTTCATGGATATCTCCGCGCTGTTCATGCGCGGCAGCGCGCTGAACACGACGTTGTTCTATGATCCGCTGCTAAGCCCGCCAGAACCGCCATTGCACCCGACAGTGGAGGGGCAAGTGCTTATGGCCAAGGCGATCGAACCTTTGCTGGCCACCATGCTGAAAGACCAAGTGCATTCCTGAACGGGAGCCTATGATATGCCGAAAGCCTATTGGATCGCTCGTGTCGATGTGACGAACCCGGAGGGGTATCAGGGATACGTCACCGCCAACGCCGCGGCGTTCAGCAAATACGGTGCGCGGTTCTTGGTTCGTGGCGGCCGTATGCAAGCCCCGGAAGGCACGCCGCGGGCGCGGAATGTGGTGATCGAGTTCAGGGACTACGAGACCGCCTTGGCGTGTTATCAATCTGCGGAATATGCGGCGGCCAAGGCCAAGCGGATCGGCCATAGCGAGGCCGATCTGATCATCATTGAAGGATATGATGGTCCGCAACCGGGGCAATAACACGCTGCCGCGGCGCCGCGGCCCCTTGCGACAGCGCATGGACAGGATCTGCCCGCTTGCCACGCCACAGGGGGCGAACACGACGGAGATCAGAGGGATATATTGACCTACGAGATGACCAAGCCGCTGCTGTGGGTGCCGCCGGCGTAGCTGACTGCGGCGTTTGCCGAGGAGATTCTGCGAGGTCCTTAAGAGGTGCCCCCTTCGGTCGGTCGGCAATCTGGTCTCCCGACCGGGATAGACTAACCAGTTAGGACATGGTGTATCCTCGTCGATAGGAGGACCCGCCATGCCGTCAATGCCGGACGCCACGCGAAAGCCAGACGCGGTCCGCACGCGCCAGGATATCCTGGCCGTTGCGCGGGCCGAGTTTACCGAAAACGGTCTGTCGGGCGCTCGGGTGGATGCCATCGCCGAGAAAACCCGCACCACCAAGCGGATGATCTATTACTATTTCGGCAGTAAAGAGGGCCTTTACGCCGCCGTTCTGGAACAGGCCTATGCCGGCATTCGCGCCGCGGAAGCAACGCTACACCTAGAGGAGCGGGACCCCGAGGTGGCGCTGCGGCAGATCATCGAGGCAACGTTCGACTATCACGACCAGCACGCGGATTTCGTCCGCTTGGTCGCGGTGGAGAACATCCATCAAGGCCAATACTTGGCGCGTATGCCGAACATCCAGGATCTGAATGCGAACGTCCTGCAGACGCTGGGGCGCATCCTAGAGCAAGGGCGACAGGCGGGCGTGTTTAAGCGGGACTGTCTGCCCGTGGATGTCCATCTTCTGATCAGCGGTCTGTGCTTTCATCGCGCCTCGAACCGCCACACCTTCGGTGCCATCTTTAATCTTGATCTGGCAGATGCCACTGTCCTTGCGCGCCATCGCCGCATGGTGCCGGATGTCGTTCTGGCTTGGCTTCGCGCGTCAGGCTGACACGGGCTGCAATTTCCGTGTGACGGTTGGGCGGTTCGGCGCGAGGCACGCGGGTAGGGCACTGCGCCATAACGACCGAGCCTGCGCGGCCGAGCCAGAAGGCGTGATGCCGAGAACCGCAGGTCTGGCCCATTCCGGTCGATTTTACCCTTGCGCGAGATGTTCACGGCCATTAGTAACTAACCAGTTAATACATAATATGGCTCAGAGAACCAAAAGGGGAGGCCATGACGGAAACCGCGCCGTTCCAACCCATCGCGCCGGGCACGCAGCCAGCCAACGATACACCTTCCTATGGCAGCACCGGTCTGCGCCATCCCAAGCGCCCGCCATTACGCATCCCAAGCACTATTACCGAGACCGCGGCACCGCATTTCTCGCCGGCGTTGTTTCCGTCATTGATCGATTTGTCGGTCCTGAATGGCCGCCAAGCGTTGGGAGAACGCATTATCGTCCGTGGCCGCGTGACCGATGAAAATGATCGCCCCATCCCGCACACCATGATCGAGATTTGGCAGGCGAATGCGTCCGGCCGGTATGATCATCCCGGCGACACGCATGATGCGCCGTTGGATCCGAATTTCCACGGCAATGGTCGTGTCTTCACTGATGCTGACGGCTGGTATCAGTTCGTGTCGATCAAGCCGGGCGCCTATCCGTGGCGCAACCATCCGAACGCGTGGCGACCCAACCACATCCACTACTCCCTTTTCGGCAACGGTTTTGCCCAACGTCTCATCACCCAAATGTATTTCCCAGGTGACCCGCTGCTCCCACTCGATCCGATATTCCTCGCCACGCCGGTCGAAGCGGCGCGTAACCGCCTGATCGCCGGGTTCGATCTTACGATCACCAAGCCGGAATGGGCCTTGGGCTATCGCTTCGATGTCGTATTGCGCGGCCGCCACGCCACGCCCATGGAGACGCAGTGACATGGCAATCGCCACCGCCAGCCAGACAATCGGCCCTTACTGGCATCTGATCGAGGATCCCACCTGGTCCGACCTGACCCGCTTTGGCGCCCAGGGTGATGTTATTGAGATTACGGGCACCATTACCGACGGCGCCGGTGCGTCGGTGGCTGATGCGGCGGTAGAGATTTTTCAGTCCACCCCCGCTGCCGATGACAGTTTTCCAGGGTTGGGCCGTGCACGCACCGATGCGGCGGGGCGCTTCTTGTTTCGCACGATCAAGCCAGGCCCTGTTCCTGGCCCGGCGCCTCGGTTGGGCAATGTCCCGCAGGCGCCGCATGTCGCTATTGTCATCCATGCGCGCGGACTGCTGCGGGCGCTCGCCACACGGATATATTTCGACGGTGAGCCGCTGAACGAAACCGACCCGATTTTGTCATTGATCGACGACCCGGCGGCACGCCGCACGTTGTTGGCGCTTGGAACCGGCCCAGCCTCATGGCATTTGGATATCAGCCTGCAAGGCGATAATGAAACCGTCTTCATGGAAGTCTGATGCTGTTGCCAGCCAAGCTGCCGAAATCGATCGCCACCGTCTGCCTCAGCGGCACCCTGGCCGAAAAGCTGGAGGCCGCTGCCGCCATCGGCTATGACGCGGTCGAAATCTTTGAAAACGATCTGCTGACCTTTGACGGATCCCCCAGCGACGTTCGCTATCTGGCGGATAGTCTTGGGTTGAAGATCGTCTGTTTCCAGCCATTCCGCGATTTTGAGGCGATGCCTGAGCCGCGGCGCTCGCGAAACCTCGATCGAGCCGAACGCAAATTCGACGTTATGCAGGCGCTCGGCACGGATTTGCTCCTGGTGTGCAGCAATATCTCTCCGGATACGATCGACGATGATGACCGTGCCGCCGCAGACCTCCGTGAGATGGCGGAGCGCGCCGCCAAACGAGGCTTGCGGGTCGGGTTTGAGGCGCTTGCCTGGGGAAAGAATGTCAAAAGCTGGCGCCATGCCTGGAAAATCGTTCAGACCGCGAACCATCCGGCGCTGGGCCTGATCCTGGATAGTTTTCACACCCTTGCCCTGGGGGAGGACTTGGCCGGCCTGAACGAGGTTCCGGCCGATAAGATTTTCTTCGTGCAGATTGCGGACGCGCCGAAACTGTCGATGGATGTGCTGTCCTGGAGCCGCCATTTCCGCAACTTCCCCGGCCAGGGCCAGTTGCCGGTGGATGATTTTGTGCGTGCCGTGATCGATGCCGGTTATCGTGGCCCGCTGTCCTTGGAAGTATTCAATGACGAATTCCGTGCCGCCCCAGCGCGTCTAACGGCACGCGACGGATTGCGCTCCCTGCTGCTGACGGAAGCTGGCGCTGGCGCGAGCATGCTGCCCGAAGCGCCGCGTTTTTCCGGGGTGGAGTTTTTGGAATTCGCCGTCGACGAAGCTTCCGGTCGGCGCTTGGGCGAAATCTTGCGCGGGCTGGGTTTTCATTATGCCGGGCGTCATCGCTCCAAGTCGGTGGATCTTTTCCGCCAAGGTGGCATCAACCTGATCCTGAATAGCGAGCCTGATAGTGCCGCGTCGGAGCATTTTCAGTTTCACGGCCCGTCGGTCTGCGCCATGGCGTTTCAGGTGGACGATGCCGCGCGCGCAGTGCGGCGGGCGGAGGCACTGCTCTGTCCAGAATGGCGGGAGCGGACCGGTCCAGGAGAACGGCAGATCCCAGCTCTGCGGGCGCCTGATGGCACACTGATCTATCTGGTTGAGCCTGGTGAGGCCGGGGCGACCATCTATGATGTCGATTTCGACCTATTTCCCCCGTCGGCATCGCAGGATCTGATTACCACGGTCGATCACATCGCGCAGGCGCTGCCATTTGGCCGGATGGATAATTTCGTGCTGTTTTACCGTGCCTTATTCGGTTTCCAGCCGGAGCAGTTATGGGAAATACCGGACGCGATGGGCTTGGTGCAAAGCCGAGCGATGGTCAGTCCTGGGGGAGCGGTGCGCTTGCCGCTGAATATTTCGGAAAGCCGGGAAACCACGACAGGGCGCTTTCTGACCACATTTTCGGGTGCCGGGGTGCAGCACATCGCCATGGCCAGCGCCGATATTCATCATACACTGGCGCAGTTGGCCTCACGCGGAACCCGTATGTTATCGATCCCGGCCAATTACTATGACGATATCGCCGCACGCTGGGGTCTTTCAGACCAACAGGTGGCGGCGCTGCGGTCGCATAACCTGCTTTTCGATCGCGATCAGCATGGTGACTTCCTGCACGCCTATACCGACCCGTTCGAGGATCGCTTCTTTTTTGAAATCGTTCAGCGCATCGGTGGCTATCAGCAGTTCGGCGCCGCGAATGCAGCTATTCGTATGGCTGCGCAGGCCGCGCGGCGAAATGCTAAACGCTCGATTGCCGGTGCCGGGGAAACCGGCTAATCGCCTCGTAAACCGTTATAATAGAAGCCTGGGAGAAACGTTATGACGTCACGTGTTGCAAATCTGGTTCTGCCGCGCCGAGCGGCGCTTTTCGGTGGTGCGTCGTTGCTGGCGGCGCCGCATATTGCCCGCGCGGTGGAACCGATCCGCATTGGCGTACTGCTGGCCAAAACGGGTCAGATCGCGGCGCAGACGGAATATCTGGCGAACGGCACCTTCCTGGCGATGGAACAGCGTGCCAGCACCGTGATGGGCCAGCCAGCCGAGTTGGTGTGGCTTGACGAGCCCAGCCCGCAGGCGGCGACGCAGAACATGCAGAAGCTGGTGCAGGAAAATAAGTGCGTCGCCATCCTCGGCGGTTCTTTGTCCTCGAACGCATTGGCCGAGGAAGCGACGGCGGCGCAGTTGAAAGTGCCGTTCATCTGCGACAATGCGGCGGCAACGGAAATTTCCGGTAAGAACTGCAACCGTTTCACCTTCCGCTTGAACACCCCCGTTGCGGTGCAGCAGCGGATGCTGGCCCCTTATGCGGCCAAATTCGGCAAGCGCTGGTATCATATCACCGCGTCCTATGCCTTCGGTCAGGATATTCTGCGTGCGTCGCGCGAAGAGTTGAAGGCGATCGGCGGCACGGAAGTTGGCGTCGACGAAGTGCCGTTGAATACGGCTGACTTCTCCAGCTTCATCTTGAAAATCCGCCAAGCGAAGCCGGATGTGGTGGTCGGTGGTTTGTCGGCCGGCGACCTGTCGACTTTCCTCAAGCAGTGGAACGAACTTGGGATGAAGGGTAAGATCCCCTTCGTGGAGATCGCCATCGGCGATACCGACATCTGGGGCGTTGGGCCGGAAGCGGCGACTGGTACGTTCACCAAGATGTGGTACTACAAGAACCCGGATAACACGCCGGAAGAAAAAGCCTTCGCCACGGCGTATGAAAAGAAATACGGCAAGCCGGCGGCTGACAAGGCATGGATGGGCTGGATCACCGCGCGTTCGCTGTTTGAATCGATGGATATGGTGAAGTCCACTGACGCAATGGCTATCGTCGAAGGGTTGGAAGCTTGGAAGGTGCAGTCTGGCACCACGGCTTATAGCTATCGACGCTTCGATCATCAGATGCTGGTGCGGAACCTTGCTGTGCAGGTGAAAGACAAAATTACCGACAAGTGGGATTATTTCGACGTCAAGGCGACGTTGCCGGAAAATCCCGCCGACATCGAAAAGACTTTCGGCACGCAGGAAGAAATCGGCTGCAAGATGGGCTGATCGGCGCACGGGGGCGGTGCATCCGCCTCCGCCGCTTTCGGTGTAACGCCCTGCCGGCGGCGGGGTTTGCATTGTGTCGTGTTAGAAAACAGAAAAAACAGCCGGCAGCAGGCCGGGGGTAGGGAGGGCCGACCGGGATGATGGAGATCCTGCTTTCGCAAATCGCCAGTGGCCTTGTGCTTGGCGGTCTCTATGTCCTGATTGCAATCGGGCTTTCGATCATTTTTGGCCTTCTGGGCATCGTCAATTTTGCCCATGGCTCGTTCTTCACCCTGGGCGCCTATTTTGCGCTGACGCTGTTCCAGTATTTCGGTTGGCCAGCGGTGATATTGGCACCCGTGCTGGTTGGTGCTTGCGGTATGCTGGCCGAACGCGTGCTGATTCGGCGGCTGTATGACAAGGAGCCATTGGTCAGCCTTATCGTGACGTTTGCTCTGGCTCTGTGCATTGAAGCAACGGTGCGGTTGATTTGGGGTGGCATCGGCCAGCCTTTCAGCCCGCCGCCGTTCTTGGCTGGATTTATCATCTGGGGGCCTATCCTGATCACCAAGTATCGGTTCGCGGTGCTGGTGACGACGGCGGCGGTGCTTATCGCGCTGTGGCTGTTTCTGGAACATACACCCTTCGGTCGCATCCTGCGCGCCGGATCGCGGGATCCGGAAATGGTTGGTCTGTTGGGTATCAACCTGCCGCGGGTTCTGACCTGGGTATTCGGCATGGGCTGTGCGATTTCCGGCATCGCCGGCGTGCTGGCCGCGCCGCTGTGGACGATCACGCCGGCGATGGCGACAAACGCCATCATGCCGGCTTTCGTCGTCGTGGCCATTGGCGGCCTTGGGTCCTTCGCCGGCGCGGTGATCGCCGGATTGCTGGTCGGCGTAGTGATCGCGCTGACCATCCAGTTCTACCCGGAAGCCGCGGGTGGCGTGATGTATCTGTTCATGGCCCTGATGCTGCTGCTGCGACCACGCGGCTTGCTGGGTGAGCGGTGGGAGCGCTTCGAATGACAAATGTTTTGCGCCACCCCGTTTTATGGGTCATCGCCGTCCTGCTCGTACTGACCGGGATCTGGCACCTTTTGGGCGCGCCGATCACGCTGATCACACAGATTGCCATCTACACGCTTTATGGCGCGGGTGTTTGTCTGCTGGTCAGTTACACCGGATTGGTTCCGTTCGGTGCCTCGGTGTTTTTTGGCTGTGCCAGCTACGCCGTCGCCTTCGCGATGTCGCGCGGCGCGGGGAACGAGATCGTCGCACTGGCCTTCAGCGTGCTGTTCTCCTTGGCGCTGGCGGCGGTTATCGCACTGATCATCCTGCGCCGACGGGGCTTGTATTTCTCGCTGTTAACCTTGGCATTTTCGCAGATTGCCTTCGAAATAGCCTATAAATGGACCGACGTTACCGGGGGAGAGAACGGCTTGCAGGGCGTTTCCCGCCCGCTATTTCCCAGCCCCCTGGCGTTCCATGGCTTTGTCATCGTCACCGTGGCGATCGGCATGTACACGCTGTGGCGTATTGCCCATTCGCCCTTCGGCCGCTCCTTGCAGGCGCTGCGTGATAATGAACAGCGCGCGCAAAGCTTGGGCTATGACACGTTCCGGCTGAAATTCGTTTCCTTCGTGCTGATGGGTGGCTTTATCGGGTATGCTGGCGGTCTGCTGGCGTTCATGATCAAGGGTGCCTACGCCGATAATCTCTCTTGGCAGCATGCCGGTGACTCTTTGTTGATGGCGGTTCTGGGTGGGGTGCATCATTTCCTCGGCCCGCTGTGGGGTGCGATCGCTTTCATCATGCTGGAAGACCGGCTATCGGCGATCACGGAAAGCTGGTGGTTGATCTTTGCGCCGATCGTCATTCTGTTCGCGTTGGCGTCTCCGGAAGGTATGCAAGGATTGGTTCTGCGCCTTCGTGGGCGCGAGGATTGGACGCTGACGCGCAACCAAATACCGCCACGGCCCGCGACCATCGCGCCTTATGCCGCCGGACGGGCGAAGCTGGACCCGGACACGCCGATATTAACGGTGCGCAACTTGTCGAAGCGGTTCGGTTCCTTGGTCGTTGCCAATGACATCGGATTGGACGTTTATCCGTATCGGCTGCATAGCTTCATCGGCCCCAATGGTGCTGGTAAGACGACATTCTTCAATGTGCTTACGGGCATCCTGCGGCCCAACGCCGGCAATATCGTCTTCGAAGGCCACGACATCACCCAACTGCCGGTGCACAAGCGCATCCGCTTGGGCCTGTCGCGGTCGTTCCAGATTTTGTCGGTGTTTCGCAACCTCACTGTTTTTGAAAATGTTCGCGTTGCGGTGCAAGCGCAGGATCGTCGCGGCTCGGGAATCTGGCGCGATGCCTATGATTATGACGATCTGAACGCCCGAACTTGGTCTCTGCTGGCCGCCGTGGGGCTGGAGGATCGCGCCGCCGAAGCCTGCGCCAATCTGGCGCATGGCCAGCAGCGTTTGCTGGAGATTGCCATCTCTTTGGCCACTGATGCGAAATTGCTGCTGCTGGATGAACCTCTGGCTGGCCTCGCCGAAGCTGACCGCCAGGTGGTGGGCGCGTTGATTCGCAAGCTGGCCGATAGCCATGCCGTTTTGCTGATCGAGCATGACATCGATCGGGTATTGGCGCTGTCGGATCGTATCACCGTGCTGCATCAAGGCCGCCTGATCGCCGATGGCAAGCCGTCAGAGGTTGCTGCCAATCCCGATGTCGTGACCGCCTATCTGGGCGCCGAACGCATCATTGCGCCGCCGGCACCCACGGATGCGGAGGCGGCGGACCATGCGGCACGCAGGGTCCTGCTGAGCGTCGATAAGCTGCGCGCCGGCTATGCGGGCAGCGTGGTCTTGGAAGACCTATCGCTCACCATCCATGAAGGTGAGGCCGTGGCGCTGTTGGGTCGTAACGGCGTGGGCAAAAGCACGACGCTGCGGGCGATCACCGGTACCGTGCGCGCCTACTCCGGTTCCATCGTCCTCGATGGTTCGGCGATTACCAACGCCAAGCCCTATGAGATCAATCAGCGTGGTATTTCGTTGGTACCGGAAGGCCGGCGGCTTTTCCCGAACCTGACCGTGCTGGACAATCTACGCCTCGCGATGCGACCCGGTGGTGCCTCGTTGGACGATGTTTACGCCCTGTTTCCCAAGCTGAAGATCCTCCAGAAGTCGCGCGCTGAAAGCCTGTCAGGCGGGGAGCGGCAGATGCTGGCCATCGCCCGGGCACTGATGGTGCCGGCCTCGTTGATCTTGCTGGATGAACCTTTTGAAGGCTTGGCGCCGGCGATCGTGAAAGAGGTGATGGATGCTCTGGCGCAGTTGCGCGGCAAGGTTGCGATGGTGATTGTCGAGCATCATGCCGAAACCGTTCTGTCCCTTGTCGATCGCGCCTATGTGCTGGTGAATGGGCACGTTGCCTTTGAGGGATCGGCCAAATCCTTGGAACAGGATCACGCGTTGCAAGCGCGCCTTTTGGGTGTCGTGCAGAACGAGGCGGCCTGAGATCCGGCCGGCCTGATCAAATGACCCGTGGCTGGCGGGTTCGCACAGTGGTTGCTGGCCGGAATTTCGGCTCTTCTCGGTCATGCGCGCGGTTGTTGGGCAAGCGGCTCGTAACCGCCGGCCGCGACGCGGCTGCGGGGTTCGATCGCCGGTTCGCGGCCAGGACCATCATGCGGACGACTGATCGGATTGGCCGGACGTAATGATCGAAAAAATTCATATAACGGCGAACTTTAATTCATTCTGTCGGTAGCCTAATACAGGTGTGGCGCTTAGATCGGGCACGTGCCGTGCCTGGTGGTGCTCGTGCTGTATGCCGCTAACAAGAAGGGAATCGACATGGCTGCGCTCAAGGGAAGCAAGACCGAGGACAATCTGAAGGCCGCTTTCGCCGGTGAATCGCAGGCGAACCGCCGCTATCTGTACTTCGCCCAGAAGGCTGACGTCGAAGGCCACAACGACATCGCTGCGGTGTTCCGTTCCACCGCCGAAGGTGAAACCGGCCACGCCCACGGCCACCTGGAATACCTGGAAGCCTCGGGTGACCCGGCGACCGGCCTGCCGATCGGCGAAACGTCGCTGAACCTCACCGCGGCGATCGCCGGTGAGACCCATGAATACACTGATATGTATCCCGGCATGGCCCGCACCGCCCGGGAAGAAGGCTTCGAGGAAATCGCCGACTGGTTCGAAACGCTCGCGAAGGCGGAGCGTTCGCACGCCGGCCGCTTCCAGAAGGCGTTGAATGAGATGGCTGCCTAAGGCAGCCCGCGTAGGCCCCCTCCCGCGGGAGGGGGTCCTTCCCCCCTGACCATCAAAAACAGAGAGTTGCCCGATGCGCGAAGGCAGCCTTGAAGCCCCTACACGCCACCCCATCCTGTGGCAGGACGAAGCCTTCTACGATCCGCATGAGATCGAGAAAGAGCTGGAGCGGGTCTTCGACATCTGCCACGGCTGTCGCCGCTGCTTTAATCTCTGTGATTCCTTTCCTCGGCTATTCGATCTGGTCGATGCCTCGCCGACGATGGAGTTGGATGGCGTTGACAAGGCGGAGTTCAAGTCTGTCGTCGACGCCTGCACGCTGTGTGACATGTGCTTCCTGACGAAGTGCCCCTATGTCCCGCCGCATGAGTTCAATCTGGACTTTCCGCATCTTATGCTGCGCTACCGGGCGATGGAGTTCCGCCAGGGACAGGTGTCCAGTGCCGACCGGCAGATGGCGGAAACGGATCGCAACGGCACCCTCGCTGGCTTGGTGTCGATGGCGGCGAATTGGGCGACCAGCCGGGAAAACAAGACGATTGGCCCGATCCTGCGCAGTGCCGCGGGACTGCATCCGGACGCCGAATTGCCCAAATTCGCGTCCAACACCTTGCAGAGCCTTGCTGCCAACACGCCTGTTTTGAACCGGGACGCGCCTGCGTTCGGCCGCAAAGCGCTGATCTACGCGACGTGCTTCGGCAACTACAACTCGCCCGAGGTTGGTGTGGCCGCGCGTGAGGTGCTGGCGCGCAATGGCGTGGAAACGATCGTCGAGCATCCTGGCTGCTGCGGCATGCCGAAGCTGGAGCAGGGCGATATCGCCGCCGTTGCCGCCCAAGCAAAGACCGTCGCCGCAGCGCTAAAGCCGTGGATCGAGCAAGGCTACGACATAATCGCCCTGGTGCCGTCCTGTGCGCTGATGTTGAAATTCGAATGGCCGTTGATGCTCACCGATGATCCGGATGTGGCATTGCTGTCCAAGGCGACCTTCGATCTCAGCGAATATGTCGTCGATATCGCCAAGAAAGAGGGTCTCGCCCCTGGTATGACGCCCGTTGCGGGGACGCTGAGCTTGCACATGGCCTGTCACGCCCGTGCGCAGAATATGGGTCAGAAGGCCGCCGAAATGCTCCGCTTGGTGCCGCAGGCCGACGTGAAGGTGATCGAGCGTTGCTCCGGTCACGGCGGGTCATGGGGCTTCAAGAAAGAGTATTTCGACATCGCCATGAAGGTCGGCCGCCCCGTCGCCCGCGCCGCCGCGCAGAATGGTGCAGGCTTTGTGATGTCCGAATGCCCGCTGGCGGGGGTTCATATCGCCCAAGGTATCGACAAGCTTGGCGGCGACGGCGCCAAACCCACATTAGTGTCCCATCCCATCCAGATCCTGGCGCAGGCTTACGCCAGCGGCGCCTGAACCCGTAACCGAGGTCCCGTCATGTCCAAGCGTCTGATTACCGAAGCTGATATCATCCCGCCGAGCGAATACGCGCGCAAACGGACTGAATTGCGCCGTCAGGTATCGGTAAAAAAGCGCAACCGCCGGGTTGAGGTGGGGCCTTACATTACCTTCTACTTCGAATGCTTTGAGACGATGTGGCTGCAGGTCCAGGAGATGATCCACATCGAAAAGGGCGGCGCC
>Ga0164296_1001946_pt1 | contig 21148 bp, 21 predicted proteins | sample GEODES057metaG_FD_113533 | JGI IMG/M metagenome (GOLD analysis project Ga0164296, IMG submission 113533) | Dystrophic lake water microbial communities from Trout Bog Lake, Wisconsin, USA - GEODES057 metaG | ecosystem: Environmental > Aquatic > Freshwater > Lake | place: USA: Trout Bog Lake...
CATCAAATCTATTAGTTGTCATATTTTTATTTACTGAAAAAAATAGCCCCCTAAGGGGCTATTGGGTCATACTGCTTATTTTTTACCCTTGCCCTGTATATTAAGGGCAAAGTTAGCACGTTTTTTTTCTAAAGGTGTGCCTCTTTTCTTTAGACTTTTCAGTTTATCTGTTCCAATCTTTTTGTCTTGTGGAATACCTTCTTGTTTGTGTAGGGCACCTTTCTTAACTGTCTTGGCAGCTTTACTTAGACTTTTATCATCGCCTTCTTTAGTCTTTTTCTTACCGCCCATTTGATCTTGGCCTTTGGCACCGGCGATAACGTCACCGCGTGTTACCTTGTCATAGGGAGGATAGTTGTTAGCTAGATTGCCATCGCCTTTTTTCTTTTTAGATTCATACATGCCGTAGCTGCCACCACCACCTGCCATTATACCAGGCCCTGCGACTCCTGCTTGTCCGGTATGGTCTTCGTCAGCTATCATCTCATGGCCGTTTCTATTATGGTAATGTTCACAGCATTTAGTGTGGAAATCTTCCCAGCACTCGTTATACTTGTTCGTGATGTGTTTATGGAACTTGGGGAAACTTTCCATGCAGTCATGTAGTGCCTGCATGTTTTCGTGTTCTAAAGCCACGCCCATAGTCTCTGCGCACTTAACGCAGGCTTCTACATCGGCGTGTTCAATCTTAGGTCCTGCGTGATTGTGATTTAGGCCTTCGTTAGCTTTTTTTTTACCGTGTACTGGACAGGCTTTTTTGCCTTTCTCTTCGCAACAGCAATCAGCTTTGGCTTCGCTAACAAACTTTTTATATTCTGAATATAGTTGATCTTCTAGGTCTTCGGCCATCGCGGTAGGCTGTGTGCCTAATCCGTGTCGTGAAGCGCCTGCTCCCATATTAGGATTATAAGAAAAATCGTTGGAGTTACCTAGAGGAACATTTGTGGGATCAGCAGGAGTGTTGTTGTAGGCCTCGTCTGCTTTTTGATCTTTGTCTAGTCCTGGCAAGTCTTCTTTGTCTTCGATCTGACTTAACTTATCGGCCATGTCGCGTATTTCGTCAGCCATAGAACTAACAGGACTGTCTGTACCGCCACTACCTAGCCCTTGAGCTGACATTGGTTCAGCGGCTCCGGCTCCGCCTGCATCTCCAAATCCAGCTGTAGACATAGGCATCTCTTCTTCGTCTGTCATAGGCATATCGTCCATGGCCCCGTCTTCGGGTTCATCCATATCATGCATTTCATCGCCGGGCGCATTCATTTTATCTAGCGCTGATCTCATAGCATCTTTAGCATCCATTCCGTGTGCCATAGGAGCTGTCTGTATCATAGATGTTTGAGGACCATCTACAGCAGGCATGTGCTCATCGCCTACCTTATGTACGCCTGCGAGATTTAAAATATCACTTAGCATACTGCTGACTTCAGCGCCATCGGCTGCTGTGGCATTGATACTGAAACTTGCTGGAGGACGGGGATGTGCGTTCATCATCTCACCGCCACCTAGTTCCATGATGCCGCATTCTGCTACCGGTTTTAAACCACTTAGTGCTTTTAGTTCATTAACTGATTTAAGTTCAGGAAGTTGGGGCATCTGATCAGCCTCCATGACTTTCTTTCCAGCGGCTAATGGATTAGCTACATTTGGATTTTTAGAATCTAGCTCTGCTAGTCTCTGTAGTACATTGATCATTTGCATATTATCGTTTCCTTGGATCTGTAGCCTGCTTTAATAGCGACTTGTTATTTTGCGGGATATCATTTAAAGTCTGACCTGGGTTCTTGATAATATCATCTGGCTTAGACTCGGGTATGACTTCACCTCTCTCTCTTCTCTGCAACTTCAAGATATCGTTTAGTTCTTTGACGAATCCTGAGTTGTATTTGTCACCGTAGTAATCTTCAAACTTGGCATTTGGAGATTCTTTATATTCTCCATCATTGAGCAATGCCTCTGTTCTTTTTTCTACTGGCTCTTGGTATGCTTCTGTAGGATCACCTGGTGTTTTTACTATTAGGTGTTCTTTAGGAATATTGATATTGTTATTTAGGTATTCTGTAAGTTCGAACGGTGTAGTTGGATAATCTACTGTAACTTCATAGATAGAAACTAGTTCATTCCTTAACTTAGGAAAATCTAAAGGAAAGCTCTGCACAGGAGTTGTTCCTGATTTTTTAAAACTAGAAACCTTGAACTTATCTAGTAATGATTCCAGTTTGGTTTCGTTGTCTTTGTCAAAAGCTCCGGCGATTTTAACTCTAAAGTTATATTTCTTAGTGCTCTCGGACAGTAGTTGTTTAAATGATGTCATGTCAGTATCCTATGCTTTATTTATTAAGATTTTTAAGTTTTTCAAGGATGCTGTTACGATCCGTGACGATGAAGCCTTCACCTTCGATCTCGTCACCCTTGCCGCTTTTCTTATCTATAGCTAGTTTTTTCAGCTGTAGATCTACCATTTTCAGCTTCTTTTCAATCTTATTTGTTTTGGCTGTTATAGCGGCATTAAGCATACCTGTAGCCACTTCAAACATACGAGCGCTATATTTGGGCTCGACCTGCATACCTAGATCCATGATGTCATCATAGGCTTCTTCTGCTTTCTTTGCTAGATTATCTAGTTCTAGATCTGATATATCTCCTAGCCCTCTCACACGAGGTAGGGCACTGGCTATTTTATCAAACTCTTCTAGTTTTTCTTCTAGCGAGATTACGGGATTTTCTGGTAGTGTTTCCGGAAGGGGAGCAGATTCTTCCTTGAGCGGATTTATATCTAATAGTTCTTCTAGCTTCTTTGTCATAGTCTACTACTTATCACATCTTTTTACCGGTATGGTATAAATCATGTTCTGTTATAATACGGAACTTCATTCCGTTCTGGCTACAGTAGGCCTTGGCTGCCGCCCATTTAACCATGTTACGTATGTACTGCGCCTGATTGTAGATATTTTTGCCTACCTTTTCTTTCAGGGTTTGATTGGCAGGTTTTATCTCCCATACTTCGGCACGTTTTTGTTTTTTATTATCTTGGAATATGACCAAGAAGTCAGGTACATAAACAGTAGGTTTACCGCTTAGAGGATCTTTGTAGGGTATTTTTATACTTTCGCTGGCCCATTGATGTATCGCTTCGTTCTCATCGCACATCTTCATAACCGACAGCTCCCAACTACTACGGAAACGAGGTGTCCCTAATCCTATGTATTTTTCTGGATTCTTGATGCTAAAAAATCCCTGATTAAATCTTAGACTCATGCTATTATGTTTCTCGATACTTCATCAGCAGTAGTCGAAAGATTTGATGTACCTAGGCTGCTAGTTTTAAATCTGTTAGTGTTCAATATTTCTGCCACTATGGTGCTTAACTGTAGGCCATTTAACTTTCTCAAGGTATCTATAATAGTATAAGCATCTGAGTTGGTTAGTTTGGCCTGGCTGAGTATTATAGTAGCTATAGATCTAGCATTCTCTAAACTAAATCCAGCTCCTTGGAAGAAACCGGTCACTGCCGCCAGGTCTTGATCACTAAGACTAATAGGCTTCTGATAGAAAGTACTGAAATATTGCACAGTGGCATCTGAACTAGATCCGCCTGATGTAGATTGGGGAATGTTATTGTATAAGGTCATACTTTATTATAAGTTATATTAGAAGGCTGGGCTGTAGTGGTAGGGGCGCCGCCGTTAAATCCCACTCCTGGAAAACTAAATCCAGGAGGTATGACCGAACTACCTGATTTGGCGCTGGTCGCTATACTATTCAGCTGAGCCAATCCCTGGTTAGTTAGTTCATTGACTGTGGCCGCTGTATTAAGATTAGAGACATTTTTAGCTAGGTTAGCAGTCTGAATAGCTACCTTGGCAAATGCCCATGGATCATTGGAAGATAATGCGGCGGAGAATGATCCGTTGGCTCCGAATATTCCTGTGGCTCCTGCTACTACTCCCCCTTCTCCAAAAAGACTACTGCTACCACCTCCCGCGATAGCTAGAGGGCTAGGAGTGGTATCGTAATGTGTTTTGTTAAAGGCCGGTTTGATGTTTCCTGTATTTCCTTTATCATAGGCTATAGTCTCATATGCCAAGGTCATTTTATTTTCTAAGAATTTATTTCCTTGATTTTGATCAACATCGCCATGCCTCCATTCTTTGATGATAGGATTTATCAAAGTAAAACTATAATATTTTTGTTTGTTCATCAGATAAATCGTAATGCTATCAAAGAAGGGATATTTATTTTGAGGATCATAACCATATCTGGTAGGTTCCACTGAGTATTTGTTATCGCTATTATAGTATTGCTGTTGTACAAGGCTTATATATCCCTGATTTCCCGGAGAGTTAGCAGGACTATAATACCCATCAGCGAACATATAGTTATAATAGGCGAACCAAAGATCACTAGTGGCATTGGCCTGATCATCATGGAACGTTATATTCAGTGGTAGATATTCTAACTTGGTAGTTACCTGTGTTTTCCTATTGTATTGATTCAATGTCTCAGTCGATATATTGAATTTAGGAAGATCAGCAGATTTAACTAACTGGCCGATAGTATTCCCATCATACATCCTATTTTTCCAACTTTGGCTGATGAAAAACTTATTTGCTACCTGCGCTGATCCTGAGGCAGCTCCTAGAACATTGCTGTTTATTTGGAATGTAACATAGTATATCCATGCTGTTTTAGGTGCGAAATCATAAACACCATCTGCTCTGTATAGCTTACTGGCATGTTCTTGATCACGCATCCAGCCTTCAGATAATACTGTAGATAGGAAAGATGTAAAAGCGCTCATAGCAATATTTATGTGATAAAAAAAGGCCCCTAAGGGCCTTTATTTTTAGGTCTATTAGCTTGTAGCTACTTGACCTAATGTCCTTGCTACTGAGGTACCAATACCACCTAGAGATCCATCACCGTTGTATTGTAGTGCGTTATCAAACTTAAGATCTAAGGTAATATCCATAGCATCGCTGGTTTTGTAATCACCTTGTTGATATGCGGCTTTTTGTATGTAGCAACCATAGAGTTCAAACTGTTCAAGAGTAGTTGGAGAATTTGTTCCATTTCCACCATCTAGTATCTCGATATTAGTTTGGAATTTATAATCACTTCCCGATGCCGCCGAACTCTGTTCAAAGAAATCAAACTGTTTCTGGATCTGTTGACCAACTAACTGTGTTACTGCGTTGGTTACGTCATCTCTTAACACGATCTGCACAGCATCCCATGTATATTTTCCAGCATAGTTTATCTTACTGTTATATACATTGAGTTCTACGTTTTCCCAGGAAACACTTGGACGACCTGCAGTCACGACCTGTTTAGTTAACTCGAATGTGTTATTATTAGCACCGAATCCAACGAATGTTACTCTGAAACGATATTTCAGTTTTGGCATCAGTAAGCCCTGGTTAGCGGCGCTCTGCCCGCCTCCAGCTAAAGGTACTGAATAATTTATTAAACTAGATATTGCCATCAAAATGCTCCTTATTCTTTATATTTACCATTAATTTGAACCGGGGAATCCAGCACCAAGATTTCCTGATGCTATAGCGCCTGTATTCAACAGTCTCAATGGTATATAGATAAACTCAACTGCTTTAACTGGTTCGATAGCCGCATCCAACCATAGTTCGTTTCTATCGATCCTTGCTGGTGTGTTGTTGCTAGAATCGCAAACTACAATATAGTCATAGATAGCACGTTGATTGACTAATTCAATAAACAGACTTTCTGCGGCTTTTTGTATTGCGGCTCTAGTACCAGAATCATTTGGTTCAAACAGATAAGGTTGAGCCAAAATACCTAGCTGGCGTCTTAGATAAGCTACCAATCTAGCTACGTTGATCCTGTCTAACGCACTTGCTGTGTGGGCCCTAGTATAGTTACCATAGTTAACGATACCAACCCCATTTAGTGTTGCTAAAGGATTGATCTTTCCATTCTGAGCCATTACATCGCGTGTGCTCTGTGGTAAGGCTGCCGTAATAAAATCACCTGCGCTATCTACATAACCTACTGATGTAGCATTATCGATAGCTCCTCTGTTCACACCGCTTGGAGCAAACCAAGGATATGATTTCTGATCGCTTTCAATAATAGTGCGTATCATCATATGGCTTGGTGGTACGATGATAGGATTTCCTGTGTTATCATTCGTATAACCACTTGGATAGAACATAGCCATGTAGTCATCATAACTAACAGCGCCTTGCTCTCCATTATCAACAGCACCGGCTGCGTTGGTACCCCAGTTGGCTAGAGAAGTAGTATCGCTAGGTAAACGGAATGGAGTATCTCCCACTACAAATCCTGTGTAACCTCTATCAGAATTTAGTTCGATCAAGTTCTGTATCGCTTCTGGGTATCCAGGGCAAGCAGATAGATTGAATATAACTGTATCGGTATCTCTAGCTTTTGTATTTGTATCTATAGCTGATTTCAAACTCGCTACAACAAAGCCTCGCTGTGCATATCTTCCGAATACACCTCTACCTAAATAGTCATTAGGGCTAACTGTTACCCAACGGTTAGCGTTATATGGGGTAGTGTTACCTTGACCCTCCATTGGGTCATTTTGATATCTAGGATTGACACCGTTGTTTTCGTAGATGTTGATATAACCGACTTCATATTTCTTGACGTTGTATCCACTACGACGTAGATTCCATAAGCGTGTGCCTTCTGGATATAGTGCTGGATCCGGTGCGTCTGGATCTAGATAGTTACTTGTCAACAATGATTTAATAGAGCTTGGTTGAGTAGCCTGACCACTTGTTGCCCAGCGTGCGTCAGCAAATACCCAGCCATTAGGTGTAACGTGATCGGAAGGATCTTGTAGGACCCATGTTAAAGTATTGCCATTGTAAACATATATAGCTTGGCCATATATAACTGAACTTGAGCTGTTAATCCATATATCACCGTTTTCTAATGCTGTACCATCGCTCTGTTTAGTAGGTTGTACTGCGGCTATGATAGGTCCATTAGGATCGCTGTTAGGGAACGCAGGATCAACTCCTTGGTAACCATTACCAGCATATTGATATCCTACCCATGTAGTGCCGTTATGATATAAGATATCAACATCTTCTAGATTACTTCCATACCATAACTGTCCATTAGTTGGGCTAGTCGTTGGTTCTGTAGTTAATGCTTCAAATACCAACGGAGCCCAGTTTGAACCTTTGAAGGTATATGAATCAAAAGCTCCTGGAGCCAGTAGATTCGCTGTAGGATTATTTCCTGTAGCTGTATAGCCTAATGTGCTGAGTATGCCTGTTGAGTTGATATCAGTTAGACGGAAATCTCCACCACTTGCATGAGTGATTGTTAGATAACCACTACTGTTGATACTGGCGCTGATTTCTGCAAATCCGGCAGCACTGATCTGTGTCACTATACTAGAACCACTCACTGTAGTACTTGTTGATCCTGTGCTAGCAGTGATAGTAGCTACTGTGATAGTAGATGTATTTTGATATCCGTTTATTCCGGGGATACTTTCATCTATTGAGAAACTGTAAACGGTAGTAACTGTACTAGCGCCTCTATGAATAACAAAAGACGATACGCTTTGTCCGCCTACTATAGTAGTAGGTTTAGTAGCTGATCTACGCATGACTCTAAACTCAGCTTCTTTGGGACTATTATATGTATTCTTACCGTGGTCGAAGTTGCTTTCTACGAATAAGGTACCTACTGCTATCTGGCCACCACCGCCTACTGGATCTAGAGCAACTAAGGCTGCATCTGTTCCGCCATATATAGGAGCAGAAACTGTAGTCCATACTGCTGTATTCGCATTGTATAATCTAATGATCCAATCAGCACCAACGCTAGCGCTGGTTGTCTTGACGTATACACTACCACTAGGTACACCCAGTGAAGCATATTTAGGAACTTGTGTATGCGGTGCTAGTGTCAATGCCACAGGAGCATATGTACCTGCTGTCAATCCTAACGCTACTAGAGTTGATGTCGTTCCACTTAGCACGATTTGTCCATCGTTAGTGGTTACCCCGTCGGCTCTAGAATCAGCATATAGTTCTATATAACCGCTACTGTTAACCTTGGCTCCTACACCGTTCTGTGGCATTAGGCTATTGATAGTTGTAGCCACGCTGTTAGTAGATGTTGATCCAATAGTGATCTGTGTTCCATTGATATAGAATGTGCTACCACCTGTTAGGCCTTGTATACCAGTGCTGGTCACCAATGGATAGCTTGTTACCCAAGAGTTAGATTTAAATGTGTATCCGCTGATGCTGGATCCAAACTGTGATTCTGTATTAGTACCAACGATCACCCAGTTATTGGATTCGTTTTTGTACCATACTTGACCTTTATTCATGCTGGTAGCGACTACAGCATAGGCACCTAATGTACCAAAACTTTGATTAGGAGTCAATCCATCTGCAGTGTCTGTAGCTGAGTTACTGTCATCGATGATTAATGGTGTTTGTAAAGTGAATACTTTGTTTACAGCATCCCACTCATAAACTCCAAACTGTGTGTTGCCTGTATCTAACCAATATGTTCCATTGACTGGTAGACCAGTTGGAACAGATGCGCTAGCTGATAACTGGCTTAGATCGATATTAGCTCTAACAACATATGCTAGGTTGTTAACACCTAAACTGCTGTAGGCAGCCTGTAATCCATATTCATTTTGCTCGCCGCCGTTGATGCTGTTACCTTGGCTATCTGTAGGGAACAGAGGTGTACCAAATGTATTAACTAGATCTAGTTGACTTGAAATCGTATATACTGTACCTGCGTTAGCTGGTATAGTTCCCTGGGCAATAACTCCGGAACTATTAATTTTGTTTGCGGCCGATGCTACGAAAAACATCGGAACCGTTCCAGGGGCAGCTGGTGTGTAAAAACTCTGGTCTATTACGCTTACTGATACGCCTGGTGAATTTAGTGTTGTTCCCATTGTTGAATCTCCTAATTTGGATCACTTTGTTTTATTTAGCGATACCACAAGATTTTTTACCGTATTAAATACGTTTGTAAAGGGCAACAAAAGGGCGCATATGTCGAGATTATTATGTAAAAAATGCGGAACTAGGCCAAGGGCTGTTAACTATCACAAAGAGGGCAAGACCTATTATAGGAGTCAGTGCGACCATTGTGTTAGGGGAAGAGAAGAAGGAATCCCAAGATGGGCCAGGGCAGGATACAAGTTAAAACTGAAATGCGACAAATGCGGCTTCACTAGCAGATATTCCAAACAGTTCAATGTATATCACATAGATGGAAATTTAGATAACTGTCGCCATGCTAATCTCAAATCAGTATGTGCCAACTGCCAGAGACTACTACTAGATGAAGGCGTCAGTTGGAGACAGGGAGATTTGGTACCAGATTTTTAATCTGCTGGAAAAGATCATCGATCGTGGAATCATTAATAACGATATGATCTATATTACCACCGACCCAGCTGTATTCGCTAGAGTGTACATTGTGAGCAGTTAATCGATTTTTACTTAACGCCCAATCCAAATTTCCATTAGGTCCAGCATTATAGTGTTCAGCATCTATAAACCATTCAGGATCGGCGCCTCTCTTTATTCGTACCACGATGCCACCACTGTTGTGTATAGCAGTTATCTCGTTAGGAAATCTAACATCGCTGATCACTATGTCATCAGTAGTTTTGCGCATCTTATTTTCTAGGCTAGCTATCCACATGTCGTTATGGAATCCGTTGCGGATAACGTCTGTGCCCCAATACTGCAGGACCCAACGGGGAGTCAGCGTAGGCATATTCAATCTCTCAGCCCACCATGGATCTACCTGTTCTCGCCATTCGCGACCTTCTTTGGTCCTGCCTTCTAGTAATGTTCGGTCCCAACCGAATACCGCGGCTACAGCATCTTTGAGTGTGCTGGCGAAACTGTCTCGTCTAAATCCGTGGAAGTTAACTAAGTAATCTGCGGCTGTATCTTTACCGCTGCCTATTAAACCAACAAAGCCTATAATCATAGTGTCTCCTGCTTGTTTATAGTTTATTACATTTAGATGTAGAGATCAACCCCTGGTAAACCACATTGGTGTTTGATTATCGTGATTATTAATCAATTCAAGTTCTAGTTTTTCGATTAGTTCTCTACCCTCAGTTTTGAGGGCCTGTCCATTTAACTGTGTTCCGCCTTGTGGACTAGCGATAGTGGCGAATTTTTCACGTGCTTCACCTAGCATGATCTTACATAGTGCTAGAGTATAATCTTTTAACCATATCCCTGAATAGGTATCTGTATATAGTTGGAAATCTGGACGTTGATTATACATCCATAATAAGACACTTTCTTGTCCTCTTGGACGCTGTGTGATGCGTAGCTTTTTAGTTACAGAGTTAAAATCAAACAGGATATAACTACCAAATAACTTACCTACTTCTTTCTGATAACTAGCGAACATATAGTAGGTAGCGATACCTCCCATGTTGCTGGTACTAAGCAAATAGGTATTGCTGTAGGCTAGATTAAATGGCTCAAATAATGATCCGCCATCACCACCGCCTGTCCTTGAGCCGATGCTACGTCGGAATATCTCACGGACGCTTTGGACTTCTCTAGGTAATACATATTCGTTCTGATCGATCTCTAAGGTCAAGAATCCAAAACTTTCTTCTACAGCATTACTACTGCGCTGACGATACTTGGCCAATGCTTTATCTATAGCTGTATTGTAATGTGCGGGATCGAGCTCAACGTCAACCATTCCATAACCTAACATGGTTCTAACATATTCGACAACATCTTGGCGTGACACTTCAAGCTGTTTTAGATACGCCTCGTAATCCGGAGTTATGGGATTAGTAGGAGGATACGCAGGATTAGGTGGGTAATTGTTGTATTGGGCCATACTGTTATTTACCTATAAATATACTACTATGCCACGCCTAAGTTTATATAAACCAGAAAAAGGTCCGGATTTCAGATTCCTAGACCGTGTTATCAACGAACAATTCCAAGTAGGAGGCACAGATGTTTTCGTGCACAAATATCTAGGACCAGTAAACCCGCAAGAAGGCGAGAGTAGCCCTGCGATACCTAACAACGGAAACTATATTTCTGAACTAGGAATACAAGATCTGTTATTCATGGAAAACAGAGATAGGAAATATGAACCTGATGTTTATCAGATGCGTGTCATCTATACGATGCAGGATATAGATTTCAATCTCAGCCAGTTTGGATTATTCTTACAAAATGATAATATCATGGTGACTTTCCATCTAAGGACCACCTATGATGCACTGGGACGCAAAATAATGGCAGGAGATGTATTAGAACTACCTCATCTAAAAGACGAATACGCACTCGACGATAGCACAGTGGCTTTAAAAAGATTTTATGTAATAACTGATGTAACGAGAACTGCATCAGGATTTAGCCAAACGTGGTACCCGCACCTGCTGAGAGCTAAATGCCAACCACTAGTTGATAGCCAAGAATTTAAAGAGATACTTGATTCCCCTTCAGGAGATGGTAATAAGACCCTACGAGATGTACTCAGTACCTACAATACCAATATACAGGTCAATGAAGCTATCATACAACAGGCTGAACTAGATGTTCCATTAAGTGGATACGATAACACCGCCTATTATGTTATACCACTTAATGCTAATGGATTATCTGGATCAGTAGATGTCACAACAGGCGTTGATGTTAGCAGTGATAACAATGCCCTCGATGCCAGTTTCGTATTAAGTTCCAGTCCGGAAGGAAAAAATACTCAATATCAAGGATACTTGACCAATGGTGCTATCCCGCCAAATGGTGCTCCTATCACCATGGGAATAACGTATCCTACAGATCCCGTGGTAGGACAATACTGCCTAAGGATAGATTATGTACCAAACGTCATGTATAAATGGGACGGACACTACTGGGTATTTGTTGAAAGTAGCGTAAGGATGACCCTGGATAACTTCGGAGCCAACGATGTAGCCCCAGGCACATTGAATGCTGGAAAAGCTATCAATCAAACACAGCTCGGTACATTCGTTAATAATACCAATACCGTCACTGTCGGTAATGTAACTATGCCGCAAAGACAAGCATTGAGTAAAGCACTAAGACCGAAAGCAGATAAATTATGAGCCAGTTTTTTTATGATGGACAGGTAAGGAGATTCCTTACACAGTTTATACGTGTCATGAGTAACTTTAGTTACAAAGATGCTAGGGGTAATCTTACACAGGTACCGGTACGGTATGGTGACATGAGTCGACAGGTAGCACAGATTATTAGTAAAAATAGCGAGAATGTCATCCAAAGTGCTCCGTTTATATCTTGTTATATTAAGGATCTACAGTTTGATCGAGATAGGATGCAGGATCCTAGTTTCGTAGAATCTGTGCAGATAAGAGAAAGAGGTACGAATGCCGATGGATCACAATACGTAAACACACAGGGTCAAAACTATACGGTACAGCGCATGATGCCTACACCCTATAAGGTGACCTTTAATGCCGATATATGGGTAACTAACACTGAACAAAAACTACAACTATGGGAACAGATAGCTGTGTTGTTCAATCCTGCTTTAGAGATACAGAGTTCTGACAACTATATCGATTGGACCAGTTTAAGTTATCTAGAGATAAGCAGTATGGTTTGGGAGAGTCGAAGTATTCCCCAAGGATTAGAAAGTGATATCAGTGTGTGTAGCATAAGTTTTAATAGTCCTATATGGATCACCCCTCCTGCTAAGATACTGCAGATGGGCATCATCACCAAGATCATAGCCAATATCTATGCCGAGCCAACAGGAACATTAGAAAATGCACCTTATTCTACATACCAAGGTTTAACTGATCTCTTCGAAGGACAGACTCCTACCGCTAGGACCGCCATAACTCCTGGAAATTTCGATCTATTGGTATTAGATGGAGTAGCGAGCCTTATACCATATAAGGATGATCAGTTGTATAACAGTTTGACCAGCACATCATCAGTGCATTCAGTCCAGTGGCAGACGCTATTGGATTTATATCCTGGAGAATTTACAGCAGGATTGAGCCAACTTAGATTGAATACTCCGTCAGGGACACAGATCATCGCTTATGTCTCTTTGAATCCTTTAAACGATTTTAACCTAAATCTAAACTTTGATCAAGATACTATTCCTTCTAATACCATAATCGACGGTAGAGGTACTATTGATGCCATCGTAGATCCTACCACACTAAATCCAGGAATCACTAAGCCTAATACAAGATATCTAATATTAGAAGATATTCCCTCTGATGCCAAGGCATGGAAGAATCTCAATGGTTCACAGTTCATAGCCCACGCTAATGATATAATAACAACTAATGGAACGACATGGAGTGTTATTTTCAATTCCGCAGAAGTTACTTCAACTACCTATATAACTAATACATATACAGGGATACAATACAAATGGGATGGTACGCAATGGACCAAATCTTTTGAAGGTGTGTATGATAGAGGTAACTGGAGTTTAATATTATAAATGCAGATAGTTTGCAGTGGCGGTTTATTCTTAACTAAAGATACTAAAAGATTTTTATTCTTGCTAAGGACTCAAGGAAAGACAGCAGGAACATGGGGCCTTGTGGGCGGAAAGAAAGAACCACAGGACCATACGCCCTATGATGCTCTTAAAAGAGAAATAGAAGAAGAAGTAGGCAAAACTCCGGTCATAAAAAAAATAGTTCCTTTAGAACTATTCACTAGTAACGACCAACAGTTTCAATATAATACCTACGTTTTGATCGTAGAAAAAGAATTTATCCCGACGCTCAATGATGAGCATTCGGGATATGCTTGGTGTGACCTTAACGCATGGCCTAAGCCATTACACCAGGGTGTTAAAACCAGCCTCAATAATCGATCTATAAAAACTAAGATCGAACTATTGCTAGAGTTGATTTAACCGCCTAGTATCGCTGTAATACGAGTAGCTAGATCAGCATCAGTCCATGTTCCACGAACTGCTAGATAAGCATCACCTTCCCATACTGTAATCGTGCGTTGGATCTGTGGATCTGAGCTCAATAGTACAGTAGCTTCTACTGATTGTGGGCGTCCTGGACCAAAAAATCCACCAGGTTGTGTTGGATCATAGTTCCAACCAAAGTTTTCACGTACTTCTAGTACAGTGACTTGATTTGAAGTTACTGCTGGGATAGCAGGTGTTACTTCAACGGCATTTTGTAATGTGATTTGTGACATCTAAGTCTCCTTTTATAATAGTATTTATTATCTTCCCCAGCCTACCCTGGTCCAAATGCGTTCGTGTGCCCAAAATAGGAATACTTTAGTAAAGATCTCAACTCCGCTAATAGCAAGTGCCATTTTTGCCTGACCTGTGATGATAAAACTTAATATAAATGTATCAACAGTTCCCAGGGTTCTCCAGCTGACTGCTTTAGCTATGCTTCGTAAATGGCTTTCGCTTTTAGGTATGGCTAGAGAAGCTGAAATGCTTTTAACCCACTCATCGCTCCAATCGGTTACATGATAATCTACATCGATAGGTTTTTGGAATACTTTGTTAGTATCTTCAAATCTACCCGCTGTGATAGTATCCATCCATATTACTATATCAGCATCAAACGCATCTCTCAGGTCTTGTGTGGGACATACAAAATCACATATGGCGAAATCAACTTCGGCTTTCTTGGCTAGATCACCCATGCGCTCGACCTGCCGCTTACGGCCTTCTGGGCTGAAATCCCAATCATTGTACTGCTCACGGACAGCATCGGCGTTAAACCATTTAACCGTGTGGGTAAGCATGAGCCTTTTTACGAGCTCTTGGCTAAACGTGGTTTTGCCGGATCCCGGCAGGCCCATTACCAATATCTTTTTTGTCATTTTGATAATCTATCTATCAAACCTTGCCACTCTAAGATACGTGTATTCCAAGAATAGAAACCATTATAGTATTCGTTCTGTCTCTTAAGTAACTCTTGTGTATTGGTCGTCCAATATTGGTTAATCGCCCTATTAAGAGCGTGAGCGAATCTCTCTGCCATTATATCTCTATTAGGTCCGTAAGGTATATAATCTGCCCATTCTCCGCAGGTTTCAGGTAAGGCACCGTGTCCTGTTGTAACTACTTTACATCCCGAGATCAATGCTTCGATTGCACTTATACAACTTGTTTCTTCAAAGGTATTAGGATAGGCAAATATGTGTGCTTTCTTAACAGTATCTCGCACTATATCGTTAGTGGCATAGCCGTGATATGTGATGCCCGGTGTATTCCTGCACTCTTCCCATAGGTGATCAAATTGACCTTTGGTCTGTTCTTCAAACTTAGGTCCATATATCTTAGTACTAGAAAATACATCGAGTTCTACATCAGAACGATTCAACAGCTTAAATGCCTTGATCAATATATCCAACCCTCTCCAAGGAGTTGAAGTGTATACTAACTTAAACTTCCCTTGTTCTCTAGGAATCCATTGGCACGGTTGGCTGGCATTTTTTATGACCATACATTTATAAGCAGGCATCTTGAACTCTTTTAAGAACTTTTCATATTGCCAATGGCTAACCCAAACGAAGGCATCTATTTTTTCTACAAACTTAGGATCTCCCATCAGAGCTACAGTTTCTTCGTTAGTGTTTAACTGTTGCCATAATATATTTTTTTTAGTAGGATCTATATATTGAGGATCGCAAAAACTAAGGATTAGATTAACTTTATCTTTGTAGCCGGTTTTCAACAGTTTATCAACTGTATAATACATGAGCTCACTTCCGCCTAATGGTTTCATAGTGCCTCCGCAAACTTCATAAGATTATCATAGATTTTTACTTTTGGTTGTAATAATCTATAGATAGGATTTTTGAGTTTTTCAGCGGTCTTCTGACCTTTACCGGTTAACACTAGTACAGGAGTAGCGCCGGCTTTGTCTGCCATGACTAGATCTTCGATACTATCTCCGACATATACTCCCCCGGAGATCTTTACCCCCGGACTATTAGACTCAGCATGTTTGAATAAACCAGTATTAGGTTTAGCATAAACATCTTCTTTACGACTACTGGTGTTATACCATATACCGTCAATACTAGTGCAGCCTGCCTGTCCTAATAGCTGTAGCATGTGTCTATTACAATCTTCGACCTGTTCTATCGTTACTTTTTTCTGCACGACTCCTGGTTGATCAAACAATATTACTATCTTGTGTCCTTTACTGCGTATCAAAGCTACTGCTCTAAATGATCCATCTATAGGGTTGAATGTGTCTGGACCTGTGATAGCATCTCCGCATTCTACCATGACACCGTCTCTATCTAATGCGATAGTGTATTTGTCAAAGGTTGTAGGCATCTGTAGAGGAGTATAGACGCCTACCCCCTGTTGTTCTGCTATCGGTGCGTTGGTAACTATGCTTTTTTCTACACTAAAACGTCCCATGTGATTACTCGTATAATGATTTAATATCGGGCGGTGTTGCTCCGCCATATCCAGTCGGAGACATATTTTGTCCTTTCTGCATATTGTCGTACCAAGCTTCAAAGTTTCCAGCAAATCTCTTGGTTCCTATATGCCCGCAGGTTATAGTTGGGTCTAACCAAACCGGTATGCCACCGTCGTTTAGTTTCTGGCATACTAGTATATCTTCGCTAAAAATCTCGCCGTTTTTAATCTCTACATCAAATATCCAACGACGCACTTTTCCTTGATCTTTTTCTTCGTAAGGCGTGCTGTTATCCCATAGATACTGTACGGCAGCCTTGGACATACGTAAGAATCCTGTACCTAATCCTTCTGCATGTATTAAACCATTGCTAGGATCTCTCGATCTCTTGGTATCTAATATCTTGGCCACATATTGTTCTAGATCACCTTTTTTACGATATGTTCCACCGACTACATCTACCGGATGGTTCAACAACTTAAAAAATTCCTCAGGTACCCAATCTATATCACTGTCGATAAACACTATATCATCAAATCCACTTTCTATCATTATGCCCATGAGATCGTTCCTAGCACGCTGTATCAGGGCATCATAACTTAACCATATAGGCATGATCTCTATACCTAGTTGTAGTCCCATGCGTATAGTCTGGATGAGGCTGTTGGCATACCACACTTCGATACGACCGTCATAACATGGAGTTCCTATCAATACCCGCCGAGGTTGATTCTGGGGTGCTTGAGGTTCCTGTAGTTGTTTGTTAAATTTTCTGCTTATTCTATCCATAGTATTTGTCTCTTTATATGATCAAAATCAAACTTCCAGAAACTCTGTCCAACATTTTGTTGCCATAGATCTGATGGGATGATCGGTTTTCTCTGTTTATATTCTACTTTTTTCCTAACTGTATGTAGACCCTTTATGTTGGTAGCTTCATCAAACTCGTCGTAGCTATCTTCGACATTATCAAAATCGTGATCATAGTAGGGTTCGTTTAAGAAACCATATATCGTTTCCATAGTTTCTTGTGGCCTTTTAGATAGCGCATCATAATCGACTACGCACAACATATCTTTTTCATTGCTGAAAAGGGCCTGTTTTAGACAGGTAATAGGACCTGCTACATATCCGTTGTTTGGATCCATCAAAGATTGAGATCTATGATATACCGTGCCTAGATCTTGGTGATGATATAAGGCTTTTATCGTATAGGGATTCTTGGCATTGAGCTGTTCAAAACTGTCCAATATCCAAGGCACATCCCTTATACAGATGATGATCTTGCTACCGGGGAATAGATCTCTTACCAGTGGAGTCTGCGAAGTCCAGGCACGATTAGTATTAAAACATACTTCATTACCATCTTCGTAAAATGCCTTAAAAAGACCTTTGATCAACCTTTGGCGTTTTTCTATAGGTACCGCAGACTCCATACCTACGCTGGCGTGTGTAGTGGTTAATATGTTCCTGGCATAATCATGCAATGGATCACTTATCTGTGCGGTAAATCTAGGATTTTGTTTTAGGATTGATGTTAATAACGTAGATCCACTACGCGGTAATCCTGATATAAAATGATATTTTTGCATTTATTTTATTATTAGCTTTCCTACTTCTGATAGATATAGATATTTTATATCCGATCTTGCCAGCGTGTCAATGGCATCTTCTAGTGTTTCAACCAAAGGATCACCGGCTAGATTAAAACTGGTATTAAACAACATAGGAACTCCGGTCATCTTATAAAACGAGTTAATCAGATTATAGTAGTCTATATTGTCACCCTTACTTACTGTTTGTACACGGCATGTTCCATCTACGTGAGTTACAGCAGGAATCTCTCCTAGTTTACTAGGTAATACATTGATGGCATACATCATAAATGGGCTAGATTTCAAGCCTCTCATCTCAAACCATTCGTGCGCATATTCTTCCAATACACTTCCAGCGAATGGTCTGAACCATTCACGACCCTTGACCTTGTTTACAAAATCTTTACCATTAGCACCGCGAGGATCAAATAAGATACTTCTATTACCTAATGCTCTAGGGCCTGCTTCGGCACTTCCCCTAAACATGGCCACGATATTTTGATCGACCAATAACTGTGCGATATCATCAGGTGTGACATCATCCACGACCTTAAGGTTTTTACTATGTATCGCTTTGAGATCATCATATGACGGCTCTAGGCCTAGATATAAGGTAGTAAGAGGATTAGGAATAGTGCTGTTGCTATGTAGATGCCATGCTAAAAGCGCCAGACCTAGTGCTGTTCCACCATCGTGTGCTATGGGATCTACATAGATATTAAGCTCGGGAAATCTTTCTAGGTAATAGTAGTTGGCTACACAGTTAAGTCCATAGCCTCCTGCGATAACCACATTCTTTTCTCCTGTCTTCTGTACAGCTAACTCGATGATATCGCCCAGTTGTTCCTGCGATTCTTGCTGTATGTGCCAGGCTAGATTCTTGTCTATATCACGGACCTTACTGAAATCATGATGCCATACAGATGGATCTTGGGTCCTGCGCAAGTATGTAAATCTATTTTCATCTATTAGAGCACCGGCCGGATACATAGGTTGCAATAGATTTTTGTTGCCTTTACCTTCTACAAAGAAATTAGGTATGTTAGAGTCATACTTTCCGTAGGGTGCTAGTCCCATGGTCTTACCAGCTTCGATAAAACCAAATCCTAGATAGTTACTGACAGCTTCATAGGCTTTAGTGATAGTGACAGAATTATCAAACTCCTGTACTCCGTTGTCAAAATATCTAGCACTACCGTCAGCATAGCGTTTATACACGGTATCAAACCCATTGGGATAACTGCACTTGTAGATGCTTTCTGTTTCAAATCCACTGGTAACAGGACTATCTTCTGCGTCGCCCATCTTGGCGCTGTGTACACTACCGGCACCATCGGCTATCACTGCTACAGCAGTAGTGAATCCACTATTATAAAAAGCGCCTGCGGCATGTCCAAGATGATGCTGATGTCCAAGATTAGTTACTTTTACCTTGGGATTAAACTTGCGGACCAGTGCTGTATAAGCATCTTCATAGGTCCAAGGTAGTTTGACTAGGTCGGGGCTGGTTCCGCCGATCACTAGTTCATCTACATGTGTGCTTTCTAACACAGTCAACATAGCACGGAAAGGATTGCCGTCATATTTCATACGGCTTAGACGTTCTTCTTCTGCGTAGAATACTACCTTGCCATCCGATACCAATGCCGCTGACCCATTATGTCCAGGATTAATCGCTAGTATATTATACATTATTTTGTTTTCTCTATGTCTGCTACGATCATGTTGTAGATATTAGTGATTTCACTCTCATCAAAATCCATCATAGTATCATTATAACGATCTGCTAACACGCTGTCTAGTCCAGTGATACGTATCGGACTGTATTTTTTCTGTCCTGCTTTCTCTATGATTTGGAAATAATCTGGATAGCTGGTATTGACAGGGAACGTGCTACCAAATATAACAGTTCCTGGACAACCTACTGCACGTGCCATATGTTGTCCCACCGAATCTACCCCTACGAAATAGTCAGCATAGCTGATCAATGATGCCCACATGCGTAGGTCAGTCTGTGGAGGTAACTTGACTGTGTAACTGTCGGTGGTGATCTGTAGTTGTTGCTCTCCGAAAAATATCATGTTATACCTAGCGGCCAGTTTCTTAGTCAGGCTGATATAGCCATCTGCGCTAAGGCTACGGCTGGCGCTGTCGATGACATCATTGCGATCCAAGGTAGCACCTCTACCGAATGGTTGTATCACGATAGTTTTGGCTTTCTGCTGTTGCTGTTTGACATCAGCTATGGTATTGACTGCCCATTTTTCTTCAGTCTTGCTGAATATCATCTTAGGAATACCTAGATCACTATGATCTGTAGTTCCATTGATCTCTCTATCAAACCCTTCTACTAGACTGATCTCTTGGCGGAAGTAAGCAGGTAGCCTATAGGGCTCAGGAGTCATGATTAGATCTGCTTCTTTGATCACATTGTCCCAGATGCCTTTGGTGTCTGCGCCATAGGTACGATCTTGTAGTTCCGGAATGCTCCAAAGTAGATAGTCCCAAGCGGGTATGATCAGCGCCCAATCTAGGGTTGGGTTGAGTCTGTTGAATTTGAGTAATGCGGGTATTGCCGCGATAACACGGCCTGCGCCGCCATCGATGTAGATTATTGTTTTTGCCATTGAATCCTCTGATTGATACAGTAATATATACTGATAATTATCAGAAGTCAATGGCCTGGCGGATTTATTGTGGTTCTACTAGGCTACGTAATCTATCCACTTCGATACTGAGTTCTTGGATAGCACGTACTAGTACTGGTAAAAGTTTACCCGGAGTAGCTTCTAGCCTCGATCCATCTTCGTTACTGATGATCAAATTCAAGTAATCAGTAGCTGTGAATTTCTTTTGGACCTCATCTAGTTCCTGGGCGATAAATCCAGCTTCTGGTATTCCTACCTTGGCTCCGTCCCTCATATTCCAATCGAACTTAACTGGACGTAGTGCGCGAACGAATTCTAATCCAATCGGTAGTCCACAGATATTAGTCTTATCTCTGCAGTCTGATAGTGCTGTTATGCTAGTTTGCTGTGCACGTATAGTGGCGATCGAGCTATTACCTAGCGTAATGGTATTACTACATGTTGCGGCTAATCCTACAGCACCATTACCTAAG
>Ga0164296_1001947_pt1 | contig 21133 bp, 18 predicted proteins | sample GEODES057metaG_FD_113533 | JGI IMG/M metagenome (GOLD analysis project Ga0164296, IMG submission 113533) | Dystrophic lake water microbial communities from Trout Bog Lake, Wisconsin, USA - GEODES057 metaG | ecosystem: Environmental > Aquatic > Freshwater > Lake | place: USA: Trout Bog Lake...
CATGCGCGCGACGTGAAGGTGTTGAAAGAATATGACGACGGCAAGGGCAATATGGTTCGCACCATTCAATATGAAGAAGGTAAAAACAAGATCACTGAAACTATTTATGTGCCCATTCACCCTATGGTAGTAAAAAAGATCCCCATAGACCCTGATACCTTGAACCGCGATTCGCTGATGATCGTTGTGAATAAGGGTAAGTATGATCTGGAACTGTTTTATAGAAAGAAATTAATACGCAGCTACAAAGCTGTCTTTGGCCCCAAACCGCTGGAGGATAAATGTGTGGAAGGGGACAGATGTACCCCGGAAGGATGGTTTAAAATTGCCGCCAAAAATGCTGTGAGCAAGTACCATAAGTTTCTGTTGCTCGATTATCCGAATGAAGGGTCTGTTGAGAAATTCAACAAACTGAAGGCAGCAGGTAAACTGCCCGCCAATGCCAAAATGGGAGGAGACGTAGGGATACACGGCATATGGAAGGGCGGCGATGATATGATAGCCATGGGTGTGGGGTGGACCGATGGTTGCATAGCTATAAATAATGCCGACATTGACGATCTGTTTGCTTTGGTAAGCGTGGGTACAAGAGTATATGTAAGAAAGTAACAAATCCGCTTGGCGATATTGTTTTGTGTCGGGCAGATAAAATGCGCTAAAATATTGTTGATTTATGAAAAATGGACTGATACTGTGGTTGCTGTTCTTTCTGGCCGGTCATACATGGGCAAAGCAGGCAGATTTGGTGTTTTCGGGCACTATCGGTAAATACCCCATTGTGATGAAAATAACCTTGGACGACTCTGAATGTGGTGGTGAATATTTTTATGAATCGTCAAAAAGGGACATTGAAATTGTGGGTGTGAAAAAAGGGGGAAGCTATTATTTGGTAAATCTGCGGCGCAACTATGACCGGGGTACAGACGATACAACAGAGTCCTTTGCGCTTACCGCCGCAGGAAATGGCAAGTTGAAAGGAACATGGACACAACGTAATAAGAAAATGGATGTAGTGCTGAGGCCGCTTGATGTAGCGGCTATAGTGCATCCGTATGCATCGTATACGGCAGTTAAGGCGCAAAAGCGGAATGACCCGTATGCGTATAAGCGTTCGTCCTTATACGCAATTGTGAGAGACTCTTCCGTGCAAAAAGGTTCTTTTAAGCTCGACTACTTTCACGTAGACAAAACTGGAGTACATATGTTCACCATCGCGGCAGGGCTTGACGCTGCCGCAGCGGCAAAGATCAATGAACAACTGAAGGATGTGCTGATCACGTTTGCAGATGCGGCATATAGTTGCACTGCGCCGGATGGTAGCGGCTCATTTGATTTTGACATCACAGGCTGCTTCCTCACCCCGCAGTTAGTAAGCGTCATTTATCATTTAGGCTATGACTGCGGTGGTGTCCATCCCGATGATGCCGAGGAAGCGCTGAATTTTAATGCTGTAACGGGCGAAGCTCTGGAGCTCGAAGACGTGCTGCATTTGGCAGGCCCGCCTCCAACCGACAAGAATGGGTCTGATTTTGCCGCGTACCGTGATGATGTGTATGTGCCTAAACTGATGGCCCTGCTCAAAAAACTTTTTCCGAAGTTCATGGTGAGTAAGGATAATTGTGATTATGCCACACCTGAAGTCTGGACATTTCCCAAATGGTATTTCACGCAAAAAGGCATTCAAATTGACCCTGATTTTCCCCATGTTTCGGCTGAATGTGGCTACCCGGATTGGTCTGAAATACCCTATAGCGAACTAAGAAAATATTTGGATCCTGCTAAGAAGATCATGTTGCCATAACAATAGCACTGATATGTTTCAGTTGGCGATCCTTTGCGTTGGTGAACGTTTGGCCGGGCTGCAATCTTCAGATCGCCATCACCCATTGCCCCTTATCACGCGCTTCATTTCCATCATGTCTTTTTCTATGTCAGCCAAACGATGGTAAATGGCTATGGGTTCTGTAAAGTCGGTGCTGATCTTCAGCTTGGCCATCCATATTTCAGCAATTTCTTCAGGGCTTACTTCCAGTACCGGAAATTCGTCGCGGTGCTCCACCGTATCCGATTTCAAATACAGCTTCCCCTTGTCTTTCAGGCGGTTGAAGACGCGCTTGATCGCTACGCCGCCCTCATGTACCACTATGTACACCTGATTATCAACCACATCGTTGGGGTGCTCCACCCATTCGCCTATCACGCGGTCGCCCGATCGGATATTGGGCGCCATAGATACGCCTTCCACTTCAAACATGCGGAAAGTACCATTATTAAGGCCGGGCATACTGAATGCAGGTAAGGATTCCACATATTGTTTATCGCCATAGCCGAGCAGATAGCCTGCACGCGCCTTTACAGGCACATACAGAATATTTTCGCGGCCGCTGTTGTCAACGGTGATCACCATTGGCATGCCATTGGGCTTCGGGGTCGGCATTTTGCCTGCCGCAGCCTCTTGTTCCAGGTCTTTCGACATCAGATCGTCCAATGTAACGCCAAAATAGTTGGCAAAAGCGATCAACAGGTTCACATTGGGCTCGCTGAATCCGGTCTCATAATTGGTAAGGGTGGTTCGGCCTATTTTGATGTCTGTGCTTACAGTGTCCTGCGTTTTTCTGGATTTCTTTCTTAAGAATTTCAGATTGTTGGCTATATGCATGGTGCAAAATAATAAAAAGCCATGAAATTTGACAAAATAAAAAACCCCGGTAATTCCGGGGCTTGAACTATTATATCAAAAACACCAAATTATGCGTGCATCATCTGTTGTTTTTCCTTTCCGCGTTTCACCTGATTCACTAATGAATCGAACGCATGGTCGAACGACTCTTCGAACGTCTTGCTTTGAACCTTGACGAAGTAAGAATGCTTGGGCACATACACCTTTATTTCGGCTATCTTATCCTTGATCTGGTGCGCTACATTATCAAGCTTCAAATATACTTCCGTACTGATGATCTTGTCATGATAAGTGGTCAGTTTGTTGATCTTAGAATTGACATGATCCAGTAACCGCTGGTCTGCATCAAAATGCAATGTTTGGATTTGAACGTTCATGATTCTGATTTTTAGTTGTTAATAAATGTTTTAAGCCCGAGGGTGGTTGAGCTGATGTATTTGTTTAAGTTTATCAATATTGCTATGCGTATATATTTGGGTAGCGGCAAGGCTGCTGTGTCCCAGCAGGTCTTTTATGGCCTGTATGTTGGCGCCATTGTTCAGCAAATGGGTGGCAAAAGTATGGCGCATCACGTGCGGGCTTTTTTTATGCAGGGTGGTCACAGTGGTCAGGTACAGCTTTACTATGCGGTACACGTAACCGGCATACAGGGGGTCGCCCGTATCCAATATCAGCAGTAGTTCAGTGTCGGCATCGGGAATTTCTTTTTTTGCCTCCAGATAGTGCCGCATGGTATCCAGCAATGACTCGCTTACCGGTATCAACCGTTCTTTGTTGCCCTTCCCCAATACTCTTATTTGTTTCAGGCTCCATTCTATATTTTGCACTTTCAGGCCCAACAATTCGCTGCGGCGCATGCCGGTGGCATAAAGAAGTTCACAAATGAGCCGGTCTGTGAAGCCTTTAAAGCCTTCTTCAAATTGTATATCGTCGAGTAAGTGTTGTGTTTCTTGTTCTTTAAGCCAATAAGGTAGTCGCTCAGGCAATTTCATTGCATGCAGCCTGCTCACCGGGTTTTTGGAAATATGCCCGTTGCGCAATAGGTATTTGTAAAAAACATTGAGGCTGGAGATCTTCCGGTTAATGGTGCGGGCAGATTGATCATCACCCTTTATACCAGCCAGCCAACTGCGTAAATGAAAATGAGTGGCTATACCGGGTGCGTCTATTTGGAAATCTTGCAATAAATAAGCGCAATATTGTTCAAGGTCGGTTTGATAGGCCTTAACAGTATGCGCCGAATATCGCCTTTCGAATTTTAAATAATGTAGGAAGTCCTCTATTTGATTATTTACCATAATCCTAACGCACCCCGTCCTTCATCGTAAGGGAATATAAAGTTAGGAAACTAATTTTGTTATTACAAACTTAGTAACAAATAAATTATTACGGTATATTAATTTTGGATTAATTATTCCACGGTACCAATAGCCAATTGCTGCTTGTAAACCGCTTTCAGCACTTCAGTGCGGCGTTTTACCGATGGCTTGGTGAATGACTGCCTGTCGCGCAATTTGTTGAGAACACGAGATTTTTCGTACTTCTTTTTGTACTTTTTAAGCGCTTTGTCTATGTTTTCGCAATCTTTTGAATCGATGATCAACATGTGAAATAATTCCCTTTTGTTGTTTTGGGACTGCAAATGTAGAGACTAATTTTGGATTTACAAAAATAAAAAAATAAATATTGGCCTTTTTTGTTGAAAAAATACCCCTTTTTGTCGCTTTTTTTTTCTGTAGGTTTGTATCAAAATATTTAAGCAAAGATATGAAGCGTTTTCTTATTGCTGTATTGGCATTGATGCCACTGCTGAGCTATAGTCAGGATGAATTAATAAAAAAAATATCAAGTAATAAGCGGTATGATGATGCACCGGCGCCCGATGATCAAAAATACCATTTTACTACCGTGATCGATCTGGACCATACAAGTGTCAAGAATCAAGCCAGCTCCGGCACTTGTTGGAGTTATTCTACCAATTCGTTTTTAGAAAGTGAGATGCTGCGCATGGGCAAGGCACCCGTGGAATTGTCGCCGCTGTTCAGCGCACATTGTGTATATATGGACAAAGCCGAAAATTATGTACGTATGCACGGTGCCGTTTCATGGGGTGATGGCGGAGAATGTCATGACGTGATCAATATGTTGACTAAGTATGGCGCTATGCCGCAATCGGTGTATACCGGACTCAACTATGGTACTAATAAAAATCAGTTTGCCGAGTTTCAGACCATGCTGAAGGCTATGTTGGAAGCGGTAGTATCCAATCCAAATGGCAAACTCACCACAGCTTGGCAGAAGGCTTATAATGCGGTGCTGGACAGCTACCTGGGTGCCGTACCCGAAACTTTTAAATTTGAGGGCAAGACCTATACGCCGAAATCTTTTGCCAAAGAGGTGGTAGGCATTCATCCCGAAGACTATGTAGAGCTTTCCAGCTTTACCTATGCACCTTACTATAAAAAGACCATGATGATGGTTCCGGACAATTGGTCGTTCGACAGATTATATAATGTGCCGCTCGATGATATCACTGCTATCATAGATCACGCACTGGATAATGGCTTTACTGTAGCATGGGCAACCGACGTAAGTGAAAAATATTTTAGCTGGAAAAACGGTGTGGCATATGTGCCTGTAAAGAATTATGAGGATATGGACGACACTGAAAAGAAACATATGTTCGACGGGCCTAAAGAAGAACGTTTCGTGACACCGGAAATGCGTGAGACAGCGTTCGATAATTATGAAACTACCGATGATCATGGCATGCACATTGTAGGCATGGCCAAAGATCAGAATGGTAAAAAATACTACATAGTAAAGAATTCATGGGGCGAAAAAAATGACTACAAAGGTTATATTTATGTGACCCGCGAATTTGTCAGGTATAAGACCACTGCCATACTGCTGCACAAAAGAGGTTTGCCCGAAGACATCAGGCAGAAACTCAATTTGTAGACGCAGGGTCAAAATGAGGCTTTAGGGCTGAACTGCCTCATTTTGTAGCTACTCACCAGCCTAAAAAAACAACCAAAATGGTATTTCTGATTCTGGGTATCCTGTTTTTCATCGTGGCCAATGTATTGGCTAAGATGGGAGATCAGGCACATCATTTCGTAAAACCGTCGCGTGGGGCGGGTTTCTTGCTTGTTGTGGTAGGAATACTGAGCATGAGTATGGTGCAGATAGATGTGGGCAATGTGGGTATCCAAAAGCTGTTTGGTAAGGTGCAGAACGATGTACTGGGTGCCGGGTTGCACATTGTGAATCCGTTTGTAGAGATCGTGCGTGTAGATACCCGTACACAGAACTACACCATGAGTGCCGTGCACGATGAAGGTGACAAAGCCGGAGATGATGCTATCAGAGTATTGTCGGCTGATGGTTTGGAAGTGACCATTGACCTCACCGTGCTATACCGGATAGTGCCGAATGATGCACCTGAATTGCTCAAAGAGACCGGGCTCGATTATAAAGACAAGATAGTGAGGCCTATAAGCCGTACCAAGATACGTGATAATGCTGTGTACTATGATGCTGTTTCCCTATATTCAACCAAGCGCGACGAGTTTCAGCAACGGATATACAAGGCAATAGAAGATGAATTGCACAAACGTGGATTGTTGCTCGAAAACCTGCTGGTGCGTAATATAACCCTGCCTGTATCGGTGAAGAACAGTATTGAGGCCAAGATCAATGCAGAGCAGGACGCGCAGAAAATGCAGTACGTATTGCAAAAGGAAAAGCAGGAGGCAGAACGTAAGCGCGTAGAGGCGCAGGGTATTGCCGACTATCAGCATATCATCAGCGAAAGCCTTACCGATAAGCAGTTGCAGTATGAGCAGATCAAGGCTATGAAAGACCTCGCCGCCAGCACCAACGCCAAGTTCGTGATCATGGGCAAGGGTGGTGCGCCACTGATACTTGATACAAAGTAAACCGGCTTCAGAATGATTAGTGAACGAATTCAGCCTTTGTTGGTGTTGCCGCCTTTGTTGGTGTTTTTCACCAACAAAGAAATAGACCATTCTTCAGGCGCCTTTGTTAGTGTTCTTCACCAACAAAGAAATATTTCATGCTTCAAGCGCCTTTGTTGGTGTTCTTCACCAACAAAGATCCAGACTACATGTGCAAGTCAATATACATACCGCGTCTCGTGTTCACCCATATGCCTTGTTGGTGAGGAACACCAACAAGGGCAGGGATTTCAGACCGCCTGAGAAATTTCCACTTTGAGGGGAGATCGCGATACCCAATGCCGCCTTTGTTGGTGTTCTACACCAACAAAGAGCCACGCAACATGTGGATGTCTGCCTGCATGCCGCGTCTCGTGTTCACTCATATGCCATGTTGGTGAAGAACACCAACATGGGCGGGGATTTCAGACCGCCTGGGAAATTTCCACTTTGAGGGGAGATCGCGATATCCGATGCCGCCTTTGTTGGTGTTCTTCACCAACAAAGAGCTAGGCAACATGTGCAAGTCAATGTACTTACCGCGCCTCGTGTCCACTCAGATGCCTTGTTGGTGGAGAACACCAACAAGGGCAGTAACTACGTGCTGCGTCTCGTGTTCACACATATGCCTTGTTGGCGATGAACACCAACAACGGGCAGGGATTTCAGACCGTCTGGGAAATTTCCACTTTGAGGGGAGATCGCGATATCCGATGCCGCCTTTGTTGGTGTTCTACACCAACAAAGAGCCAGACAACATGTGCAAGTCAAGGTACTTGCCGCGTCTCGTGTTCACTCATATGCCTTGTTGGTGAAGAACAAGGGCAGGAACTACATGCCGCGTCTCGTGTTCACTCATATGCCTTGTTGGTGAAGAACACCAACAAGGGCAGGAACTACCTACTGCGTCTTGTGCTCACCCATTGCTATTTTATGAACCGGTGAATTGCTTTATCAGCATTATCCTGAAATACAATATTGTGCAAATCAGGATAAAAAGTGCTCTGGTCAACCACGTCACCCGATAACTTACCTTCCTTACTTGCATAAAAGACACCACTTCTATACTGATCTTCGGAAATACCGGCTACAAAGCGTTTGACACCTACTTCCAGTTTATGCACCATTCCTCCCATCAATGGAAACACAATCGGCATCATAAAATATTTCAGCATAAATCGCATTGCCGGGGGCAAATTATCTGGTGCAGCAGTTCCCTTAGTGTTCCCGGGACTCATAACCACAAATTTTAGGTCAGGATATTTTCTTGCCATGGATAACGTCCACATCGTTCCAACGTACTTAACATATCCGTAAGCTTGTGTTACATCGAACTTGTTACCAAAATATGAACCATCAAGAACAGCAGCAAACTCCTCCACAGATGAAGTCTTCATTGCAACCGGTTTCATACCGAGACTCTTTACTCCCGGTACTGCTTCTGCACTTACGTAAAGCACTGTTTTTCTTAATTTGCCATATTTTATTAGTTCGTCAACTAGCACTACATGGCCCAAAATATTAGTTGCGGCTAATTCGTTCATTCCGGAAGATGTAACGTGTTCGGCAGTTTTACCTACCATCCCACCTGCATTAAGAATTATAGCATCGATAGGCTCCTTTATTTTTTCTACGGTTTTTCTTACCGAATTTACATCCGAAACGTCACCAATAACAATTTCAAAGATATTTCTTCCAGTTTGCTCCTCAAGGTCCTTTTTAGCTGCCTCGGCTCTCGCCTGATTTCTGCAGAAAAGGATGACCTTTTTTGTTTCTTTTATCAGTGCTAACTGTCGGGCTGCTTCTTTGCCAAGCCCATTATTTGCTCCGGTAATTAATATGCTTTCGTTCATTGTTCTGTCTTTTTGGTTGAAGTAAATTATATGTTTATGTGTATTAAAGGTTTCACGAGTTAACGATGATTCTATTCATTACGATATTGATAAAAACAGACCGTTCTGTCTGAGGTTAAGCTGAAAAAAAAATTACAACAGTTTTAAAGCAATTTTATGTGCTGCAACAGCGGGCCATGAATTGCCAAATACTTTGCACGACATCACTGCTCCGTCAAATAATATATAAATACCGTCGGCCAAGCTTTCATTTTTTTTCATTTCATCCGCTATCATTGCATCAGATCTTAATATTTCAGCAAAGAACGCACGAATTGCATTTTTTTGCTGTCTTACCATGTCATAAACACGCACATTTTCCATCGGAATTTCACCCGCAATATTTAGGAAATTACAACCACAAAACTCTTTAGAGTCAGCATTTTCAGATAAATAACCGAAAATGACAGAGACTTTTTCCTTCGCTGTTAATTGTGTAAATGAAATGTGCCTTAATCGGCTCATTGTTTGTTCAAACACCATCTCCAAATATCCAATCAGCAGGTCTTCTTTCGACTTGAAGTGCTGGTATAAGCTTGCCTTAGCCACATCCGCCTCAGCTACAATTTGATTGATTCCGGTTGCTGTATAGCCCTGATGGTAAAACAATCTGGAAGCAGTATCCAATATTTTTTTGCGTGTGTCCATTTTCTAAGATGGTGCAAAGGTATATTATTGTTTTAAAAACAAACCGTTCTGTATGAAAATTATTATTTTGTATGTATACGATTTTTCCAAAGAAAATCGACAAAGATCTCCTGACAGTTTCGGTGTACTAGTCCCCCGTTGAAGGGGAATTTTTCCGACGTTCTGGTATTTTTCGGTGGTTTTTTGAAATGTCCGTGATACACTATTCCCCCGTTTGAAGGGGGTGACGCACGAAGGGCGCCGGGGGAAGTTGTGATAATATGTTACGATACCATGCAACACCGGCAAACATCTCCTACCAACCGCGGCTGCGGTTGGTCTTCCCCCTTCAAAGTGGGAATTTTCTCCGAGAGTCTGGCATTTGGGGTTTATTTGCACTATTGCTGCCTTTGTTGGTGTTCTTCACCAACATAGACTTTGACTTGATGTGAAAAAGTCAACTGAAAAAAGGAAACACACGAAAGGACATACACTTCTCACAATAGCATTTTTTTGCCTGTGTTTTAACCCTACATCCCCCGGATCGCTTTCAGCGATCCACCCCCTTCGAAGTGGGGATTTCCCCGGCAGTCTGGTGTTTTGTTTGTTTTTTGAAGTGGTCGTGATACCCTATTCCCCCGTTGAAGGGGGGCGCGCACGAAGGGCGCCGGGGGATGTAGTGATAATATGTTACGATACCATGCAACACCCGCAAACATCCCCCTGACCAACCGCGGCTGCGGTTGATCTTCCCCCTTCAAAGTGGGAATTTTCTCCGAGAGTCTGGCATTTGGGGTTTATTTGCACTATTGCTGCCTATGTTGGTGTTCTTCACCAACAAAGACTTTGACTTGACATGAAAAAGTCGCCAAAAAAGTAAACATATGAAAGGACCTACACTTTGCGATAATGGCATTTTTTTGCCTGTGTTTTAACCCTACATCCCCCGGATCGCTTTCAGCGATCCACCCCCTTCGAAGTGGGAATTTTTCCGACGGTCTGGATTGTTTTGAATTTATTTTTTTAGGTTGCAGTGATACCCTATTCCCCCATTGAAGGGGGTTGCGCAGGAAGTGCGCCGGGGGATGTGGCGATGACATGTTACGACGCCAAGCAACACCTGCAAATATTCCCCTACCAACCGCCGCTGCATCACATATTAAAAAGGATACCCGATCGACACATTGAACACTATGTTATTGGCTCGCCAGGTGGGGTCATAAAAGTCAATTTGATTGATCACCCATCCATCATTCTGCGGTACATAAGGCTTTTTTAGTAGAATGGCCATATCTGTACGCAATGTGATAAAGGCTATGTCGAATCGTAAGCCTATGCCTGCATCCATGGCAATGTCCTGTCCCAGTGTGTTGAATTCAAAATTACCACCCGGAAAACCTGCATCGGGCTGCGCCAGCCATATATTGCCTGCATCGGCAAACAGAGCACCGTTCAGCTTTATAGCGCCTGCAAAGATCGGTGCTATCGGAAAGCGGTATTCGCCATTAGTCTCCAGTTTTATATCGCCGGTGAGGTCTATCGATGTTGGGTTTTGTTGATCTACCGCATTATAATAGCTTCCCGGCCCCAGACTTCTGATGCGCCATCCCCGTAGTCCGTATGGGCCGCCTGCAAAGTATTGCTTTATATAGGGTAAGGTAGTGGAGGCGCCATAGGGTATGCCTACACCGCCATAGAAGCGCATGGCGAACACCGATTTTTTTACATTGAAATAGTGACGTACATCAAAATCAAATTTAGTGTATTGTGCAAACTGAATATGGTACAGATCATTGAGCGACGCGCCAAACTGATTGAGCAGGCTCATCAGCCCGCCGGCTTCTTCCAGGCTCAGTTTTAAGTACGTATAGTTTTTGCCGCGTTTTTTCTCGGCATCCGTAAAGGTGAAGGCAATGTTTTCGCCCTCAATAAAATTAGGCTTATAACTGTTTTTCAGATAGGCATTGCTGCTCAGCACTTCTCTGAACGAGTCTGTTTCCAATGGCAAGCGAATGATGTTGACAAAGGCAGGTGAAAGACTCCACGATACCGACCTGTTTTCGCGCCATTTGTAAGTGAAATTGGCGCTGGTGTTCACCAGATTAAAATAGTCAACCCTTTCCATCACATTTTCGCCTACGCTCACTATGGTATGGGGCAGGCTACTATTATCGAACAATCCCTGATTCACAGGTGCCAGAAACTTAGGAAAGTCGATACTGGCATTTACTCCATAGTACTTGGTAAGCAGGCTGAGGTGATCGAAAATGGTTTTACCTGTATTTTCATCATAGGCGTACTCTAAGCCGCCATTGGCTGATATTGTAAGCAGATCTGCCCCCTTGTCCAGATTTTTATCGCGCAGGCTCACACTTAGTTGGTGGCCTAACGAATATGTAGACCCGCTGGAAACTGCATACGTATAGCCATAATCATATTTTTTCAGCCGGTTCATAGTGATCACAAAGTCAAGTACACTGTCGCTCTCCGGGCCTATACGGGCATCTATCCTTATAAACTGAAATATGCCCAGCTCGTTCAGCTTAGCACGGGTCTTATCCAGATCTGCCTGCGAAAACCAATCTCCCGGCGACATAAAGATCCTGCTCAGCAGCACCCGTTCATTCACGTATCGGTTGCGGTATTTAAAGGTGATGCTGTCTATCACGGTTGTGATCAATACACTGTCGTCCATATTGGCCGATCGGTCAAAGTCGGGATAAACTGTAATGCTGCCCACTTTATACCTTATGTAATCGGTAGGATCATCGGTTCGGCGGATGATCGCAGCAACATCCAGTGTTGGTTTTTTGTTGGCTTTGCTGGCGGTAATAAAATTCACAGCATTTTCAAACGGACTGCTGACGTCTTTAAAAAATGTTTTGTCAAAGGTGTCTAATTTAAAAACAATGTTGTCCTGCGAAAAACTGTAATAGCCGCTATTTCTTGCTAATGCAGTGATGCGGCTGCGTTCATCTTCGGCAAGGCTGCTGTTGAAGTCTTTATTTTTTTCCATCCCGCTTTCATCGGCATGTGCCTGCATCAGGTTTTTAATGTCACTGTCATCCACGTCAAACAGTTCTTTATTGATCAGGAAGTTGCTACCGGGATTGACTTTGTATTTTACAAATGCTTTTTTGCCCCTGTATATCACTGTGTCGGTGATCTTGGCATAATAATAGCTTTGATTGAAAAGAAATCCCTTCATGTTCTGAATGGATTTTTGGGCCATAACAGAATCAAAGACCACCGGCCGTTCTACCGATTTTGAGAGTGAGTCATCCGGCTTTAATTTCAACTTCCCATATCGTTTATTATACAACCATAATTTCGATGGGATAAGATTGAATAAATACGTATTTGGTTTCTGAATGATCAGCTTAGATAAGTTGTCCCGCAGCTCTCCCTTGTTATTGATAGGCCTGTCAGTGCTGATGGAAATTGAATTTTTGCGCAGCAGTTTTTGTTGATCGCTCAGGTGTTGGGTACTGTTACACGAAAAGAATGCCAGCGCCAGTAATAACAGGATCAGTTTTTGCGTTAATAAGTTATATCTGGTTGTACCATTCATAGCCGGCTAAGATCATTTCGGTTCAGGGCTGATAGTTTATTGTACAGACTTGTTTTCGCCAAAAAATAAAAAACAGTCCGCAATACAGTAAATTCGCCCTTTACCTAATATAGCGTTGCATTCATGTTGTCTAAACTGCAAAATAAGTACATTCGTTCATTAAGTCTGCAAAAATTCCGTGCTCAGCATGGCGTATTCATAGCTGAAGGTGTTAAAATTGTGGAGGAGTGGTTGCAGAGCAATTGGAAGATACAACATATAGTGGCTGTTGAGGAGTGGGTGGCACAGCACACATCTGCCCTGGCCCGGCATCCTGAGGCGCTGTTGCACGTTGTAAACAATTTTGAACTTGAAGCGTTGTCAGCGTTAAAGACACCCAATCAGGTGCTGATCGTAGTGCAGATGCCTGAGGCGAACAGCACAATTCCTGAGGCAGGCTGGGTATTGGCGTTGGATACAATACAGGATCCCGGCAATATGGGTACTATTATGCGCATTGCCGATTGGTTTGGAATCACTCATATGCTGTGCGCTGAAGGCTGTGTGGATGCTTTTAGCCCCAAAGTAGTACAGGCGGCTATGGGTGCACATTTGCGGGTACATTTACACGTAGGCGATCTTACACAAATACTGCCGGCAGTAAAGCTTACCAAGTATGCAGCAACCCTCAATGGTGCATCATGTATAGGTACTGAGCGAACCACATCCGGTTTGCTGATCATTGGCAATGAGTCAAAAGGTATAGGCCATGAAGTATTGGCGCTTGCCGACAGGCAGGTGACCATTCCCCGCGGACCGGGTTCGGGTGCCGAATCACTCAATGCGGCGGTGGCTACCGGTATATTGTGTGCGCTGTTATTGCCTTGTTAAAATTAAATGCTCAAATAAATTTTTGCCTTTATGGCACGTCTATTGTTTTATGAAAGTAGCAAACGTAATGACTGATATGAAAAAGAAATTTTTGGTGATCGTGTTTTACTTGTTCACCGCATCCGGAGTATTTGCGCAGTCTGTGCTCAAAGTGAGCGCAGTAGACAAGCAACCAATAACCGTGGCGCTCGACGGTCGCCATTTCAACAAACATGGAGAGTCTATTACGGTGGGCGATGTTCCTCCCGGCAGGCATTACCTTAAAATATATTCCTATAGAATGACCCGGCGAGGATACGACCATGAAGAATTGTTGTATGAAGGTCGTGTAAATACCGAAAATGGCATGATGACTGTATTTATTCTGGATCGTGAAAACGGCAATGCAGATGTACAAATGCAGGAGATCAGTCATGGCAACTATGAGAACGGTAACAACGGCATGGCGCAAAACAATGAACCTGCACCACCACCAGTGCCGGCCCCTGCTGCACCTGCACCACCTCCGGCACCATTAGCCTCTCCGGTAGCACATGACAAGATCGTGAGCCTGACACCAAAGAAAATGGAGAAGCTCAAGAAAAAGGTGGAAGAAAAGAAAACAGATACCGAACGGTTAAAGTTGATAAAGGCGGGCATAGCAGGCGAAAAATACTATACCAGTCAGGTGGGCGAAATGATGGATTGGTTGATATTTGAAAGCAGCAAGGTATATCTCGCTAAAGCCAGTTATGCCAATGTGGTTGATAAAGACTATTTCTATAACGAACTTTCCCAAAAGTTTGCCTATAAAAACTCACAGGATGATCTGTCCAAATTCCTGAGTGATTACAAGAGCAATTAGATAATGTGATATTTCCAGTGTACAAATCATTCGAATTTGTTTTCAGGATATACAAGGTTGCACGGTTTTACTGCTCCTTCAATCGCAAAACTCAACAGGTATTAGCGGCCAAGCCTGACTGTAAGCGCAGCCGCTCTATAAACACAGCATAAGATGCGTGAGCCAATAGAGGAAATGCGATATGTACCATGATAGCGGTTGTAACTGCGTATAACAACAAAGCAGCGAAATAAGATTTCTTCAAAACAAAATAGGAAAATTTGTACCTGCATTAAATTTTCTACAGGAGAAATAAGCAAAATAGGAAGTGAATTAGATGCATTGAAATCGTTGCAAATCGGTTTTGACTGGATGCCGCATCTCCGTACTAATATGTTATATCATGGTTGCAATTAGCGTTTAATGATTGTAAAATAAAGTTAATATAGATAAAATGTGACGACGATTACACTTTTATTGAAAAAAAATCCACGCAAATTAATATCGGCATTTACGTATAGTTTGTTATAAATATAAGTTAAAATACTGTTGTAAAATAAATTATATTGTAAATTGCTGAAAAATATATCAGTAGGATAGTTAAATATAAAACATGCGAAAGTAATAATATAATATTTGTTTTATATTTTATAATTCAATCATTATCAGCAAAAAGGCTAACCAAGATCATTGTTTGCGGGTTGTAATCCAAGTACGTTTGCCTTTTAATTCGGGTGTATAGCAAGCTTGGTAATGAATATTTATTGGATGATTGGTTCAAAAATGAAAGAGTTATTTAAACAAGAACATAATATCTGGCTCAAGAAGTTGGAATTGCTTCAGTTGGAGATCGTGTTCCTGAAAAACCATATTGCTGTTATTGTGCAGAAGGACGTAAGTCCTGATACGTTAGAGAAGCTTGAATATTTTCAGACCAATTTTCTTAATAAGGACACGATCATAGCATTGCTGCGCAGAGAGATCAAGCAGCTTGGCGAGCTGATCGCCGATAAACACATTTTTGAGTCGGGCAATACGGCTGATGCACTCAACAAAAGGCAGGATACCTTGCGAAGCGATATCAGTAAAATGGAAATGGAATTGTTGCGGATTAAATCAGATTTTAAAAATCTTCAGATCCTATGAACAAGGTGTTAATGGCTATTGACGGCAATCATTTTTCTGAGGGTGCATTTAATTTTATTTTGGACCTGAACCGGCGCCAACCTTTGGTTGTAACCGGTATTTTTTTATCCAGCAGCGACTATGCCGAGCTACTTTACTCCGTAGGTGGCATTGCGCTTCCGGTTGTAGTTCCGCAACAAGAATTGGATCATGATTTTTCTGAAATGAAGCAGCGTTTCATTGCTGCATGCCACGATAACGGCATCAGTTATATTGTACATGACGACAAGGAGAGCCGGTCTGTAAATGCACTTATAGGTGAATCAAGATTTGCTGATCTGCTGGTAATAGGCAGTGAGATGTTTTATGAGAATCTGGGTATTGATACGCAGAATGACTATATCGAAAAACTCCTGCACCGTTCCGAGTGTCCTGTTATCTTGGTCCCTGAACAGTTCAATATTCCTGAAACTACTATACTGGCGCTGGATGGCAGCCCAAGTTGTGTATATGCCATGAAGCAGTTTTGTTATCTTTTTCCACATATGGCCACAGCTAAGACGCTCTTGGTAAATGCCGGAAAAGATACGCGCATATTCAACGATATGATGTTGGTTGAAGAATACGCCACTTGCCATTTTAAGGATCACACGTTTAAAAAGGTAGATGGCAATCCAAGAAAGTATTTCAATACCTGGATATCTGAGTGCGGCAACACATTTTTAGTGACCGGCGCCTACGGCCGTTCATTGTTTTCAGAAATGCTGCACAAAAGCTTCATCACAGAAACATTGCGCGACCATAAATTCCCCATTTTTATCAGCCATCCGTAGGGAGGCATCAGTTCAGCAACCGCTCCAGTTTTTTCTCATCCAGTACTACTATGTCGCCATGAACAATGTCGATAAGTTGTTCGTCTTTAAAGTCGCTGAGTGTACGTATCAATGACTCTTTGGCAGTGCCGGCAATATTGGCCAGATTCTCGCGGCTTATGTTTATAGCAAAAGGTTTATTCTTGTCGGTCTTGTATTTCTTGCTCAGTGTCACCAAGGTATCGGCTACTTTCTTTCGCAGCGAATTATAGGCGAGGCCCAATAATTGCGCTTCTTTGTCGGTAATATTATTGGCCAGCAGCAGCACAAATTTTTGCATTACCTCCCGGTTGCAGTTGATCAGCTCGTTGAATTCATTCTTGGGGATCATGGCTATTTCGCTGTCCTCCAATGCCTCTGCAGATTCCTTATAAAGATTATCCTCTAATAGGGCAGTGTAACCCAAAAAATCGCCTTCAGAGTACAGCCCTATCACAAACTCCTTACCATCATCGTTGATCTTATAGGTCTTTACCTTGCCTTTCAGCACATAGTACAGACGGGCAGGGTGGTGGCCTTCGGTATAGATCACTTGTTTTTTTCTGAACTTGCTGGTGCTTCTGTTTTCTATAAATGCATCCAGTGCTTCCTTGCCGCTGATCGAAGATATCAATGTATCCAGACCGTTGATGCCTGCAGGCAATTCTTTTTTCAGCAATTCCGATTTGCGCAGCCTGCTTTCTATGGCGTTCAGCAGTTCGGTACCGTTAAATGGCTTGGTGATATAGTCGTCCGCGCCAAGTTCCATACCCTTTCGTATCTCTGTGCGTTCTGCTTTGGCCGTAAGAAATATGAACGGTATATGCTGTGTTTCAGGGTTTTTTTGTAACATATGGATCACGCCATAGCCATCCAGCACAGGCATCATTATATCACATACTATTAGGTCGGGCTTGCCCTCTACTGCAAGTTCCACTCCTAATTTGCCATTGTCGGCAGTAATTACTTTAAAACCTGCCAATTCCAATATCTCCGCCATATTATCGCGGATGTCGGCATTGTCTTCAATGAGCAAAATTGTTTTCATGACGCTAATTTTCTATTTTGAATGTTATGATAAATTCAGTACCCTGATTTACATCGCTGTTGCATTTTATATCTCCGTTCATCAATTCTGCATACTTGCTTACTATGTGCAGTCCAAGCCCCGTGCCTTGAATATTGGTGACGTTCGATCCTCTGTAGAACCGCTCAAACAGGTGTTCCTGATCCTCTTTTGATATACCCAGTCCCGAATCTTTCACCGAAAATGTAAAGACACCTTTTCCAATACTCGTGCTGATCAGGATCTGCGAATTTTCCGGAGAAAACTTGATCGCATTCGATACCAGATTCATCGCTATGTGTTTCAATAAATTAGGATCGAGGCTTACATGGGTCACTCCGGTATGGTTATAAATGATCTTCTGCCCTTTTTTAGATATAGAATTCATCTCATTGGCAAATACGCCTATCAATTCCTTTATGTTGAATTCAATGAAACGAACCTGTATCTTGCCTTCATCGATCTTGCCGAGCGACAGAAAATCATTCAGTATTTCAGTGAGCATGTTTACGGAAGAAACAATACGCTCTATATGTCGCTCACGTTTCGACTGGTCTTCAGTAGCGTGGTACTTAGACACCAGATAAGCTGATGATAATATGGTGCTTAACGGTGTGCGGAATTCATGAGAAGCCATAGACACAAAGCCCGACTTCAACCGGTTAAGGTCTTTTTCTTTTTCCAGGGCCATTCGCAACTGCGCGTCTTTCTCCTCTACTTCCCTTATTTGTGCTTCCAGTTCGTAAACGGTCTCGCTGAGCGATAAGGTTCGTGCCTTTACTATTTCTTCCAACTCGCTGTTGAGGCGCCGTAAAGCATCTTCCGATTCTTTACGAATGGTGATGTCGTTAATGAATGACACGGCAAATTGCTGTCCATCTATTTGGTAATGGCTGATACTGACTTCTACCGGAAATTCGCTGCCGTCTTTCTTTTGGCCATACAGGTCCATGCCCAGACCCATTGGGCGCGAGTGTGCTTTGTGTTCATAAAACTGCTCACGGTGGTTTACATGGGAGTGCATGAATCTTTTGGGGATCAGTACCTCGATCTTTTTACCCAATAATTCGCCGTGTTCATATCCAAACTGTTTTAATGCAAATTGATTCACCAGCACGATCTCTCCCGCACGATTCATAGAGACAATACCTATTGCAGTATTGTTGAATAGTGCGTCAAATTCTTCTTTCTTACTCATCTGCAAAACAGCGGTTAATACTTTTTGATGATTACGAAATGTTATATTTACGGTAGCATAACAAATGTACTGCCAATAACGTGATTTCCAATTTATTTTTTCATTTTTTTCAACTTTATTGTTCCCGTATGCCCCTTTTGGTATACGTTTCAGCGTTTTTTTAATGCCGGGAACTTAAGTGATAAATGATTGAATAATATTTATTTCCGGGCACTTTTAGCACTCAAAACAGTATTCAATATAATTGTAGCTAACGTATTGACGCAGCAGTTTTTACAATACGGAAATTTAGTTTCGATCTTCAGAAATTTATAGATCCTGTGAGTTTTGTTACAGCAATGTATGTGAAAAATGTTTGGCTCATTGCCCGGCTTTATCAGTCGTCGATACATCGGTATGTAGTGAAATTGGTAAAATTTACAATTTTAACGGTCTATACTTATCAGTAATTAGCGGAATGCTATTAAATTTGCGATGTTTGAAACGGAGAAAGGCTGTTTGACCAATGGCCACTCAGACTATTATTTACAACCAAAATCATTTTTTATGAGTTTTATTACGGAGATCATTGCCCGGCAGGTATTAGACAGCCGCGGTAACCCTACAGTAGAAGCAGACGTGATCACAAATGAAGGTGTTATGGGTCGTGCGGCAGTGCCAAGCGGTGCCAGTACCGGAAAACACGAAGCAGCAGAATTGAGGGATGGCGATAAGAAGGCATACATGGGAAAAGGTGTATTGAAGGCCGTTTCGAACGTGAATGACATAATAGCCGAAGAACTGTATGGTATGGATATTACCGACCAAAGGGGAATAGACACAACCATGCTGCAAATTGACGGCACAGCCAATAAATCGAAGTTGGGCGCCAATGCGATACTGGCAGTGAGCCTTGCCTCTGCAAAAGCTGCGGCACAGATCACGGGCTTGCCATTGTATCGGTACATAGGTGGCGCTAATGCGCGTACGCTGCCTGTTCCGATGATGAACATTTTGAATGGTGGTGCCCATGCTGATAATAAAATTGACTTTCAGGAATTCATGGTAATGCCAATAGGCGCCAAGAGTTTCAGCGAAGGTCTGCGTTGGGGTGTGGAAGTGTTTCATAACCTGAAAGCAGTGCTGAAAGAAAAAGGATATAGTACCAATGTGGGTGATGAAGGTGGTTTCGCTCCGGAGATCAAGAGCAACGAAGAAGCCATTGAAACGGTGTTGAAAGCCATAGAGAAAGCTGGTTACAAGCCCGGTAAGGACATTGCTATTGCTATGGATGCCGCGATCAGTGAAATGTATAATGATAAGGATAAGAAATACCATTTTACAAAGAGCGGCGGTAAATCGCTGACCAAGGAAAAAATGGTGGATTACTGGACACAATGGTGCGGTGCATACCCCATAGTAAGTATTGAGGACGGTATGGCTGAAGACGATTGGGCAGGTTGGAAATTATTGACCGCCGCGCTTGGCAGTAAGGTGCAGTTGGTGGGCGACGATATTTTCGTTACCAATCCGGTAATTCTGGAAAAAGGGATCAAGGAAGGTATCGCCAATGGTCTGTTGGTGAAAGTGAACCAGATCGGTACATTGTCAGAGACAATTGATGCAGTATCTATGGCGCAAAACAGCCGTTATAATACCATCATGAGCCATCGCAGCGGTGAGACTGAAGATTCTACGATCGCTGATCTTGCAGTAGCATTGAATTGCGGACAAATAAAGACAGGTTCTGCCAGCCGCAGCGACCGTATGGCCAAGTATAACCAACTGCTGCGTATAGAGCAGGAGCTGGGAGAAAATGCATGGTATCCCGGTAAGAACCTGAAATTTACCCGTTAAAATAAAAAATGGCGCTTGAGCGCAGCATAAATAAAAAGGCTTTGGTCGCTATGTTGGCTAAAGCCTTTTTTAGTGAATAAGATAAAAGAAAAGAACACAATGGACGTAAAACTAACGGAGCATGCGCGTGGTGCAGGATGTGGTTGCAAGATAGCCCCCGCCGTATTGCAGCAAATGCTGAGCACTGAAAAGGTAACGCCTGCAAGCGAAAAACTGTTGGTAGGTTATGGCACTGCTGATGACGCTGCCGTTTATGACATGGGCAATGGCATGGGGCTTGTCAGCACTACCGATTTTTTTATGCCTATAGTGGACGATCCGTATGACTTTGGCCGCATAGCGGCTGCCAATGCCATCAGCGATGTGTATGCTATGGGCGGCACACCCATAATGGCGCTCGCTATACTCGGCTTCCCTATTGATCAGTTGCCCGTTGAGGTAGCATCGGCGATACTGGATGGCGCCAGGGCTATTTGCATTGAGGCCGGCATTCCTTTGGCCGGTGGTCATACGATTGACACCACCGAACCGGTATTCGGATTGGCTGTAACGGGCACGGTTGCTATTGCCAACCTCAAACGCAATAATACACCTATTGCCGGCGATCATTTATTGCTTACTAAGCCATTGGGAAC
>Ga0164296_1001948_pt1 | contig 21130 bp, 20 predicted proteins | sample GEODES057metaG_FD_113533 | JGI IMG/M metagenome (GOLD analysis project Ga0164296, IMG submission 113533) | Dystrophic lake water microbial communities from Trout Bog Lake, Wisconsin, USA - GEODES057 metaG | ecosystem: Environmental > Aquatic > Freshwater > Lake | place: USA: Trout Bog Lake...
CTGGAAAGTCCGTTTTATCGACCAGATCGTCGCCCTGCTTGATCTGCGCGACAATCAGGCCTGAAATCAAAATGTGTCCGCGATGTCCCCGCACACCTGTCCACCATGTCCCCGGTCGGGACACCAGGGTGAGGGCCATGCCGCCCCAGCCGGAGCCGATGTCGAGCACCTCGAGGTCGGGGCGATTGAGGTTCAGTTTGGCGGCGATGTGGCGTTTCTTGGCGATCTGGGCGTCTTCGAGGGTTTCGGCTCCGGTGGGGAAGTAGGCGCAGGAGTATTGCCGGTCGGCGTCGAGGAAGAGGCTGTAGAGTTCGCCGTTGAGGTCGTAGTGGTGGGCGACGTTGCGTTGCGCGCGGTGGGCGGGGTTCCACTGGGCGAGGCGGCGGGTCATGCGGCCGAGGGCGCTGCGCCAGCGCAGGACGGGGGTTTCGCGGGGGGCCTGGGCGTGGTTGCTCATCAGCACGGTGAGCACGTCGTGGATCGAGCAGCCGACCGGTTCGAGGCCGCCGTCCATGTAGCATTCGCCCAGCGCGAGGGCGGGATCGAGGGCGATGCGGCGGATGGCGGCGCGGTCGCGCAGGCGGAAGGTGGCTTCGGGGCCGGCGAGGCCGTTATAGGGGGTGAGCGTGCCGTCGGGCCAATGCACGGTCAGGCGACCGGTGACCACGTGGCGGCGCAGGATCTGGTCCAGCAGTGCGCGCATCTTCCTCTCCCGCGAGAGCGTGATGACCGAAGGTGGGCTCACCGGAGGTCTGAATCACGCGATCAAACAACGCGATCGAGCGGGGTGAATTCGCCTGCGAAAATTCATCCCGCTCGAGCAATCGAAGGAACGAAAACGCGGCAGTTTGATGCGAAATTTGCGGGGGGATCAAGACGAAAACGGCCAGCCCCGGGGGGCTGGCCGTGTCGTAGATATCAAGCGGCCGTGATCAGGCCTGTTCGGCCTCGGCATCGTCGAGCAGGGATTCGAGGCCGACGGCATCGTCTTCCTCGGCGGCCTGGCCAACGGCTTCGCCACGGGCCTGCTTCTCGGCTTCCTCGGGGCTGCGGGCCACGTTCACCGTCACGGGGATCGAGACTTCCGGGTGCAGCACCACGCGGACGGTGGTGAGGCCGAGGGTCTTGATCGGGTGCGGCAGGATGACCTGGCCGCGGTTGACCGAGAGGCCGCCGGCGGTGCAGCCCTCGGCGATGTCACGCGAGGACACCGAGCCGTAGAGGCTGCCGGATTCGCCGGCCTGGCGGATGACGATGACGGAGAGCCCACCGACGCGCTCGGCGACCCGTTCGGCCTCCTCGCGGCGCTTGATGTTCTGCGCTTCGAGCTGGGCCCGCTGGGCCTCGAACTTGGCGAGATTGGACTTGTTCGCGCGGATCGCCTTCTGCTGGGGAAGCAGGAAGTTCCGGGCGTAGCCCGGCTTCACCTTCACCAGATCGCCCATCTGCCCGAGCTTCTCGACCCGCTGCAGAAGGATCAGTTCTACCTGTGCCATGGTTTATGTCTCCTCAGGCCAGGATGTAGGGCAGGAGGGCGAGGAAGCGGGCGCGCTTGATCGCCTGGGCGAGTTCGCGCTGCTTCTTGGCCGACACCGCGGTGATACGGCTGGGGACGATCTTGCCACGCTCGGAGAGGAAGCGGCTGAGCAGGCGGACGTCCTTGTAGTCGATCTTCGGTGCCCCCGGGCCCGAGAACGGGCAGGACTTGCGGCGGCGGTAGAAGGGACGACGCGCGCCGACGGCCGAGCGGCGGGCGGCGGGATTCACATCTTCGTTGCTGTCGGACATGGTGCTTACTCCTCCACGCCGCGGAACTCGCCGCGGAAATCTTCACCCCGGACGTCGTCACGCGCGCGGAATTCCTCGCGATCGTCGTAGCCGCGCTTGCGCCCGCTATCGAAGCGGCCGGCCGGCTTCGGGCCGCGGAAGGACTTCTCGCGATCGTCGCCCTTGCGGGAGAGGATGGCGCTGGGGACGTCGTCGATCTCTTCGACGCGAATGGTCATGAAGCGCAGGACGTCTTCGTTGAGGCCGAGCTGGCGCTCCATTTCGACGATCGAGGCCGGCTTCGCATCGAGACCGAGGAGCATGTAGTGGCCCTTGCGGTTCTTCTTGATGCGGTAGGCCAGGCTGCGCAGGCCCCAGTATTCGCGCTTCTTGACCGAGAGCGGGCCGCGGACTTCGTCGGCCGCCGGGGGGGCGATGCCGTTGTCGGCGTCGACCTGGGCGCCGATGGTGTCCGCGATGGACTCGACCTGCTGTTGCGTGACGTCATTGCGTGCAATGAACACGACTTCATAAAGCGGCATGTAACCCCCTCTGGCTTGTCTCCGCCCTGGACTTGATCGGTCCCGCGCCGGGATGGCGCGTGGGCATAGCCGAGGAAGGCCGACTCCCCCGGCAGGGAAGGCGCGGCTTATACAGGGTATGGGTGGGGGTGCAAGACGAATCCGGCGGTGGGGGCGGCCGGAGGCGCATGAGGGTTATGCGGTGCCGGCGATTCGGGCTCAAGATTGACACCCCATCGCCACCTCGCTACCCCGCCCCGAACACGCAGGGAGCGCCAGAACATGCCGGTTCACGCCTTCATCTTCCCCGGCCAGGGCAGCCAGGCCCCGGGCATGGGCCGCGATCTCGCCGAGGCGTTCGCCGCGGCGCGCGAGGTGTTCCAGGAGGTTGACGATACGCTCAACCAGAAGCTGTCGAAGATCATGTTCGAGGGACCGTCGGAGGAGCTGACGCTGACCGAGAACGCGCAGCCGGCGCTGATGGCGCATTCGCTGGCGGTGCTGCGGGTGCTGGAGGCCGAGGGGGGCTTCAAGCTGGCCGATCGCGCGGTGGTGGTCGCGGGGCATTCGCTCGGCGAATACTCGGCGCTGGCGGCGGCGGGGAGCTTCACCATCGCCGAGGCGGCGCGGCTGCTGAAGCTGCGCGGGCAGGCGATGCAGAAGGCAGTGCCGGCGGGCGAAGGGGCGATGGCGGCGCTGCTCGGCTGCGAGCTGCCGCTGGCAATCGAGATCTGCGCCCTGGCGACCGAGGGGCCCGACGGCAAGAAAGAGGTGATCGACCCCGCCAACGACAATGGCGGCGGCCAGGTGGTGGTCTCCGGCGCCAAGGCGGCGGTGGAGCGGGCGTGCGAGATTTCCAAGACCAAGGGCGTGAAGCGGGCGATGATGCTGCCGGTCTCCGCACCGTTTCATTGCCGGCTGATGGCGCCGGCGGCTGATGCCATGGAAGAGGCGCTCGGGCGCACGATGCCGCGGGCGCCGTCGGTTCCCGTCGTCGCCAATGTCGCGGCGGCGAAGGTGATGGACCCCGCCGAGATCGTGCGCATGCTGGTGCAGCAGGTGACGGCCACCGTGCGCTGGCGGGAATGCGTCAACGCGATGAGCGCGCTCGGGGTCGACAGTTTCGTCGAATTGGGCTCGGGCAAGGTGCTGACCGGCATCGCCAAGCGGCTCGCGCCGGACGCTGCCGGCGCCGCCGTGGGCACGCCGGCCGATATCGAGCTGATCCTGAAATCCCTCTGAGGACACACGCCATGTTCCGCCTCGACGGCAAGACCGCCCTCGTCACCGGCGCCTCCGGCGGCATCGGGGCCGGCATCGCCCGCGCGCTGCACGCCCAGGGTGCCATCGTCGTGCTCTCCGGCACCCGCCAGGACGCGCTCGCCGCGCTGGCCGGCGAACTCGGCGAGCGAGCGCATGTCTGCGCCGCCGACCTCAAGGACCCCGCGGCACCCGACGCCCTCGTCGCCGCCGCCGAGGCCGCGGCCGGGCCGCTGCATATCCTCGTCAACAACGCCGGCTTCACGCGCGACATGCTGGCCCTGCGGATGAAGGACGAAGACTGGCAGGCCGTGCTCGACGTCGATCTCACCGCGCCCTTCCGCCTGGCCCGCGCCACCCTCAAGGGCATGCTGCGCCGGCGCGCGGGGCGGATCATCGGCATCGGCTCCATCGTCGGCGCCACGGGGAACCCCGGCCAGGCCAACTACGCCGCGGCCAAGGCGGGGCTCGTGGGCATGACCAAGGCCCTGGCACAGGAAGTCGCCAGCCGCGGGGTGACGGTGAACATGGTCGCGCCAGGCTTCATCGCGACGCCGATGACGGAAGCGCTGACGGACGCGCAAAAGGCCAAGCTCAACGAACAGATCCCGCTGGGACGCATGGGCAGCCCGGACGACATCGCGGCCGCCGTGCTCTATCTGGCCTCGGATGAAGCCGCCTGGGTGACCGGGTCGACGCTGCATGTGAATGGCGGGATGGCGATGATCTGAGGGGCTAAAGGACGAGCCTCCGGCGGCCAAGGGCCGAGAGGCCCTTGGAACCCACAACGTCTCACGGCTATGGAACTTGCCTTCGGTCGCAATCCCACGATCATCACTGATGAGAGTGACGAAGCCTATAAATACTGGGCGAACGCACCATGTTCGTGCGGTTCGCGCGATGGAGTGCCTGCGGCGCTAAGGACGAAGTTGGTGGCTGATGGCCGGTGATCCAGCCGAGAGATGGGGTGGGTTCCAAGGGCAAAGCCCTTGGCCGGCGGAGCCACTTTCCTTTCTTGAATGCCGTCGCCCCGCGCGAAGGGCATTGCAGGCGGGCTCTCGGTGGTTGGCGTGGGTTGGGAAACCGTGCTATCCGCCGCGCGAATTCGTCCAGGGGTTGCGAAACGGCGTCGATTCAGGCGATTCGTTGATCTCGGCAAGGCGGTTCGTCAGGTTTGGCGGGCCGGTGTCAGTAACAATAATCCGGTTCCGTGGGACCGGCAGGCCTGAAAAGGAAGACTCATGAGCGATATCGCCGAGCGGGTGAAGCAGATCGTCGTCGAGCATCTCGGCGTCGAGGAGGGGAAGGTGACTCCCGAGGCGTCCTTCATCGACGATCTCGGTGCCGACAGCCTCGACACGGTCGAGCTGGTCATGGCGTTCGAGGAGGCCTTCAACGTCGAGATCCCCGAGGATGCCGCCGAGAAGATCAGCACCGTGAAGGACGCGGTGGAGTATATCGAGAAGCAGAAGGCCGCTTGATTGGGCGGCGGCCGCCGCGAGGTGGCCGCCTTCCGGCTGGGTTGGACTGAGGCTTGATCGCGTCGATCTGACGCGGAAACTGCGAAGCGAGGATGGCAGCGATGCGACGCGTTGTGGTCACGGGCATGGGCATCGCTTGCCCGCTTGGCATTGGCATCGAGAATGTGTGGAAGCGCCTGATCAATGGCGAGTCCGGCATTTCGGCCATCCAGTCCTTCGATGTCGGCGATCTGCCGGCCAAGATTGCGGGCACCATTCCCAAGGGCACCAAGGCCGAGGGCAAGCTCGACATGGCCGAGTGGGTGCCGACCAAGGACCAGCGGAAGATGGACCGCTTCATCCAGTTCGCCATGGTCGCCGCGACCGAGGCGGTCGAGGACAGCGGCTGGATGCCGGACAACGAGGAGGATCGCTGCGCCAGCGGCGTGATGATCGGCAGCGGCATCGGCGGGCTGGAGACGATCTACGAGAATTCGCTGCTGATCCAGGAGGGCAAGGCGCGTCGGCTGTCGCCGTTCTTCATTCCGGCGGCGCTGATCAACCTGGCCTCGGGTCATGTGTCGATCAAATACGGCTTCAAGGGGCCGAACCATTCGGTGGTGACGGCCTGCGCCACGGGCGTGCATGCGATCGGCGATGCGGCGCGCCTGATCATGTTGGGGGATGCCGACGTGATGGTGGCCGGCGGGACCGAGTCGGCGGTGAACACGATCGGCATCGCCGGGTTCTGCGCGGCGCGGGCGCTGTCGACCGGGTATAACGAGACGCCGACCAAGGCCTCGCGGCCGTGGGACAAGGATCGCGACGGGTTCGTGATGGGCGAGGGGGCCGGGGTCGTCGTGCTCGAGGAATACGAGCATGCCAAGAAGCGCGGCGCGAAGATTTATGGCGAGGTGTTGGGCTACGGCATGTCGGGCGATGCCTATCACATCACCGCGCCGGCCGAGGGGCATGACGGGGCGTTCCGCGCCATGAAGGCGGCGCTGCGCAATGGGAAGCTCGCCGCGGAGCAGATCCAGTATGTGAACGCGCACGGCACCTCGACGCCGCTGGGCGACGATCTGGAGCTTGAGGCGGTCGAGCGGTTTTTCGGCAATGCGGCGCGCGGGCTGGCGATGTCGTCGACGAAGTCGTCGACCGGGCATCTGCTCGGGGCCGCGGGAGCGATCGAGGCGATCTTCTCGATCCTGGCGATTCGGGATGGCGTCGTGCCGCCCACGTTGAACCTGGACAATCCCAGCCGCGAGAGCGTGATCGATCGCGTCGCCAACACGGCGCAGGAGCGCAAGATCGACATGGTGCTGTCCAACAGCTTCGGCTTCGGCGGCACCAACGCGTCCATCGTGTTCGGGCGCGCGGCCTGATCCCGACGGGCTGAAAGCCACCGCCATGCGTTTGCGCACCGGTCTCCTGGCGCTTGCGATCGTCGCGGCGCTGGGTGGCGGGGGAGTGGTCGCGTTTCAGCAGGCGCGCGTGCGCTATCTGGCGCCGGGGCCGTTGGCCGAGGCGAAGGCGCTGATCATTCCGCATGGCACGCCGGCCGAGATCGGGCCGAGGCTGAAGGAGGTCGGCCTGATCGCCGATCCCACAGCGTTCACCATTGCCGCGCATGTGACCGCCTATGCGGGGCCGCTGAAGGCCGCGGAGTTCAATTTTCCGGCCAATGCGAGCCTGCGCGATGTGCTGGTAATCATGCGCACGGCGCGGCCGGTGCAGCATCGGCTGACGATCCCCGAGGGGCTGACGGCGGCGCAGATCGCGACGTTGCTGGAGCGGGCGGAGGCGTTGACGGGTCCGCCGACGGTGCCGGAGGAGGGAGCGATCCTGCCGAACTCCTATGCCTATGAGCATGGCATGAGCCGGGACGCGGTGCTGGAGCGGGCGACCCTGGCGATGCGGCAGACGCTGGCGCGGCTGTGGAACGAGCGGGCCGAAAGCCTGCCGCTGGCGACACCGCAGGACCTGGTGACTCTGGCCTCGATCGTCGAGCGGGAGACGGCGCGGCCGGAAGAACGGGCGCGGGTGGCCGGCGTGCTGCTCAACCGGCTCAAGCGCGGCATGAAGCTGCAGTCGGACCCGACGGTGATCTACGCCGCGTCCGGTGGTGCGGTGACGGGTGGACGCAGCCTGACGCGGGCCGAACTCGATCGCGACAATCCCTACAACACCTATCGCGTCACCGGCTTGCCGCCGACGCCGATCGGCAGCCCGGGGCTCGCCTCGCTGCAGGCTGTCGCGCGGCCGTTGCCGACCGATGAGCTGTATTTCGTGGCCGATGGCCAGGGCGGGCATGTGTTTGCCCGCACGCTCGACGAGCATAACCGCAACGTCGCCAAATGGCTGGCCACCCAGGCCCAGCCCGCTCAGCCACCGCGCTGACACCACCAGGAGGATACCCAGAATGGCACGCATGACCGGCGGCGAAGCGATCGTCGACAGCCTGCTGCGGCACGGCATCGACACCATGTTCGGGCTGCCCGGCGTGCAGGTGTACGGGCTGTTCGACGCCTATGCGCGCAACGCAAATCGGATGCGGCTGATCAACGCGCGGCATGAGCAGACGACCGCCTATATGGCGCTCGGCTATGCCGCCTCGACCGGCCGGCCCTCGGCCTATTCGGTGGTGCCTGGCCCGGGCGTGATGAATACGGCGGCGGCGTTGGTGACGGGGTGGGGGCTCAACCTGCCGGTGCTGTGCCTCACGGGCCAGGTGCCGAGCGCTCAGATCGGCAAGCTGCGCGGCAGCCTGCACGAGATGCCGGATCAGTTGGCGACGTTGCGCACGATGCTCAAATGGGCCGATCGGATCGAGCAGCCGACGGACGCGCCGATCAAGGTCGCGCAGGCGTTCCAGGCGATGATGTCGGGCCGGCAGAGCCCCGTCGCGCTCGAAATGCCGTGGGAGCAGTTCGCCACCACCACCGAGGTCACGCCGCTCGATCCGCTGCCGCTGCTGCCGAACCCGACGCCGGACAGCGAGAAGATCGACGCGCTGGCCAAGATGCTCGAGGGCGCCAAGGCGCCGATGATCTGGGTCGGCACCGGGGCGATCGGGGCGGCGGCCGAGATCCAGGCGCTGGCGGAGAAGCTCGGCATTCCCGTGGTGGCCTTCCGCACCGGGCGCGGCATCGTCGACTCGCGGCATCCGCTGGGGCTGTCGGTGGCCGACGCGATCAAGCTTTGGCCCACCACCGACCTCATCCTCGGCATCGGCACCCGGCTGGACTCGCCGACCGCGCGTTGGGGCAAGCCGCCGGCTGGACTGAAGTTCGCGCGCATCGACATCGATCCGGCGGAGATGCGCCGCCTCAAGGTCGACCTGCACATCACCGCGGATAGCGCGGATGCGACCCGCGCGCTGCTCGCCCGCGTGGCGCCGCGCCAGGATGCCGCCCGCGCCGCGCAGATTGCGGCGGCCAAGTCCGATACGCTCGCCGATATCCAGCGCGTACAGCCGCAGATGACCTGGCTGAACGTCATCCGCGACGTCATGCCGGAGAACGGCATTCTCTGCGATGAGATGACGCAGACCGGCTACGCCTCCTGGTTCGGCTTCCCGATCTATCAGCCGCGCACGCTGATCACCTCCGGCTTCTCCGGCACGCTGGGCGCGGGGGTGCCGATGGCGCTCGGCGTGAAGGTCGCGCATCCGGATCGGCCGGTGGTCGCGCTTTCCGGCGATGGCGGCTTCCTGTTCGGCGGCGCGGAGCTGGCCACGGCGGTGCAGTTCGGCATCAACCTGGTGACGGTGCTGTTCAACAACTCCGCCTATGGCAACGTCATGCGCGACCAGAAGAAGATCTACGATGGTCGCGATTCCGGCAGCGCGCTGAAGAATCCGGACTTCCAGGCTTATGCCAAGAGCTTTGGCGTGCCGTCCTGGCGCGTCACCGACGGCGATGGGCTGCGCAAGGCGCTCACCGAGGCGCTGGCGGCCAATGCGCCGGCGCTGATCGAGGTGATGACCGATATCGGGCAGGAATACGCGCCGTGGGAGTTCTTCTCGCCGGTTCCGCGGTAAGGGAAGGCGCTCCGCGAGCCAAGGGATCGAGCGGACCGTGGCCAAAGGCCGCGTAAGCCGCTTGATGCGCTGTGCCCGCCGAGCGTTTCCTTCGTTGCTCAAAGTGGATTGGCAACCCTTGTGAGTGCTGTACACTCCCCCTTGAACTATCCGACCGCGCACTAAGCCGCGGCATTCAGGGGAGGCCAGATATGACCAAGATGATTTCACGCCGTACGGCTGTCCGGGGTCTGGCGGGGGCCGCGCTGGCGACGCCGTTTATCAACGGGTCGGCCAATGCGCAGGCGATCAAGCTGGTATTTTCGCATCATCTCCCGATCATCCATCTCGGTCACAAGACGACCGAGAATTTCGCGAAGTATGTCGCCGAGGGCACCAACGGCCAGATCACGGTCGACATCAAGCCGGCCTCGCAGTTGTTCAATCTGCGTACGTCGGTGGAAGCGTTGCAGCTGGGCACGCTCGATCTGTGCTGGTCGGACCTGGCGACTTTGGGCAATTGGCAGCCGCAGTTCGGGTTCCTGTCGATGCCGTTCATCTTCACCGACTATGATCATGTGAAGCGCGTGCTCTACGGCAAGGTCGGTGAACAGGTGGTGGCCGACGTGCAGGCGACACTGGGCATCGAGACGTTGTGCCTGGGCGCGTCGGGGTTCCGGGTGTTTCTCGGGCGCAAGGAAATCAAGAACGCGGCCGACTGTCGTGGCATCAAGCTGCGGGTGCCGGAGATTCCGACCTGGGTTGAGATGGCGCGCGCGCTGGGCGCCAATCCGACGCCCATTCCGGCCGGAGAAATCTACACGGCGCTGCAGACCGGCGTGGTGGATGCGATCGAGGTGCCGGCCGACTTCATCGTTTCCGGCAAGCTCTACGAGGTCGGGCCCAACGCGACGCGCACGCACCACATCTTCACCGAGGTGTCGATGTTCGCGTCCTCGAAGCGCATGGCGGCGCTTTCGGCGGCGCATCAGAAGGTGATCCGCGACGCCGCCAAACGCGCGACGCAGGTTGAGATGTGGGATGCCAACCTTACTGAGCAGACCGACGCCTGGGCCGAAATCACCCGTCGGACCAAGGCGGTTTCCGATCCCGACGTGAAGTCGTTCCGTGACAAGATGGCGCCCGTGATCGACAACTTCGTCAAGAAGGCAGGGCCCAAGGGCAAGGCGTATGTCGATGGCGTGATCGCCGCTGCATGAGCCTGCTCGATACGTTCGAGGCGGTGATGGACCGCGTCTACGTGGTCCTGCGCGCCGTCTGTGTGTTCATCCTGGCCGAATACCTCCTCCTTGTCCTGCTGCAGGTTTTCTTCCGCTACGTGCTGAACGAAAGCCTGTTCTGGGCCGAGGAGGCGGTGCGGTTCAGCATGGTGTGGGCGGTGCTGCTGGGGTCAGCCCTCGTTGCCAAGGACCGGGCGCATATCCGCATCGACGTGGTGGAGAATTTGCTGCCTCCGGGGGCGCGGCGGGTGCTCGACACGGTGCTCGATCTGCTGATGATCGTGTTCACCGTCATCCTGCTGATCACCGGCCTGCAGTTCGCCGGGCGCAGCATGATGCAGACCTCGCCCTCGCTCGATTTGCCGATGTGGGCGATCTATGGGGCGATCCCGCTCGGTGCGGCTCTGCAGGGATTGTTCATGCTCTCCATGCTGCGCCGCCCCGCGGAGCCGCATCTCGCCGCCCTCGACGGAGAGCCGGTATGATCGCCGGCATCATGATCGGGCTGTTCCTCGTGCTGATGTTCGCGGGCTTCCCGATCGCCTACGCCATGGCGCTATCGGCGGTTGTCGCACTGACGGTGGAGGGTCAGGTGCCGCTGTTGCTGCTGGCCCAGCAGTTCTACGCGGCACTGGATAACTTCTCGCTTCTCGCAGTCCCGCTCTTCATCCTTGCTGGCGAGTTGATGAACACCGGGGGGATCACCGAGCGCCTGGTGCGCTTCACCGGCGCGCTGCTCGGGCATATCCGAGGCGGCCTGGCGCACGCCAATATCCTGACCAACATGTTCATGGCGGCGATCTCGGGCTCGGCCGCGGCGGATGCGGCGGCAATCGGCTCAATGATGATCCCGGCGATGAAGCGTGATGGCTACAAGGCGGAGTTCGCCGTCGCGGTGACGTCGTCGGCCGCGCTGATGGGGCCGATCATTCCGCCGTCTATCGTCGCGGTTATTTATGGGTCGATCACCAATGTCTCGATCGGCGGCCTGCTCCTCGCCGGCGCAGTGCCGGGCGTGCTGGCCGGCTTCGGCATGATGGTCGTGGCCTATTTCATGTCCGCCCGCTATGGCGGCGCGCCGGCCACGCGCGCCACTGTGCGGGAATTCTGGATCGCTTGCTGGCGCGTCATTCCGGCGGCGATTATGCCGGCGATCATCCTCGGCGGCATCGTCTCCGGTGCCTTCACGCCGACCGAGGCCGCGGGCGTCGCCGCCGCCTACGGGTTCGTCTACGGTCTGATCGAGCGCAAGTTCACTCCCAAGGTGCTCTACCACCTGTTCTTCAATGCCGCCGGCGTGTCCGCCTCCGTTCTCGTCACCCTCGCCGGCGCGGGCCTGTTCGGCTGGGTGCTGGCGCGTGCCGGCACGGCGGAGGCGGCGCTCCATGCGCTGGCGGCCATCACCGATAATCCGCAGGTCGCGCTCATCATCATCCTGCTGTTCCTGCTGTTCCTCGGCGGTTTGGTTGAGACGGTGCCGGCGATGATCCTAAGCGTTCCGGTTTTGCAACCGATTGCCAAAAGCTTCCACTACGATCCCGTGCACTTCGGCTGCCTGGTGCTAATGACCCTCGTGCTCGGCGCCGTGATGCCGCCAACCGGCATCGTCGCGATGATCTGTTGCCGCATCGGCGGCGTCACGTTTGCCTCCACGCTGAAGTTGTTGCTGCCCTTCGTGCTCTGGTGGTTCGCGTTGATCCTGGTGGTGGCCTTCGTGCCGAAGCTCGCGCTCTGGCTGCCGTCGGTGATGCTGTAGCGGCGCCCAAGCCCTACCCCTGCGTGAGCAGCCAGGATGCAGTGGCGGACAATGCGCGCTCGCCATTGGGAAATCCGATCAACTGAAGCCCCAACGGCATTCCGTCGGCCTCCAGCAGCGGCAGCGACAATGCGGGAGTCCGCAGCACGGAGGCGGCGATATTGAAGATCGCATTCCCCGTCGTTGCGATGCCGACCGGTGCCGCACCCGGTGCGCCAAGCGTAAGGCAGCCATCGGTATCCGGTGCCAACGCCACCAGCGCGTCGCGCAGCGCGTCCCGCCGCCGCAGCAGGGCCACGTAGTCCTCCACCGTCATCGTCCTTGCGGTCGCCAGCAGTTCTTCCGTGCGACTGTGCAACATCCCCGGCCGTCGCTCCGCCAATTCACCGATCGGCCACAGGCCCTCCCAGGCGTTGATCCCCGCCGTGATCTCGGCGGCGTCCGCGAGCAAGCGCTCGAGCAGCGCCACGCGGCCTGAGTTCGTCCGGTCCAGCAGCTCTACCCCGTCATTGGTCAGCCGCGCCAGACGCCGCTCGAAGGCAAGCTTCGCGGCAGCGTCTGCAACCTCCCATCCCGCGGTCTGCAGCACCGCAAGCGTCGCCGGCTTGCGCGCCGCCATCGGCGCCGTCCCGCCAGCGAACGGAATATGCCCAGGATCGCCGCCCACTCGCGTCGCGATTTCGTGGCACACAGCCCAGGCATCGCCGAGGTCGCCGGCGATCACGCCGATGCAGTTCTGGCTGAACTGGTCGCTCAGTTGCCCGCGGTTGAGCGCCCCGTAGGTCGGCTTGAAGCCGATCGCCCCGCAAAAACTGGCAGGCCGCAGAACGGATCCGCCCACCTGCGTGCCCAGCGCCACCGGCACCATCCCGGCCCCCACCGCAGCGCCGGACCCGCTCGACGAGCCGCCCGGCGTGCGCGTGAGGTCATGTGGATTGCGCGTCGCCCCCGGCCCACCAACGCCGAACTCGGTCGTCACCGTCTTGCCGAGAATCACCGCGCCAGCTGCCCGCAGCGCCCACACCGGTGCCGCATCACGTCCGCCCGCGAAGCCCTCAAAGGCCCGGGAGCCAAACGCCGTCGGCATGTCTTTCGTCTCGATCAGGTCCTTCACCGCGATCGGCATCCCATCGATCGGCGACAGCGGCCGACCCGCCTTCATCCGCGCCGCCGCCGCATCGGCCGCCGCCCGCGCGCCATCGACGTTCAGCGCCACGAACGCTTTCACCTCGCTTTCGCGTGCGGCAATCCGCTCAATGCAGGCCTCGAGAAATGCCCGCGGCGCCGCCGCCCCGTTACCGACATAGCCGTCGAAACGAACACCTCGTGTCATCGCGCCAATCTCCTTGCCCGGCGGCCACTTTGCCCCCACCGGCCCCCATCGGCAAACCTATTGGCGATCCCACTCGCGCAGGCCATGCTGCCCGCACAGCGGCCACAGATGCCGCGCGCAAGGGAGACCGCCCATGGCCCAGCACCCCGCCGGACCGACGCTGCATCGCCGTGCCCTCCTCGGCACCGCCGCCGCCGGCCTTGCCGCCCGATCCGCCCGCGCCCAGCGCCGCGACCCCCGCGAACTGCGCTTCATCACTGCCGTCGGGCTCACCGTCCTCGATCCCATCTGGACGGCCTCCCTGGTGACGCTGAACCACGCCTACGCCGTCTACGACACGCTCTACGGCATTGCGCAGGATTTCTCCCCGCGGCCACAGATGGTCGCCGGCTACACCATTTCCGATGACGGCCGCGAGTGGCGCTTCACCCTGCGCGACAATCTCTGGTTCCACGACGGTGAACCCGTCCGCGCCCGCGATGCGGTCGCCTCCATGCAGCGCTGGTGGAAGCGCGACAGTTTCGGCCAGCTCGTCGCCGCCGTCGCCGACACCATCGACGCGCCGGACGACAAGACCATCCGCCTGAAATTGAAAAAGCCTTTTCCCCATCTGCTTGAAGCGCTCTCCCGCGTCGGTGCGCTGACCTGCTTCATCATGCCCGAGCGCCACGCCACCATTGATGCCTACACCCAGGTGAAGGAGGCTATCGGCAGCGGTCCGTTCCGATTCCTCAATGATGAGTTCAACCCCGGCAGCCGCGCGGTCTACGCGAAATTCGACAAATACGTGCCCCGCGCCGAGAAGGCCGAGCGCACCGCCGGCGGCAAGATCGCCCATTTCGATCGCGTCACGTGGTACACCATGCCCGATGCCGCCACCGCGGGGGCGGCCATGCAATCCGGCGAAATGGACTGGTGGGAGGCCGTGCCCACCGACTTGCAGGAGCTGATGGAGAAATCAAAAAGCGTCGTCGTGCAGCCGAAGGATCCCTACAACTGGTACGGCATCGCCCGCTTCAACCACCTCCAGGCGCCCTTCAACAACCTCAAGCTGCGCCGTGCCCTGCTCGCCTCCATTCACCAGGATGACTACATGCGCGCTGCCTTCGGTGACGATCAGGCGACCTGGCGAGCCTGCCATGCCATGATGCCCTGCGGCGCCAAGGATGTCGTAGAAATCGGCCACCCCGATATGCCTGCGCTGCCCATCGAGGCCGCCCGCAAGCGCATCGCCGAGAGTGGCTATAATGGCGAACGCACCGTCGTCATGGCGCCGATGGACTACCCGCAGCTCGGCGCCTTCGGCCAGGTGACCGCCGACCTGATGAAGCGCCTCGGCATGAACGTCGACTTCCAGCCGATGGACTGGGGCACCATGATCCAGCGCACCGCCAGCCGCGAGCCGGTGGAGAAGGGCGGCTGGAGCATGTTCCACACCTCCGGCTCGATGCCCTCCATGCTCAACCCCGCACTCAACATGTACGTCCGTGGCCAGGGCACCAAGGGCTGGGTCGGCTGGTACGACAAGCCGGAAATCGAGGGATCGCCCAGACCTGGCTCGACAGCCCGGCCGATGCCTCCTCGCGCGCGCTCTACGACCGCATGCAGCGGATCCTTTTCGACGACCCGCCGCTGCTGCCGCTCGGCCAGTACGGCGTCTACGCTGTCCGCCGCAACGACATTACCGGCATCCTCGACGGCTCCGGCTCCTACCCCTGGAACGTCCGCCGCACCTGATGGACCACAGCCACACCACAGGCTAACGTCCCCACCGGGGAACGCCCACCACAACGGGAAACCAATCCATGCGCGAAGCCGTCATCGTCTCAACCGCCCGCACGCCCATCGGCAAGGCCTATCGCGGTGCCTTCAACGACACCCAGGCCCAGGCCCTCGCCGGCCACGCGATCGCCAACGCGGTCAGCCGCGCCGGCATTGACCCGGCCGAGATCGACGACGTCGTCATCGGCGCCGCCCTCCAGCAAGGCTCCACCGGCTTCAACGTCGGCCGCCAGTCCGCTCTTCGCGCCGGCCTGCCCGAGACCGTCTCCGGCATGTCGATGGACCGCCAATGCGCCTCCGGCCTGATGGCCATCGCCACGGCCGCCAAGGAAATCATCTTCGACGGCATGAGCGTGACCATCGGCGGCGGCGTCGAATCCATCTCCCTCGTGCAGAACGAGAAAGCCAACAGCTACCGCCGCGCCGACCCTAAGCTCGTCGAAACCGTCCCGGCGCTCTATATGTCCATGCTGGAAACCGCCGAAATCGTCGCCGCCAAATACGGCATCTCCCGCGAAGCCCAGGACGAATACGCCCTGCAATCCCAGCAGCGCACCGGGCAAGCCCAGGCCGAAGGCCGCAACGCCGCCGAAATCGCGCCGATGACCACCATCATGCAGGTGTTCGACAAGGCGACGAACACCTCCAGCCCACGCGAAATCACCCTCTCGCAGGACGAAGGCAATCGCCCGCAAACCACCCTGCCCGACCTGCAGAAGCTCCAGCCCGTCTTCAAGAACGGCATGAAAATCCCCGAGGGCAAGTTCATCACCGCCGGCAACGCCTCCCAGCTCTCCGATGGCGCCTCGGCCTCCGTGCTGATGGAGGCCAAGGAAGCCGAACGCCGCGGCCTCAAGCCGCTTGGCGCCTATCGCGGCATGGCCGTCGCCGGCTGCGACCCCGGAGAAATGGGCATCGGCCCGGTCTTCGCCGTGCCCAAACTGCTCAAGCAACACGGCCTCAAGATCGACGACATCGGCATCTGGGAACTCAACGAAGCCTTCGCCTGCCAGGTGCTCTACTGCCGCGACCGCCTCGGCATCCCCAACGACCGCCTGAACGTCTCCGGCGGCGCCATCTCCATCGGACACCCCTACGGCATGTCCGGCGCACGCATGACCGGACACCTCCTCATCGAAGGCAAACGCCGCGGCGCCAAATACGGCATCGTCACCATGTGCGTCGGCGGCGGCATGGGCGCGGCGGGGCTGTTCGAGATCTTCTGAGTGGGAAGAGAAGGCCAGGGCTCTGCCCTGGACCCGGCAGGGGGCATCTCGCGGCTTACGCGGCCTTCGGCCACGATCCGATCGATCCCCTGCACCCGGCAACGGTTGAAGGAAATAGCTGGATAAAGAGAGAGGGGTCTACTGAGCTGTTGAAACAGCACGGAAGGTCCCTCTCTCTTGATCCAGTTTTCTTAGAGCACGATCGCTTGAGGCCGATGGGTCAGAAAGCGTGAATCGCGCTCTTCTTCAATAGGTTGCTAGATCGTGATTGGTTTTACCTAAACCAATCACGATCTAAGTGATGGCAGGTCCAGGAGGCCCCGCCTCCTGGTGGGGCCCAGGGGCAAAGCCCCTGGCCTTCCTTCCCTCAGTAGCCGCGCGACAGATCCACCAGATGCGTCATCGGCTTGCCCGCCCGCTGCGCCTTCAGGTTGTCGAACAGGATATCCAGGCTGTCGGGATTATACGTCAGCGGATCGTCGACCGAGACATGCGGGCTGATGAGCAGATGCTTCGTCGTCCAGGCCCGATGCCCCTGCGGAATCGGCTCCTTCTCGAACACATCGATCACCGCGCCGCCGAGATGCCCGCTATCCAGCAGGTCGCACATCGCCTCCTGGTCGACCACGCCGCCGCGGCCGATATTGACGATCCCCGCCCCTTTGGGGAGCAGCCCGAGGCGCGCGCGCGAGATCATCCCGCGCGTGCTGTCCGTCAGCGGGCAGGCGATCAGCAGAAAGTCGGTCTGCGGCAACACACTGTCCAGCTCCGCCGTCGTCACGATCCGATCGAAATCCGGATGCGCCACCGCCCGCGTCCGCACTCCCGTCGTCACGGCCCCGAAATACCGCGCCGACCGGCTCGCCGGCGAGCCCATGTCGCCCGTCCCCACGATCGTCACCCGCTTGCCGCGGATCGACGAAGAGAACAGCATCTTCCACACTTGGTCGCGCTGCTGCACCAGCATTTCCGGCACCCGGGCGTTGATCATCATCAGCGCCATCGCCGCGTATTCCCCGGCCTTGCGGCTGTGCACGCCGGAGTTGTTCAGGATCGGCACGCCGGCCGGCAGGCTGCTGAACGGCTGCAACTTATCCACCCCCGCCGAGAGCAGGTAGATCATCTTCAGGTGCGGCGTCGCGCATGGAAACCGCTTGTACAGCGTCGAGGTCTGCGCCATCAGCACCTCGGCCCATTCCATCCCCGCGGCGAAATCGGCATCCGTCTCCCCATACCGCACCTCATGTCCGCTCTCCCCGGCCCGCGCCATCGCCGCCTCCACCTGGGTCGGCGTAATGGCGAACAGCTCATCGCCGGGATCGTTCATCGCAAACAGGCGCATGGCAGCCAGGTCCCCCATCGGCAGAAGGCGGTTGGCCCGCCCGGAAAACCCGACACTGCCATCCCCCGCCCCCCACGGTCCAGCCGCGCCATTTGGGCCCACGCCATTTTCCGGCGAGGATAGCCCCATGCCACCGCCCACCATCCCCGAACTCCACCGCGACGCCCATTTCGTCGTCCTCGACAAACCCGCCGGCCTGCCCGTCCATCCCGGCCCCCGCGGCGGCCCCAGCGTCGAAGACGTCTTTCCCCAGCTCTCCCGCCGTAAGGACGGCCCCTGGCTCGCCCACCGCCTCGACGCCGACACCGCCGGCTGCCTCGTCGTCGCCCTCCGCAAAACCCCCCTCCTCGCCGCCCAAGCCCTCTTCGCCGCCGGCCGCGCCGAAAAAACCTACTGGGCCATCGTCCGCGGCTCCCCCCCCACCGACTCCGGCACCATCGACACCCCCCTCCTCCGCCAATCCACCCCCACCAGCTGGCGCATGGTCCCCGACCCCACCGGCCAACCCGCCACCACCCACTGGCAGGTCCTCGGCCGCTCCCCCACCCTCACCTGGCTCGAACTCCGCCCCAAAACCGGCCGCACCCACCAGATCCGCGTCCACTGCGCACACCTCGGCCACCCCATCCTCGAAGACCCCACCTACGGCGCCAACGAACCCGGCGGCCTCCACCTCCTCGCCCGCAGCATCCACCTTCCCCTCGATCCCCCCCTGACCGCCACAGCCTCCGTGCCACCCCATATGCGCGAGGCCCTGACACTCTGCGGCTGGCGCTAAGTCCCGAAGACGAAGGCAAGCAAGGCTCCGCCGGCTTAGGGCCGAGGGGCCCTAAGAACCCACAACTTCTCGCGGCTGGATCGAAAACCTTCAGCTGATAACGACTTCCTTAGCGCCGCAGGCAATCAAACCCGCGAACCGCACACCCGCCCGTGCAATCCCGAAAATCTAAGGGCTTCGCCACTCCCCGCCTCGAAATCGTGGGATCGCGACTGAAGGAAGACGATCCAGCCAAGAAATTGGATGGGGATCAAAGGGCCTCCAGGCCCTTTGCCGGCGGAGCCTTGCCTTCCTTACTCCACCCCAAGCAGAAACCGCACCAGCCGCTCCCCAAACAGCGCATCGAACTCCGGCTCAAAGCTCGCCATATGCCCCTCCGGCACCGACGGCCGATCGATATGCAGGAACGTCATCCCCGCCTTCGCCGCCGCCTCCCGCGCCATCCGCCCGCGCTCTGCCGGATCCGGATCGAACGGATCGTCGTTGAACTGCCCGAGCGCGAACCGCATCGGCCCCCGCGCGTGCGTCAGCCGTTCCGCCCAGTCCGCCATTGCCTGAGGCCGCCGCTCCGCCCGCGTCCCATGCGCCGCCGGCGACAGCAGCGCCACCGCCTCCACCAGATCCGGCCGCGCCAACGCCGCCAGCCCGATAAACGCCCCCCGTGAAAACCCCGCCACCACCACCCGCCGATACCCCGCCGCATGCAGCGCCTCGAGCCCCTGGATCAGCCCCTCCGCCCCCGACGCCAGCGCGTCCTGCCCCGGCACCCGGTTGAACCGCCAGATATCCCACTTGCGCGCCGCCACCCGCCCCAGCCACTCCGGCGCCGGCTGCCCGTCCGGAAACTCCTCCCCGGTGAACTGCCCCGGGCTCACCCCGCCATGCAGCCACACCAGCGCCCCCTCCGCCGCCACCGGCCCCACACCCGGAAACGCCGCGGCCGGCCGAAACGGCAACGCGTCCGGCATCCGCGCCCACGCCGGCGCGGCCAGCACCAGCAGCAGCGCGATCAGCCGAAGCATGCGTCCAGCAACAGCGCGAACGCCCGCGCCCGATGGCTCGTCGCCTGCTTCCAGGCCGGATCGACCTCCCCATAGGTCCGCGTCTCCCCCGCCGGCACGAATAGTGGGTCATACCCAAACCCGTTCGCCCCCCGCGGCGGCCACACCCAGTGCCCGTCCACCCGACCCTCAAAAATCTCCGTATGCCCATCCGGCCACGCCAGACACAGCGCCGACACGAACCACGCCGACCGATCCGAGCTCCCCGCCGCCTCGCGCTCCACCCGCGCCATCGCGACCGAAAAATCCTTCCCCGGCCCCGCCCAGCGCGCCGACACCACCCCCGGCGCGCCCCCCAGCGCCCCCACGCAGAACCCGCTGTCATCCGCCAGAGCCGGCAACCCCGAGGCCCTTGCGGCCGCCAGCGCCTTGATCGCCGCATTCCCCGCGAAATCCGGCGCCGGCTCCTCCGGCTCCGCCAGCCCCAGCTCCCCAGCCGACACCACCTCGACCCCGTGCGGCGCCACCAGCGCCCGGATCTCCGCCAGCTTGCCGGGATTATGGCTCGCCAGAACCAGCCGCCCGCCGCGGTCGAGGTGCCGTGCCATCAGGCCGCCGCGTCCACGGCCGCCCGCTGCATCTCGAACAGCCGCGCCGTCCCGATCTTCGCCAGCCCCATCAGCTCCATGAACTGCGCCTCGGAAAACGCCGACTTCTCCGCCGTCCCCTGGATCTCCACGATCCCGCCGCCATCCGTCAGCACGAAATTCGCATCCGCCTCCGCCCCGCTATCCTCGGAATAGTCGAGGTCGAGCACCGCCCGCCCCTCCAACAACCCGCACGACACCGCCGCCACCTGCCCGATCAACGGCACCGCCTTGATCACATTCATCTTCACCAGGTGCTTGAACGCGATCGACAGCGCCACCCACGCCCCGGTGATCGACGCGCACCGCGTCCCGCCATCCGCATTCAACACGTCGCAGTCGAGCGTGATCGTCATCTCCCCCATCGCCGCCCGATCCACCACCGCCCGCAGCGAGCGCCCGATCAGCCGCTGGATCTCCTGCGTCCGCCCCGACTGCTTCCCGCGCGCCGCCTCGCGATCCCCGCGCGTATGCGTCGCCCGCGGCAACATCCCATATTCCGCCGTCACCCAGCCCTGCCCCGAATTCCGCATGAACGGCGGCACCCGCGCCTCAACGCTGGCGGCGCACAGCACCTCCGTCCCCCCCATCTTAATCAGGCACGATCCCTCGGCATGATGAGAAAACCCGGTGGTGAAGCTGACTTCGCGCAGGGCATCGAAAGCGCGGCCGGAAGAACGCATGATCTGGGGTTCCTTGAGATGTTCGCACCCGCTATGGCGACACCCGACAGACGGCGCAAGGGCACCGTTCAACAGGAGACCACCATGGCAACCATCGGCCTCGGCATCATCGGCGCAGGCATCATGGGCGAGCGCATGCTGCGCGCCGCCGTCGAGCACGCCCAGGAAAGCGTCCACATCACCGGCCTGTGGGACCCCTCGCCCGCCGCCCTCGCCCGCATCGCCGCCGCCATCCCCGGCATCCCCCGGCTCGCCTCCCCCCGGACGCGCCCCCGCTCCTCCCACCGCATCTACACCGCATCCCCGCGCCCA
>Ga0164296_1001949_pt1 | contig 21127 bp, 14 predicted proteins | sample GEODES057metaG_FD_113533 | JGI IMG/M metagenome (GOLD analysis project Ga0164296, IMG submission 113533) | Dystrophic lake water microbial communities from Trout Bog Lake, Wisconsin, USA - GEODES057 metaG | ecosystem: Environmental > Aquatic > Freshwater > Lake | place: USA: Trout Bog Lake...
GAATTCTCCCCCGAAGATACGCATCGGTTCTGTGAGGCTTTGGAACTGTTCGGGATCGGTGCCTCTTGGGGCGGATACGAAAGTCTCGCGATTCCGACCACGGGCTTCATCACGCGCACTGCCGATAGCGGCGCATTCGCGGGGCCGGTCGTGCGTATACACATCGGGCTGGAGGATGCGGATGATCTGATCTCCGATATCCGTCAGGCTATTGATGTGATGAAACAGCGCTGACGGCCCTAGCTCGCTGCTGAGAGAATGTGTCATCTCCCTCATCGCAGGATATGCTATGAGGGAGCATGGCAGGTTCTTGCTGCGATTTCTGACCGCTTTTGTCGTGCCCGACGACGACTTTTGCGCGCGACAGGTGATGGTGTTGACGAAGCCCGTGATGGAAGCCGGGGCTTGCAACCGCGATGAGATGTGTCGTTACGCGGCCCAGCAGACCCTACGCCGCATCCGACGGTGACTATCCGGGCTTGGTTCCCCAGCAGACAAAATGTGGATTGTCCCATCCCGGCTTCCCATAGCGCAACGGCGCGCCATCCAAGGTCAGCACCACGCCGCCGGCAGCTTCCAAAACTGCCTGTGGCGCACATGTGTCCCATTCCATTGTGCGGCCGAACCGAGGATACAGGTCTGCCCGCCCATCCGCGACGCGGCAGAATTTCAGGCTTGATCCGAAGTTTACCGTTTTCGCCACATGCCGTCCGCCGAGATAGGCAGATAACGCGGCTTGGTCGCCGTGATGCTTGCTTGCGACCACGGTCAGACCCTCTGCGGGTGCTGCCCGCGTGGCGATGGCATGGCGGATGCCATCGGCCGACTGGCGCCATGCACCCTGGCCCACGACGCCGCCATAGATCTCGGCGGTTGCCGGCACTCCGACCACGCCCAGAACGGGCTGCCCTGCGCGCACAAGGCCGATATTGACTGCGAAATCATCGCCGCCATCGGTGAATTCACGCGTGCCGTCTAATGGATCCACGCACCAGAACTCGGCCGCCGCGGCAACAGTATCACCCGCGCTAACGGCTTCCTCGGCTACGACTAGGCAGCCTGTCAACGCGGCACGTAACCCGTTGGTAATGATTGTTTCGGCTGCCCGATCCGCTTCGGTCACGACCGATCGATCCGCTTTCCGTTCCACTGCGAAGCCGCGCGCACGAATGGCGTTGATCTCTCGGGCGGCAGCAGCGGCTAAGGTGCACGCAAGATCCAGCAGGGTCTGATCATTCATCACGATGTCTCCGTCGTCCGTCTCGCCCGTCGCATTGGTTTCCGATAGGGCCGATGGGCCGCGGTTTTGGGGCGATCCGGACCACCGATAGCGTCTGCCCGGCTATCGATTGTCGTCTTATCGCTCTGCGAATTCGTTCGTCGTGCCGTCTGGACTGCGCTCTGCTGCCCTGCTAGGCGGGCCAGCAGGAGGTTCGCTGTTTCGTAAACCAAATTGGGCTCCAATTGGCGTAGGCAAGCTAAGGCGCGCGGACAGTCTTCTGCTTTCGCTAGATAGCAAGGGCTGCACGTCATGTTCCGTCGCAGCGCCACGGCGTTTGCGCCCACCGGCCCCCATTCGACAGGATCGACCACGCCAGAATGGATGCCGATTGTTGGGATGCCGACCGCTGCCGCGATATGCTTCGGGCCGCTGTCATTACCAATATATAGCGCGCAAAGACTCAGTAGCGCCGTTAGGGATGGCAGCGAGGTTCGGCCGACCATACTGGCCATAGAGCCCGCATGGAGGACCGATTGCTGCACACGTTGAGCAATGCCAGCCTCTTCGGAGCCGCCGATTAAAAGCACGTTCACGCCGTTGCGCTCGATAAGCAGATCGATCAGCGCGGCAAAATGCGTTTCGGGCCATTGCTTGGTGATATTGCCCGCACCGGGATGTATGGCGACGACAGGCTTATCGAACAGCGTCTCGACATCATCCGGCAGCGCGGATCGGTCCATCGGTGCTGGAAGGGCGCTGATGAGGGAGCTGTCCGTTTCGGCGGCTTGGCCGATAGCGTTCGCGAGTGCCATCAAATCGGTTACGATATGGCTGCGCTTGCGCTGCAAGGCATGATCACCATTCCAGTCTAGCGCGATATCCAAATGCGGATATTGTCCTTCATAGTCAAATCCAGCCAAAAACCGGGCACCTGTATGCTTCAGGACGTCACGTGTGGATGGATGTTTGCGGAAGTCCACGGCCAGATCGAACCGCTGCGATCGTAGCTGTTGCTCTAATTCGACGAAATCGGCTTTTTCTAATTGCCTTTCTCCCAGTTCAGAGCGGGCATGGAAAAACGCGAAAGGGATGAAGGCGTCGATGGCCGGTTCCAAATCGGCCAAAGCGCGCGACGCAGGGGCTGCCAGAACCGTAATTTTCGCGGACGGGAAGAAGGATTTCAGTCGGCGTATCGGCGGCAGAGCGGTTACGAAATCACCGATGTGGTCCAACTTGACCACCAGGATCCGTTTGATCTCGCTGTGGTGGAATAGGGGAGATGCTGACATGACCGTCTGCACAGGCTCTTCATCTGCGTGCCAATCATCGGCATGCCGCCACAGGCGCGGATTGAAGAATGGATCACCCGCCGCGAACATGGTCTTCCATCGCGCATCGAATCGTTCCGGGTCGAACACGTCTTTCAATCCTGATCGGCTTGCCAATTCATGATGGGTCAAGGACGCATACGGCGTAAATACAGTCAAAAGACCTGACAACTGAGACCGCAGGCAGTAGTCAAGATCGTTGTTGACGATCTTGTGTGCCGAATCGAACCCACCGAGTGCTTCGAACGTCGCGCGGCGCACAAGCATACAGGCGCCCGTTACTGCTGTAACGTTACGTTGCGTCAGAGCTAGTCCAAAATAGCAAGGGTCGTCATGTGGTGCGAAGCGAAAGGCGTGGCGAGCGATCCCGCTTTGGGCCAGAAACATGCCGGCATGCTGCACCGTAGCGTCCGGATACAAAAGGCGAGGACCGACTATTCCCACTTCGGGGCGCTGTGCATGTTCCATCATCGCTTGTAGCCAATCTGACTGCGTGACCGTTATATCATCGTTGAGGAACAATAAAAACTCACCCCCGGCGACGGCGGCGGCACGGTTGTTGAAGATAGACCAGTTGAACTCATCGGGCATGTCGATGACATGATCGGCGTTCTCTCGTAACCAAGCTTTCCGAGTTGTCTGCGCCGTTGGGATATTGTCGATTACAATTATTTCATAGTTTTCGTAGCGTGTCTGTGCGCGTAAAGCACGTAAACAGTTTTCGATAAACTCTCCGGCACCACATGTCGGAATGATGATCGAAATTTTCGCTGCTGTTTCCACAGCACGCCGAATGCGCCAAGTACCGGGGATCGCGGTCGATTCTACAGTCGCAACGATTCCCCGCCGGTCGAGCATTTGTCGTAATGCCGTCTGCTCCTGCACGACCGCTCGGCGGAGTTTGCTCGTTTCCGTTGGTGCCGTTTGACACAGTAGTTTGGGGATGTGGCGGACCACGCTGGCCTTTTCGGCACAACGCAGTGCCAAGTCGTATTCGCCGTTCTGAAAAAAGGTCTCTGCGGACACTGCGGTGGCTGATAGTGTTTCATCCGTTACCGCCCATAGCCGCCCCCAATAATGCGTCGCGGTCAGTAGGTCAGGGGACCAGTCGGGCTTAAAAAAGGGCTCTAGGCTGCCGGATACAGGGCTGACCTTCAACTCATCGCTATACACGATGTTCGCACTGGGATTACGTGCCATGGCGACGGCCAATTCGAGAAACGCATCCGCACCGAGTTCGTCGCCGAACGATAAGGGAATATGCAACGCCAGCCTGCCATGCGTACCGTCGGTCAGCGGCGCCGGCCCAAATTTCTCCTCAGCGACTTTAGCGGCTGCCGAAGCAACGGTGAAACGACCAGCCAAATCTGGAGCGACTGCTTCTAGGGCTCGACGGATATTCGTTGCTTCTTCGGGGGTGCCGGTTACCACCTGGGCTGACCAATTGTCATAAGCTTGCATGCGCAGCGCATTGAGCGTCACCGCCAATGAAGCTTGGTCAATCGTGATTTGTGAACCGTCTTTTGCCGGCTCGGCATGATAGCAGAAAAGGCAGCTTATGGACGGGGCGTAGCCCAAATCGGCCAGCAGCGACAGCATCATGTCGGACTCTAGACGCGGCAGACGGCGGCGTATGCCGGTTTGTTCCCAGGTCTCCTCGGATTTATTAACCGTCAGGTTGAATTCTTGCGAGATGGTGGTGCCATTTTTGGCTTCTGCTGCCAGACGGATCTTGTGATCTCCGTTCTTTAAGGCGCGTGGTGGGCAATGAAAAGCGAACCCGCTCCGACCGGCGTTCGGCCAGTCAGGGAAAGCGGCTCCGACATCTTGTCGAACCAGACCGTAATGCGCGTCGCCGAGTAATTGCTCGTCCATGAAAACCTGGAACGTCTGGATTCCAGAGCGAGACAGCAGCCAGCCTTCGATGGTCAGCCGACCGGTGACCATTTCTGGGACCACACCGTTCGCCAGGGCCGGAGAATCCAATTGGAATTTGAATTCCATTACCTGTTCGGCTGTTACGGTGGATGCCTCGGCTTGCGCGGTCGTTGCCGGAGGCACCGGGGGCGTCACCAAAGTCGCTGTTGCTTGAAGGCGCTCCTCTTTTTCCTCCCTGGCCAAATTTCTGACAACAATGCGAACCTCATGCTCACCGCTAAAGCTTTGTGCGCTGTGCTGGCGAAATCGAAAGCCGGATAAGGTGGCATGTTTGATGTCGGGGAAGGTTGCCGCGACGTCAGGGCGGGGGTGGCCATATGTGGCAAGCCCAACATCTGACTCGTCTATCATAACGCGGATTTGAGAAATTCCGATGGCGCAGACTGCCCAGCCGCTCACTTCTAGCCATCCATCGCCAGCTACCGTGGCGATATCGCAGAACATGCAAATGGCGGACGACGGCTGGGGGCCTGTCAGATCAGCCGCCACCTCCAAAGCGAGGTCATCTGCCAAGGCAGCGGTCGCTGTGGCCAGTTCCGATCCCGGTGGTGTCGCTTCCTCGATCGAGAAGTCTGTTTTTACGAGATCGGAAGGATCGCGTTTTAGCGGATTTAGGTGGGGCGCCGGTTGGGAGCGAAGGCCGACCCGTTCAATGGACCGTGTCTCCTCATAGACGCGTCCGCCCTCACACATCATCTCCACGCGGGCGACGGTTACCGTTTGGTCCGGGAAGGCCAACGCCTGTTGTAAGCGAAAACCCGATTTCGCGGCGTTCGGGTATTCCGGGTGTGCTGTTGCGACGTCCATGCGTTCTACGTCGAGGTAGGCGTGACCGACAGGCGTTTCATCAGCAAATACAGTTAGGGTTTTTATTGCATGCTTCGCTAAAGCCCACCCGCCGACGGATAGAATGCCATATGGGTCGATCGTCGCCTGTTCGATGTAAATGGCGCCAAGCGGACGTGAAGCGGCGGCGCGCGGACGCTTGGGCGCGGCGGCTCGCGGGCTCTTTCGGCGCTCAGGCAGTGACTGTTTCATCGGATCGTTTGTCCTGTCTGCCGAGCGGGTTGTGGCCCATTGGTGTTGGGTTCCGAGGCATCGTCGGCAGGGAGGTGCGGGGTAGGTATGAGGGTGATGGCCACGTTATGCGGCATACCGCAGAGTGGAGGGTTGCTCCACCGGCAGTGTGGCGGGCGTGGTTGCATGGGCTCACATGCCGAATGGCAGGCGGCCTTCACGGTAGCCGTTCTTGTCAAAGTGTTCCTGCGCAGAGAGAACTGCTCCCGTGCGGACGCTTTCGGCAACATCGGGATTTTCCTGCAGATACCAAGGTTCGTCGACAACCATGGGGAAGGGAAGCCTCCCTTCGAAGTATCCGTCGTCAATGAAATGCTGCTTAGCCGACTTGATCACGCCGCGGTGAATCGCTTGGCCGATGTCGTCGTAGGCGCTTGTATACCAAGCCTCATCGACCTCGATACCGATGATCATGGAACGGAGGATACGGATGAAATTTTCGTAGGAAACGGCGACCTGCAGTTCTCCTTCAACCGTCGTTATCTCAATCGCTCGCCGGATAAATTCAAAAGGTGGCAGATAGTTCACATGACCTCCGGGACGGCTTGCGCGTTCAGGAAAGTTGCATAGCGTCGGCAGACGATGTTCTCAATAGACCCTGCCTCGGCGCGATGGAACAGCTTTGCTCGTTGGTTGTGCGTGTTCCAGGAGAGAGCGTGAATGGGTCCGTTAGGGGGGCTAGGGATGCTCTCTTCGCCCTGAGGCAACGGGCGCTGCGCCAAACAGTTGGGATTCCAGACGGGCGCGATCTGCTGTAAGGGTTTTTCCACGCAACCCTCTGGCCTGAGTTACATGTCTAGGGGGATTTTTGATGGCCGTGGGGCCGGGACCGCGTAGCAGAACGGAACAGGGCAGTATGGCACCAGCGACCGACATCGAACTCGCAGCTCTCGTTCGGCAATTCCAAGCTGCGAGGGTGTTGGTGATTGGTGATGTGATTTTGGACCGCTACGTTACGGGCGCTGTGCATCGCTTGTCGCCGGAAGCGCCAATCCCAGTGCTCCGACCCTCGGGGCATCACGCTACCCTTGGCGGTGCGGCCAATGTGGCACTGAACATTGCCACTTTGGGCGGTTTGGTGGTGCTCATCGGCGTGATCGGTCATGATGAAGCGGGTGAGGCGATCACGCGCCTTGCTGCTGAAGTGGATAATATCACGCCCGCCTTGGTGCGTGTTTCAGGACGACCAACCACGGCAAAGACGCGCTTCATGACGGGGTCGCATCAGCTGATGCGGCTGGATGAGGAAACGACCGCCCCTCTGGATCACGAAGGAGCGGCTTCTGTTCTCGCTGCTGTGTCGGTCCATCTGGCGCAAGCTGACTTGGTGGTTCTGTCGGACTATGCCAAAGGCGTACTGTGCGACGAAGTCTTGGATCGTGTCCTGACGATGTGCCGCGATGCCGGGAGACCCGTTGTCGCTGACCCGAAGCGCGCCGATTTTACCGCCTATCGCGGCGTTGCCGTGCTAACGCCGAATGAGCACGAAACCCGTGTCGCCACGCGCATTTCTGCCGATGACGATGCGGATGCCGATCGCGCCGGCCGTATGGCCTTGCAGGCGACCGGTGGGGAGGCCGTTCTGGTGACGCGGTCTGCCAAAGGACTGACCTTGGTCCGCCGTGGACATGAAACGATGCATCTTCCGACCCGTGCGCGGGAGGTGGCGGATGTGTCGGGTGCAGGGGATACGCTTGTCGCGGCATTGGCCGTGGCGTTGGCTGCCGGGGCCACGCTTCCCGATGCGGCGCTCTTAGCCAATGCGACCGCCGGTATATCGGTTGGCAAGCAGGGCACAGCGACCGTATCGGCGCAGGAATTGCTCGACCTGCTGCACCTGGACGAGTTGGTTCAGACTGATAGCAAGGTGGTAGGGCTTGATGGCGCCCGCCAGCGAGTGCGGGAGTGGCAGCGCCGCGGCTTGAAAGTTGGCTTCGCCAATGGCTGTTTCGACCTGATCCATCCCGGCCATGTCCGCCTTTTGAACGAAGCACGCGCGGCCTGTGATCGGCTTGTCGTGGCGCTGAACACGGATGCCTCAGTCAAACGGCTAAAGGGGCCCAGTCGACCGCTGCAGAATGAAATGGCGCGAGCGACGGTCATGGCGTCCATGGCGCCTGTCGATCTCGTGACATTGTTCGACGAGGATACGCCGTTGGACATGATCCGTGCATTACGGCCCGATGTTTTGGTCAAGGGATCAGACTACACGATAGAGCAGGTTGTAGGCGCACCCGACGTCCAGGCATGGGGAGGCAAGGTCGTGCTGGTGACGCTGAAAGAGGGGCATAGCACGACCAAGACGATCCGTCGGATGACGGGAGCGGCGTGATTGTGCGGTAGGTTATTGCCGTTGCAGAAAACCGGCGTATACGGCCCACATGGAAGCGAACACGACACAGAATCTGGAAACCGACGTAGCCATCGTGGGCGCTGGCCCGGTGGGACTGTTTTCGGTGTTCCAGTTGGGCATGCTGAAACTGCGCTGCGTGCTGGTAGACGCCCTGAGTGAGATCGGCGGCCAATGCACCGCCTTATATCCGGAAAAGCCCATCTACGATATTCCCGCCCACCCGGCGATCGAGGCTGGCGCTCTGATCACCCAGCTTGAACGCCAAATCGAACCCTTCCCTGCGCCCCGGTTGCTCGGCCGCCAAGTCACCGGATTAAGCGGAACGAAGGGTGATTTTGTTCTTACGACCGACCGAGGGGATACTGTCCGCGCCAAAGCGGTGTTGCTGGCAGCCGGAGCCGGTGCCTTTGGCCCGAGCCGCCCGCCTCTGGATGGTTTGTCGGCCTATGAGGCGTCCGGTTGCGTGCAATACTATGTTCGCCGTCGAGAGGATCTTCGCGGTAAGCGCGTGGTGATCGCTGGGGGTGGTGATTCCGCAGTGGATTGGGCGCTGGCGTTGAAAGATATCGCGCAGGTGTCCCTGGTGCATCGGCGGCCTAAATTCCGTGCAGCACCTGAAAGTGCGGAGCGCCTGGATAAAGCGGCACGGGCGGGCGAACTCGAATTGGTCATTCCTTACCAACTGCATGGGTTGACCGGCGAAAACGGCATACTAGCCGCAGTCCAAGTGGCGACGCTTGAAGGCGAAATCCGTGTCATCGAAGCCGATACACTGCTGCCATTCTTCGGCCTGTCGATGGACTTGGGGCCGATTGCGGCCTGGGGCTTAGAACAGTCTCTGCACCACGTGAAGGTCAACCCTGCAACATGCGAGACCTCGATGCCCGGCGTGTTCGCTGTTGGTGATGTGGCGACCTATGCCGGAAAGCTAAAACTGATCCTGCAAGGCTTCAGTGAGGCCGCAGTGGCGGCCCACGCGATTTTCCCAATCGTCAATCCCGATCAGGCGCTGCATTTTGAATATTCTACAAGCAAGGGTGTGCCAGTTTAGAGCACGGACGCCCTGTTGATTGGGGGCGACAAACGTCGCGCCTGAAAATGGGCGTCTGCGGAACGGAATTCTAACGTCGGATGAGACGCGTTCTGATTGCATTGCGGATTTAGGCGATGCTCTTGGCCGCGAGAATAGCTGGTCTCTGACTAGACTCGAAGTCGCCAGGGTCGCATCGGCCGAGCAAGAGGCACAGTGCGGTGATGGTTCCGATGCCGGCGGTCCTGCTGCTCGCGGTCTATTTGGTTCTTTTGTCGGGCGGTTCGGTATTTTTGGAGCGCGTCACCTGCCGTTTGGCACGGCATTTCTATCCTCGAGCGGCTTCGCGTTGGCGGCTGTGTTGCTGATCGTGTTGCTGGAAAAATCGTATTCGGATTTTGGCTATCATTTTCAGGCCAGCACCGCTGTCCGTGAACGTGGTTCTCAAGCACCCGCATTCAATCGTTGCCGGTGTCGCAAATTGCAGAGGGTCGTCAAAAATATCGCCATGCGTCTACCCGGCTCCCAATCGTCAAATGCCAGCCTGGCCGGCATCTGCACGGCAATGGCGAGAGTGTGCTACGCGGCAGCGATCTCAAGCCGTGAGACAGCACGGGTTCGACCGATTAGGGGCAGCAGATTGGCGAGGTCAGGGCCGCTGTCCTCACCTGTCAGGGCAAGCCGCAGCGGTATTTCAATATCTTGAGCGTCACGGCCGGTCACGATAGCGAGGTCGCTGACCCAATGTCCCCAGACATCCTTGCCCCAAGGTTCGGCTGGTAGGGACACGGCTGCTTGCCGCAGTAATGCCTGCTCGCCCTCGATAACCGGCGGCACGATCGTGCCGGTCACGACCTCCCACCATCCGCGTGCCTCTTTCAGCAGGTCCATTCCGCCACGCACTGCCAGCCAGAATGCTTCGGTCGCGCCGGCTGGCAGACGGTCTGCAACCTCGGCGAAAGCAAGGCCAGACAGCGCTGAGCGGTTGGCGTCCAGCAGGCGCGTCATATCGAAGCGGGCGTCTTTCAGATCGGATAAGCGAAACGGACCCCCGCGCGCGGCGAGGCCGACGAGGCATTCTGCGACCGTTGCCGCCTGCACGCCGTCTTGACGTAGGCTCCGCAGCGAAACCTGGCCACCGGCAGCGGCTTTGCCTTCGGCAAGTAGGGGTAAATGGCCAAAGCGCACGTGATCGGCGTGACCGGTCAGGATTTCCAGCAGTTCGATCTGAATGGCCGTATTACCTGGGCTTTCCTCGCCGCGCAGGATATGCGTGGTGCGATTGTCGATATCGTCGATAATGCTGGCTAGAATGGGGGTGGGCACGCCTTCGGCCAGCCAGACCACCGGGTCGGAGACGGTGGCAAGATGCGCTTCCCGCTTGCCCTGCACCATGTCGTTCCAGCGGATTTCGCGGCCCGACAAGCGCAATCGCCAGTGTGGGATTTTGCCACCTGCCTCGGCGTCGCGCAGTTGCTGGGGTGTCAGCCGAAGCATGGCGCGATCATAAATGGCGGATTGACCACGGCGTCGGCGGAAAGCTGCTTTGGCTTTCAACTCTTCTTCCGTTTCCAAGCACGGGTAGACAAAGCCATCGCGCTGCAAACGCGCAAAAGCCGCAGCATAGCGGTCACCGCGTTCAGATTGGCGCATCGCATCATGCCAATGTATGCCGAGCCAGGAGAGGTCGTGGATGACTGGGTCGGGTTGGTGGCCAGGATCGGCTAGGTCATCGAGACGGAGCAGCAAATGCCCGCTGTGCCGCTGAGCATGGAGGTGATTGGCTAAAGCTACGCGCGCGCTACCAAGAAAGAGGCTGTTGGTTGCCGGCGGGGCAAAGCGAAGACGCGTCATTCCTCGTTTTCCGGCTCAGACTCGTCGCGTCTTGGGTCCAGGGCGCGCCAGTCGCGTTCCTCGTTACTGGCTGGATTGTCGGCAAAATCTCCAAGTTCGGTGGCGCTTTTCCAGCCTGTTTCACCGGCATCAACCACTTCCGCATCTTCCCCGAACGCGAACCAAGCTTCCAGAACAGCCTTGGTCGACAGTCCCGGTGCTCGGCAATGCTCCACCGAATCGCGAACGTAGCGGCGGGCGAAGGCGTTCGCGTGCATCAGCGTTTCAAAGCCGCCGATCTCTTCGGTGATATTGTCCTGCGCGCCGCCAGAAAGATCGAGAATACGCACCCGCCAGCCGCCCGAGGGAGCAAACAGATCATGAATTCCGACGCCTTCCGGCGCCTCATCGGTTTCTGACATTCATCCAACCTATGGATGCGCGACACTGGAATCAACGGCCGTATCAGCGCGCTCGTGCATCGCGGATAAAATACCGCGCGCAAGGGGTGTCGAACACATCGTCTCTACTGGCTGGTCCAAGCGGCGGCGCCAGTTAGGGCGCTCCTGATCGGTGCCCGGCAGGTTCACCGCGACGCTGTCGCCGACTAAGTCGTCGGCCTGCACGAGGGCCAGCAGTGCAGGGGTTCCTGCTACAAATCGATGAATGGCGGCAGCGATGCTGTCAGGTAACGGTTCGGCCAAATCAGAGTTGGTGACTTCGACGAGCCCTTGGCTCTGCAAGGTATTGCGTAAGAGAGTTTTTTCTGTCGCTCGCTCCGCCAGTGCAACACCATCGTCCGCCAGCAACCCCAATGCATGGCGCTCGGCAATGTCGGTGCCGGACCACCAGCCGGCAAGTGTCGGTAGGTCATGGGTCGAAACACAGGCCGCGGCGCGTTGTTTCCAAGCAGATTGGGGGCGGATACGGCCATGCTCTCGTTCGAACCATAAGACGCTGTAGGACAGGATATCAGCCTCGGCCAGCGCCTCGGGGAGGCCTTCTGGCACGGTTCCCAAGTCCTCCCCGACGATCAGGCAGCGCGCACGGTTACTGTGGAGGGAAATTTGTGCCAGCAGTTCGTTCAGACGGTAATTGACATAGGCACCATCGCGGCCCTGCGCCCCGTCCGGAACGACGAAAAGACGGCGTAGGCCGATAGCGTGGTCGATCCGAAGGGCGCCGGCATGGCGCATATTAGCCTCTAGAAGGCCGGCGAATAATTCGTAGCCACCACGCCGCATCGCTATCGGATCGGGCGGCGGAAGACACCAGACCTGGCCGTTTGCGGCGAATGGATCCGGTGGCGCGCCGATCGACAGACCAGACATCAGACAGTCCTGCCCTGCCCAGGCCTCGGCTCCGTCCGGAGCGGCCCCAACCGCGAGGTCGCGATATAACCCGATCGATAGCCCGGTATCGGCCACGGAACGGGCGAGTTGAGCCTCGGCTTCCAGTTGCAGGAATTCGTGGAAGCCAACCAGATCACGATGGGTTTCTGCAAAAATGCCGACCGCTGCCGAGGACGGGTGGCGTAAATTCGTCGGCCAGCGGGTCCAGTCCGACGTGCCGAGCGTTTCCACAATTGCTTGATAGGTGGCAAAAGTCTTCAAAGAAGCGGAAATTGGCGCTTGGCGTGTGGGCGCTTCCGCCGCTTGGGCTCGATAGGCTGCATGTAATACGGCACGTTTGAGCCCCCACACGGCGTCATAGTCGACTGCGCCCGGTATGATCGGCATGCCGGCGCCGCCCGGTAGATGCGAAACATCGATGTAAATCGGGTCCAAAAAACGCCGGTCAGACGGTTGATAAGGGCTCGCTCGGTGCCTGTCATGCGGGAACATCGCATGCAGCGGGTTTAGCCCAACCAACGCCGCCCCTTGCTGGGCCGCTTGCCTGGCGAGAGATGACAGGGTGGAAAAATCCCCGATCCCCTGATCGCCGGCGGAGCGGAGCGTGTAGAGATGCGCGGCAATCCCGAAGCGTCGTTCGCCGGCGGCTAAAGCAGGCGGTAAATAACAGCGTCTTGGCGCGATAATCAGATGGCACACCTGGCACGGATCGTCATCCGCGATCAGTCTGTGCTGGCCCATCGGTTGTGGCGGTAAATCCAGGATGTTATCGGCGGGACGAAGGCGGTGTTCGCTGCCATCTTGCCGGATCAGGGTGACCCATCGTGGTCTGGGGTGACCAAGGCGCAGCCTGACGCCCTCGGTCGGGCTGCCGACGGCAATGGTTGGCAATTGGGTTGTCGCCTGGGCGTGCAAATGGGCCAAACTGCTGCGCCAATCGGTGCGCGTGGTAGTCGGTAAACGCATGCCATGCAGCACCGACCGTAGGCTATCAACCGGGACCGCGTGACACGCACCGTCGATGTCCCACCAGCATGTGTCGATCCCTGCCAATCCGGCGAGCCGTTTTAGTTCGTCATCGGTTATCCCAAGCTGGGATTTTGTCGCGGCACCTGGGGTCCATGGCCGACCGGCGGTGCTTGTTATGGTGTCGACCTGGATCGGGGACTGATCGTCGGCCCCGGTCCCCGTCTCAGCCCGCTCAGGCGCATGTTCGGAAGTCGTCCGCAAGACGACGACGCTGCGTGGCGCGATTGTGAGCGAGGTAGCGATGGATGCGTTTGTCGGCGCTGTATCAAAAAGGTGGGTCCAGACGGAGCCCGGCGCCAAGTCAGGCAAGAACATTTCCAGCGGCGCGAGGCCGGCATGGAAGACCAACAAAATGCGTGCATCGCCGCTCGCCACATCCGCGATCAGTGTGTTGCTATGCGGGCTATTCCAATCAGTCAGCCTTGCGCCGTCTGGTCTGCGCCAGACCACATCGTGATCGCTGAGAGGGGTAGAGCCGAAGACCGGCGCCAAAGATTTTCGGATCGCAATCAAGTCTGCCGTATAGGCGATGAGATCCTGGTCGGCCGCGGTCCAGTCAAACCACGTCGTGACGTTGTCCTGGGCGTAGGCGTTGTTGTTGCCGCCTTGGCTGCGGCCCGCCTCATCGCCCATCGCCAACATCGGCGTGCCGCGTGATAGCAGCAGCGTCGCTAGCAAGGCTTTGATATCAGACTTGCGACGCTCCAGACGCGCAGCATCCTCGGTTAGGCCTTCGACGCCGTGGTTCCATGAAATATTGTCGTCAGTGCCGTCGCGATTATCCTCACCGTTCGCCGTATTATGCTTGCTCGTGTAGGATACCAGATCGGCCAGCGTGAAGCCGTCATGCGCGGTGATGAAGTTGATGCTGCGCGTCAGCGGGCGCGGAGTTCGGAAAATGTCGGCCGATCCAGCGAAACGAGTTGTGAAGGCGCCCAGCATGCCAGGATCACCGCGCCAGAAGCGGCGGACTGTGTCGCGATATTGGTCATTCCATTCGCCCCAACCGGATGGGAAGTGCCCCAACTGGTAGCCGCCGGGGCCGATATCCCAAGGTTCAGCAATGATCGGAAGACGGCATAAGACCGGGTCCTGGCATATGGCGGTCAGGAGTGGGGCGGCAGGGTCGAAGCCGTCAGACCGCCGCCCGAGCGTTGTTGCAAGATCAAGGCGGAAGCCGTCGAAGCCCCCGAACAGGGTCCATGCGCGCAGCGCATCCATAGCCAACTGCACGACGTGTGGACGGTCTAGCGCTAGGATATTGCCGCAGCCTGCATCATTGACATACTGCGCTTTGTCGGGGCCCAGGCGGTAATAACCAGCATTATCCAGGCCGCGCAGGGATAATGTCGGACCAAGGTGGTCGCTTTCGGCCGAGTGGTTCAGGACGACGTCCAAGATCGTCGCGATCCCTGCTTCGCGCAGGGCGTCGGTGGCGGCGCGTATTTCCGCCCAGCCTCCCGGCGCGATGCGGGGGTCGGGGGCGAGAAAAGCGGCTGGGTTGTAGCCCCAATAGTTTGCAAGCCCTCGTGGCGGCAGATGGCGCTCATCGGCCCAGGCCGCGCTAGGCATTACCTCTACAGTCGTGATGCCCAAGCGTTGCAGGTAAGCGATCGAGGCCGGGTGTGCCAAGCCGGCGAACGTACCGCGCAGAGGTTCAGGCACGGCGGGATTGGTCCTACTGAAGCCCCTTACATGGAGTTCATAGATAACCTGGTTATCCCAGTCGAAATCGGTCTTTGGAAAATAGTATGGCAGGTTCGGGGTGCCGATGAAGGCTTTTGGCATTTGTTGCGCGGTATCGGCGTGAACGGGATTTTCAGTGTCGAATAACGCCGGATGCAATTTGAAGGGTCGGTCCAGAGCCAGTGCCCAGGGATCGACCAATAGTTTTTGCATGTTGAACCGCAATCCACGCATTGGATCCCACGGCCCCGCAGCGCGCAGCCCGTAGCGCATGCCGGCGGCAATGCCAGGGAAAGCGCCACGCCAGATCGGGCCGACACGCTCGCTTAGCGCCAAGCGCTCGATTTCCTGATCTGCCGCATCGAACAGGCAGAAATAAATGCAATCGGCGTCAGGGGCGTGGACGACGACATTGACCCCATCGGCCACCGGCCGCACCCCCATTGGTGAGAGAAGCGGTGGCATCACCGCGGAGGGGGGCAATGGGGACGGACGCCTTGGCTTGGTGGTTTCGTGCGTCACCGGCGGGATGTCAGCAACGACTGATACAGTGCGGAATAGTGCTGGGCCGGTCTGCGCCAGGAGACATCCGCGGCCATGGCGTTGCGCTGCATCCGTTCCCAAACCTTGCGCTGTGGCCATAAGGCCAGCAAACGCTGCATGGCTGTCCAGAACCGATCGGAGGAGACCGGTGCGAACTGCAAACCAGTGGCTACGCCTGCGGAAAGCGCAGCCTCATTTGCATCGATCACGGTATCAGCCAGGCCGCCGACCCGGGCGACGACGGGGATGGTGCCATAGCGGAGCGCGTACATCTGCGTCAGTCCGCATGGCTCGAAGCGCGAGGGTACCAGCAACGCGTCGCTGCCAGCCTGAACCAAATGTGCCAGTGGTTCGTTGTAGCCGATCTGGCAGCCGATGGCGTCCGGCCAGCGTGCGGCTGCTTGGATGAAGCCGTGTTCTAAAGCGTGATCGCCAGCACCGAGGATGACGACTTGCACGCCCGCTTGTGCCAACTCATCCAGTCGCGGGATCAGCAGATCCAAACCTTTCTGCGTCGTCATGCGGCTGACAACGCCCAGCAGAAGCCTATGTGGATCGGCTTGCAGCCCGAAGCGCTCCTGTAGTGCGGTTTTATTGATGCGCCGGCGTGACAGCCGGACTCGGTCGAACGGGGCAGGGATCAGCGCATCGGTTTCTGGGTTCCAGACCTGCTCATCAATACCGTTCAGAATGCCGCTCAACGCTGTTGAACGTTGGCGAAGGACGCCATCGAGGCCCATACCGTCGACGGGGGAGGTAATTTCTCGGGCGTATGTGGGGGATACGGTGGTCAGGTAGTCGGCGTAGACTAACCCCGCCTTCAGGAAGTTGATATCGCCATGGAACTCCATCCCCTCGATGGAAAGGGCAGCCTTCGGAAGGCCGAGGCGCGTAAATAGAGAGGTTTTGTACCTTCCCTGGAAGGCGAGGTTGTGGATCGTCAGCACCGTCGCTGGACGCGTGCCGTCGTGGAATTTTAGATACGCCACGGCCAGGGCGGCCTGCCAGTCGTGCGCGTGCAGGATGTCGTAGGCCGGTTCACTAGAACTGCCGACGGCCAAGGCTGCAGCGGCAGCGCCGAGACCCGCGAAGCGCAGGCCATTATCGGGCCATTCGCGCCCGTCTGGGGCCAGATACGGATTGCCATCGCGGCCAAATAGATGGGGCGCATCAAGCACCAATAGGTCCAACCCGGCGTGTTTTGACGACATAACCCGTGCCGGCCCGCCAAAGAGGTCGGCGAAACGGCGAACCAAGGTCGCATCGGTAAGCGCGTCCATGACCGGCGGATAACCTGGCAGCAACGTCGTCACCGCCACGCCACAAGCAGCCAAGGCCGGTGGCAGGGCGCCGGTAACATCTGCCAGCCCCCCTGTCTTGATAAGTGGATAGACTTCTGATGCGACAGCAAGGACGCGGATCATGAGATTATACGCCGCGTCCGAGGTTGCGTGCATGTCTGGTCCCAGGCACGAAGGAGGCCCTGATCCCAGCGACGGACGCTTTGGCGATCTGGCATAGTCATCACGCCAGGGCGTCGATCATCGGCTGGGTGATCAGGCAGATCCCACGCGCGGTGCGACGAAAACGGCGTGCGTCGGTCTCGGGATCCTCGCCGACGATAAGCCCTTCGGGAATGCGGACGCCCTTTTCGACGATCACGTTCTTCAGCCGTGCGCCGCGACCGATATCGGCGTTGGGAAGGATTACGGCGCTTTCAACGTGTGAGTAGGAATGCAGATGCACGCCCGTGAATAGCAGCGACTGCCGCAGGAAGGCACCTGAAACGATGCAGCCACCCGAGACCAGTGATGAAATCGCTTCGCCGCGGCGACCTATTTCCTCATGCACGAATTTGGCTGGCGGGGAGATTTCGGCATAGGTCCATATCGGCCAGTCGCGGTCATAGAGATCCAGCGCTGGTACAATCTCGGTCAGATCAATATTGGCTTCCCAATAGGCGTCCAGCGTGCCGACATCGCGCCAGTAAGCTTCTTTTTCATTGCCTGACATGACGCAAGATTCGGTGAACCGGTGTGCAACAGCTCTACCGTTTTCGACCAGATACGGGATGATATCTTTGCCGAAATCGCGGCTGGAGTGAGGGTCGGAGGCGTCGCGCTTTAACTGCTCGATCAGGAATTTCGTCTTGAAGACATAAATACCCATACTCGCCAGAGCCATATCGGGCTGGTCTGGCATTGCCGGAGGATTGGCGGGTTTTTCGACGAAGGCGATGATACGGTCCGTCTGGTCCACCTGCATCACCCCGAAGCCGGTGGCGTCTTGCCGAGGCACTTCAATGCAGCCGACCGTGACGTCTGCGCTCTGTTCAGCATGCTGCACCAGCATCTTGGCGTAGTCCATCTTGTAGATGTGATCACCAGCCAGGATAACGATGTATTCCGGGGCGTAGCCTTCGATAATATCGATGTTCTGATACAACGCATCGGCGGTGCCGGCGTACCATGAATCGCCGAACCGTTGGGACGCGGGCAGGATATCAAATCCCTCATTGCGCTCTGGCCTGAAGAAGTTCCAGCCGCGCTGCAAATGGCGGATCAGACTGTGTGCCTTGTATTGTGTTGCGACACCAATGCGGCGGATGCCGGAGTTAAGGGCGTTTGACAGAGCGAAATCGATGATCCGGCTTTTTCCGCCGAAATACACAGCAGGCTTGGCCCGCATATCGGTCAACTCAAGCAGGCGGGAACCGCGGCCACCTGCGAGAACGTAGGCCATCGCATTACGCACGATCGGCGATTGCAGTCCGGGGGGCTGGCCCATGATTGCGGGTTCCTCGGCGGCTTTGGTTGTAGCGTTGTTTGCTCGTTGTCTTTGCCACCCACGCCATGGGGGCGGCAATCGGGAAATGTGGCCTATGGCTGAGGAGCGGTTTCAAACCAAAAAAAATTTGGCTCACCCGCCCCATCAGAGATAGTTTTCAATCTCTGGGCCTGATCAATCTGCCTGCCAAGTAGGTACCTTCCACACGTGATCGGCATATTCCCGGATCGCGCGATCGGCTGAGAACCATCCGACATTCGCCGTGTTGAGGATCGCCGAACGCCACCAATCGTCAGGCCGGCTCCAGAGGTCACCGATGCGGCGTTGCGTGGCATAGTAATCATCGAAATCAGCGCAGACCTGGAAATAGTCGTAATGGCGAAGCCCCTCGACCAAACCTCGATAACGGTCGCGATCGTCCGGGGAAAAGACACCGTTAGCGACACTATCCAGAACCTCTGCCAAAATGGGCGAGGCTTCGATCACATCGCCACTATCCAACCCACCTGCTCGGCGCAGTGCGACCTGTTCAGCGGTCATGCCGAAGATGAACATGTTGTCGTTCCCGACACGCTCCAGGATCTCGATATTCGCGCCATCCAGCGTGCCAATGGTCAACGCGCCGTTCAGCGCGAATTTCATATTGCCGGTGCCTGAAGCTTCCATACCTGCCGTCGAAATTTGTTCAGAGACGTCAGCGGCGGGGATGATCATCTCCGCGAGGCTGACAGAGTAGTTGGGCAGGAAAACGATTTTCAGCACATTGCGAACGGTGGGATCGCTGTTCACGACTTTGGCGACATCATGGATCAGCTTTATGATCAGCTTCGCTTGGTGATAACTGGCCGCTGCTTTTCCTGCGAAGATTTTAACGCGCGGCTGCCAGTTATCCATCGGCCGAGCGCGAATAGCGTTGTAGAGCGCGATTGCTTCGAGAATGTTTAGCAACTGCCGCTTATATTCGTGCATCCGCTTGATCTGGACGTCGAATAAGGATGACGGGTCGATCCGCACCTCAAGATCGCGTCTTATCAATTCGGCCAGTGCGAGTTTGTTGACATACCGGGCGGCGGCATAGCGCTTCTGAAAAGCAGGGTCGGCGGCCAGTGGTGACAGCGCCGTCAATGCGTCTTCGCGATCTAGGATTTTTGGCCCGACGGCATCGGTCAGCAGGCTGGTCAGGCGGGGGTTGGCCTCGTGCAGCCAGCGACGGAAGGCGATGCCGTTGGTGACGTTGACGATGCGGTCAGGAAACAGGCTATGCAGATCGTGGAAAACGGTTTCCCGCATCAACGTGGTATGAAGGGCTGAGACGCCGTTGACGCGATGCGAACCAACGAAGGCCAAATGGCTCATGCGCACGCGTCGTCCCTGGTGTTCATCGATGATCGAGGTACTGGACAGCAACCTATCATCGCCGGGATGGCTCTGGCGCACATGACCCAAGTGTAACGCGTTGATTAAGTAAATGATTTGCATGTGCCGGGGTAGCAATCGCTCCATTAGCGGCACGGGCCAGCTTTCCAGGGCTTCCGGCAGGAGTGTGTGGTTGGTATAGCTGAACGTCTGCTGGGTCATCCGCCAGGCGTCTTCCCAGGGAAGTTGATGGATATCCAGTAAGATACGCATCAATTCGGCGACGCCGATCGCGGGGTGCGTGTCGTTCAACTGAATGGAGGTCTTTTCAGCCAGCGTGCCGACATGGCCGAAGGTGCGGATGTGTCGCCGCACCAGATCCTGGAGCGAGGCTGAGACGAAAAAATACTCTTGCCGCAGGCGCAATTCCTGACCGGCCGGGGTGGCGTCCGAAGGATAGAGAACCTTCGTGATTGATTCTGCTCGCACTTGTTCGGCAAGTGCACCAGCATGGTCGCCATGGTTGAACGCATCCAGCAACAGCGGATCGGTGGAGCGGGCGGACCACAGACGGAGCGTATTGACCCGCCGGCCGCGCCAGCCGACGGCGGGCGTGTCGTAGCCCACTGCTTCGATCGTTTCCGCAGGGTGCCAGACATGACGGACGGCAGCCTCGGACACGGGGACCGCCTCAATCGAGCCACCAAAACCAATCGGATAGCTGACTTCGGGGCGGTGAAATTCCCAAGGATTGCCGAGCGATAGCCAATCTTCGGGGAATTCTTGCTGCCAGCCGTTTTTCATGACCTGGCGGAAAAGGCCATGATCGTAGCGAATGCCGTATCCGTAGGCGGGGATATCGAGCGTCGCCATGCTTTCCATAAAGCACGCAGCAAGCCGGCCGAGACCACCATTGCCCAGCGCGGCGTCAGGTTCCAGCGTACGGAGTTTGTCCATCTCGACATCAAGATCCGCCAGTGCGGCGCGGACGACGCTCTGCAGTCCTAAATTGTTGAGATTATCGACCAGCAACCGGCCGACGAGGAATTCCAACGATAGGTAATAGACCCGCTTAGCCCCGGATTCATAGGTCGCCTCATTCCCTGCCAGCCAGCGGTCGACGATTGTGTCACGCACGGCCAAGGCGGTTGCCATCAGCCAATCGCGCTGCGTTGCGATGGCGCGTCTTTTGCCCATGGAATAGTGCAATTTTTCCAGGATCTTTGTCTTCATCGCGCTGACACCTGGATCAACGCTATTTTGCGCGGATGTGATCGTGGTGTCGGCAGTTTTGTCGTTTGCGTGGGCCGACACTGTTGGTTCCACTTCGTCTAACCTTTCCGCATTGCAAGCCGACGAGAATGGGTGTCTTCGCCGGCGCTTCAACCGAATGTGTCTGTGCGATTAATGCCACGCAGACAGACTACTCTGAACGTAAGCAAGTTTTATACCGCCCTGCTGGCTGCGCATAGGGACACCGAGTTTAACCTCGCGGGTTGTTTGGCGGCGCAGGGCAGGCCTCGTCCTTTGTTACAGGTGCCTGCCACAGCGATTATGTCAGAAACAGCCCGCCGTTCACATGCAGCGTCTGGC
>Ga0164296_1001951_pt1 | contig 21117 bp, 17 predicted proteins | sample GEODES057metaG_FD_113533 | JGI IMG/M metagenome (GOLD analysis project Ga0164296, IMG submission 113533) | Dystrophic lake water microbial communities from Trout Bog Lake, Wisconsin, USA - GEODES057 metaG | ecosystem: Environmental > Aquatic > Freshwater > Lake | place: USA: Trout Bog Lake...
CAACGTGGGCAGAACTTCTTGAGTTCAAGGCGATCTGGGTCGTTACGGCGGTTCTTCTTGGTGATGTAGTTACGCTCTTTGCAATCGACACAGGCCATAGTGATCTTTGGGCGGACATCCGCGCTCTTGCTTGCCATGGTCGTGCTCCTTTTAACTAACTGTTAACTCATAATTCCGGACTGGTTAATCCCAAGGGATGAAGGCTACTTCATACCCGGTATTTCGTCTAAATCGCGCTCGTTGCTCACGAATTTAAGCGAAAACTGGTAGCGGAGGCCGGACTTGAACCGGCGACACTGCGATTATGAGCCGCATGCTCTACCAAGCTGAGCTACCCCGCCATGAGGTGTTTTCTAGAAATTTCGAGCCCCCCAACGGAATCGAACCGTTGACCTTTTCCTTACCATGGAAACGCTCTACCGACTGAGCTAGGGGGGCGCTGCTTCGCCCGCAAGGTTACAGGCAATGGGCAGTTCGGGAGAAATTCGGAGCTCTTACTTAACTCTGCCTTGTGTACCCACGAACTCCTTGAAAGGATGCCGCAATGGAGCTCCCAGCGTTTCGCGCACAGAACGAACCTCACTGGCACCGCCCCCATGTTGGCGAGCGCCGCTGGCCGGTCTCATTCGTCGTGGTGGTGGTGATCGTTCTTCAGTTCCTGCTCCCGAAATCCCTTAGCCTAAAGATTCAACCTGAAATTTGCGCTACTGAGGCGATCTTGACCGCCCTCCTCTTTGCAATCAGCCCAGGACGTATCGCCTCGCATCGTAAATCCACGTGGACAATTGGTTTGATCCTTACCGGGGTAATGACCGCGAGCAATATTGCCTCCGCCGTTCAGCTGGTTCAGCGACTTATCGACGGAACAATTAAGAGTCCAACGAACCTCTTGGCTTTTGGCGGATCAATCTGGCTCACCAATATGGTCGTCTTCAGCCTTTGGTACTGGGAATTTGATCGCGGGGGTCCTGGAGCACGTGCGCAGGCGATTGACCCGTTCCCGGATTTCTTATTCCCGCAGATGAGCGATCCGCAATATTCCCCGCACGACTGGCATCCAACATATTTCGATTACCTCTTTACGTCTTATACAAACGCCAGCGCCTTCAGCCCAACTGATGTTATGCCCCTCACCCGATGGGCAAAGATGTTAATGATGATTCAAAGCGCAACATCTCTCATCACGGTCGGATTAGTGATTGCCCGCGCCGTCAATATCCTGCAATAAATTTGCAGTAGTCGAACAAATTTAAAGTATCCAACTTTAACGATCGCTAGTAACCTGACGACTATGAGTACTCACGATTCCCATGACGCAGGTTTCGATTTTCCAGTAAAGCTTGATGAGGCCGAACTCAAGTCCCGGCTGGATCCTCTTTCATATGATGTGTTGCGAAACGCGGCAACTGAGCGACCATTTACAGGCGAATACAACGACACCGACACCGTAGGTAGTTATCGCTGCAAAGCATGCGGAAATGAACTTTTTAAGAGCGAGACTAAGTTTCATTCGGGCTGCGGTTGGCCATCTTTTTATGCACCAACAGAGGATGACGCCGTTGTGCTCATCGAAGATCGCTCACTCGCGCCACGCATTCGAACCGAAGTTCGTTGCGCAAACTGTGGTTCGCATTTAGGGCATGTCTTTGAAGGTGAAGGTTATGACGTTCCTACCGACCAACGCTGGTGCATTAACTCGGTTGCACTAGTGCTTGAGGAGAAGTGAGTCGTACTCAATTTTAATGCAGCGGTCTTGCACGACTTGTAAGCCGTTTTTTACCGCTTTATTTGCAGAAAGTTCATCTTGCAAACCAAGTTGAAACCATAAACTCTTCGCGCGGACCGCAATCGCTTCATCGGTTACTAGTGGAATGTCACTTGCCCTGCGAAATACATCAACAATGTCGATCCATTCTGGAATTTCAGAGAGCGACGGATACACCTGATGCCCAAAGAGGGAATCTAACCGCGGATTTACAAAATAGAGATCAAAATGCGAATGATCCAGCAACCACTTACTTACTTCATATACAGGGCGCTCTGGATTATCGGAGGCACCAACAATTGCGACTGTCTTTGCGGCTTTTAATAGTCTGGTGATTTCGTCATCACTGAGAGGCGTCCACATGATTGTCATGAGATCGCTGTCATTTCCGTGTTAATGAATTCGTGAAAAGATTGAACTTGGGCCTTCGTTTCCTTCGCGCTCCAGTCCAAATATGGTGCGATGAGGTCTGCCACTTCCTGCGCAATACTCACTCCATGGTCAGCGGTCTCCATCACCAATCTCAACCGCCTCGCCAGCAGATCCACCAACGTGCGCGCCCCTTCATGAGTAACTGCGTAGATAACCTCAGCCTTGATGTAACCTGCACCCGGCAATATTTCTTTGGCCATATCTTGATCGGCGTGAATCATCTGGAAGATATCACTTGAGAGCGATCCGTAGCGATTGAGCAATCGTTCAACGCAAGCGGTTGAAACCGAATAACTTTGCGCAAGGGACGCGATCTGCTTTACCAAATTTTTATAGCCGGCCGCACCGAGCAATGGAATCGACTTGGTGTTTGATTTTGGAATTGAACCTTCGATGTCTTTAACCGCGGCATCAACCGCATCTTTCGCCATCACGCGATAGGTCGTGTATTTGCCACCGGCAATACTCACAAAACCCGGTAGTGGATGGTCGACAGTATGTTCCCGGGAAATCTTTGTAGTGGAAGAATTTTTCGCAGGCGAAACTAATGGGCGTAACCCTGCGTAGGTGCTCAGAATTTGATCTTTGCGAATCTTTGGAAGCAGAACTTTATTGGCTTCATTAAGGATGTAGTCAATATCAGATTCATCAGCCAACGGGGTCTCGCGGTCACCCTCGTAAGCGGTATCCGTTGTTCCAAGCAGCCACTTATCGCCCCACGGGATAATAAATAGCACGGATATTGCCGTCTTAATGATGATCCCTGATTTCGCGTCAATGGCATCCTTGGGCAAAATAATGTGAACGCCCTTGCTCATCTTTATTTTGTATCCCGGCGTGAGACCGGAATTCAGATATAGCTCTTCGTTCCAAATTCCACCAGCAGCAATTACAACCTTTGAATTTATCTTTATCTTCGCTCCGTCAACTTCAGCGATTACTCCAGAGATTTGTTCTCCCGTGCGAACGATTTCGGTAACAGTTGCGCCAGTAACAATTCTGGCTCCGTGATCCTTTGCGGTTCGCGCGACCATGAGGGTATGTCGTGCATCATCAACTTGTGCGTCGTAATAAACCAAACCACCGGTGACAATTTCAGGATTCAGCGATCTCGCCTCATTACGCATTTCGCCAAAAGTAATGTGCTTGTGCCAAGGAACCGCGCGCAATTTTCCACGAAGTAAGTCATAAAGGATCAATCCTGCGCCAACGTATACGCGATCGAAATATTTTTTGTGCAATGGATAGATAAAAGAGAGGGGCTTGACCAAATGAGGTGCCTGGTCGGTGATCATCATTTCGCGTTCATGCAAAGCTTCGCGAACCAACTTAAAATCGAATTGTTCCAAATAGCGCAGCCCACCATGAATTAATTTGCTGGATCGCGACGAAGTCCCCGCGGCAAAGTCATCACTCTCAAGGAGCACGACCGATAATCCGCGGGCTGCTGCATCTAGCGCTACGCCAGTGCCAACAACTCCCCCACCAATAACGACCACATCGAAATTTTCGTTAACAAGCGCGGCAATGTCCGCGTCGCGCTGTGCTTTGTTAAGTGCCGACTTGTTATATACGGACTTATTGGGGACTGACTTATTGAGTGCCACCTGCCTAGAATACGGGTATGTCATACGTTGGCGCGATCGATCAAGGAACGACTAGTACTCGCTTCATGATCTTTGACCATCAAGGCACCGTCGTAGCAAGTGCCCAGAAAGAGCACACCCAGTTCCTACCTCAACCTGGCTGGGTAGAACACGACCCACTAGAAATCCTTCGAGCAACGCAAGAGGTAGTCAAAGAAGCGCTTACGCGGGCCGGACTTCAAGGAGCGGATCTGGCGGCCATAGGAATAACAAACCAACGCGAAACCACGGTTGCTTGGAGTGCTTCCACCGGAGCTCCATTACACAATGCAATCGTCTGGCAGGACACCAGAAGTCAGTTAATTCTCGATGAAATTTCGGAATCTGCGGGAAAGACAGTTACATATAAGACCGGGCTGCCGCTCGCACCATATTTCTCTGCCAGCAAGATGAGTTGGATGCTGCGGGAATCGGCTTCCGTAAAAGAGGCCCGTGACCAGCAAGAGCTTCTTTTTGGAACTATCGATTCATGGCTCTTATGGAATCTTTCGGAAGAAAATATTCATATCACCGATGTCTCTAATGCTGGCCGCACACTATTGATGGACCTGGAGACCCTTGAGTGGGATGCCGATCTACTCGCGATATTTGGTGTGCCCCGCGAAACTTTGCCCGAGATCAAGAGTTCATCTGAGGTTTATGGATATACGAAAGCTGATGGAGTGTTCGGCGCCAGAATACCTATCGCAGGTATTGTCGGCGATCAGCACGCCGCGCTACTTGGGCAGCTCTGCTTTGAAAAAGGTGAGTCTAAAACTACCTATGGGACCGGAAATTTTGCACTTCTCAATACTGGAACCGAGATCGTCCGATCGACAAAGGGCTTGCTCACTACCCTGGCATTCAAGCTAGGTGATGCACCTGCAAAGTATGCGTTGGAAGGTTCGGTCGGTGTCACGGGTTCGGCAGTGCAGTGGTTGCGCGATCAGCTTGGGATTATTCAAAATTCGGCGGAAATTGAGACGCTAGCCCTACAAGTATCCGATAGCGGCGGTGTCTATTTTGTTCCGGCATTTTCTGGATTGTTTGCGCCTTACTGGCGTTCCGATGCCCGAGGGGTAATAGTTGGGCTAACACGCGCATCGACAAAAGCACACATTGCCAGGGCCACCCTTGAAGCAATCTGTTATCAAACTCTTGATGTCATCAAAGCTATGGAAGAAGAGACCGGCGTAAAAATTGAGGTCCTTCGTGTAGATGGCGGAATTACTCAGAACAATCTATGCATGCAGATTCAAGCCGACATATTGCAAACAACGATATCTCGTCCAGTCGTGGCCGAAACAACTGCGCTTGGCGCGGCCTACGCTGCTGGGCTTGCGGTTGGAGTATGGAAGAACGAAGCAGAACTACTTTCACAATGGCAAGAAAGTCGACGCTGGCAACCGACAATTTCGCGGTCACATGCCGATGAAGGACTCTCCAATTGGAAGAAAGCGATTGAACGCACCCTTAATTGGGTATGACGCGCGCTCCATCGCTTGGCAGTGAAGTAAAGAACCTAGGGCTCTTGAATCCCGCATCAGCAAATGCCTTCGATATGGCTGCTTCACAACGCCTTACATAGTCGGTCTTGATGAGTGCAATTGCGCTGCCACCAAATCCGCCACCAACCATGCGTGCACCCAGCGCACCTTGTGAAAGCGCGGTATCAACGGCGACATTGAGCTCTGGACAGGACACCGTGTAATCATCGCGCAGTGAACGATGTGATTGGTTGAGCAATTCGCCTAACTTAATAAAGTTATTAGCCTTAAGCGCCTCCACGGCGTCTAACACACGCTTCATCTCGGTGACGGCGTGAAAGCCTCGAATATAGGTAACGGGATCGAGCTCGGATTGCCTGGATGCGTAATCGGCAACAGAAATATCGCGTAGTGAGGTGATCCCTAAATCTGCGACTGCTTTTTCACATGAAGCCCGACGTTGGGCATAGCCACCATCAACTAACTTGTGATGAGCCTGGGTATCAATAATAAGAAGCTCTAAGCCTTGAGGCGCAATTTGAAATGGAATATTTGTTGAGGACAAATCGCGACAATCAAGAAGTAGGGCAGATCCGGCCTCAGCCATTAAGGAGACGCTCTGATCCATGATTCCGCATGGAACCCCGACGTAATCATTTTCGGCGCGCTGCGCAGCACGTGCCAACTCTGACAGATCCATATTCTTTTCAAATAAATGATTTACGGCGGTGGCAATAGAACATTCAAGTGCTGCGCTTGATGAGAGCCCCGCGCCAAGCGGAACGTGACCATCAATGAGAAGTTCGATTCCAGTGTCTACATCCATGACCCAGAGAACTCCCAGGGCATACCTGGCCCAACTCTCCCCAACATGCGGGGCTAATTGGTCGACCGAGATTTCAAATATATCGCCAGTTTTCTGCAACGAAGCGATTCTTATCAATCGGTCAGGCCGCCTAGATAGCGCTACGGTCGTCTTATCAGAGATCGCAAATGGCAGAACAAACCCATCGCTATAGTCGATGTGCTCACCAATTAGATTTACTCGTCCAGGGGCCTCTGCAACTATTTCAGGTTCCTTGCCAAAAATTTCTTTAAAACGATTGGAAATCTCTTTCATAGCGCTTCCCTACTTTACGACCCTGTAGGTCAATGTATAAGCCAGCGTGTGCTTGCCGGGCTTAATGAGATAGTGATCCAATGTATCTGGACCACATGACGCCGTTCCTACTCCACGATGAATTGCATCGAGAGCGATCACGGTTACCGGTGATGGGTGAAGCTCGACATCATGTGTTGCTGCGGCAATATCGAGCGCGCGGTATGCGGAGACTGAAACTTGGCTCGGCTTATCCAACGCAATTCGCAATGTTTCGTTCTGCGAATTCGATACCTCAAACCATTGCACATCGGCATGACCACTATTTTCTTGTGGGCTCACATACGGAGTGTATTGATCTTCGACCGCTGAAGAGTATCTGCCAATTGGCGCTAATTTGCGATCCGGATATGTTTCAACAGGACCGGCACCTAGGTACGTGAAGTAATTGAATGAATTATCGATCTCGAATGTCGTACCTACTCGTGCGACATCACTTAATACCTTAGGAAGAGTTGTCTCTTCAACGACACGAATGCCATCAGCGATCTCTGAGATTATTTGAACCTGCCTGATCTCAATTCCAGAACCAGTTTTGTAAGTACTGGTTACCTTGTAGGAATTTGCAGATATAACAACCTTGGTATTGGTGCGTACTAACTTATCAATTCCCCATTCCAACCAGCGATCATATAGTTTGCTGATGCGATCGTTGTCCGTTGGCGCGCGGAAGAGATTGAGTTGCGGGGTAAAAGTCCCAAAGCCCAGATTCAAGGAACCATCGGATCCCAACGCCCCAGACAATAACTTTGGAGATTGAATTCGAGCAGCTGGAACTGCCTTGCTTGGAAGTTTAAATTGTGCCCAACCGACTTCAGCAAATGGTGAGGACCAGTCGGTCTCGGATTTGCGAAGCACGTTAAATGTAATGAATTTGGCGCCAACTTCCGTGCCCTTTTTAAGGTGCTTGGATGTCACCTTTACTGCCGCGCTTGCTTGCGGCGCGATTTTAGGGAGTTTGAGTTTTCCATAATCTAGAACTTCGCCATCAATTGTAATATTCCAATTAATTTCAAAGTCAGTTGAGTCGACAAAGAAGTTCCGGTTCTTCACTTTAAATGTGCCGTTTGCTGCGCTTACCGCAGAGATCAGAATCGGGCTAGCAATTGCTTTGAATTCCTGCATCGCTGGCTTCGGGGTGCGATCTGGGAAAACCATTCCATCGCAGCAGAATCGGCCGTCGTGACGTTCTTCGCCAAAGTCTCCGCCGTATGCAGAACGAACCGTTCCATCTGGCAACGTTTGCAGGATGCCATGATCCCAAAATTCCCAAATAAATCCGCCTTGTAGACCAGGGAGTGAATGAATGGCTTGCCAGTACTCTGCGAGAGTTCCGTTTGAGTTACCCATTGCGTGGGAGTACTCACACATGATCAGCGGTCTAGTGCCTTTCGTAGATTTTCCATAACGGATAATCGCATCGATCGATGGATACATCGGACAGACAACATCTGTGAGGTCAGGGTTGGCAGTCCAATAGGGGCGAATCGCGCCTTCATAATGAAGCGGGCGTGATGGATCAAACTTGCGGGCATATGCAGCAGCTGCTGCATGATTAAAGCCTGCTCCAGACTCATTTCCAAGCGACCACATAATCACACTTGGGTGATGAATATCGCGTTGAATCATTCGTGAAACGCGATCAACCCAAGCCGTCAGGTAGCGTGGATCGTTGCAGAGTGAATCTTGGAATGCATGCGATTCAATATTGGCCTCTTCGATCACGTAAAGGCCGAGCTCATCAGCTAATTCCAAGAGCGCTGGATCATTTGGATAATGAGATGTACGCACTGCATTGAAATTGTATTTCTTCATCTCAACTAAATCTCCGCGAATATCCGCCGCCGAGACCACACGTCCGGTCTTGCGATTGAAGTCATGGCGATTTACTCCGTAGATAAAGACCCGCTTACCATTGACAAGCAGATCGCGGCCTTTGATTCGGACATCGCGGAAACCAATGCGTTGCGTGAAGCGTTCAATGGTCTCACCCATCGGATCCTTGAGTTCTACGTGCATGTAATAGAGATTGGGACTTTCGGCCGACCAAGCTTTTACATTTGGAAATTCCGCTTTAAGGTGAATCATTCCCGGCATCGGTGGTTCAATCTGGTTGACGACGGACATTACAGACTGCGGAACATTTCCATCCCAATATGTACCATGAAAAAAATCGCGGCTGATCTCTTGGATCTCAGCTGGCATCTGAGTCCATTCGATTCGAGATGCGCTCTTTAGAGTTGCGGACAACGGCTTCTTGCGGCCCACACCTTCAACGGTCACGGATAATGAAAATCCATCAAAGCTAGCATCTGCCGCAGCGCCGATAAATGCTCGAATATCCAATGTGCCGGTCTTGCCATCTGGCTTTAAACCAAGCGTGGGATAGAAGCGCGCAACGTGAACGCGGGGAGTCACAAAGAGTTTGATTGAACGTGTAATACCGCCGTGCCACCATTGGTCTTGGTCTTCAACGTAGGTCGCATCCGACCACTTCACAACTTTAATTTGGATTCGGTTTTGACCTGGGTTGACGAATTTTGAAATTTCGAAGTCGGCGGCCAGGCGCGAATCCTTTGCCATACCAACTTCAGCGCCATTAACGCTCAGAATTGCAACGGACTCAAAGCCACCAATCTGCAGGACTATCCGTTGCCCAATCCAGCTATCAAGTACGGTGAAATCGCGTTCGTATATTCCGGTGGGATTGAGAGATGGCACGAATGGTGGCAGCTCATCAAATGGCATCTGCACATTTGTGTAAATTGGTTTATCCCAAAAAGTTGGTGACTCTGGTTGCGCAGTCCATAAACCTGGCACTGGGATTGATGCCCAGGTTGTACTTGGTTGATCATCAGGGGAACGTAGTAATTGGAAATCCCAACTGCCGTCGAGTGACACGGATTCTTCGTGATTGATGTTAAGCATCGGCTCACGATTGATGGAAGTGGTTTCTGGGCTATTCCAATATTTCATTCGTTTACTCCAAAAAACTTTGATAGTAGTATCAAGGAATTGGCGCCAAAGGCACTGAACCACTCTAAATCCCATTACTAATCAAGTAAAGGATCGTTCACGAGTGCAACTTCTTGAGGAGGAGCAATGTCCGAGTCTGAAATCGTTACGTTAACCTCATCTTCATCCTCAATTATTTTCGATACCTCAGATAACAATTTAGTTATCCGCCATTGGGGCTCCGCATTACCTGCCAGCTCACACAATCTTGTAGACCTTCGCGCCGCGACCACGAAATCAGTTGCAAACAGTAGTTTTGATACGGCGCTACCAAATGGAGTCCTACGCGAACATTCTCGAGGCTTTTTAGGTCATCCCACCATCAGCGGACACCGCTATGGCAAGGCCTGGTCCACTCTCTTCTCGCTCACCAACGTCGTCCACACCAGCAACTCACTCGTCGCACATTTTGCGGATTCGCATGCAGGGTTGAAGCTTGAAATCAGCTACGAACTCAATGAATTCGGAATTCTGAAAATCAGCGCATCGCTCACCAACATGGGCGAAACTGATTACACCTTAGATCAATTCACATATTGGCTTCCACTCCCCGACCGCGCTGATGAAGTTATGGATTTCACGGGCCGCTGGTCGCACGAACGCCACCCACAGCGCTCCGCTATTCGTTATGGCTTAACAACTCGCGAAATTCGTGAAGGTCGCAGTGGACACGACTACACAATTGCCCAACTCGCCCTTGCGGGTCGCGCCGAATTTTCCCACGGTGAGGTGTGGGCACTTTCTGTCGCCTGGAGCGGAAATTCAGTCCATCATATTGAGCATTTAGCATCAGGAGACTCATCCATTGGTGCCGGTGAGCTACTTGAGCCAGGTGAGATCATCATTAAAGCTGGGCAAAGCCATGTAATCCCGCCGGTGATCGCAAATTATTCAAATGAGGGGCTCGATGGCCTTAGCCATAACTATTACCGATGGCTTCGATCCAGACCCGACCACCCAACAAATAAACGTCCTCGTCCTGTTACGTTAAACGTTTGGGAAGCAATCGAATTCGATCACGACTCTGAAAAGATCAAGGCGATCGCCGATGCTGCGGCCGCTGTCGGTGTTGAAAGATTCGTGCTTGACGATGGTTGGTTCAATCTTCGACGCCATGACCGCGCTGGGTTGGGTGACTGGGTCGTTGACCGCGATATCTGGCCACAAGGACTTGCACCGATTATTCAATACATCAACGACAAGGGCATGGAATTCGGACTTTGGTTTGAGGGCGAGATGATTAATCCCGATTCCGACCTTTATCGTGCACACCCCGAGTGGATACTGCACGAATCCGGGCGTACTCCTCCACTCTGGCGCAACCAACAGGTTCTAGATATCACCCACCCCGGAGCTTACGACCACGTTCTGAATCAAGTTGATGCCATCCTCAGTGAATACAACATCGCTTACATCAAATGGGATCACAACCGCGTATTGGTTGATGCTGGTCACCTTGGTCAAGCTGCGATTCACAATCAAACCGCGGCAATTTATCGTCTCTTCGCAGAACTTAAGAAGCGCCATCCTAAATTAGAGATCGAAAGCTGTGCATCAGGTGGCGCACGCATCGACCTCGGTGTCATTGATTACGTGGACCGTTTTTGGACGAGCGATAACAACGATGCTCTTGAACGCCAGATGATTCAGCGCTGGACCGGCATTGTTATTCCTCCAGAGCTCTGTGGAACGCACATTGGACCGCGCCCAGGCAATCAGACCAAGCGCGTTACAGATGTCTCCTTTAGGGCAATTACAGCCTTATTTGGCCATGCTGGTATCGAGTGGGATATCACTCATGCAAGCGCTGGCGAATTAGAAATTATTAAAAGTTGGATCGCACTTTATAAATCCAAGCGTCAACTCCTACACAGCGGGAAAGCAATTCGCGTAGATCATCCAGACAACAATTCATTTGTTTACGGTGTGGTTGCTCAAGACCAATCCGAGGCAATCTTTGCAATTGCTGCTCGGGATATGTCGGAATCAACATTCCCAGCAACGGCGCTATTCCCGGGCCTCCAAGCAGATCGACTTTATGCCGTGAACGTAATTAAGGACGCCGGAGTTGGAAAACGGATGCAAGTTGCTGAACCTGCCTGGATGCATGCAAACAACGGAATAACTTTGAGCGGCGCAGAACTAGCAACAATAGGATTGCGTCCTCCGATTTTGCCACCGGAGAACGCAATCCTGATTGAATTTAAGCGGAAGTAACTACTAGCCCTTCGTTGATCCGAGCGTGAGGCCGCCAACAAAATGCCTTCGTAGTGCGAAAAAGACAATCAACGTTGGAATAAAGGCGAGTACCGCTCCGGCCGCGAGCAAGTCGTAATCCGTATTGAATTCTCCTTGGAGATTTGAAAGTGCTGCCGTTATCGGTCGTTTGTTGCCCGTTTTCAGAAGCACGATCGACCAGAAGAAGTCATTGTAAATCCACGTGGTCATCAACACTCCGAGAGAAGCTAGCGCTGGGCGCAAGAGTGGCAAAATGATTCGGAAATAGTGATTCCATACATTTGCACCGTCGACAAGCGCGGATTCGGAAATTTCCTTCGGGATCGTCCGTAGAAAATTTGTGAGAACAAACGTTGCAAAACCAATCTGAATCGCAATATGTACCAATATCAAGCCAATTTGAGTGTCGTAGAGAACCCCATTGTTGTTGATGAATTTCGGTACTGGGATCTTTAAGTACAAGCGAAACAGCGGAATATACAAGAGTTGAGGAGGAAGGAGATTTCCTGCGGTAAAGAGCATGAGAAGCGGAACGCTGTACTTAAATTCGTAGCGGCTCAACACAAAGGCAATCATCGATGCCAAGAACAAGGTAATCAGCACTGCAGGGATAGCAACTTCAACAGAGTTGAAGAAGAACCGCCACATTTTCGATTCTACGAGTGCGTTGTAGTAGTTACTAAATGTGAGATGGCTCGGCCAGGACACTGGCCCATATTTCAGTACATCCCCATATGGCCGGAACGACTGCACAATAGTGAAGAAGATTGGGGCAACCCAAAGAACCGAAAAGACGGAAAGTATCCCGATAGCAATGCGAGCTCCAAATTTGCTCTTTTTTCCGGTAACCATTTAGTCGTTCCCTTTACTAAAGTTTTGATAGAGATAAACCATGATTGGCCCCAAACAGATCACAAATAGCATCGTCGCATAAGCCGCACCCCAACCGATGCGCATGGAAGAGCCTTCAATATTTTGATAAACCAAAATACCTAAAGTTTGTAATCCATTACTTCCGCCATTGATAATGAATGCAAGGTCGAAGGCGCGCATGGCTTCGATAATCGTAATAATGACGATGATGACGTTTACTGGACGAAGCGAAGGCATAATTACTTTACGGAAGGTGTACCACTCTCCCGCGCCGTCGATTGCCGAGGCTTCCCGAAGGGAAGGATCAACGGCCTTCATGCCTGCTAAGTAAATGAGCATGATGTAGCCAATATGCTTCCAGGATGCCATAAACAGTACGACCCAGATATTTCGACTTGGTACGCCTAGCCAATCAATAGCCGTATTGGGGTTCGTATTTCCCAACAATGAATTCAGTATGCCATCTGTGAAAAATACGTTCTCCCAGATAATTCCGGTTACCGCGGCTGAAATAACGAGCGGCATATAGAACGCTGTTTGGTAGAACTTGGTTCCTTTGAGATTTTTGTCGATGTAGTAGGCAAGCAAAATTCCCAAAGGAGTAGCAATGAATGCAAAAACTAAGAGCCAATAAATATTATTTCGGATCGCGATGGGAAATTGATCATCCAAAGTAAAAATCTGACGATAATTTGTAAACCCAACCCAATGGATATTCTTTAAGCCCCCGATGCCATCCCAAAAGGTAAATGAAAGCAAGATCGTGCAAATTGCGGGAATCCACACAAAGCAGACATGCAAAATCGTTGGCAACCCTACGAAAGCTCCGAGAGTTACTCGGTCACCCCCGCTGAAATTATGCGAACCTTGCTTGCGTTTTTTGCGCGCAACTGGCTGCGGTATTTTTGGTTCGTCAAGGACGGTACTCAATTTGTTCTTCCTCTTCCTAGTTTATTACTAGACGAAAATGGAATGAAGTAACCGTCGGTGAAAATTTAAATTTTCACCGACGGAACCCCACATTAGTACTGAACGAGTACTTCTTAGACTGGAGGCAAAGCCTTCCATTGAGCATCGAGATTCTTTGCAATCGCAACAGGATCTCCGCCAGTCAAGAACTTCTGGATTGCATCCGAGAAGATTGGATAAGCGAAGTCTGGACGTGAATCACGATCAAAGAATTGAGCAACGTGCTTTGTGGCCTGAACCAACTTAACCTGCGACTGAATGAATGGATCAGCAGGAACTGTTGAGTTCTTGTTAGCAAAGAGCCCTGGAGAGATTGCTTGGATGATGCCAGAGAACTTTGTAGAGCCAATGAAGTTCATCAACGCTTCTGATGCTGCCATATTGTTTGCAGCAGTATTTGATGCAAGGACACCATCGATAGGTGCATCGATTGAGTCTGTTCCATAAGCAGAGTTGATGATTGGGAATGGAATCAAAGCAAGGTCGTTGTAGTCAGCCTTGTTTGTATACAAACCGCTGGTGAATGAACCCATGATGATCATGGCAGCCTTCTTCTGGAGAACCAAGGTTCCAGCTGTTTGGTCTGACTCTTCGAGTGGGTTCTTGTTGATGTAAGGCAGGAGAGCCTTCCAGTTAGCAAAGACTTTTTGTACGCGAGGATCCAAGAAGGATGCGCGTCCAGCAGTCAGATCAGCGTGGAATTGGTAGCCGTTGGTACGCATGTTAATGATGTCAAAGACACCCATAGCTTCCCAGCCACCCTTGTCAGCCTGTGCAATAGGAATTAGGCCCTTTGCCTTGAAAGTCTTGCAGGCATTGATGAGGTCAGCGATTGTCTTGATGGAAGCTGGGTTTACGCCAGCAGCCTTCCATACTGACTTGCGGTAGTGGATTGCCCATGGATACCAGTCTGTTGGGACAAGGTACTTCTTGCCATCCAAACCTGTTGAAGCAGATGCGAAACCAGCGGTGTAGTTCTTGCCGATTGTCTTCCAGAGGTCATCGATTGGAGTCAAGAGACCCTTTTGAGCGAAGAACTGCATGCGATATCCGGCGAACCAGTCAAAGACGTTATCTGGGGTACCTTGCAGATAAGAGTTGATTTGGTTTTGGAATGTGTTGTGGTCAACCACGTTCAGTGCAACGTTGATTCCTTCAGATTTAGCGGCCGCAGTCCAAGCAGCATCTTCTTCAGGTCCAGGAGGGTTCGAGTTATTTGAACCGAAGCTTACGTTGTAGGTAGTTGTGTCTGCACTTGCAGCAGCAGCCCCAAGTGTGGAAGCTCCTACGCCGCCCACTGTTAGCGCAGCAGCACCAGCTGCAGCACCCTTAAGCACGGAACGACGGGAAACTTCGTTCTCGGTGATGATCTCTTTCATGTTTTTCCTATTCTCTTCGACAGAAGTGGTTGAAAAACGACCCCCCCTGCACAGGGGAGACAAGGAGAACCTAAACCCGGCAGTACCGATTTACAAGGAAATTTTGATAACAAAGAGATAACTAAAGCGAGCGGTTCTCGGGCGGATTTAATAATTTTTAATAAGAAGTGGCTTTAAAAAGCCCGTTCACAATCAGCTTTCCGCCCTTATCCAAGAGTTCTGCCTTAACCATCGCAGTGCCAACTGGAATATCTTGGGCGCAAATACCTACGTAACTGGCCAATTGATGGGGTGCCAGAGTAAGGCTAATCCTTGTCTGGCAGTAGTTGGAACCATTTCCCATACGATTTGGGTCGGCCGGTCCAAATTTCTCGCCGGTTGCTGTCACGAGGTACGGAATAGCGTCCAAATGCTGAACTGAATTGGTCTTATTTTTGAGATCAAAATTGATATGGCATATCGCTCCGCGACAGGTCATTGGATTTGGAATCCCTATTACTGTTAGTTGATAAACCTTGCTCGAACCATTGTCATTGTTCGCCGCGAATTCATTAATCGCCACACGTATTGCAGTCAGTGCAAAGAGCAGAATAAAGATTGTAACAATCGTGTTCCGAATGAGGTGTCTTGAGATTAAATATCTCAGCTTGCTTATCGCGCTATTGTCCTCGACTTTACTTCCAGGTGCGACCTGGTCATCGATCACTTCACCGCAAGCCTTGCAATAATAAGCATCACGTGCCACCTTGGCGCCGCAATTGGCGCATAACATATGAGGCAGTTGCACTAAATATCCATTTCACTAAAGAACCGACGGGGGAATTTTATCTGAATAGAAAGTCCGCCAAGGCTTCCTTTCGACAGTGCTAGATCGGCTCCATAATGTTCGACAACTCCACCCACAATACTTAACCCGAGCCCTGAACCCCCTCCCTCTTTCGACCGAGATTGCGAGAAGCGCTTGAGTCGGTGCTTTGTTGGATAATCAGAAAGACCGGGTCCCCCATCCTCTACTGTCAACGTAAGGTGTTGACCCGATTTCTTTAGGCTTACCTTGACGGGAGCCTCATCAGGTGTATGGCGCCTGATATTTGAAAAAATATTTCCAAGCATCCGCTCTAATAATTTCTGGTCGGCTTTCACAACGATCGGCCCATCAGTCTCAACTTGAATTGTTCTGCGCGGCTGGAGAGCGCGTAAAATTTCGACTTCATCTTTAAGCAAAGCCGTTAAGTCAATCTCCTGCTCGACAATTTCTTGCGACTCACCGACTTCAGCGAGAAAGAGCAAGTCCCCAATAATTCTCTCCATACGCTTTATCTCCGTTGAACTACGCTCCAAATAGGCACTTTGGCGTTCATCGTCATCGGTAGATTGAGCGAGTTCAACATAACCTTTTATGACCGTAAGCGGAGTCCGCAGTTCATGCGATGCATCTCCGATAAAGCGTTGCATTGCCGCTTTTTGTTCGGCTACGAGTCTGCTTAATTCATTAAGTTTTCCATCTCTCCTAAAAACAAAGTAGGAAATCATCAAAGCAAGAAGATCCACTAGAACAATAAAAATTATTAAATCTTTGCGAAGCGCGGATACATCGGAATTGATAGTCTGCGTGGACTCTGCAAAAACTACTTTTTCATCACGTGGAAGTGCAAATGTTCGTATCAGCAAATTTGAGTCGTAGGAGATTGATCGCTTCAGCGCACTTTTCACGAGCGTTGCGTTGAGTTGAGCGGGAATGTTAGGGCCAGTTTCAGATAACACCTCCTGTGTCCCGGTCTGCTCTACATACGCAACGGTGACAGGTATCGCAGAGACTTGTGCCAAATATTGGGCGACAGTCAATGGGTCTTCTTTAGAGGATTTTAGACTTTTCACTTTTGAATTAAGCGATTGATCTATTTGATTGATCTGGCTCGCCTCATAGCGAGAAATTGCAAAATAACCGATCGCGGCCGACGAAAGTGTAATGAGAACAAAGAGAGTGACCGTTACGCGAGCAACGAGTTTCATGTTCGTTCGACTATCTGAAACCCAACTCCCCGAACAGTTTTGATTCCTTCAAAGCCATCTTTATGGAGTTTTTTTCGCAGATATGAAATATAAGTTTCGACTACCGTTGAATTATTCTCGAAGTCGATTCCCCAAACCGCATTCAGGAGCGCATCCTTGCGAATCACTTTATTTTTCCGCTCAATGAGGTATTGCAACAGGCTATATTCTGTTGGAGAGAGTTCAATAATCTCTTCGCCATGCTTCACTAAATGTTGATCCAGATCCATGAAGACTGGACCGCATTGCAATATGTTCCGCGGTTGGTCTATGGCCGTTCGGCGCATAATTGCTTGCACACGTAGCGCTAACTCTTCGATACTAAATGGCTTGGTGACATAGTCGTCGGCTCCGACCCGAAAACCTTGATGTACATCATCCTTCTCGCGGCGGGCAGTGAGAAGCAATGCGGGTGTTAAATCCCCGGAAGTACGGATCTTCTCCAGGAGGACCAGGCCGTCGATTTTTGGCATATTGATGTCCAGAATATAAAGGTCGAATTTCTGCTTGCGCATCTTGGCGAGCGCATCCAACCCATCGCTGGCTCGGGTCACGGCGTACCCTTCAAGCTCCAGGACGTCGCCTACCAGGTCACGAACACCCGGTTCGTCATCTACTACCAAGATCTCTAGCTTGCCCATATTTGGTAAGCCTAACTTTTTGAAGTTAACCCGCAAGGGGCTGACAAGAATCTCACATGGTTCTCACAAAAACCTAGCAGATGCTTATGCCATGGCTCCACACCATATTTAAACGGACCTATAAACCGGAGATATAAATAAGAAATGAGTCAGGTTGGGATTAATCGATCCCGATCATACAAAAGTTTAATCGAAAGGATCTACCGTGAAGCGAAATGTAATAGGCACGGTTTCAGCAGTAGCAATTGGTGCCTCACTTCTCTTGGCTCCAACTGCCGCATTTGCTGATGCCACCCCCACTCCATCTGCAAGCTCAACTCCCTCTGCAAGCCCAGCTCCGTCTACCAGCACCCCACCTGTCACTGGCAAGGGAGCACAAAAGGCTGCAAGGGATGCCTACCGAGCCCAACTGAAGGCTTGGCAGGATGCGCGTAACGCAGCGCAGAGCGCCTACAAGACCGCAATTCAGGCTTACCGCGATGCCCTTAAGGCTAACCACACCGCGATTGCGCAAATTAATGCAACCTTTAATGCAGCCGTAACTGCTGCACGCGCTGCATATACAACTGCAACCACAGGAACTGTCACGGCCGCGGCTCGTCAGTCAGCTTTCAACACTAGAGTTGCCACTATTGCCAAGGCTACGAGTGATAGGGCTGCAGCAATTGCAGCGCTCCCCGCACTTCCAGCCAAGCCAGTAGCTCCAACAATCGCACCAAAGCCAACACCACCAGCAAAGTCTTAATCGACTCAACCTGCTGGGGGTTCCTTTCAAGGCAATCCCAACCGCCTCGCGTACGTGCACGCGAGGCGGTTTTTCTTTTCCAGCCAACTCTCAGAAATATCTCACCTTCACCTATGGACCAGTTCATGGTCGATTCAGGTTCTAACGCCACCATGCTCCTATTAGTTAAAGACCAACCCTGGTAAGGACCAATAAGGAGCCGATCATGATTTTTCTAGCCGTATTCCCAATCCTCGCTTTCGCAACCGTCATCTTCACAGCTTTCTCTTCAGCCACCGAAGATTCACTTCGCTGGAACTCAAATGTGACCTACGCCTGCTGCGATGAGCGCGCTGCAAAGTCAGGTGATCTCCAACTCGTTGCTTAAGTTCGGTAAGCGCCTCGCTTCCACGTTGGATAGTGTTGCCAACGAAGATGTTGCCAACGAAGGTGTTGTCAACGGAGCAGAGGAGAACCATGAGCGAGAGCAAATGCCCATATACCGGCAGCAAGTTAGCCACCCAAGGAACATTTAACGAGGATTGGTGGCCAAATCAACTCGACCTCAAGGTATTGCACCAGAACCACCCGGCAGCAGACCCGATGGACTCCGACTTTGATTACGCCGCGGAATTCAACTCTCTTGATCTAGAGGCGCTACGCAAAGACCTCGCGGATCTGATGACCGATTCGCAGGACTGGTGGCCGGCAGATTACGGTCATTACGGTCCATTCTTCATTCGAATGGCATGGCATAGCGCCGGCACATATCGCACGATCGATGGTCGCGGCGGCGCGGGAGCGGGAATGCAACGATTCGCACCTCTTAATAGCTGGCCGGATAACGTCAACCTTGATAAAGCTCGTCGCCTCCTCTGGCCAATTAAGCAAAAATACGGCAAGAAAATTTCGTGGGCTGATCTAATGATTCTTACTGGCAATGTCGCGCTTGAAACCATGGGCTTCGAAACCTTTGGTTTCGCCGGTGGTCGCGCCGATGTGTGGGAACCCGATGAAACCTATTGGGGTAAAGAGCGCGAATGGCTAGCAGACAACCGTTATAGCGGTGATCGTGACCTGGAAAACCCACTCGCAGCTGTTCAAATGGGCTTGATCTATGTAAACCCCGAAGGTCCTAACGGAAATCCTGATCCACTACTTTCAGCTCGCGATATCCGTGAAACTTTCGCCCGCATGGCAATGAATGATGAAGAGACCGTTGCTCTCATCGCCGGTGGTCACACATTCGGTAAAGCTCACGGCGCCGCTGATCCAAGCAAATATGTTGGACCAGAACCTGAAGCTGCACCGATTGAAAACATGGGCCTTGGTTGGAAGAACAGCCTGGAGTCAGGAAATGCTGGGGCAACCATCTCTAGCGGCCTAGAAGGCGCTTGGACACCTACACCTATTGCGTGGGACAACTCATACTTTGAAGTCCTCTTTGGTTTTGAATGGGAACAAACAAAGAGCCCAGCAGGTGCAACGCAATGGATTCCTAAAGAAGGACAGGCATCGCATGCCGTTCCTGATGCACATGATCCTTCAAAGAAACATGCACCTATCATGCTCACTAGTGATTTAGCGCTTCGCGTTGATCCAGCATATGAAGCGATCTCACGTCGCTTCCTAGAAAATCCAGCAGAATTCCGCGAAGCTTTTGCACGAGCTTGGTTCAAACTCACGCACCGCGATATGGGTCCCCGCGCTCGTTATTTAGGAGCATTGGTACCTGCTGAAGAATTAATTTGGCAAGATCCACTTCCACGTCCATCTGCTCCACTCATTACATCGAGTGATGTCGAAGCGCTAAAAAAGAATGTTCTTGAATCAGGATTAACTGGCGCACAACTCATCAAAACTGCATGGGCATCTGCTTCGACATTCCGCGGAACTGATATGCGTGGTGGCGCAAATGGTGCTCGGATTCGTTTGGAACCACAGGTCAATTGGGCGGCCAACGATCCTGCTGAATTAAAGTCTGTGTTGGACGTCCTTGAAAAAATCCAAAACGAATTCAATGCATCTTCAAGTGCAAAGATTTCACTCGCTGACTTAATTGTTCTCGCCGGTAACGCTGCCATCGAAGAAGCAATCCGCAAAGCAGGCTTCACAAAGCAGGTTCCATTCAACCCAGGTCGTGTTGATGCAACGCAAGAGCAAACTGACGTCAACTCCTTTGCAGTGCTGGAGCCATTCACCGATGGCTTCCGGAATTTCGCGAAGTCCGGAAATTTCAAAAAGGCCGAATTCGACCTCGTTGACAAGGCAGCGCTCCTGACATTGACCGCACCCGAAATGACCGTATTAGTTGGTGGATTGCGCGTTCTAGATGCCAATGCAGGAAATTCAAAGCATGGCGTTCTGACAAATAACCCAGGAGTCCTCTCTAATGACTTCTTCCGCAATATCTTGGATATCGGTACCGGATGGAATTCCACATCCGATAGCGCCGAAATCTTTCAGGGCAGGGACACGAAGACCGGCCAGGTCAAGTGGACCGCGACCCGTACCGACCTCATCTTTGGTTCGCACTCTGTATTGCGTGCCTTAGCCGAGGTCTACGCGAGCGATGATGCGAAGGAGAAGTTCATTAATGACTTCGTCGCAGCGTGGAGCAAGGTCATGGAGTTGGATCGTTTCTAAGGAACCAAACTATATTGATGGTGGCGGGTGAAGGATTTGAACCTTCGAAGGCAGAGCCGGGGGATTTACAGTCCCCTCCCATTGGCCGCTCGGGCAACCCGCCAGGGCTATC
>Ga0164296_1001952_pt1 | contig 21116 bp, 21 predicted proteins | sample GEODES057metaG_FD_113533 | JGI IMG/M metagenome (GOLD analysis project Ga0164296, IMG submission 113533) | Dystrophic lake water microbial communities from Trout Bog Lake, Wisconsin, USA - GEODES057 metaG | ecosystem: Environmental > Aquatic > Freshwater > Lake | place: USA: Trout Bog Lake...
GAGTGCAGTGATTTCGTATTCGCCACGCGCACTCGGCGTGATGTTGCGCGCCAGCGTTGGCGCCTGCTCGTCGTAGAAGTAGATACCGGGCACCGCAAAGTTGCTCTTTGGGGCAACGGGCTTCTCTTCGATTGAAAGAACGTTGCCATCGGCGTCGAAGTCAACGACACCGTACGCAGTTGGGTCTGACACCTCGTAGGCGAAGATGAGTGCTCCGCTGATGTCGGTGTTCTTTTCGAGTTGACGACCAAGGCCTGGACCGTAGAACAGGTTGTCCCCGAGGATCAGCGCACACTTGTCACCCGCGAGGAAGTCTTCACCCAAGATGAGTGCTTGCGCGAGGCCGTTTGGTTGCTCTTGCACGACGTAGGAAATCTCCATGCCGAGTTGTGAGCCGTCGCCCAGGAGTCGCTGGAAGGCGTCTTGGTCGTGGGGTGTCGTAATGATGAGCACTTCACGCAAACCACTGAGCATCAGGGTGCTGAGCGGGTAGTAAATCATTGGCTTGTCGTAAATCGGCAAGAGTTGTTTTGAGACAGCACGAGTAATTGGGTACAAGCGTGTACCACTGCCGCCGGCCAGGATGATTCCCTTCACTCCATTAGTATAGGTAGCCAGTAACCCCATCTTTAAAGGCCGAGGTATTGCTATGCGCGTTGTAATTACGGGGGCAGCGGGGTTTATTGGCTCTCGCTTGGCCGAACACGTTCTTAACCGTGCCGATGAACTGGGCTACGACGACATCGTTCTTCTCGACGCCCTTACCTACTCGGGTCGACGCGAAAACATGGATGGGGTCCTCAAGGACAGCCGAGTGTCGTTCGTTGAGGGCGACATCACTGATGCAACCGTGACTGATGAAGCACTTCGTGGTGCGCACGCTGTTCTTCACTTGGCGGCCGAAAGCCACGTCGACCGTTCAATCACTGGAGCTCGCCAGTTCTTTGTGACCAATGTCCTAGGGACGCAACAACTTCTCGAAAGTGCCCGCAGCGGAGGCGTTGAGCGATTCGTTCACGTGTCGACCGACGAAGTGTACGGATCAATCCCCGAGGGTGCTTGGACGGAAGACCACATCCTCGAACCAAACTCACCGTACTCATCAAGCAAGGCTGGATCGGATCTGGCCGCTTTGGCGTACCACCGCACCTTTGGCATGAACGTCATGGTGACGCGTTGTTCAAACAACTACGGCCCTCGCCAGTTCCCAGAAAAAGTCATCCCACTGTTCGTGAGCAATTTGATAGATGGCAAGAAGGTACCACTCTACGGTGACGGCCTCAACATTCGTGACTGGCTCCACGTTGACGACCACTGCCGCGGCATTCTTGCAGTCCTCGAAGGCGGTCGCGCTGGCGAGGTCTACAACATTGGTGGTGGCACTGAGCTCACGAATAAGGATCTCACGTACCGTTTGCTTACCCTGATGGGCGCTGGCGAAGAAATGATTGAGCCGGTGGCCGACCGCCTCGGTCACGACCGTCGGTACTGCGTTGACTGGGGCAAGATCAATGCTGAACTTGGCTATACACCCCAGGTCAGTTTTGACCAGGGCCTCGCCGAAACCGTTCAGTGGTACAAGGACAATGAGGCCTGGTGGCGTCCACTGAAGGACCACGCATGATTCTCACTGAACTCTCGATCTCCGGTCTCTACCTGCTGGAATCCCCGGTGTGGGGAGATGACCGCGGGTACTTTCGTGAGTGGTTCAAATTCGATGACTTTGCCGCCCACAGTGCTGGTTTTCACGTGCGCCAAGCCAATCTCTCGATGTCCCAGCGCAACGTCGTGCGCGGCTTGCACTACTCGGTTGCCCCTGAAGGCCAGGCCAAAGTGGTCACCTGCGCTTACGGGACACTCGATGACGTCATTGTCGATGTACGTGTTGGCTCACCAACGTTTGGACGCGTAGAAATCGTTAGTCTCGGCGCCGACCAAGAGCGTGGTGTCCTGCTCCCCGCTGGCGTGGCCCACGGATTCTGTGTGACGTCAGACCAAGCCGCGTTGACCTACTTGCTGTCGTCGCCGTTTAATGCGCCAATGGAACTCGAAATCAATCCGTTCGATGAAGAACTCAACATCGCCTGGAAGCTCGACGGCGAGGCAATTGTCAGCGACAAAGACAAAGCTGCCCCCTCGCTGGCGCAACGCCTAGCGAAAGGGCAGCTTCCTCAGTTTTAGTTAGTGGTGACGTCCGGCTGATTTCGGAATCAAGAACGCCACGACAAAACCAATAGCGGTGATGGCTGCCGAAATCTGGAAAGCCCGCTGATAGCCAGCAGTGAGTGCCACACCTGAGAAGTGGTTAGCGAACTGATTGGTGCGGTCCGCAGCCAATGTTCCGATGACGGCGAGGGCTAGGGAACCACCCACCTGGCGCGACGTGTTCAGCAGACCCGATGCGAGACCTGACTCAGCACGGTCGACTTCGGCGGTTGCCGCCGTAGCGAGTGGTGAGAAGAGAAGTCCAATCGCGAAGGTGCACAGTACCGACGGTAGAAGAACGTGCACGCCGTAGGTGCTGTCGACCTTGATCTGGGCGAGCCAGAGAAGACCGAGCGAACTGAGGCCAGCTCCGGCGAAGACGAGTGGTCGAGCACCAATCTTGCTGATGATGCGCGAGCTGATCTGGGCACCAATGATGATGCCTACGGCCATGGGCAAGAAGGCGAAGCCTGTCTTGACGGCGTCGTAGTGCAGCACGTACTGGAAGTAGAAGGTGAGGAAGTACCAGAAGCCGAAGAACACACCACCGGTGAGGAACATAACGATGTTCGCGGTGGACAGTGAGCGGAACTTAAAGATTCGGAACGGTACGAGCGGGAACGAAGCAACCTTGGCTTCCCAGAACAAGAAGACAATGAGTGCCGCTACGCCAACAGCAATCCAGCCAATGGTGCTCGAAGCGCCCCAGCCAACGGTGGTGGAGTTCACAATGCCGAAGATGCCAGCAGCGAGACCGCCAGTGACGAGCACCGCACCGGTGATGTCGAGCTTGTCATTGTCATTTTCCTTGCGGAGTTCACGCAAGTAGAGAGCGGCGAAGACAGCGGCAATGCCACCAATTGGAACGTTGATGAAAAAGATCCAGCGCCACGACGCGTACCCGGTTAGGAGACCACCGAAGATGGTGCCAAAGGCACCACCGGCACCGGCAACCGCGCTCCAGGCGCCAATGGCCTTCGCCATTGACGGTCCGCGGAACGTTGTGACAATCAGCGTGAGCGAAGCGGGTGAAAGAATCGCCGCGCCGAGACCCTGAAGTGCGCGGAAGGCAATCATCTGGGTGGCGGTCGTTGCGAATCCCGCTCCGAGACTCGCGACAACAAACACCGCAATGCCAATGAAGTACACGCGACGACGACCAATGAGGTCAGCGGCTCGTCCACCAAGGAGCAAGAATCCGGCATAGAAGAGAACGTACGCGTTCACTACCCACTGAGCATTAGACAAAGTGAAGTGAAGAGTGCGCTGCATTGAAGGCAGGGCTACGTTGACGATGGAAACGTCAAGCACGACCATGAACTGGGCGATACAAGCAATAAGCAGAATCATCCAGTCCGGAGCATGACGATGTTCAGTGGTTACAGGTGTCTCGGACATACAGCGAGTGTAGGGGGTATTTTCTCAAGCATTGACGCGATTTCACTCAAGTGACACGTTTTTCGGTAACACTGGATGGCATGGCAGCACAATTTATTTTCACCATGCGCGACCTGCGTCGTTTCTATCCACCAGACCGCGAAGTTTTGAAGGGCATCAACCTCTCCTTTTATCCCGGCGCAAAAATTGGTGTCATTGGTAACAACGGCTCCGGCAAGTCTTCGCTGCTTCGCATTATGGCCGGCCTCGATGATGGTTTCACCGGTGAGGCACGACTGACTCCCGGCTTTACGGTGGGATACCTGCCGCAAGAACCACAACTCGATCCCACGAAGAACGTGGTTGAGAACGTTTCTGACGGTGTTGCTGAACAGCGTGACCTCTTGGCTCGCTTCAATGAAGTCTGTGCTCAGATGGGCGACCCCGATGCGGACTTTGATGCACTCCTCGCCGAACAAGCCGACCTGCAAACCAAGATTGATGCGGTCAACGGTTGGGACCTGGAACGGACGCTCGAAATTGCCATGGATGCGCTTCGACTCCCGCCCTCAGACGCTGACGTAACGAAGCTGTCGGGTGGTGAGCGCCGCCGTGTGGCGCTGTGTCGTCTCCTGCTCTCCAAGCCCGACCTCCTTCTGCTCGACGAACCTACGAACCACCTCGACGCTGAGTCGGTGGCGTGGTTGGAGCGCACCTTGCAGGACTACTCGGGAACTGTTGTAGCGATTACGCACGACCGCTACTTCCTGGATAACGCCGCATCATGGATCTTGGAGTTGGACCGAGGCCACGGTATTCCGTGGGAAGGTAACTACTCGTCGTGGCTCGAGCAGAAGCAGAACCGCTTGGCCCAGGAAGAGAAGTCTGACAAGGCCCGTCAAGCCGCCCTCGAGCGTGAGCTTGAGTGGATTCGCATGTCGCCCAAAGCACGTCAGTCCAAGGGTAAGGCTCGATTTAACGCATTCAACGAACTCGTTGCCGAGGCCGAAGCTGCCGAGCGCCGCGGTGACAAGCTCGAAATCGCGATTCCACCAGGGCCACGTCTTGGTGACACCGTGGTGAACGCGACCAACATCGTGAAGAGTTTTGACGACCGCCTGCTGGTTGAGGACCTCTCGTTCATCCTTCCTCCGGGAGGAATCGTCGGTGTCATCGGTGCGAACGGTGCAGGTAAGACAACATTGTTCCGCATGATGATCGGACAGGAAACGCCCGACAGCGGCACCATTGAAGTTGGTTCAACCGTTCAGTTCGCGTACGTTGACCAGTCACGTGACAATCTCGACCCCAATGCCACCGTCTTTGACGAAATCAGCGAGGGTCAAGAACACATGGTGGTTGGTACTCGTGAAATTCATGCGCGCGCGTACGTGGCGAGTTTTGGCTTCAAGGGGAGTGACCAGCAGAAGAAGGTTGGGGAGATCTCTGGTGGTGAACGCAACCGCGTCCAACTGGCCAAGGTGCTGCGCAGCGGCGGAAACGTCCTTCTGCTCGACGAACCAACGAACGACCTCGACGTTGACACGCTCCGCGCTCTGGAAGACGGCCTTTTGACGTTCCCCGGTTGCGCAGTAGTGATTTCTCACGACCGCTGGTTCCTCGACCGTATTGCGACACACGTGCTGGCCTTTGAGGGTGACGCTCAGGTTCGCTGGTTTGAAGGCAACTTCTCGGACTACGAAGCCGATCGTCGCAAGCGACTTGGTACGGATGCCGATCAACCGCACCGGATTAAGTACAAGCCACTTACGCGGGGATAGCAGGCTGCGTTTCACCAGATCCCTAATTAGTGGTAAGTTTCCAGCAAAGGTTCCACCCCGCTGAAAGAGCTCCTTTGCTCTACCGAAAGGTTAGGCGGGGTGGTCATGCAGTACCTATGCCTCGTGCTCTTCGATGTAAATAGATCGAATGAAGTATGGCGCCCCGGGAGCAATTCAATCCACTTTGAATCGTTGTGTTCAAGCCAACGATAAGTTGACCAAGCGTAGTAGTCGGCCACCTGACCGTTGATGTCGTGCTTAACAGGACGGAAGGCTATGCGATAGGCAACTCCCTTATCGCTGAGGATTGGTTTTATGGCCTTCAGAAAAGCGTTGCGTCCTTTGTCTGTTAGTAGCGAGTCAAAAAGAAGTACTAGTGGGCCTGGCTTTGACTCCAGCGTGGCTACCAGATATTTTCCCATTGCACCGCCAATTAAAAGGTAAAAGTCCTTCTCGTTACGGAGATGAGTGTAAGTCAGGTCTTTGTCGACGTAGATTGAGTGAACTTCGCAACTGTGGTCAGGACCGCAAAGTCGTTTCACGACTCGGTGCCGAGTACTCGAACTATTGCCTGACGCGTGAAATGGCAACTGGTCAATTAAATCCGTAGAAAGAAATTCATAGGTCAAGTCTTGAAGTTTCCGGGTGCACTCCGTTGGTGCATCTGTTATGAACGCGCTAATCACGAAGAACCTTGTTCCCTTCTCCGTGAAATCGAAATTGCCGGACTCATCTATGAACACGAATGTCGGCGTCGTGGCTCTTCTTGAGAAATTGAATTTGGCAAGTTGTCTTTCGTTGGGTCATGAACGACGGTAGTTGAACCCGAGATGTGCAAGGACATATAAAAAGTCCCTTGATGATTGATTTCTTCCGCATGAAAAAAGCGTTACAAATGTTTGCGAGTGCACGAATGTGGGCTAAATCAGAACAAACATAAGTAATTGCTATGGCTAATGTGCTGTTCGTGGACAACGAAACTGACTACTCAACGTACCTAAAGATCAATGACTTGCTTACGCTGCAAGTCCCGTTGACTGATGACGCCCCGGATGAACTTCTCTTCATCGTCGTGCACCAGGCGTACGAATTGTGGTTCAAAGTGATGATTGATGAGCTTCGTCGTGCGTCAAAGGCACTGCACGAAGTGGCACCATGGCGAGCGACGTGGCACTTGCGTCGGATGGTGCAGATCGAAGGTCTGCTCCTGGGCCACTTACAACTGCTCGACACAATGTCGCCAGAAGGATTCCTCGAGTTTCGCGACCCGCTGAACCCGGCGTCGGGCTTCCAGTCTTTCCAGTTCCGAGCAATTGAGTTTTTGAGTGGAGGCGGCAACCGGGCGATGCTCAGTTTCGAACTCTTTGATGACGACGTTCGACAGTGGCTCACTGGCGTCGCCAACGAGCCGACTGTATGGAACGGATTCCTCCACTCCCTTAGTGGACTCACCGGAAGCAAAGAAAGTCTCGATGTGCTCAGCGAACTTCGAGGTCTCTACTTGCACCACGACTCGGCTGAGTTGAATGCACTCCACGCAGTAGCAGAACTGCTGGTTGATCACGACGAAAATCTTGCCAAGTGGCGCCACCAGCACATGCTGATGGCTGGGCGCCAGATTGGGCGACGCCCCGGTACCGGTGGTTCCGAGGGTATGGCGTATCTTGATAGAACGCTCCAACAGCGTCTCTATCCACAACTATGGGAAGTGAGGTCAGTGCTGTGATCACTCGACACGACTGTGAAGCACTCGACGCCAGTGACGCACTGGCGCAGATGCGAAGTGAATTCTCTCTGAACGAAGGTGAGATCTACCTTGATGGAAACTCGCTGGGACCAGTAACGAAGAGTACGGTTACGCGCGTTAATGACGTGCTGAACAGCCAGTGGGCGGTCGGACTGGTTCGTTCGTGGAACTCCGCGGGCTGGATGGACATGCCACTACGCCTCGGTGACCGAGTGGCGCCACTCATTGGGGCAGGCCCTGGAGAAGTACTGGTGGCTGACACATTGACGTTCGGCATTGCCAAGTTGTTGGGTGCCGCGCTCGAACTTCGCCCTGACCGCAACGTGGTCATTACTGACCGCGCAAACTTTCACTCGGATATCTACATCATTGAAGCCGTCTGTGCCCGAGCCGGGCGACCCATCACCGTGAAGTGCATTGACCGCAACACGCTCGATGATGAACTGGACGAGAACGTTGCCGTGGTGGAGCTTACGCAGGTTGACTTTCGCACTGGTGAGCAACTCGACATGAAGGCCATTACGGAGAAGGTGCACGCTGCCGGGGCCCTCACCATTTGGGACTTTGCCCACTCCACGGGTGCTGTTCCGCTCGACGTCCACGACGCCAACGTTGACTTCGCCGCCGGCTGTTCGTACAAGTACCTCAATGCTGGACCTGGTGGACCAGCGTTCATCTACATCCGCAAGGACCTGCAGGAACTGGTGTCCAACCCCATTCCAGGGTGGCTCGGCCACGCCCGTCCGTTTGACTTTGAACTGACCTACGAAGCTGCCGCTGGTATGCGCGCTTTCGTGACGTCGTCGCCCTCGATCATTGCGCTCGCGGCATTTGAAGGTGCGCTCGACGCGTGGGACAAAGTCTCAATGACCGATGTTCGTTCAAAGAGTCTCGCCCTCACCGACCTCTTCATTACCCTCGTCGAGGAGCGCTTGCCTGGTGTCTTTGAAGTCGTGACACCACGTGAGCATGACAAGCGTGGTTCGCAGGTCGCACTTCGCCACACTGAGGCCTACGGGATTGTGCAGGCGCTTATCGACGCCGGGGTCATTGGTGACTTCCGCGACCCCGATATTGCACGCTTCGGCTTTACGCCGCTCTACTTGCGTTTTGTTGACGTGTATGACGCCGTGGAGCGCCTGGGGTCAGTGATGGAGTCAGGTTCGTTCCGAGACCCGCGCTACGCCGTGCGCAACGCGGTCACCTGATCACTACTGCCAGAAAATAACGGTGCGCTTGCCGACGAGCGCCACGCGGTCCTCTGCAACCAAGCGGACTGCCTTGGCGAGCACGGTGCGCTCAATGTCACGTCCCAACGCCACGAGTTCGTTGGCGACACGAGCGTGACTTACACGAACCACGTCCTGTTCAATGATTGGGCCTTCATCCAAGTCCGACGTAACGAAGTGGGCTGAGGCGCCAATGAGCTTGACGCCGCGCTCGTAGGCCTGGTGGTAGGGGCGGGCACCCTTGAAGCCGGGGAGGAACGAGTGGTGAATGTTGATGATGCGTCCCTCGAAGTCTGCACAAAAACTCTCACTGAGCACCTGCATGTAACGAGCCAACACAACGAAGTCGGCGTGGGTGCTCTTAACGAGTTCACGCAGTTCGTCTTCGGCTGCCTGCTTGGTCTCAGGGGTGACGGGGATTTCGTAGAAGGGGATGTTGTACCGAGCAGCGAGCGGGGCGCAGTCGGGGTGGTTGGAAACAATCGCCATGATGTCGAGCGGTAGGTCGCCCTGTTCGTGACGGTAGAGAAGGTCGGACAAGCAGTGGTCGAACTTCGAGACCATGATGATAGCCCGACGGTGCTGCTCCTCGTGGCGAAGGGTGATGGTGGGCTGAAATGAACCCAACTCTTCAACAAGGGTGTCGCGTACGCTGTCGACGTTTCCACTTTGGGTTTCAAACCGTGTCCGCATGCAGAACTGCGACGTCACGGGGTCGGTGTACTGATCGTTCTCGAGAATGTTGCCGTCGACGGCCACAATGGCCGAGGTGGCAGCCCGAACGATACCGGGCTGGTCATTGCACTGCAGAGTCATAACGTAGGTAAACACGTGAAGCCTTTCGTCACTTCTAGCGTAGAAGGTGCGGCGAACTAGTCCGCATCGAGGCCGAAGCCCGAAGCGCCGAGTTCGGCATTTTCCTCCATGAGTTGCACGACATCGGCGGTGGCCGGAGTGGTGGTGTCATTGCTACCGAGCAACAGATAACTGATGATCATCGAAAGCAGCAATAACCCGGTCGCGCCAATGAGTACCGCGCGGAACCCATTGAGGGTCGGGAGCGAAGCACCCTTCTTAGTGAAGAAGGCCAAGATGCCACCGGCTACGGCACTGCCGACGGAAAGGCCGATGCTTCGAAGAAGCTGGTAGAAGCCGAGGGCCCCTCCGGTCTCGCTGCTGGGCACTGAGCGAACAACGTACCCGGGCATGGCGGCGAAGGTGAAGCCTGCGCCAATACCGGCCACGCCAACGGAGAGGAATGCCTGCCAGAGCGCGTGGTTCCAGAGGGCGAACATGCCTGAACCACTAGCGAAGACGATGCAACCGATCGGAATGATGAAACGGGCACTGACGCGGTTGGCGATGAGAGGAACAAAACGACTGGAGAGGAACGTGGTTACTGAGAGTGGAACGAGCAAAAGCCCCGAGGTAAGGAGCGATGCGCCAAAGCCAAAACCTGACGACGTTGGCAGTTGCACGTACTCGACAACAATTGGAATGTAGAGGTACATCGACACCGCAATTAGGAACGCCGAAATGTCAGCGGTGATGACTGCTCGGTGGGCGCTCTGGCGGAAGTTCACCAGTGGGTCGCTTTGGCGCAGTTCGAAGCGGGTCCAGACGACGAGGAGTGCGACACTCACAGCACCAATGAGGAGCGACTTGAGCGACGTCCAGCCCCATACCTGTCCTTCGCCGAGGACAGTCATGACGCCAACGAGTGACACGGTAAGCAGTACGGAGCCACCAAGGTCAAACGATCGCTGCGCTGTGGGCGTGAAGTGGGGCAGTCGCAGGTAGGCCAGGAGCCACGAACACCCGACGAGGGCTCCAGCAAACCAAAACGCCGCGTGGTAGTCGAAGTGTTCGGCAATCACGCTCGTCACCGGATACCCCAGGCCAACACCAACTGCTGCGGTGACCGAGAGCGTCGCAACGGTTCGAGCCGATGTTGCTGGGTCGAGGTGAGCTCGAGCGATGGCCATGGTGACGGGCATGAGACCCATACCGAGTCCTTGGAGGGCACGGCCAAGAAGCAGTTCAGTGAAGTTCTGCGAGAGCCCGGCACAGACGAGTCCCGCGACGCAAATGCCTAGTGCCACGAGTACCACGCGACGCTGATGACGACCGTCGGCGAGTCGACCCATGATGGGCGTGGCGAGCGCACCAGTAAGCAGCGTGGCGGTCAGCATCCACTCGGCGGTACTCAGCGAGACGTGATTCGCACTAGCAATGGTGCCGATCAGGGGAGCGCCCAAACTGCCGATGATCGACATCATCGACGCCACCGCCACCACGGTAAAGACGAGCCCCTTGGGGTTCGTGGTCACTTCGTCAGTCATGGTGCTCCTTTGCAGGAACCAGCCTAGGACTATTTGTACGAGTAAAAGCCCTGACCCGACTTTCGACCAAGCAGTCCGGCCTGCGTCATTCGCGACAACAACGGCGGCGGCGCCAGGTGCGACTCTTTGAACTCGGCGTAGAGCGAATCAGCAACGGCGAGTGTGGTGTCAAGACCAATGAGGTCAGTGAGCGCTAATGGCCCAAGTGGGTGGGCACAGCCAAGCACCATGCCCGTGTCGATGTCTTCGGCACTCGCGAAGCCTGATTCGAGCATGCGAATTGCCGAAAGAAGGTAGGGGATAAGGAGCGCGTTGACGACAAACCCGGCACGGTCTTGTGACGTAATGACCTTCTTGCCAAGAACTGTTTCGGCGTAGTCCTCAATGCGCTTCGTGGTTTCCTTGCTGGTGAGAAGAGAGGAGATGACTTCGACGAGTTTGAGAACGGGAACCGGGTTGAAGAAGTGCATACCGATAACTTGCTCGGGGCGCTTAGTCACCATGGCGAGTTTGATGATCGGAATTGACGAGGTATTGGTAGCCAAAATTGCCGTAGGCGACGTTACGAATCGGTCGAGCTTCTTGAAGACTTCAATCTTGGTGTCCTCGTCCTCAGCGACCGCCTCAATGACGAGTTCGCGGTCGGCGAGCAGCGAGAAGTCGTCACTAAAGTGCAGATTTCCCCGGGCGGTAGTGGCCTCAGCTTCGGGGAGCTTGCCTGAAGCAACAGCGCGAGACAGTGACTTTTCGATGCGGGCTTGTCCGCTGGCAATGGCGTCGTTGTCGCGCTCGATAATGAGAACATCGGCGCCGTGACGAGCAAGTACTTCGGCAATTCCCGATCCCATAAGTCCACAACCAATTACGGCAACACGTTCCATTTGCAGTTCCTTCTCCATCGGTGGCATTACGCCCTTACCGATACTAGGGAATTGGCCTAAGCCTTGGCGTTACTGGGTAGCAAAAACCGTCGGTCCCGGTGGCTACGATTAACGGTGCGCCCAGCGAAAGCTGGCATCGTCGTCGAGAAAGAGAAGTGTCATGGAAAAGGTAAACGTCATTGTTGAAATCCCACGTGGATCGCAGAACAAGTACGAGTTCGATCACGAAACCAACACCATCATGCTGGACCGCCACCTCATTGTTTCGATGGGCTACCCAGCTGAGTACGGCTTCATCCCTGACACCCTGGGCGGCGACGGTGACCCACTCGACGCCCTCGTCTTGACCGAGTACCCAACGTTCCCAGGATGCCTCATCGAAACGAAGATTCTCGGTATGTGCATCATGACCGACGAAAAGGGCGAAGACGCCAAGTTGATTTGCGTACCCACGTACGACCCCAAGTGGAAGTCAGCCACGGACATCACTGATGTTCCAAAGGACGTGCTCGACAAGATCAGCCACTTCTTCACCGTCTACAAGGACCTCGACGAAGGCAAGTGGGTCAAGGTTGAGAACTACGTTGGCGCGAAAGAGGCCTACGCCGAGCTCGAAGCTTCACGCGCTCGCTTCACGCACTAAGTCACAGTCGTTACGTAGCATTCGCCCATGGCAAACTTTTCGAGCGGTGGGGAACTGCAACGCATCATTGACGCGGCCCGGTCACCGGGGTGGAGTATTGGTGAGGGTAAGCCGGGCCAAATTATGGCCACCCGCGAGGGCGAACACATTGGCATGCCGTGGATTATTACCGCTGATCGGGCTGGCAGAGGTATGCGAGTGTCCCTCTACCGTCCGGGCGATGACGTTGCTTTTGAGGGTGAAGTGCTCGATGAAATCTCTGGTAATCCCCGTGAAATGGGACGTCAGCTTCGGGTAATCCTGGAAAATGCCCCCACTGAGTAATTAAGGTCGAGTCGTGGATCAGAACAATTTCCCCCAGTCAGTACGCCCACTACTCCAGATGTTCAAAGTGGACTTTCGTCCTCACCGCCCACCACGGGTTGGTGCCTGGCTGCTCGCTTGCGTCTCAGCCATTGTGACCTCTCTTATCGCCGATGCCGTGTTGGTGAAGTTGGGGGAGGCTCTCTACCCAGCCACCAAGGGCTACCAGCACTTTCAGTTTTCCGACTACGCAAAGTTGACCATCATTGGTGTAGTCATTGCCTGCGTGGGATGGCAAGTAGTCGTTCGGATCACGTCGCAGCCAACGTGGCTCTTCCTTCGTGCCGCAATTCTCGTGACGTTGGTGTTGCTACTACCTGACCTCTACATCTGGTGGCAGGGACAGCCAACCAACGCAGTGTTTGTTCTCGTCTGGATGCATTTGGGCATAGCCATTGCCACGTACCTCTCGTTGGTGCTGCTTTCACCCGTGCAACGCGCGCGACGCCAGGGCTAACGAGCGAGCGCTCCAAGTCGAGCAACGCCGGCGGTGATGGCACTGGCCTTCGCTGCTGAAGGAAGCACGAACTCCAAGACGAAGAACTCGGCTTCAAGAGCCGCGCGTTCGTGTGACGCCGAAGCCAGTGACGCACGCTGGAGCATTTGCCAGCCCGCCAGCACCGAGCCAAAGAGTTCGAGATACGCCGTTGCACCGGCCTGGGCATCCTTGGGCGACTCTTTTACGGCGTTCAACATCCACTCCGTGGTGTCACTCAGCACCTGCAGAGCACTCTGCACTCGGCCAGCGGCTGAGGCAAGGATCGCACTGGCGTGCAGACTCTCGAGTGACGTGGCAATTTCACCGAGGAACGTACGTACGCGGCTTCCTTCAGCACTAGGGATCTTTCGAAAGACCAGGTCGAGCGCCTGGATACCATTCGTGCCTTCGTAGATTGGCGCGATGCGTGCGTCACGAAGTCGTTGGGCGATACCACTTTCTTCAATGAAGCCCGCTCCTCCAAACACTTGGACACCGAGCGACGTGGTCTCAAAGCCCCGGTCGGTTGACCACGCCTTCGCAATTGGCGTGAGGAGGTCCACCATGAACTGGGCCTTGGCACGCTCTTCGTCGCTGGCCCCGTAGTGGGCAATGTCCTTTTGCACCATGGCGGTGAGAATCATCATGCGCGCAGCGATAGTGGAGGTGTTCATGAGCAACAACATCCGTTGCACATCGGGGTGCTCAATGATGTACGAGGACTTTGGCGGCTGGACGTTACCGGCGTTACCTTGTTCACGGTTGGAGGCGTAGTCGTAGGCGTGCTGGTACGCGCGTTCGGCAGTCGCCGGTCCCTGCACGCCAATAGCGAGGCGCGCGTTATTCATCATGGTGAACATGACCTTCATACCGCCGTGCAGTGGGCCCACCAAGAAGCCCGTGGCGTTGTCGAACTGCATGACACACGTTGGACTCGCGTGGATGCCCAACTTGTGCTCCAGGCTCTGGGCGCGAAGTGAGTTGCGCTCACCCAGCGAGCCGTCAGCGTTGACCGCGTATTTCGGCACGAGAAAGACTGAGAGTCCCCTTGAGCCTGCTGGTGCATCGGGCGTGCGAGCTAGCACTAGGTGGACGATGTTCTCGGCGAGTTCGTGTTCACCCCACGTGATGAAAATCTTGGTGCCACTCAGTGACCACGTTCCGTCGGCGTTAGGAGTCGCCATTGTTCGAATAGCGCCCAGGTCTGATCCGGCCTGAGGCTCGGTGAGGTTCATGGTGCCCGACCACTCGCCAGTCGTGAGCTTCGCGAGAAAGAGTGCCTGCTCATCACTCGTGCCCCACTGAATGAGTGCCTCAATGGATCCTTGCGTCAGGACCGGGTTGAGTGACAGCGCCATGTTGGCTGATGCGAAGAACTCCTGAAGAACGGAGGAGACCACTGCCGGAAAGCCTCCACCGCCAAACTCTTCGGGCACTGAGAGTGTTCCCCAGCCACCTTCGACGTACTTGTCGTAGGCCTTCTTGAACTCCTCGGGCACCTGCACGGTCCCTGTGGCGGTGTCGAGGGTGGCCCCGAAGGCGTCGCCACTGCGGTCGCCACTAGCGATGTCGCCTTCGGCCAAGCGGGCGAACTCTTGAAGGAGAGAGGTCACCGTGTCGAGATCGACGTGCGCAAAGCGGGGGAAGGTCGTGAGGTTGTGGAAACCGGCTACTTCGAGAGCGGCAAGGACTTCGCCAATAGGCGCTTTGTACGGGGTGGGGGCTCCAACGGAAGGTGACATGGCTCTGCTCTTTCTTCGTGGCGTCGAAGGACGCTACGAGCAGAATAGTTGGATTTCCATCTATTTCGACTTCGCCTACAAAAAGTGGGCGATGACGCGGCTAGTCGAAGTCTCCGGCAAGGTGACGGAGCTCGAGAATGACCGAGATCAGTTGCTTCATCTGCGGGTCGCTTAACTCGCCCACGCCAAACGCCACGTCGTTCACCGCGATAGTTGCCCGCTGGGCCAGTTCACGACCACTCGGCGTAATCTCCGCGAGCGTCGTGCGACGGTCGACGGGGTGATCCTTGCGCTGCACCAGATTGTCTTTGGAGAGGCGGTCAATAATGCTCGTCACACTGGTGGGGTGAATCATGAGTCGCTCACCCATTTTGCCCAAGGGCATGCTGCCGTTACGCGAAAAAGACAGCAACATGAGTGCTTCGTAGCGAGCAAAGGTGAGGTCGAGCGGGCGAAGAACGCTGTCTACGGCACTCAACACAATCTGCTGAGCACGCATGATGGACGTTGCGGTGGCCATGGCGAGAGCGGCTTCGGGCCACTGCTGGGACCAGTTGAGTCGGGCCTCTTCGATCGCGTCAAACTCAGGCTTGGGTGACATGAAGAAAGACTACTTCAGGGCCATTGGTGCACCGCTGACGTTGGTAACTGCGGAGTAGCCTTCGAACGAGCTAGCGAAACGAGTCTCCATGTCAACAAAAACTGTCCTCATTACTGGCGCCGGATCAGGCTTCGGAAAATTAGCGGCCGTGAGTCTGGCCGCTCAAGGTCACACGGTTATCGCAACCACCGAGACCGAGGAGCAAAAGGAGGCGCTCGCCGCTGAGCACCCAACGCTGACGGTCGAGAAACTCGACGTCACCACGAGCGACGTCACCAAGGTGGCCAACTGGAATATTGATGTACTGGTGAACAATGCCGGCATGGGCATCACGGGTCCTATGGCTGACCTGCCAATGGAGAAGCTTCGTCGGATCTTTGAAGTGAACGTCTTCGGCACAGTGAGCATCACGCAAGAAGTACTGAAGCAGATGCTGCCGCGCAAGAGTGGGCGAGTAATCATTCTTTCTTCAATTGCGGGAGCCGTTGCCATTCCAACGTTCGGTCCCTACTCCATGACGAAGTTTGCTCTCGAAGCCATGGGTAAAGCACTCCGTGGAGAAGTGGCCTCGGCCGGTGTTGACGTGACTCTGCTCAATCCGGGTCCCTACAACACAGGCTTTAACGACCGGATGGCGCACTCCATGTGGGACTGGTTCTCCGAAGCATCGTTGACCGGTGGCGAGTCTGAGATGTTCCGCTCGATTGGTGAGTTTGTCGTAGCGGACCAGGGGGACCCACAAGACGTTGCCGACAAGATTGTGGCGCTCTGTGAAGCAGAAACCACTGAAGTGAACAACTGGATTCCCGAAAGCATTAAGGGATTAATCACGCTCTAGGCGGTGCTGGTCCGTCCTGCTTGGTTTCTGGTTATCTTTAGTTTGTGCGATGACGCATTTCATCGCCGCTACTAACTCGTTCGAGGGGGACATATGACAAGCAGAGTTGCAATCGTTACCGGAGCAGCCCGAGGGATTGGTGCCGCCACGGCACTGCGACTGGCCCAGGATGGTCACGACGTTGCCGTGCTCGACCTCGACGCCAGTGCGTGCGAAGACGCCGTCAACGCAATCACGGCACTTGGTCGTAAGGCCATCGCTGTTGGTGCCGACGTCAGCGATGAAGCGTCCGTTAACGCCGCCGTCGAAAAGGTTGTTGCCGAACTCGGCACACCGACGATTCTGGTAAACAACGCGGGCGTCATTCGCGACAACATGCTCTTCAAGATGAGCACCTCAGACTGGGACACTGTCATGAAGGTGCACCTCGGGGGAGCCTTCTTGATGAGCCGCGCCACCCAGCGCTTCATGACCGAATCAGGCTTTGGTCGCATTGTGAACTTGTCCTCGACCTCGGCGCTGGGTAACCGTGGTCAGGCGAACTACTCCGCTGCGAAGGCCGGTCTGCAGGGATTCACTAAGACGCTCGCCATTGAACTTGGTAAGTACGGCGTAACGGTCAATGCCGTTGCTCCGGGCTTCATTGTCTCGGCCATGACCCACGCCACCGCTGAGCGCATGGGCGTTCCCTTTGACGACTTCGTCAACGCCGTTGCCAAGGCCACGCCAGTAGCCCGCGTTGGTCAGCCTGAAGACATTGCGAACGCAGTGTCATTCTTCTGCGACGAGCGTTCGGGATACGTTTCAGGCCAGGTCTTGTACGTGGCGGGTGGCCCGAAGGACTAACACGATCGGTACGAAAAACTCCCGGGGCGAACGTCCCGGGAGTTTTTTTATGCGCCCGAGCGGGTGGAGTGCCACCACTCCTTCACAATCACCTGGATTGCTGCGGCCACCGGGATGGCCAACATCACACCAACGAGGGCACCAAATGAGTTGGCCACCCAGCTGCCCACTTCGGCCCCGACCAAAATCGCGATGAACACGTTCAGCGGGTTGATGCGTACGGCCTTGCTCATAATGAGCGGGTTGAGCAGGTGGTTTTGGAGCAAGGTGTAAACGACAAACACAACGGTGGTGACAATGCCGGCCGTTGTGGAATGAGCGAAGGCGAAGAGCACCGTCGGAATGCCGGCGAGCGCGCCGCCAACTTGTGGCAGGAAGTCCACGAGCAACACCCACAACGCAAACAGAAAAGCGAAGGGGACGTGGAGGAGCAGAAGGGTGACGAAGACCACTACGGCGGCGAGTGCCGACATGACCAAACTGCCCACCACGTAGCCAAGAGCAGCCTTGGAGATCTGGGTACTTACTCGTTGCAGTTGTTCGGCTCGTTCGGGCTCGAGTGACGTCATGATGAGCGTCCGAATCTTCGGCGCTTCAATCATCAGCAAAATCACGAACGCCACGAGCGTTACGAGGAGCAGGAGCATCGACACGGCACCCTTACCAATGGCCAGCGCAGGCTTGGAGAGTCCGTGGGCCACGGATACCAACTTGGAGGAATTCTTGATGATCCACGCGCTGACGTGATACTTCACGAAGAGGTGGCCAATCCATCCGCGACCGTGCTCGGCATTACGAACATCAATGGGCAGCGTGTTAGAGAGATGTGTAATGGCGTTCACCAACGGGTAGCCAAAGGCGAAGGCCAAGAGTCCGAAGAGAACGGTGGCCAACGTGACGACGACGAGTACGGCGTAGCCACGACGCAGTTTGCGTCGTTCGAGTCGGTCGACCAGCGGGTTGAGAATGAGGGCAATAAAACCGCCCACAATCAGCAGCAAGATCAGGTCACGCAAGCGGTAGAGCAACTTGCCCGTGCCGTACACGAGCACCACGAGAAAAATGGTGGTGAGGATGGTCTTAACGGGGACGTTATTGGCCTGGGCGTGGTCAAACAGTCGAGCGCGACGACTGTCGCGCGGCGGCTGGCCGCTGGTGGGTTGTTCGGAAGTACTCATCTGCCTAGAACGCTACTCCGACGTGACTTTCATCGGCGAATGCATCGAACACGCTTAACAGCGTGTGCGTTCACGGATTTCAACATGAACGAGAACGCCACTGCGACGTTCTCGGTGGTGGGCCGCCCGGGTCTCGATCCCGGCACCTTGGGATTAAAAGTCCCCTGCTCTTCCCGATGAGCTAGCGGCCCTAGCCGTTCAATGGTAGTTGAGAAGGCCCTGGGCCCCCGTCTAGTAAGTTTGAGCCATGTCTGAGTTCAGTAACGAGAGCGTTCGCACCATCGAAACCACGCTAAACAATGTCGACCGTGCCCTCGAGCGTCTTCGCTCGGGAACGTACCGTGAATGCCAGGTGTGCCAGGGTCCCATTGCTCAAGAGGCACTGCTCGAGAACCCGCTGCTCGCGAACTGCGCGGCGCACCCAGAACTTTCGTAATCCTTCGTACAACAAAAAAATCCCGGTGGCCCAAGCCACCGGGATTTTTGTTTACAGCGGAGTTACTTCTTGAGCGGAGTTACTTCTTGGTGGCCCAGAAGATGTCGGCGATGGCTTCGATCTCGGCGAGGAGACGGTCGGCTACGGCGACGTCGTTGGTCTTCTTGGCTTCACCGGCGGTCTTTGAGGCCTTCCAGAAAAGGTCGTGAAGGTTGGGGTAGGTGGTGAGGTGTTCTGGCTTGAAGTAGTCAGTCCAGAGAACCCACAAGTGGTGCTTCACTTCTTCGCAGCGCTGTTCCTTCACAATGATGGCGCGAGTCTTGAATGCGTCGTCGTCTGAAGCGTTGTACTTCTCCATGCACGCCTTCACTGACTGTGCATCAATGCGAGCCTGCGCTGGGTCGTACACACCACAGGGGAGGTCACAGTGAGCAGAAACCACGAGTGGTGATGTCCGTGCATCAAGCACTGCATTAATAAGGGTAAGAAGCTTCATGGCTCCACCTTTCGATTGACGGCTAGTCCGCAGACCAGGTTTGTACGTTCTTCAGGTTAGCCACGACTTGCGGGTATCGTTCAGGCGTGGGTCGAATTCTTGAGTTCTTCTTCCGGCGCGTTGCCGTTGAGGGTACGTCAATGGCGCCGACGTTCGTGCCCGGAGAACGGCTCACCGCACTTCGTCGCTGGCGGCCAGTTCGCGTCGGCGACGTGGTCGTCGTCCGTGATCCTCGAACCCCGTCACGCTGGCTGCTCAAGCGCTGCGTCCACCGCGTGGGCACGCAGCTTGACCTGCGTGGCGACAATCCCCAAGCCTCCACGGACTCGCGTGACTTTGGCCTGGTACCGAGCAGGGACGTTGCGTACATAGTGATTGGCGCCCAAAAGCCCAGCGCAAAAATTTCCTGACTGAATTGTTGACCTAACAGGTAGGCTTTCGGTCATGGCCCGTATCGCGGTTCTCTCGTACCACACATCACCCCTCGCGCAGCCCGGCACGGGCGATGGCGGTGGGATGAATGTCTACGTCCGTGAACTGTCGAGTGCTCTGGCCCGACTCGGTCACGAGGTCGACGTCTACACCCGACGAGACACTCCCCAGAGTCGTGACTGCATTGTTGTTGAGCCAGGTTTCCGCGTCCACAACATCACCGCCGGTCCGGCCGCCCCACTCGGGCGCGACGAGTTGCCGCTCCACGTCGAGGCGTTCACTAACTCCCTCGCTACGCTCTTTCGCCTCAACGGACAGCCTGACGTGCTCCACGCGAACTACTGGATGAGTGGTCTCAGTGGTCACCGGCTGAAGCACGAACTGAACATTCCGCTCATCATGACCTTCCACACGCTTGAACGAGTCAAGGCGAACCACTTCGAGCCCGAGTCCGAGGCTCGTGCACTTGAAGAAGCAGCGCTGTTCCGATGCGCTGACGGCGTCCTCGCCAGTTGCCAAGTTGAAGCCGATCAGTTTGTCCAGTTCTACGACGCTGACCCGAGCCGCGTGCACATTGTCCCACTTGGTGTTGATCACGCGTTCTTTGCTCCCGGGTACCGCCCGCAAGCTCGTCGCGCACTAGGTATCGACAACGACGCGAAGATGCTCTTGTTCGTTGGACGCATTCAGGCGCTGAAGGGTGTCGACTTAGCGCTCGAGACGTTGATTGAACTGCGCCGTCGAGGCGAGAACGCCTTGCTCTCCATTGTCGGAGGTCCCTCTGGCCCTGAAGGTCGCGAAATGTTTGCTCGACTGCACGACCGCGTGCGTGAAGCGGGCGTGATTGACTACGTGAACTTTGTGGCACCGCAGTGTCATCAGTTGCTGTCGAGCTTTATGCGCTGTGCCGACGTCACGCTCGTGCCTTCTCGATCCGAAAGTTTTGGGCTCGTCGCTCTCGAGTCGCTGTCGTGCGGCACCCCAGTGCTGGCGAGCGCAGTGGGGGGACTCACGACGTTGGTTGAGCCTGGCGTCACGGGTGACCTCCTCGAGTCACGTTCACCACGTGACTGGGCTGACGCAGTGCAGCAGATTACTGACCCCGAGCGCACAACATCACTGTCCAACGCTGCGGTGTTGAAGGCTCGCGACTACACCTGGCGTCGCGCGGCACTGTCGTTGGCCTCGCTCGCCGACGACCTCGCGTCATCGCAACTTCTGCGCTGCTAGTGACGTCACGCGCTCCGCTCCGAAGCGACAACGCTCCGAGTGACATCGACGCCGTCTTGCACGGCTGGATGAGTGAGTGGCACGCCAAAGGCCTCCCGGGCGAACTGGACCACGTGCACGCCCCCGATGAGCGAGGTCACTACCACTGGTTGGTTCGACTGCGGGGTGACGAAAAAGACGTCATCACTATCTGGTTCTCACTTCGCCAGCGCACCGTGCACGTGGAGTGTGAACTCATGCCCGCGCCCGAGGAGAACAAGGAAGCGCTCTA
>Ga0164296_1001953_pt1 | contig 21111 bp, 22 predicted proteins | sample GEODES057metaG_FD_113533 | JGI IMG/M metagenome (GOLD analysis project Ga0164296, IMG submission 113533) | Dystrophic lake water microbial communities from Trout Bog Lake, Wisconsin, USA - GEODES057 metaG | ecosystem: Environmental > Aquatic > Freshwater > Lake | place: USA: Trout Bog Lake...
ACAACTATTTTTCTCGACATTGAAGAAGGCGGCCGTATGACCGACGAACAGGCGGACTATGTTTTTGCGTGGAGTGAATCGGTGGCTGCATCAGCCTATCGCGCCGGTGCGTACGGCAGTGGTCAGCCAGTCAGCGAAGGCAACGGTGTGGTCATCACCACGGCGGACGACATCCGCACGCAAGTTGCACTGCGGCATCTGCATCCCATCACTCTGTGGATAGCGCAGGACGCCTGCCCGCCTGCGCCCGGTTGCGTTCTGCCGCCGCCGCCGCTGTCGCAGTCCGGCATTGCCAGTGCAGCCGTGTGGCAGTACGCGCAGTCGCCGCAGCGGAAGAACATCACCCGCAGTTGCACGCAGACCTACACGGCAGGGAATTGTTACCTGCCGGAATTGCCCGACGTGGAACTCGACTTGAACGCGGCAGAATCGCCCGACCCATCGCATGGACGTTAACCTATTCCCGCAATGTGAAACAACGGGTGGCAATGTTTGCTGCGGAGACAAATTTACCGTGCCGCCGCGCTACTATATTTATATGACAGCTCCCACGGCTCACGGCGACAACTTCCAGACTCCTGATCACAAACGCTATTTTTATGAGAAGCTCGGCGTCACCGACCGGCTCATCGAACGCTGCCTGGGCGAGGCACTGGCCGCAGGTGGCGATTACGCCGACTTGTATGTTGAGGCGGTCACGTCCACCAGTATCGGCGTGGATGAGTCGCTGGTAAAAACGGCGAGCCAGGGAGTCAGCGTGGGCTGCGGTGTTCGCGTGCTCAGCGGCGAACGCACCGGCTACGCCTACACCGATGATCTTTCTCCGGAGCGGCTGCTGCGCGCTGCACACACCGCGGCGTTGATTGCCAGCGGCCCGAACAAGCAGAGCGTCGCCGGCTTTCAGGAAACAAAAACGCCGAGCCTCTATCCGGTGACCGGTGCCAGCGTGGATGCGGAGACTGCGGCCAAGCTGGAACTGGTGATGCGTGCCGACCGCACTGCGCGTGCATTTGATTCGCGCATCATTCAGGTGCGTGCCACGTATGCCGATGAGTTGCGTCGCATCCTCGTCGTTGGCAGCGATGGCGTGTATGCCAGCGACACGCAACCGCTCGCGCGGCTGAATGTTTTTGTGATTGCGAAGGAAGGCGATAACGTTGCCCGCGGAACCAGCGGTGGCGGCGGTCGGCTGACGTTGGAAAATTTTCAGAGCGGCGAAAAAACTCCGGAGCGTTTTGCGCGGGAAGCGGCGCGGCAGGCTGTGTTGCAACTGGGAGCAGTAGCGGCACCCGCAGGCGAGATGGAAGTGGTGCTCGGCCCCGGCTGGCCGGGCGTGTTGCTGCATGAGGCCGTCGGTCACGGACTCGAAGCCGACTTCAATCGCAAAAAAACTTCTGCCTTTGCCGGACTCATCGGCCAGAAAGTTGCATCGAGTAAAGTTACCGTCGTCGACAACGGCCGCATGGAAAACCGTCGCGGATCGTTGAACGTGGATGATGAAGGCAATGCCACGCAGGAAACGGTGCTGATTGAAAACGGCATCCTCAAGGGCTATCTCAGCGATAAACTTTCCGCGCGACTGATGGGCATCGCCAACACCGGCAGCGGTCGCCGTGAAAGCTATCGCCACATTCCCATGCCACGCATGACCAACACCTATATGTTGAGCGGCGAAGATGCGCCCGAAGATATTATCCGCAGCGTGAAGCGCGGCCTGTATGCGGTGAACTTCGGCGGAGGCCAGGTGGACATCACCAACGGAAAATTTGTTTTCAGCGCGAGCGAGGCATACCTGATTGAAGACGGCAAAGTGACCGCGCCGGTGAAGGGTGCAACGCTGGTGGGCAACGGGCCGGAGGCGCTGAAGTACGTCAGCATGGTGGGCAACGATCTCGCGCTCGACGAAGGCATCGGCACCTGCGGCAAAGACGGCCAGAGTGTTCCGGTGGGCGTCGGCATGCCGACCATCAAGCTCGACAAGATGACCGTCGGCGGCACAGGGCAGTAACGCTGCTTTGCACTGCAATCAATTTCGCAAAGAATTTTCAAGGACGTGCATGGCAACGAATAACGCAGTGGTTGAAAAATCAGATCTGGCGCAGTTAGCGACGGACGTTCTCTCCAAAGCATTGCAGGCTGGAGCCAGCGATGCAGAAGTCGTTATCTCCGAGGGCGATGAGTTTTCCACGCTGGTGCGGCTTGGCCAGGTGGAAACGCTGAAGGAATCCGGCTCGCGCGCGCTGGGGCTGCACGTATATTTCGGCCAGCGTTCGGCGACCACATCCACCAGCGATTTTTCTGCCGAGGGTGTCGAACGACTGGTGCATGGCGCGGTGGAGTTGGCGCGCGTCACCAGCGAAGATCCATTTGCAGGTTTGCCGGATGCGAGCGAGTTCGGCTCCGCACCGGGCGACCAGGGTTTGTATTTTGACGATGTCTATTCCTTGCCGGTCGAGGAGCGCATCGCTATGGCACGCCGCGCGGAAGAGGCGGCGCTATCCGTTGACACGCGCATGCAGAATAGCGACGGCGCCAGCTTCGACGTGGCCACCGGATTGAAAGTGCTCGCCAACTCGCGCGGCTTTGTGGGCGAGTATCGGCGCAGCTACTGCGGATTTTCTGTTGCGCCGATTGCACAGGACGGCAACGGCATGCAGCGTGACTGGTGGTACACAAACGCACGCACGCTTAAAAATCTTGAATCGCCGGAAGAGGTTGGTCGCGAAGCCGCACGTCGCACACTGCGGCGATTGGGCGCGCGTCGTGTTCCCACGCAGCGGGCCACGGTTGTGTTCTCGCCGGAGATTGCGCGCTCCATCATGGGCAACGTGTTGGCGGCTGCAGACGGCGACGCCATCTACCGCAGCGCATCGTTCTTCAACGGCATGTTGGAAAAAGAAGTTGCCGGTAGCAATATCACCATCATTGACGACGGCACGCTGATGCTGCCCGGCGGCGTCGGCGGATTCGGCACCACGCCCTTTGACGGCGAAGGCCTGCCCACGCGGCGCAAAGCCATCGTCGAACGCGGCGTGTTGAAAAATTATCTGCTGAATACCTACACGGCCCGCAAGCTGAACATGCACTCCACCGGCAACGCATCACGCGGTCTCGCCGGAGCTGCTGGCATCGGCGCAGGAAATTTTTATCTTGAGCCGGGCACGCTCACGCCTGAGCAACTCATCGGCGAAGTGCAGAGCGGCCTTTACGTTACCGAGACAATGGGCTTCGGCGTGAATCTGGTCACCGGCGATTATTCGCAGGGTGCATCGGGCCTATGGATTGAGAACGGCGAGCTGGCTTACCCGGTGGAAGAAATTACCATCGCAGGAAATTTGAAGGAGATGTACCGCAACATCAGCGGCATTGCGAATGACCTCGTCTTCCGCAGCGCCGGCGCCTGCCCCACGATTCGCGTGGAAGGCATGATGATTGCCGGCGCGTAGTTGTTAGCTCTTAGCGGCCTTGACTGCTGCTGTCAGCGCGGGCACTACGTCAAACAAATCTCCGACGATGCCGTAATCGGCCACTTCAAAAATCGGCGCGTGTTCGTCTTTGTTGATGGCGACGATGGTATTCGCGCCCTTCATGCCAACCAAGTGTTGAATCGCGCCGGAGATGCCGATGGCGATGTACAGTTTGGGCGCGACGGTGTGTCCGCTCGAGCCAACCTGCCGCTCCATCGGCAGCCAGCCGTTGTCGCAGACCGGACGCGAGCCGGCAAGCTCTGCACCGAGTGCGCGAGCCAACTCCTCGATGACCGCAATTTTCTCTGCAGAGCCGACTCCCCGCCCGACGGAAACGATTTTTTCTGCAGCCGATAAATCCACCGTGGCAGCCGCCTCGCGAAATTTTTCACTGGGATTGGTGCGAATTTGTTCAGCAGCAAGCTGCGGAGCGAAGTTGGAAATCTCCGGAGGTATTGCGGCTGCGCCAATTGCATCTGCTCGAAATGCGCCGGCTTGTATGGATACAAATGCCGGAGATCCAAGTGCGTGATAGTCGGCGTTCAATTTCCCCTGGAAAAGTTGCCGCACAAAAATTGGCCCGTCGTGAATTGCAACCACATCGCTGATAAGCGACTGGCCAAAGCGCGCAGCAAGCCGCGGAGCATAGTCGCGCACCTGATAGCTGTGCGGCAGCACCACGAATGCCGGTTGTGTTGCGCGAATCAGCTGCTCCAGCGCCAGCGTGAAAGCATCGGCCGTGTATTTCTTCAGCAGCGGATGTTCGACAAAATGAATACGCGCAATATTTATCTCGGCGAACTGCGTGTTGTGCGAAGACAAATCATCGCCCAGCAACACAGCATGCAGCGGGAGTTGCATTGTCTCCGCAAGCCGTTTTCCTGCAGCCAGAGTTTCCAGCGATAGCTGCGTCAGTGCGCCGTCGCGTTCTTCAAGAATGACGAATGTGGCGCTCATATTGCATGCACCTCATTCTTCAGAATCTCTGCAAGCTTCGTAGCTGCTTCTACCGCAGTGCCGGAAATCATCTGCGTGCGCTTCAATTTTTCTGGTGGGTGCAGTCGCTCCAGAGATACGGCTGCACTGGTATTGAGTGGCGCAGCTTCCATCACCTTCAGATCTTTCGTCTTCGCTTTCTTGATGCCCATCAGCGTGGCGTAACGTAATTTGTTGATGCCGGATTGAATTGTCAGCAGCGCAGGCAGTGGCATTTCAATGTGTTGAAACCAGCCATCTTCCAATTCACGTTTCACGCGCAAGCCGACATCGGTCACTTCCACTTGCATCACAATGGTTGCCGATGGAATACCAAGAAGTTCAGCCAGCACCACGCCAGTCTGTCCTGCGCCGAGATCATCCGACTGCAGGCCCGTCAAAATCAGGTCGGGAGATTCCGTGCGCACTGCCGCGGCCAGTTGTGATGCGATGCCAAGGGAATCCAGCACAGCAATATTTTCTTCGAGCACATGGATGGCGCGGTCCGCTCCCTTTGCCAGCGCATCGCGCAGTGCAGCCGCGGCGCGCTCGGGGCCCAGCGTCAGTGCAATCACTTCGCCGCCATGCTTTTCTTTTAACTGCAGCGCTTCTTCCAGCGCATACGCATCCGGATCGTTGATGGTGTAGCCGACGGCGGAATCTTCAATCCAGCGACCATCAGCGGCAATGCGCAACGGCGCATCGCGTTCCGGAACCTGTTTGATGGCGACAATAATTTTCATGGGCCCTCAAAAGCAACTTAGCAGAATTGCAGCGCTATTGCTTTTGCACGGGCAACGCGGCGGCGGCAATCTGGGCAATGTCCACCAGCTGCGGCGGAACAGGAGAGATGGCGCTGAGTGCATCGCGAAACATGGTGTTGCAAAACGGGCAAGCCGCTGCAATCGTAGTTGCGCCCGTTGCAATTAATTCTTTCGCGCGTACATGGCTCACGCGCTCGCCGGTTTCTTCGCCTAGAAATGCATGGCCGCCGCCGGCGCCGCAGCAGAAGCTGCGTTCATGGCTGCGCGGCGCTTCCACCAGATCCGCATTGCGCCGAATAGTTTCACGCGGCTCCTCGTAAATATTCTGGTAGCGCCCCAGATAGCAGGGATCATGAAAGACAGTGCGCTCCTGCGATTGCGTTGAAGGCAGCGCATCAGCATGTCGCGCCATGAATTCCGAGTGATGTTCAATCTCCGGCACAACACCGTACTCGCGCCAGTCTTTGGCAATGGTGCGTACGCAGTGCGGACAGATGGAAACAATTTTCTTCACCTGCGCCTGTTGCATCGCGGCCATGTTCTGAGTGGCTAAAGTTTCAAAAACTAAATCATTGCCCAAGCGTCGCACAGGGTCGCCGGTGCAGCGCTCTTTCTGCATCACGCCGAAGCTGGTACCCAGGTACTGCATCACACGCGCAAACGCACTGATGATTTCTCGGCCACGCGGATCATACGCGCCCATGCATCCGAGCCACAGGCAATATTCTTGGCTGCCGTCGAAGATGGGTAGCGACTCGCGCGCGATGAAGACGTCGCGGTCCGCCGCGGGCAAACCCAGCGCATTGCCGCCGCGCTCAAGCGCAAGAAACAATCGGCTGCCGTGTTCGTCCTGCCACTCGCCTGTGTTCACTGCGCCGCGCCGCATCCCTATAATCAGCGGCAAATGTTCCACGCCAACCGGGCATTGATACTCGCACGCGCCGCAGGTAGTGCATTCAAACATTGCCTGCTGTGAGTTGTGCGCGCCAATCAGCGGCGCATCAGAGAAGATGCCAGACTCATTCAAACTCGCGCGCAGTCCAAGAATAATTTCTTTTGGATTAAGCAGTTTGCTGGTGGCGTTGGCAGGGCAGTGTTCGGTGCAGCGGCCGCACTCCACGCAACTGTAGGCCTGCAGCGCGGCCAACTGCGTCAAGTCCTTCACCGCAATCAGGCCGAAATCTTCTTCGCCATCGAGCGGCGGTATGCGGCTGAATCCATCGCGCGCGAAAAATACAGCGAAAGGACTCAGCAATAAATGCAGGTGTTTTGTGCGCGGAATGATGGGAAGAAAAACCAGAATGGCCAGTGAATGCATCCACCAGAGCAGGCGCAGTGTGGGCGCAGCAGCGGGGAAGAAAAATCCGCCGATGTGAGTCGCCATCAGCAATGCAATCAGCAACGCGATGATGCCGGACTCGACGCTGACATGTTCACCCAGCCAGCGCGGGCGCAGAACAAAGCGCCGCAGAAATAATCCGCTGATGGAAATAAAAACCAGCGCAGCGAAAACAGCAGCGAGCCCGAAATAAAATTTACCGATGCCACTTGCCGGCGAAAGAAATCCAAATCCAAAAGCAGCCGCAAAGTGATTGGCGCTGACCAATGCAAAGGCGATAAATCCCCAGAAGACAAACGCGTGTGCAATGCCGGGCAGCGGCCGCTCACGAATCACCTTCGCCTGCAGCAGAACTTCCCACACAAAACGCTGGATGCGTCGCGGCAGATTCCGCAGATGAAAATCTGCATCGCGGCGCGCGAAGAAAATATTCTGCACGATGCTGCGGATGCGAATGTAAAAAATTGCCGCCGAAGCCAGCACGCAGACAATCAGCAGTACGCGCTCGCCGAGCGAAAAGTTTTGCGGCTCCGCATAGTGCAGTGGCAACATGATTCCGAGTTGGAGTGCGGCGCGCATTCTCTATCGAGTCAAATGCTACTGCATCGCCGCCGCGATAGAGAAATGTATTGGTTTAGTGTCCGTTGAAGACGCGCCCGAAAAATCCATTCAACCCTTTGCCCGGCGCAGACCCCCACGTCTGGTACAGGCCCAGATAGGCGTAGCGTTCTGTTTGTCCGGCAAAGGAGTGGCCGTAGGCGCCGATAATCTGCAGCCCCGGATTCTTAATGTAGTAGTAGCCGCCGAGGTCGACCATGGCGGAGGCTTCCGTCTGTGCCGTCGCCAGGCCTTCTTTCTGGTGCGAATATATTTCTCCGCCCAACGTCAGCTTCTTGCCAATGTCACGTTGCAGCAGCCAGCCGCCGTAGAAAAAATTGTTGAAGTCCGTTTGCGGAGTAATCTGGTAGCCGCCGCCGCCGTACGTGGTCCACTTGCCCCAGCTTTTCTGCAGCCACAGCGGCAGCTTGTACCACGCCTTGCCCACGCCCAGCCCCTGCGAATAACTCCCGGTAGGCAGTTCAATCATGGTGAAGCTGCCAATCTCAGGCCGAGTTTTTGTCTCTTTCAGGTAGCGATATTTCACGCCAACTTCCGTGTCTGTCAGGCCGTAGGCGTTGGGGCCAACTCCTGCTGGCGCGTAGATGGGATTGTTCGACGGCCGCGCGGCGCCGAAGGGCAGGATGATGTGGATCTGTGTATTCGGCAATGCGCCCCAGTTGAATTCAAGCGCAGGGTAAGTCGGGTCGCTTTCCACCGGCGTGCTGGAAAGCATGGCGAACTGGTAGAACTCGTAATGCCGAAAATCAACCGGCTCGGGATCGTCGGTCTGGAAGGGCGGACCTGCCCAGAGCCGCGTTGCTGAAAGCAGCAGCGACAACAGAACGAGTCCGCGAAGTGTGCGGTGAAGATTTTCTACAAATCGCATCGTCATCTGCCAGACATTATTTGCCCTGCATCATGTCTTCAAACGGCGGAAATACCAGCAGCACCGAAAGCAGCAGCAACACAATCGCCGCAATGCCGATGCTCTTGATGGCGACATTCTTGTTGTTCCAGCGCCACGCCAGCACCACGCAGCTGGCCAGCCACACCACAATGCCCACCGTGCTGATGCCCGAGAGCGGCCCCGTAGGCATGTAGATGCTCAGCTGCTTGCCGAAGGGTTTGTGTGCGTCTGCGATGTTGGCAATCGCGCCCAACACAAAGCAGCCGATGCCGGAGGAAAGTATCGCCGCCGCCGCAGAACCGTTGGTCAGTGTTGCCGAAGTTTTCTGTTCCGTCATTTCGCGCCTCCGGTCATGTGGATGATGTTGCCGCCTTCAACCGGTGCGGCTTTGTTAATCAACGCGCCAAGCGCACCTGCAATGCCTGCGGTTAGAAACGCAACCGTTGCGAATGTAATCACGATGGTGCGCATCTCCGCATGCAGATGGATGGCCGAGCCGTAGCGAATCAGCACATACGCCAACATGGTCGCGGCAATCACGGCGTACCACGCCACATATTCCTTCCACTCCATGCCGATGTTGTGCCAGCCCGCAGTGGCGGCATTCGACAGCAGAAAGTAGCGCGGGAAATTTGTGCTGGTCAGCACGGTGCCCGCCGGCGGCACGGCACGGTACCAGGGATAAACAATGTACGCGCCGGAAAGCACCGCCAGCCAACCAAAGACCGGCAGGCCGATGAGGTAGATCTGTTCCAGGCAGCGGCCACGCGGTGTAACCACAGCAGGTTGAGTTTCAAATACAGAGCGATAGAGCAGCACCAGCAAGCCGAAGAGCGCCAGAATGAAAAAGGCGCCGAACAACATGCCATGCAGTTCTGTAATCAGTGCGCGGTACGTGATGTCCATGTGGGATTCTCCCGATGCTCAGACAGCTTAGCCGATGCCGACCAGCGTGTGAATGGAAATTCACAGCGGTAGCTGAATATTAATAATTCAGCCGTCGGGGCTATTAACAACAAAAGCCCGGCGATTAGGCCGGGCTTCTTGTGATGCTTTTATAAATCCTGCGCTCTAGAAAAATTCCGGGTTGCCGCGGCGCAGGCCAATGCCGGAGATGATGAAGCTGATGCCGCCGATGCCGGCCAGAAACATCAACGCGGACATGGGGTGTGCAAATCCGGGCGAGTAGGTCAGGTCCTGCCCGGCCCACAGTGATACCAGCGTGGCAACAATCAGCAGCTGTACGCCGATGATGAGAAACAACTGTCCCTTGTGGCGACGCTTGTCCAGCGCTTCCACCTGCTGCGGGGTTAGGTTCTGTTCCTCAACCGGAATCAATGCATTTGCCATGACGTAAGGTTCTCCTGCGTGGGCTGGTCTTGTGATGCCTGCATCCATTAAAGCATGGCCGGCGTTGGCTAGTCGAGAAATGCCATCGACTTCACGTTGGAAATCTCAAACCGTTTCCGGCAGCGAATATTACTGCACTGCAGCATGTCGTCGGTGCGGACCATGTAGCTCATCGCCTTGGCAAAGCGGGCGCGGTCCCTCTCGTCGGCATTGCGTGGCAGTTGGCTGCGTTTGCGCCGCACCACCCAGCTGATGGCGTAATCGGCGGTCTGCCCACAGTGGGGGCAGGTCAGGTTGTGCTGGCGCTGCTCATTGCGTTCGTCGAAAAATTCCCGTTCTTCCATGTGAATACCTCTGCCTGCGGTGGCAACCGACTTCCGCAGGGGCCCTGTAACAACGTAGTATTTCATAGTTGGCGGGGGGATGCGATGGCCGTTAAAAAGGTGTTCTCGGTGGTGAAGGCAGTGAAGGCAAATGCACGCGCCCGCGTAGGCACGCCGCCGCCTTCGCAGACACTGCCCGATACAAAAAAGAAAGCCGAACGCCGCAAGGCCAAGCACAAACCAACCCTGCAGGACCTGATTTCCCGCAGCGAATAAACGATAAATTTTTACGGGAAATGCAGCCAGTTGGCCGTATACTCAGCACAAATTCCCACGTGGAAATATTCGACGAAGCAGCAACCTGATTGGAGAATCTGCGATGAGCTTTGATCCTGCAATGGTCACAACTGCGCTGGAACTTCCCGGATACAAAATCGTCCGCAACCTGGGTGTCGTGCGCGGTATCGTAGTGCGTTCGCGTTCGGTCTTCGGCACTATGGGTGCCAGCCTGCAGACCCTGGTCGGCGGCAACATCACACTCTTCTCGCAACTTTGCGAAAAAACGCGCAGCGAATCCTTCGCGCTCATGATGGACCACGCAGAGAAGCACGGTGCCAACGGCATCATCTGCGCGCGGTATGACGCGAATGAACTGATGCAGGGTGTCACCGAAGTGCTGGCCTACGGCACCGCCGTAGTTGTGGAGAAGATATAGCATGGCCCGAGTCACGGGTATCGGCGGCGTTTTTCTGCGGGCCCGCGACCCAAAAGCATTGAACGCCTGGTACGCTCAGCATCTCCATTTTGAAATGCACGCCGAATACGGCGCCAACTTTTTGTGGAGTGACGCCGTGCCCGTCGGTACCGGCAGCACAGCCTTCTGTTTTTTCCCGGAGAAGACCAGCTACTTCGGCACCAGCGGTCAGCAGGCCATGATTAATCTTCGCGTAGATAATCTCGACGAAATGTTGAAGGAACTTACCGCCGGTGGAGTCGCTATTGATCCGGTCCGTCAGGAATATTCCTACGGCCACTTCGCGTGGATTACCGATCCAGAAGGCAATCGCGTTGAATTGTGGCAGCCGTTGCCGAAACCTCCAAAAGAGTCATAAATTTCCACCCGGTATTCCACATCTCACCTCGTCGCCGCGCCGATATACTGCGTGGAGACTTTTCATTGCATGTTCACAATGCAACAGAGGTGTACGCATGGTTGCCGCCCATCCCGGCCGCATTGAAGTAATTACCGGACCCATGTTCTCCGGCAAATCGGAGGAACTCATCCGGCGGCTGAAGCGCGCGCGCATTGCGCGGCAGCGGGTGGCCAGCTTCAAGCCGGAGATTGATCTCCGCTATCACTCCACCGCCATCGCATCGCACAGCTCGCAGACCATCGACGCCATGCCGGTGGCCAACGTCGAACGCATGCAGGAAGTGCTCTACCCGCAGCTGGATGAAGTGGAAGTGGTGGGCATCGACGAGGCGCAATTTTTTGACGCTCGCCTGCAGGACTTTGTGATGGACCTGGTGCATCGCCACAAACGTGTGGTGTTGGCCGGACTCGACACCACCTTTGCCGGCGAGCCGTTCATTCCCATCCCCAACCTGATGGCGATTGCCGATGAAGTCCTTAAGCTGTCGGCAGTCTGCATGCGTTGCGGGGCGCCTGCAGTGCATACGCAACGTCTGGGGCAAAGCCAGGAACTGGTGGTGGTGGGTGCCGCCGGCGTCTATGAAGCCCGCTGCCGCGCCTGCTTCCTGCCTGAAGGTGATCCCAACTTCGGCCCACAGCTTGACCTGCCCGTGGAAGCCGAAAAACTCTAAATTGTTCTGGAATTTTGCTGGAGCACCGGGTCGGAATTGAACCGACGAATACTGGTTTTGCAGACCAGCGCGTTAGCCACTTCGCCACCGGTGCCCATGTTCAGGATGCAATGCCGGGACGTGCCTGCCGACGCATTGGTTCAGACAGTGTACAGCATCGCACGCGTTTGGGTGCGTCCTTACAGGCTGAAGATGTGGCGAAGGCACTTTGAATAACGCGTCAATGTTGCGTGAAATACAGATTGCTGTGCGATGAACGCCCACTGTGTCGCGCAATGTCGCACCACCAGCGCTGCAAGAAAAGTTAATTTCCAATCACGATGCACCGGTTTTCAACAGAGCGTGCCTCGGTAACAGCATTGTTGTGAGCAGCTTTGCGCCCCTGTGGAAGGATGCGCAAAAAACTGCACAAAATTCGCTTTAGTTTCCCCATTGCAGTGGGGTGCAATGCTCCGTAGTCTACGCGTTGTCCTGCAGAAGCAGGCAATGCTCTGGCAACACAAAATTTAAAAAAATCTCCCGGACGCGCGGCCAACCAAGCGGCGCAGTTCGGGCCATCGGCTCCATGCACGTCGATTGCCTCCCCCGGCACGGCAAATTTGGAGCGGACAGGAATTTAATGCGACCGAAGAAAACGATTCTCTGCGTTGACGATAACGAACAAGCACTCTCTGTGCGGAAATTCTTACTCGAAACACGAGGCTACAAAGTGGTGGCGGTAACCAGCGGCGCTGAGGCGCTTGCCGTTCTGCGCAAAACAGCGCAGGGCAGTGTGGACCTGCTGCTGACCGACCTCTCAATGCCGTTGATGGATGGCAATGACTTAATCCAGCAGGCCAAGCAGCTGCATCCCGCGCTGCCGGCGCTGTTGCTCACCGGATCTACAAAGCAGTTTGACCGCCCCACGCGCGCCGATGTCTACCTGGGCAAGGGTGCAGACTCGCCGCTGGAGTTGCTGGAGCGTGTGCGGGTGCTGGTGGCCCGCAAACGCGGCCCCAAGAAGGCTGTCACCGCTGTGCCGGCAACCCTGCCCGCCGCACGCACAACTGCCGCCTCCTAGTGTGGAGGCTGTGCTGTTTGAAAATTTTCTTTGGATGATTTTGCTGCGGAAAGATTTGCTGCCTGAAAATCTGATACCTGAGAGAAGTGGTGCAGTGGCATTGCAGTCTGGCTGATGCTGTGCGTCGTTAGCCGATGATGCTGCGTTTCATTCAGCCGATGATGCTGCCCTGCTTGTGCCGACCGGCTAGAAAGCCTGCGGGCGAAAGCAGAATGGCGATGAATGCAGTCGCGATAAGAATCTCTGTCATGGTTGGCTCCGAAACGCTGGGTCTGCTGCAGGTACTATCGGAACGCATTCAAAAAGCCTGTACTGGAAAATCTTCCAGATGGGCTTTTCATGCTTTCCGTTGCGGTTCTAATTTCTGTTTGGCATGGCCGCGCTCAAGCATATGCCTGGGCCGGTGCGCATTTAGGCGTTTTCTTCTGCGTCATCATTGCCGGAAAGTGCGGCAACAATGCAGGGTGCCAGAAGCATGGCAACAAAGCTGAGTCCAATCAACAAATCGTGCATTGCAGTTTCCTTCAAATCCGTCGGGGTGATATTAGGGGGTGTTGTATCTCCCTGCCGACTTTCTAAGAATCCTCTAATTCGTTGAAATCAAACATTCCACTTCGGCTGTTTTTTGCGAACGTTGGGGTCAGTGGCCTGTACAACTTTGGTGGTATGCATCGGCCGCCGGGCGGGCAGCAATGCGGACATATACAATGACCGAAGCATGCCAGACAACGACAATCTCAATCACACCAAAGGCCCCATCATCCGGGCGCAGGGACTGGGCAAGACCTATCACTCCGGTTCGCTGGATGTGCCGGCTCTGAAGGCGGTTAGTTTTTCCGTGCAGGCTGGGGAATTTGTCAGCATTGTCGGCCCTTCGGGCAGCGGCAAGTCCACCCTTTTCTATCTGTTGGGCGGCATGACCAGCGCCACTTCCGGCAGTGTGGAGATTGACGGCGTCGACTTTGCCTCACTCAACGATGGCGACCGCACCAAACTGCGCCGCCACCGGATTGGTTTCGTCTTCCAGCGCTTCAATTTGCTGCCCACGCTGACCGCGCTCGGCAACATTGAAATCGCGCACACCATTGCCGGCATCAAGCAGCCGCTCGACCGCAAATATCTTGACCACCTTGCCGATATGCTCGGCATCGCCGGTCGCCTGAACCACCGTCCCAGCGAACTCTCCGGCGGCGAACAGCAGCGAGTGGCCATTGCCCGCGCGTTGATTACCCGTCCGGCGATTGTTCTCGCCGACGAACCCACCGGCAATCTCGACACCAAAAATTCCAACGCTGTGCTCTCCATGCTGCGGCACACCAACCGCGAACTGGGTCAGACCGTGCTGATGATTACGCACAACCCAGAAGCCGCAGCCATCGGCGACCGCATCCTGCACATGCGCGACGGTGAAATCACGGGCGAAGAATTTGTAACTGGTTCGGAGTACGCGGCCGCAGCCATCTAGTTTCGTGTTGGAAAAGAATTCTGGGAGAGCCGTATGTTCGATGGATCGCAGGCCGAGACGCTGGTAGCGGGCATCAAGCACTCGTACTACTTTCAGTTTTCGCTGCTGGCGCTCAGCTCCATCTTTTTTCTGGTGGACCCCTTCGCCGCCATCCCGTCTTTCATCGCCATCACGCACGGGCTGGATGAAAAGCACCGCCGCCGCACCGCGCGCCGCGCAGCCACCACCTGCTTCATCGTGCTGTCGGCCTTTGCCATTGCCGGCGAATACATCTTCCGCCTCTTCGGAATCAAGCTGCCCGCCTTTGAAATCGCCGGCGGTCTCATCCTGCTGCTCATCGGCATTGACATGCTGCAGGCGCGCCGTTCCGCCACACAGGAATCAAAATCTGAAACTGCCGAAGCCGCAGAAAAAGACGACGCTGGCATTGTGCCGATGGGCATCCCCATGCTGGCCGGGCCGGGTGCGATTTCGACCGTGATGGTGCTGGTGGGCCAGGCAACCACGCACTGGCAGATGGGTGCCATCCTCGGCGCCATTGCCATCACTGCGGTGATTGCCTATTTCGTGCTGGCCGGTGCGGAGACGGTGCGCAAGGTGCTCGGCGAAACCGGCATCCGCATCCTGGTCCGCATCATGGGATTGTTGCTGGTGGCTCTGGCCATGCAGTTCTTTGTGAATGCGCTGACCGACCTCGGCCTGATTCAACGCGCCCTGGTGGAAAATTAAACGCCCGGAAAATAATTCTTCGCAACCAATGGAATTGAACGATGGAACGAATTCTTGAAGCGATAAAAATGACGCTGGTCTATCTGGTGCTCGGCACATTTCTTTTCTTCTGCGCCGACTGGGTGGTGCTGCTGGTAAAAATTTCGCAGCACGGCAACGCCCTCGGCTCGGTGACCATACATCGCCTGATGACCAGCGGCCTTAAAAACGGCAAGACCGACATATACCCGCTTGACCCGTTGACCCAGACCTGCGTGCATTCAATATTTCCGCATCAGGGATACACACCCTGCTGGTATCTGGAGCGGCACACTGAGCAGATTCAAAGCTTCTGACGCCGCCTTGCGTCAGCCAAATCAAGATGCCGGAACCATGGGATTTGAGGTACTTTAATCCCATGATGCAGATAATCCGCAGCAAAACTTCCACCTTTTTCTATGCCGCAATTTTCGCCCTCGCGTTCGCGGCACTTGTCTCTACCACCACTCTTGCGCAGGATGCAAAGCCCGCAGCCGCTGACGCCAAAGCCGACGCCGGCAAAGACGCGCTTGAAAAAATGCCGCCGCTACCCGCCGATGCGAAAGCCGAGCAGAGCATTCAGCTCGACGGCAAGACGCTGAAGTACACGGCCACTGTCGGCACCCTGCCGGTCTACGACAAGGACGGCAAGAAGAGTGGGGAAGTGGTCTACACGGCGTACACGGTGGAAGGCAAAGACCGTCCCGTGACCTTCGCCTTCAACGGCGGTCCGGGCGCATCCAGCGTTTATCTGAACCTCGGCGCGATTGGCCCCAAGCACGTCAACTTCGGCACCGAGGGAGACAGCCCGTCGGATCCGGCAACGTTGCAGGATAATCCCGGCACCTGGCTCGGCTTTACTGACCTCGTATTCATTGATCCCATCGGCACCGGCTTCAGCCGTTCGCTCGTCTCTCCGGAAGAAACCAAGAAGCAGTTCTACAACACGGAAAGTGACATCCAGTATTTGTCGCGCGTCGTTTTCGACTGGCTGGTGAAGAACGGTCGCCTCACTTCGCGCAAGTACTACGTTGGCGAAAGCTACGGCGGATACCGCGGCCCGCGCATCACGCATTATCTGCAGACCACGCTTGGCGTGGCGATGAACGGCGTGGTGCTGGTCTCGCCGTATCTGAATCCGACCAACAGCGACAACAGTGATTTATCTCCGCTGCCGTGGATTGTGAATCTGCCGTCGATTTCCGCAGCATATCTGGAGCGGCAGAACAAGCTGACGCCCGCGGCCATGGCCGATGTTATCGCCTACGCCCGCGGCGAATACGCCACTGATTTGCTGAAGGGACGCTCGGATCCGCAGGCCACGCCGCGCATTGTGAAGCGTGTGACGGAACTGACCGGCCTTGATGAAGTTTTTGTTCGTCGCGCCGGCGGCCGCATTGCAACCGAGGCGTATCTGCGCGAAGTCTTCCGCGAGCAGGGAAAGATTGGCAGCGTGTACGACTCGAACGTGACTTCATTTGATCCGTTCCCGTATTCGCCCGACCAGCGCATGAATGATCCCATGCTGGAGAGCATCATCGCTCCGACGACCACGGCCATGGTGGACTTTGTCACGCGCGTTGTGGGCTGGAAGACCGATGCCCGCTACAACGCGTTGAGCTACGAAGTGAATGCAGCGTGGGACTTCAACAGCGAAGCGCTGCGCACCGGTGCAGTGCCGGATTTGCGCCAGGCCGTAGCGAATGATCCCAAGATGCGCGTGCTGATTGCGCATGGTTGGAACGACCTGAGCTGCCCATTTATGGGTTCGTTGCTCACCGTGGACCAGATGCCTGTGATGGGCGATCCGACCCGTGTAGCCGTGCATGAGTATCCCGGCGGACACATGTTTTACTCGCGTCCGGCGAGCCAGGCAGCGCTGCTCAGCGATGTAAAAGCGATGTACAACCTGCACTAAAACATTGCTTGGAATATATTTTTTATGGCGTTTTTACCGTAAAAAATGGGATTTCAACGGATATTCACAGTTTTCAACAGGCTGGGGAGTTTGCATTCTTCAGCCTGTATGGGTTATGTTTAACGAGTACCGAGAAGCTTCGCGCCTCGCAAGTAGTACGCAGGCATGACGGAGCGGCAGTCCAAGCGTTTGAACAAGGTGTAGGCATCAGCCTTCCCTGCAAACCCAAGACACTGTCAGTCAATTGAAACTGAAGGGCCTAAGGGCCCGGAAACGGCATGTTTGCCTTTTCTGATCGATATTTGAAGTTTGGCGTTGTGCGCGGTTTTTGAGGGATTGAGTTGCGCATCTTGAGTCCGGAAAAATAAGGGCTTGACATGAAGCAAGGATTTCGATAGTCTCAGAAAGTTCGCGCCAAAAGGCCGGCACCCTGCAGAATCGGGGTTGGTTGGATAGAAGAAGCAAGCAGTTGCGGATTCGGTCCGGCAAATCAGGTTCTGGCAAGAGCAAGAGGATGGAAGTTTGATTCTCAGCTCGGAGCATCCGAAAGTAATTGGGTAGCAGAGGGATTCGCTGGCGACATGCGCCATAAGTTCGAGGACGTGGATAAGTCTCTTAGGAGATTTTTCTGCCTCGATTCAAAACAGCCCGCTCAGGCGGTCACTGTTCTGGATCTTTGACAATTAGTTGAACGTGCCAGTCGTGAGATGACGTGAAGATATAGGTTTGGTCATTCTCACAATGTAAACTCGTCGGGCTTTTCGAGCGCCGACGAGTGCCTGCAGCATGGGACCTCCGTCCTTATGCTGTGGGATCAGGTTTCAAACGAGAGTTTGATCCTGGCTCAGAATCAACGCTGGCGGCGTGCCTAACACATGCAAGTCGCACGAGAAAGTGGAGCAATCCATGAGTACAGTGGCGCACGGGTGAGTAACACGTGACTAACCTGCCCTTGAGTGGGGAATAACCTCGGGAAACCGGGGCTAATACCGCATAATACCTACGGGTCAAAGCAGCAATGCGCTTAAGGAGGGGGTCGCGGCCGATTAGTTAGTTGGCGGGGTAATGGCCCACCAAGACAGTGATCGGTATCCGGCCTGAGAGGGCGCACGGACACACTGGAACTGAAACACGGTCCAGACTCCTACGGGAGGCAGCAGTGGGGAATTTTGCGCAATGGGGGAAACCCTGACGCAGCAACGCCGCGTGGAGGATGAAGTCCCTTGGGACGTAAACTCCTTTCGATCGGGAAGATAATGACGGTACCGGAAGAAGAAGCCCCGGCTAACTTCGTGCCAGCAGCCGCGGTAATACGAGGGGGGCAAGCGTTGTTCGGAATTATTGGGCGTAAAGGGTGCGTAGGCGGTTTGGTAAGTCTTGTGTGAAATCTATGGGCTCAACTCATAGTCTGCACGAGAAACTGCCGGGCTGGAGTATGGGAGAGGTGAGTGGAATTTCCGGTGTAGCGGTGAAATGCGTAGATATCGGAAGGAACACCTGTGGCGAAAGCGGCTCACTGGACCATTACTGACGCTGATGCACGAAAGCTAGGGGAGCAAACAGGATTAGATACCCTGGTAGTCCTAGCCCTAAACGATGATCGCTTGGTGTGTCGGGTACCCAATCCCGTCGTGCCGAAGCTAACGCGTTAAGCGATCCGCCTGGGGAGTACGGTCGCAAGGCTGAAACTCAAAGGAATTGACGGGGGCCCGCACAAGCGGTGGAGCATGTGGTTTAATTCGACGCAACGCGAAGAACCTTACCTGGGCTCGAAATGTAGTGGACCGCGGTGGAAACATCGCTTCCCAGCAATGGGCTGCTATATAGGTGCTGCATGGCTGTCGTCAGCTCGTGTCGTGAGATGTTGGGTTAAGTCCCGCAACGAGCGCAACCCTTATCTCCAGTTGCTACCATTTAGTTGAGCACTCTGGCGAAACCGCCTCGGATAACGGGGAGGAAGGTGGGGATGACGTCAAGTCCTCATGGCCTTTATGTCCAGGGCTACACACGTGCTACAATGGCCGGTACAAACCGCTGCAAACCCGTGAGGGGGAGCTAATCGGAAAAAGCCGGCCTCAGTTCGGATTGGAGTCTGCAACTCGACTCCATGAAGCTGGAATCGCTAGTAATCGCGGATCAGAACGCCGCGGTGAATACGTTCCCGGGCCTTGTACACACCGCCCGTCACATCACGAAAGTGGGTTGCACTAGAAGTCGGTGCGCTAACCGCAAGGAAGCAGCCGCCCAAGGTGTAATTCATGATTGGGGTGAAGTCGTAACAAGGTAGCCGTAGGAGAACCTGCGGCTGGATCACCTCCTTTCTAAGAGAGAACGTCATGGCACTCATGCGCGACCGCGGAATGCGGTGCATGTCCTGATTCGTCAGTTCATGTTGCGTTATGGGATGTTGCCATGTACCTCTTGCAGCCTGTTTCGACAGGAGGCAAGAGAGCTTGAACCATACCTTCTCTACTTCACAGATTCAATAACGATGGTCCGAAGCGGCGTAGCTGCTTCGCACGTTCAACTAGTCCTCGAAACCATTCGAGAGTACCAATACGAGCAGACGGGTCTGTGCCGGAACTTCGGTCCAGACGCGCGCTGCCGGATGCTGGTCTACCGGAAGGCCCGGAAGGCCAGGCAATACTCCGGTAGCGAGCAGGATCCAAGCCGGGCCTGTAGCTCAGTTGGTTAGAGCGCACCCCTGATAAGGGTGAGGTCGGTAGTTCGAATCTACCCAGGCCCACCATATAAGGCTTGTCGCATCCAGTCACCACTGGGTCAGACAGGCAATGCAGGATGGGGCTGTAGCTCAGTTGGGAGAGCACCTGCTTTGCAAGCAGGGGGTCAACGGTTCGATCCCGTTCAGCTCCACCAAACTGCACTCGAATGGAATAGGCGTGCTGCCTAAGGTTGAGTTTCCAAATTCTTTTGGAGATTGAACCTTGAGCAGCAATGTTCAAGCCGCCTCAGGGCGGAGATTGAGAAATCAATCTGCGAGATTTTTGACAACGAAATATATTGGGTAAATAACTACAAGGCTGAGCAATCAACTCATGCAAGTGAAGAGTTGAATGTTCAAGTTGAGTGTCCTTTGAAATATGAACATCTGCACGCTGTCGTACAGCAGCAGGTGCTTCAATGGCGAGTAATAAGAGACTGCATAGTTACTTACAACGGAGGTCGGGCCGCAAGGCCTGGTTTTCTGAGTGTGAGTAAATTCTATGGTCAAGCTACTAAGGGCGCATGGTGGATGCCTTGGCAGAATCAGGCGATGAAGGACGTGGCAAGCTGCGAAAAGCCTCGGGGAGCCGCACACAGGCGTTATATCCGGGGATGTCCGAATGGGGAAACCCACTTGAGCAAAACTCAAGTACACCCTGCTGAATACATAGGCGGGAGTGAGCGAACGGAGGGAAGTGAACCATCTCAGTACCTCCAGGAAAAGAAAGAAACCTCGATTCCGAAAGTAGTGGCGAGCGAAATCGGAACAGCCCAAACCCATTGCATTACGGTGTGATGGGGGTTGTAGGGCCCGCAACAGTAGAGTTACCAATTCAGTTGTTAGTCGAATCCTCTGGAAAGTGGATCCATAGAGCGTGACAGGCGCGTAGACGAAAACAATCTGAACTCGAAGCGGGTACCTGAGTAAGGCGGGGCACGAGAAACCCTGCTTGAATCCACGGAGACCATTCCGTAAGGCTAAATACTCGATTCTGACCGATAGTGAACCAGTACCGTGAGGGAAAGGCGAAAAGTACCCCAGTGAGGGGAGTAAAAAGTACCTGAAACCATGTGCCTACAAGCAGTGGGAGGACTATGCGCGAAAGCGAATGTCTGACCGCGTGCCTATTGCATAATGAGCCGGCTAGTTATTCTTATCAGCAAGGTTAAGCGTAAGCGAGCCGTAGCGAAAGCGAGTCTGAATAGGGCGATTAAGTTGGTAGGAATAGACGCGAAGCGGGATGATCTACCCATGGCCAGGTTGAAGGTGGGGTAACACCCACTGGAGGACCGAACCGGTGTTTGTTGAAAAAAGCTCGGATGAGCTGTGGGTAGGGGTGAAAGGCTAATCAAATTCCGTGATAGCTCGTTCTCTCCGAAATAGCTTTAGGGCTAGCCTCGGGTGATTTGGATCGGTGGTAGAGACATGGATGGACTAGGGGGCTTTCCGGCTTACTGAATCCAACCAAACTTCGAATGCCGATCACAACCAGCCCGGGAGTCAGACTGTGGGGGCTAAGCTTCACAGTCGAGAGGAAAACAGTCCAGACCGCCTGCTAAGGTCCCAAAATTACAGTTAAGTGGGAAAGGAAGTCGGAACGCCCGGACAGCCAGGAGGTTGGCTTAGAAGCAGCCATCCTTTAAAGAA